>OGKB01000119.1_pt1 | contig 71340 bp, 76 predicted proteins | sample 1572351 | NCBI WGS metagenome assembly OGKB01 (sample SAMEA2582088, study PRJEB24529) | metagenome | biome: Human gut stool | place: China | collected 2011
CTGGTCCCTACCTTAGACTAACTGCAAGAAATGCAAGCATTTCTTGCAAGGCTGTCGGCTTTATCGACAGCCTGTTGTGGGTGCAATGAAAGCACCCACTTTTTCTATTTATTAAAAAGTAAAAGGAGTAATAGTATTAAAAGCATATTATTGTCCGATGTTTCTTTGCTATTTATACTAACACCACAGTCTTTGTCGATTTCATATATTCCGTCATTGTGTATAGCTGAATCCTTTATTGTCTGTGTTGAAACTTCTCTTTCACAGGTTTGAGGTAAAATGTTTTGATTGTAGCTATCGCAAATGCGATTAAATGTTCTTACGGTGTTTATTATATTTATCATATTATCAATATTACCTTTATTGTTAGTAAATGGTTTACAGGCTTTAAGTAGTGTTATTTCCTTTGTAGGTTCTGATGCACAGTTTTGTGAACAACAGCGAATATCCTGCTCAATAGGTGTGAGATACTTGTGTTTAAAGTGCTTTTCTACTAAGCAAATAGCTTCGTTCAAGTCCTCTTTTATATTATTGGAATTAGAAAGTCTACTAAAAATGTTATAGATATTGCTATTTTCTGACATAAACAACCTCCCGATTTAACAAATTTTCAATATCTAAAAGACCCCAACCTTGTCTGTTTGGGGAACACTCTAAGTTATGGCAACTTTGTTTAAGCATAAACTTAATATCATCAGGTTTTAAATCAGGTGCTTTTTCTAATAAAAGGGCAATAGCACCACTTACAATAGGTGTTGACATAGATGTACCACTAAGGCTTTTATAGTAGTTGTTGCTTTTGTTATCCTCACAAAGACAGGATATTATATTTGTTCCGGGAGCAACTACGTCAGGTTTTATTACACATTCTTTAGTAGGACCTCTGCCGGAATAACTTTTGCCTATATCGTTTTCGGGTACATTGATGTCATCTGCTGAACCTACAGTAATTATTTTTTTGCTAATGCCGGGAGAAGATATTGTACCTTTTTGAGGACCGTTATTTCCGGCAGCAGCAACTACAACTATGCCCATATCCCATAATATTTCAGCAGCTCTCACAAGAGGGTCTTTTGTGTTCGTAATTCCTGCACCAATGGACATATTTAAAATTCGTATATTATATTTTTTGCAGTTATCGGCTATCCATTGTATACCGGTTAATACATCTGAGGCTGTTCCTTTGCCCTCAAAATCTAAGGCTTTTATCATTACTATATTGCTTTCAGGAGCTATTCCTCTGTATTTGCCATTACTGTTTGCACCACTTCCGGAACAGATACCAGCAACATGAGTACCGTGGCCACAATCGTCATATACATAATTTTTATGATTAACAACGTCATAGAAACACTTTATTCTTGAATCAAAATCATTGTTTTTACATATACCTGTATCTATAAAGGCAATAGATATACCTTTGCCTGTATATTTTGTATTTATGCACTTTACTTTATCTCTAACAATGTTCATTTGGGTATCTATGGTTTTGTTAGGATAAAGGGCGTTAATGGATTTTATTTTCTTTAATTTTGAAATATTCTTATTACTGACTTCAATAACATGGCTGTTAATTAGTGGCAGACTGTACTTTATATTGCATAGTTCAGTAGGCAACATATGCTTGTCGCATTCTGCTATAAATTCCAATACTGACACTCCTTAAATTATATTTATATTTTATGCAATAATTCTTTGTATGTTATTGTAACTGTGCTTGCTTTTTTTAACTTTAGGTTATATAATTCAAAGTAAGTTTGATAAGAAAAGGAAGTGTAGTTTTGAAATCTATATCTGAAATAAAGGAAATATTTAATAATGCTGATATAAAAAGTATTCCAAACCTGATTGAGGAATTTTCTTCTGATGAGAGAAAGGGTGTTCAAAATATTATAGCATCTGGCAAGAAGAATTATGATAAATATATTGCAGAGTTAGAGAGATTAGAAGTTATTTCAGCTTTTGAAAAAAAGTATGCTTCTCAAGGTGTAGAATATATTGGTGGTATAGACGAAGTAGGCAGAGGACCTTTAGCTGGACCGGTAGTTACAGCTTGTGTAATTTTGCCTGTAGGCTGCAAGATATTAGGTGTAAACGATAGTAAAAAACTTTCTGCTAAAAAGAGAGATGAACTTTTTGACATCATAATGGAAAAGGCTGTTTCTGTTGGTATTGGTATGGAGGATAACAACACTATTGATGATATAAATATATTGCAGGCTACATATAAGGCTATGCAACAGGCTATTAACAATATGCCAATAAAACCACAACAACTTTTAGTAGATGCAGTTACTATACCTAATATTGATATACCTCAAGAACCTATTATAAAAGGCGATGCAAAGAGTATTTCAATAGGTGCAGCAAGTATTGTGGCAAAGGTTACAAGAGATAGAATGATGGCAGAATATGCTAAAACTTATCCTATGTATGATTTTGATTCTAATATGGGCTATGGCTCAAAAACTCATATTGAGGCAATTAAGAAATATGGTCTTTGCTCAATTCACAGAAAGAGTTTTACAGGTAATTTTGTATGAAAAGTAAATCAAAAGGCAAACTAGGTGAGTGTATTGCAAGAATATATCTTAGACTACATTTGTATAAAATTTTAGAGAAGAATTTCAAAACAAATACTGGAGAAATTGATATAATAGCTAAGAAGGGTGAAACTATAGTTTTTGTTGAAGTTAAGTTCAGAACTAATACTGAAAAGGGATTACCTAGAGAGGCTGTTGACTATAGAAAACAAAAGCATATACAAAATACAGCTCTTTGTTATTTAAAGTACAAAAATTGTATGGATAGTGATATAAGATTTGATGTTATAGAAATACTAAATTTTAAAATTACCCATATTAAAAATGCTTTTTAGGAGAAATAATATGAAAACGATTAAGAAAGATAAATTAGAATATTTGGTTTTTGAAAATATGCCAGAAATAAAACATTGTTTTTCTACCAGATATGGTGGAGTATCTGAAGGTGCATTTTCTTCAATGAATTTGGCTTGGAGAGAAGATAAAAAAGAAAATGTATTGAAGAATTACGATATTTTATGTAATGCTATTGGTGTAAAGGCTGAAAATACGGTATGGACAAGACAGGTTCACACTGACAATATATTGAGAGTAACTGCTGAGGACAGAGGAAAAGGTCTTTTTAAAGAGAGACAGGAAGACGGCTACGATGCTATTATGACAAATGAAAAGGACGTAGTTTTAGTAGGCTTTTCAGCAGATTGCGTTTTGATTTATTTTTATGATAAGGTTAAAAATGCTATTGCTATTGCCCATAGTGGTTGGAGAGGTACTGTATTAGGTATTGGAGGAAAAGTAGTCAAGAGAATGAAGGAAGAATTTGGCTCAAATCCAGAAGATATAGTTTGTGGCATTGCTCCAGCTATTGGTGTTGACCATTTTCAGGTTGATATACCGGTAGTAACAGCTTTTAGACAGGCTTATGATTGGGCTGACAAATTTATTTATCCTGATGAAAATATGGCTGAAAGATGGTTTATTGACTTACACAGTATAAACGAAGAAATACTTGTGAATGAGGGAATTAAAAGAGAAAATATTGAAAATAGCAGAATTTGTACACAATGTGACCCAGATAGATTTTTCTCTCACAGAGTAATGGGAGCAAAAAGAGGTACTTTGGCAGGCTTTATGAGTTTATAATTATTTATAGGCAAAAATATATAGTATATAGATGTATAATTGTTGGAAATAAGTCATATATCACACTTTATTTATTTTTTATTGTGTGTTATAATACTATAGACTGATGATGTTTAATGGGGAATTTTGCCCAGTTGTATAAACTCAAGGCAAAGTTCCCTTTTATAGATTTTTTGATACGGAGGATTAAATTTATGGCAAAACCTATAGTTGCTATTGTTGGCCGTCCTAATGTAGGTAAGTCGACATTATTTAACAGAATTGCCGGCGAAAGAATTTCTATTGTAGAAGATACGCCAGGTGTAACTAGAGATAGAATTTATGCAGATGCAGAATGGTTAGACCATCATTTTACACTTATTGATACAGGTGGTCTTGAACCTGACAGTGATGATATGATGCTCAAACATATGTATTCACAGGCTGAAATTGCTATTAGTTCAGCTGATGTTATACTTTTTGTTGTTGATGTAAGAACAGGTATGACAGATATGGATATGCAGGTTGCAAATATTTTAAGAAAAGCAGACAAGCCAGTTGTACTTGCTGTAAACAAGGTTGATGATTTAGCTAAATACGGTATGCAGGTTTATGAATTTTATTCATTAGGTCTCGGTGACCCATTTGGCGTATCCGGTGGACAGATGATTGGCTTAGGCGACCTTCTTGACGAAGTAGTAAAGCATTTCCCAGCAGATAAAGATGATTCAGCAGAAGATGATTCAATAAAGGTTGCAATTATTGGTAAGCCTAATGTAGGTAAGTCTTCACTTGTAAACAGAATTTTAGGCGAAAACAGAGTTATTGTAAGTGATGTAGCCGGTACTACAAGAGATGCTATTGACTCAGAATACGAACTCAATGGTCAGAAGTATGTATTTATTGATACAGCAGGTATGAGAAGAAAGGCGAAGATTAAGGAAAGTATTGAAAAATATTCTATTATTCGTGCCGTAGCTGCCGTTGAAAGAGCTGACGTTTGTATTCTTATGATTAATGCTGTTGAAGGTATTACAGAACAGGATACAAAGGTTGCCGGTATTGCTCACGAAGCGGGTAAGGCTGTTATTATTGCAGTAAATAAGTGGGACTTAATTGAAAAAGATAACCACACAATGAATAAGTTCTTAAAGGATATTGATACAGAATTTAAGTATCTTTCATATGCTCCAAGAATTTTCATTTCAGCAGCAACTGGTCAGAGAGTAACAAAACTTTTTGAATTAATTACAATGGTAAGCGAAAACAATTCAAGAAGAATTGCTACAGGTATGCTTAATGATGTTCTTATTGAGGCTATGGCTATGAATCAGCCACCGGCTGAAAAGGGTAAACAGCTTAGAATTTACTATATGACACAGGTTTCTGTAAAGCCACCTACATTCGTTTTATTCGTAAACGATACAGAGCTTTTACACTTCTCTTACAAGAGATATTTGGAAAATCAGCTTAGAGATGCTTTCGGCTTTGTAGGTACTCCAATACACTTTATTGCCAGAAACAGAAAGGAATAAGTTATGTTTAGATTATTTTGCCTCATTATAGGCTATGGACTGGGTTGTTTGCAGTCAGCGTATTTTGTCGGCAAGTTCTTCGGACATATTGATATTAGAGAATATGGCAGTGGAAATGCTGGCTTTACAAATACTTCCAGAGTATTAGGCAGAAAACTTGGTGCTATAGTTTTTATTTTTGATTTATTTAAGGTTATTTTAGCTTACTACATTTGTACAATGCTTTTTAAAGGCAGTGGTACATTTGTTGAAGGCTCAAGCCATTTGCCGGGGATTTATGCTGGCGTAGGTGCTGTACTTGGTCACAATTTCCCTTTCTACCTTAACTTTAAAGGTGGTAAGGGTATTGCCTGTACACTTGGTCTTATGCTTTGCATAGATTGGAAAATTGCTCTTATTACATATGCAGTAGGTATTGTTGTAGTTTTAGCAACAAAGTATATCTCAGCTTCATCACTTTCTATGGCTTTGGTATATCCTATTGTTATGATTATAATGCGTAATATTGAAGGCATTAAGCCAGAAGAAATTATATTGATGTTTGTTCTTTGTGTTTTAGCTTATTACAAGCATAAAGCTAATATACAGAGATTAATGAATGGTACTGAAAGTAAAGTAGGTACAAGAAGCAAAGAAAGGGCGGTTAAATAAATGAAAACTGTTGCAGTTATCGGCTCTGGTAGCTGGGGTACAGCTCTTGCAGTTCAGCTTAAAAGAGCAGGAAATAATGTTATTTTATGGTCTTTCAAAGAGGAAGAAGCTCAGGCTATTCTCTTAAATGGAGAAAATAAAGAATTTCTCCCTGGTGTAAAAATTGATAAGGAAATAAATGTAACTTACAAGGACGAAGATGTTGCATGGGCAGATATGCTTATATTTGCTACACCTTCTAAGTTTGTAAGAAATATGGCAAAGAGATTTGCTCCTTATGTAAGAAAAGATGAAATAATTGTTAATGTTGCCAAGGGTCTTGAAGAAAGCACTCTTATGCGTCTTTCAGAAGTAATAAAGGAAGAAATTCCACAATGTAAAATAGGTTGTTTATCTGGTCCAAGTCACGCTGAAGAAGTAGGTCTTGGTATGGCAACAACTCTTGTTGCTGCCGGCGAAGATATGGCTGTTGCTGAAGAAATTCAGGATACTTTTATTACACCTATGTTCAGAGTTTATACTAATGATGACTTAATTGGTGTTGAACTTGGTGGTGCACTTAAAAACCTTGTTGCTTTGGCAGCCGGTATTTCTGATGGTGTAGGCTATGGCGATAACACAAAGGCAGCACTTATTACAAGAGGTATTGTTGAAATAGCTCGCCTTGGTGTTGCTATGGGTGCTAAAAAGGAAACTTTTGGTGGACTTTCAGGTATAGGTGACTTAATTGTTACTTGTACAAGTATGCACAGCCGTAATAGACGTGCAGGTATTCTTTTGGGACAAGGCAAGTCTTTAGAAGAAACATTGGAAGAAATTCATATGGTAGTTGAAGGTGTTGTAAATGCTAAGGCTGCTTATGAATTATCAGAAAAATATAACGTAAGTATGCCTATTACTAAGCAGATAAATGAAGTCCTTTATAACAAAAAAGATGTTAAACAGGCTGTATACGACCTTATGACTAGAGGCAAGACAAAGGAAACAGAAAAGGATATGTATAAGCTTTAGGAGGCATTTATGTATCAGAAGTTTAATGGTCCTTGGATAGGAGATAATGAAAATGGAACTTATAAAAATCCTATTTTGCTTTCAGATTATTCAGACCCTGATGTAATTCGAGTAGGCAAGGATTTTTATATGGTTGCCAGTTCCTTTACTTATTTTCCGGGTCTTCCGGTTTTACATTCTAGGGATTTGGTGAATTGGGAGATAATTAGTTATGCTGTAGATAAATTGCCTTTTGATGATTATGATGTTCCACAACATGGTAAAGGCGTTTGGGCACCTAGTATTAGATACCATAATGGTATGTTTTATGTCTATTTTGCAACACCTGATGAGGGTATATTTGTTAGTACAACAGATGACCCTTATGGTAAATGGAATTTAAAACTTGTAAAAAAATCTTGTGGTTGGATTGATACTTGTCCGTTTTGGGATGAGGATGGGCAGGCTTACTTAATAAGAGGTGTGGCAAAAAGTCGCATAGGCTATAAAAGTAAGCTCTTTCTCCATAAAATGTCTGCTGACGGTATGGAGCTTTTAGACGATGGAGTTTTAGTATTTGACGGAAGAATAAATCAACCAACTATAGAAGGACCTAAGATGTATAAGAGAAATGGATATTATTACATTTTTGCTCCTGCCGGTGGTGTTCAGCATGGTTGGCAAATGGAAGCAAGAAGTAAAAATATTTATGGTTCTTATGAACATAAGGTTGTACTTCATCAAGGAAATTCGATTATAAATGGACCACATCAAGGTGGTTGGATTGATACCGAAAATGGAGAAGATTGGTTTATACATTTTCAAGATTTAAATATGTATGGACGAGTTACACATTTGCAACCGGCAAAATGGGTTAATGATTGGCTTGAAATAGGTGTTGATACTAATAAAGACAATATTGGCGAACCTGTTTTGAAATACAAAAAGCCTGAATTAGACAAATGTGAAAAATTATATCCATTAGACTCTGATAATTTTACAGGCGATAAATTAGGTTTGCAATGGCAGTTTCAAGCTCATTTTACAGACGATTTTTATGACTTGACTGGAAATGGCATTAAGTTGTTTGCAATAGGGAATAAAGGAAAGAATATTTCCTCAGCTCCTAATGTAATGTGCCAGCTTATAAATAGACCTAACTTTACGGTAACTACAAAAATAAAAGCTGTTATTGAAAATGGTGACAGCTGTGGACTCGTAATTACAGGTGGTAGTTACTATGGATTAAAAATTACGAAAATAAATGGTAAACTAATTGTTCAACAAGTTAGTTATGAGCTTACACGTTCTGAAGATAAAGAGGAAATCGTTGGAGGCTCTGTGCCACTGGAAACAGACCAATTATATTTACGTCTTAAAGTTAGTTATCCTAATTGTATAGAAAGCTATATCAGTGTTGACAATAAAAATTATATAAAAATTGGAAATACTGTTAAATATGAAGTTTCCAGAAAGAGTTGGGTTGGTGGCAAAATAGGAATTTATTGTACATCAGGAAATAGTGAAACACATAAATCATATGCAAAATATGATTATATAAATGTGGAGTGATTTTTATAAGATACTATAAAGACTTAATTGTTGAAGATAATATTGATATTATTAAGGCTAAAGAGTTGTTTAGCCAAGGAATATCTTTGTTTAATGTATATGCCATATGTGTTAGTTCCAAAACCAATGGGTTAATGGAGATAATGTCCACAGAAAATTTACTTAAAGAAGTGAATTCTTATGGAAATTATGGTATAATTGCATTAGTGAAGGGCAGAAATAAGGCTAGAAAAAAATCTATAAGGCTTATTGAAAACTGGCTTGTTACACATTCAGATTTAACTGGATTTAAAAGCCATTATAATCAGAATAGCTTTTAAAGTAGGTGATAAAATTGCTATTTTTAAATATACTTCTTCTCATATTGAAGATAATAGGAATAATTATATTAGCTGTTTTATTACTTGTTATTGGTTTATTATCTATTGTACTTTTTGTACCTATACATTATGAAAGTCAATATGAATATTATGAAAATTTAAATGGTTTCTGTAATGTGAATTGGCTTTTTAAAACTTTTGCTTTTAATTTAAAAACTGTAGACGGTGAAACTGACTATGATATAAAAATGCCGTCTTGGATTGACAAATTGTTGTCTGATGATAATGAAGAAGAAAAATCAGACAATGAGGTTGTTTACAAAATTGAAAATAATCAGGATGAGTATTTTGATGATATTACAGTAGAAAAGTTAAAAGATAAAGCAGAAGAAAAAATAGAAGAAACTGTAGACAATGTGATTTCTGAAGTTAAAGAAGAAATTAAGGAAGATACAGAAAAAGAAATAGCTCAAAATTTAGAAGATGCCGAAGAAAAATCAGAAAAAAGTATTTTTGGTGAAAAGGTTATAAACTTTATAAGAAAAAAGGTTGTAAACTTTCTTTGTAAGTTAAAAGGAATTTTAAATTTTACAAAAGATAGGAAGGCTTTTATAAAAGAAAAAATTGAATTTTTTGAAGATTTAAAGGATAAATATGACTTAAAAGGTATTTTTGATGTAACAATTTTGCTATTTAAGAAAATTTTTAAAGGTTTGGGGTTGAAATTATTCCAAATCTGTGGAATAATTGGATTAGATAATCCTTGTTCAACAGGACAGGCTATTGCTTTAATTTCTGTGGTACAAACTTTTGTACCATTTGATGTTGATGTTCAAGGCGATTTTGAAAATGACGTCTTGGAGGGAAGTTTATATATTAAGGGAAAAGTTAGAATTAGCAGTATAGTTTTTCCGGTAATATGGTATCTTCTCACAAAGCCAGTCAGAACTGTTGTTATTGATTATGTGAAAGGGGATAGAAAATGAGTGAGGTAAGCAGTAATCTTGAAGTTTTGTTTAACAAAATGGAGAATTTTGTGTCAACCAAAACTGTAATAGGAGACCCCATTACCATAGGTAAAGTCATTTTAGTACCTCTGATAGATGTGTCATTTGGTGTTGGAGCTGGTGCAAAGCAGAATAAAGCTAATAAGGTTGGCTCTGATACAAAAAATGGTTCGGCAGCAGGTTTGGGTGCAAAGATGTCACCATCTGCTATTCTAGTAATAAATGATGGAACAGTACAAATGGTAAATGTCAATGACCAGAATAGTGTCAATAAACTTATTGATATGATTCCTAGCATTGCTAGTAAAATAAAATCTTTTGGTGGCTCTGATGATGAGACAGAAGAAACCGAAGACTCTGTAGAAATTATCGAATAGAGGTGGTTTGTTGTCTGACTTTTTTAAGGAACAGCTTGTGAAAAAAGAATTTTCACAAAAGGACAGAACCAAAAGAATTTACATTATAGGTATTGCCATAGCAGTTGCAGTTTTCGTTTGGCAAATTTGTAGCGATAGTGCGACGGCAGCAAAGACGGATACAATGTTTGTAGCGTTTATGATGCTTGGTATTATACTTATTGGAATTATAGCCTATATAGCGTTTGTTAAAATAAGATACTTAAATCAAGAGTTTGAGTATGCTTATACAAATGGTAGTCTTGATATAGATGTTATTATGAATAAGAGCAAAAGAAAAAACGTGTTTCAGGGTAATGCAACAGAGTTTGAAGTGTTTGCTCATATTGATGATAAGGAGCATTTGGCTATGTATGAAAACTTGCCAATAGTTGATTTTTCAAGTGGCAAGAAAAAAGAAAATACTTATGTTTTTGTAGCAAATTACAAGAACAAAAAGAAAAGGTTTATTATAGAACCTTGTGAAGAAATCTTAAAGGCTGTATATGTGGATTTATCCCCAAGAAGAGCTTATATAAAGAAGTAAAATTTTTAATGGAGGAAAATTTAATGCACGAAATGATTGTGATTTTGGACTTTGGTGGTCAGTATAATCAGCTGATTGCACGTAGAGTTCGTGAATGTAATGTGTATTGTGAAGTTAAATCTTACAAGACACCACTTGAGGAAATCAAGGCTATGAATCCAAAGGGTATTATCTTTACTGGTGGACCTAATAGCGTTTATCTTGAAGACTCTCCAAGTATTGGTAAGGAAATTTTTGAATTAGGTGTTCCTGTTCTTGGTATTTGCTATGGTTGCCAGCTTATGTCACACGTTTTAGGTGGTAAGGTTGAATCAGCAACTACAAGTGAATATGGTAAGACAGAAACTTTCTTCAATACAGATAGTCTTTTATTCAAGGGCTTAAAGGAAGAAAGTATTACATGGATGAGCCATACTGACCTTATTACAGGTATGCCAGAAGGCTTTACTTCTATTGCACATACAAGTGAATGTCCTGTTGCTGCAATGGAAAATAAGGATGCTAAACTCTATGGTATGCAGTACCACCCAGAAGTTATGCATACAGAGAATGGTACAGCTATGCTTAGAAACTTCCTTTATGAGGTTTGTGAGTGTAGAGGTGATTGGAGCATGAGTAACTATGCTCAGACTGCTATTCAGAGTGTAAGAGAAAAAGTTGGCGACGGCAAAGTTCTTCTTGCATTAAGTGGTGGTGTTGATAGTTCTGTACTTGCAGCACTTTTATCAAAGGCTGTTGGTAATCAGCTTACTTGTATTTTTGTTGACCACGGTCTTATGAGAAAGAACGAAGGTGACGAAGTAGAACAGGCTTTTGCTGATTGGGATGTAAACTTCGTAAGAGTAAATGCAGGCGAAAGATTTTTAAATAAGCTTGCTGGTGTTTCTGATCCAGAAACAAAGAGAAAGATTATTGGCGAAGAATTCATTAGAGTATTTGAAGATGAAGCTAAGAAGATTGGTAAGGTAGACTTCCTTGCTCAGGGTACAATTTATCCAGACGTAATTGAATCTGGTACAGGCGACGCAGCAGTTATTAAGAGTCACCATAATGTAGGTGGTCTTCCTGACTACGTTGACTTTAAGGATATTATTGAACCTTTAAGACTTTTATTTAAGGATGAAGTAAGACAGTTAGGTGTTGAACTTGGTCTTGCAGATTACCTTGTATGGCGTCAGCCATTCCCAGGTCCTGGTCTTGCAATCAGAATTATTGGAGATATTACTCCAGAAAAGATTGCTATTTTACAGGATGCAGATGCAATCTTTAGAGAAGAAATTGCATTAGCTGGTATGGATAGACAGATTAATCAGTACTTCGCAGTATTAACTTCTATGCGTAGTGTAGGTGTTATGGGCGATGGTAGAACATATGATTATACACTTGCTTTAAGAGGTGTAACAACTACTGACTTTATGACAGCAGACTTTGCAAGAATTCCTTATGAAGTTCTTGAAAAGATTAGTAGCAGAATCGTAAATGAAGTAGCATCTATTAATAGAATAGTGTATGATATTACTACTAAGCCACCAAGTACTATTGAGTGGGAATAATCTATAAAAGCCCCGAAACATTGAATTTATCAATGTTTCGGGGCTTCTTTTTATGCAGTGACAATAAAATGACAATATTTTTATTATAAAAATTTATTTGTTGTCCTTATCATTGTTTGATATACGAACTTTTATTCCATCTGTTCCCTTTTTTACAACGACATTGCTTTTTGAATTTATGCTGTATAGATTTTTAAAACTTAAATATTGTTCATTAATATTTTTTCTCATAGCTTCCTGTACAGAATCACTTCCATCTGGTGATTCAATAGAACCCTTTACACTTGGTAATGCATTTTTTATTGAGTTTAAATACTGTGTCATATTTGCCCATTTAGCTAAAAAATCTTGTAGATATGGATTTTTAAATTTTATAGACATAGTTTTAGGGATGTATTTATCATCATCTGTTTGTTCACCTTCAAACTCAATATCTACATTATCTTCTAATGCAAAAAGAATAGAAATTACATCTCCAACTGTTTCAATATCAAAATCATAAAACATATAAGAGGAAACACCTAAACCGTTGGCAATTCTTTCTATTTGGTCAGGCTTAGGATTCCTAATACCTAGTTCATATTTTCTTATAGTACTAACATGTATTTTAGACAATTCGGAAAGTTGAATTTGAGTAAGTCCTTTAGATTCTCTAATATTTTTAATTTTTTCTCCAATGGTCATATAATTTCACCTCAAACAAAAATAATGAAAACACTCATACACATTATACTTCAAAAAGTAAATTTTGTAAATATTGATAAAATTATTGACAAATTCACAAATGTGGAGTAATATACATATGTGAATACAAATTCACAAACGTGCATTATATAAAATGTTAAAGAAAGAGGGTATCATTATGAATAACGACAAAATATTTTTAAATGCTGACGATGTAGCAGAAGAATTAAATATTTCTAAGCCTTTTGCTTACAAACTTATAAGAAATTTAAATTCAGAATTGAAAGCTAAAGGTTTTGTAACCATTTCAGGGAAATTGAGTCGAAAATATTTCCAAGAACGATTCTATGGAGTAGCAAATTAGAGGTGGTTTAGATGTCAGTTTCAAAAAATGCAAAAACAGGCAAATGGGAGGTTCGAACTTATTTCAAAAATATTGATGGACAATTAAAGCAGAAAACTCGCAGAGGCTTTAAGCTAAAGTCTGAAGCATTACAATGGGAACAGGATTTCAAAAACCAAAGAAATTTTAGTTTAGATATGACTTTTGCCCGATTTTGTGAAATATATTTTGGTGATATTGAACCACGATTGAAGCACAATACTATGCTGACAAAAAGACATATTGTGGAGCATAAAATTTTACCATATTTTAAGGATAAGAAGATTAATGAAATTAAACCAGCGGATATTATTCAGTGGCAGAATATATTAATAAAATCGGGATTGTCGTCTACTTACTTAAAAACTATTCACAATCAATTGTCAGCAATTTTTAATCACGCAGTTAATTTATATGAATTAAAAGCAAATCCAGCCAAAAAAGCTGGAAAGATTGGGTCAAAGACACCTGATAGTGAAATGCAGTTCTGGACTAAAGATGAATATTTGCTTTTCAGAGAGGCTATTGCTGATAAGACTATTTCTTACTATGCGTTTGAAGTGCTTTATTGGACTGGGTGTCGACTTGGAGAACTTTTGGCTTTGACAGTTGAAGATTTTGATTTTAAAAACAAAACTATGCGAATTAATAAGTCATACCAAAAATTTAAAGGCAAAGAATATATTACAACACCTAAAACTCCCAAAAGTGTTAGAACTATTTCACTACCGGACTTTTTGGCTGTGGAGTTAGAAAGTTATATCTCAATGCTGTTTGGCTTCGAGAAAACGGATAGAATTTTTATGATAAGCAGGGGATATCTACACTCTGAATTAAATAGAGGAGTTAAGATTTCAGGAGTTAAACGAATCAGGATTCACGACCTAAGACATAGTCATATCTCGTTGCTAATTGATTTAGGCTTTTCAGCTGTTGCTATTGGTGAACGAGTTGGTCACGAATCTGTCGAAATTACATATCATTATGCTCATTTGTTCCCAACGGTGCAAAGTGATATGGCTAAGAAGTTGAATTGTGAGATGGAATGCAATGATAAAGAGAGGTGATTTAAAATGTCAGAAAAAAGACGAATTAGAAGTAAAACTATTGCCTTTCGTATGTCAGAGGCTGAAAAGATAGATTTGGAAAATAAAGTTAAGCTGTCTGGAGAAAAGATCAAACAAGAATATATTATTTCGGCTTTATTAAATCATAAAATTGAAGCAGTTGGAAACCCATTAATGTTTTTACAATTTAAAAGAGTACTGGAGCGTATTGAATTAATGGTAAAAGATGGCGAAGGTATTGATGAAGAATTGAAAAATTGTTTGTTCGAAATGTTAAAAATTTTAGAATCTTTTGAGAAAAATAACAAGGTACTTTAATTGATATAAATGAAGTTGGTTAAAGTGTCTGTATATATTAGATAGAGTGCTGTAGCTGTTCTATAAGGGTAGCTACAGTGCCTGTTGGAGGTGAAAGTTTTGGCTAGACCAATTAAAGAAGGGCTAGATTACTTTCCTCTGAATGTAGTTTTAAATTCCAAATTCGAAATTATTGAAGCTCGGTTTGGAATTAAGGGGTTTGCAGTAATAGTTAAACTATTCCAACATATATACGGAACAAAAGGCTATTACTGTGAATGGGATGAAGATGTGCTATTTGTGTTTGCTAAGCGAATAGGAGTGGGTGCAAATAGTGTGTCTGAAATATTAAATACGGCAATAAAAAAAGGTATATTTGATGAAAAAATGTACAAGAAGTACAGCATATTGACCTCCAAAGGCATTCAGCAAAGGTACGTTGAGGCAAAAAGAGGAGGCTATGAAAGAATTTGTTCTAAATACCTTTTAATTAGTATACCCAAAACAGAGGAAAATGGTTCAGAAACAGGAGTTAATGTAACAAAAACAGAGGTTAATGTTACAGCAAGTACACAAAGAAAACTAAATCAAATTAAACAAAACCAAACAAAAGAACTGTTTGAAAAAGTGTGGAGCGTGTATCCTAAGAAATTTAAAAAACAAGAGGCGTTAGAAGAATTTTGTTCTTTGAATGTGTCAGCTGAATTAGCTGATAGAATGGTGAAGTCTATTAAGCAACAAAAGGGACAAGAGAATTGGAAAATAGAAAATGGCAGATACATACCATTTTTAGTCCAGTGGCTTAAAAATAGGAGATGGGAAGATGGGATAATTGAAAGCTGTACAATGATGCCACCAAAGGACAGTTGGAACAATTTCGAACAGAGAATTTACACAGACGAAGAAATTGAAGAAAGACTTAGAAATAAAAAAATAGTATGATGTCTTAAATTTTCTGATTGATTTAATATCTTGAAATTAAAAATTATTAAATTTTGGTTTTGTAAAAAAATAAAGAAAAAATTTGTAGAACGCTAAAACGTTTGTGAGAATTTTTGAGGATTAAAGTCAAATTTGTACTAACTATTAAAAAGGAGTGTATTTTTATGAAAAACAACAATACTAGAGAATTAAATTTTAACTTTATAGAGCGTCAACCGATAGCAACAGAAGCATATCTTCTTCTTTTGTTTGGTTCGGCTGACCAAGAAAAAATTAAAGAAAAAATGCTGGAAGTGTATAGAGAGCTTTATGAAAATGATGAAAGTTTGTAATTTATTAATTATGTGGTAAATTGGTTGGTTATATTAATTGTGTATAAGCAGGGAAAAAATAACCTCGCCAACAAGCGAGTACAAAATGGGTAGGGGATTTTCCCTACCCATTGCCTACGGCGTAGAGAGAAACTAGCAAGCTCTGCATTTGTGTCACAAATACATCAAAATTGAAAATTTTGGCTTGTTAGGGGAAGTCCCCTAAGACCCTTGTTTACAATTTATTCATAAATTGTAAACCTATGAATTTTAAAATCCATAATATTTAATTTCACAAATTCAATTTCATATCAGAAAGGAGTTAATAAAAAATGGAAGAAAATTTAAAATCGAAAAATATTTTTATAAAGGCAAGAGTTAATCTTCCAGAATATATGGTAATAAAGAGAAAAATGCAACTGTTAAAAATTGAAAAAATTTCTGACTATATTCGAGAAGCTACAATTTTTGGTACATTATTTGTCTTTCAAGATTTTTATAATTTAACAAATGAATGGATAAGAGTTAATTCTCAAATTCATAAAATTGGAACGAATATAAATCAGATTGCCCACAGAGTAAATTCCAATCCTGAAAAATTAGAACTTTATTCTGATGATTTAATTTTTATAAAGAGCCAAATTAAGAAAATAAAAATGGATAACGAAGAATTGATAAAGAAAGTTTTTAAAAGTTTTAAAATAAAATAGGAGGTGTAGTTATGGCTGTAACTAAAATCATACCGATAAAAGCAACTGTTCAAAAAGCAGTTGATTATATTTGCAATCCTGATAAGACAGACGATGAATTATATATAGATTGTTCAAACTGTTCACCATTTTGTGCAAAGTTAGAATTTGACTTCTATCGTTATAGATATAATAACAGTGTGAAAGAATACAATCAAGGAGTTAAGGCATATCATCAAGTACAATCATTTAAGCCCGGTGAAGTTACTCCAGAGCTTGCACATAAAATTGGTAAAGAGTTTGCAAAAAGAGAATTTGGTGAAAAGTTTGCATACATAGTAACAACGCATATTGATAAAGAACACATTCACAATCACATTATAAGTTGTGCCTATTCTACAGACGGAAGTAATAAATATCACGATGGAGGGTTAAAAGATATTTATCGTAGAAGAAATTTAAGTGATGAAATTTGTAAAGAGAATGGTTTGTCGGTTATAGAATATAATCGTAAAAATTGGCAGACTTATAAAGAATGGCAAACAAATAAAAACGGTACAAGTTGGAAGCAGGAATTAAAAGATATTATTGATAAAAATATTGCCATTGCAAAATCTTATGATGAGTTTGTTTTAAAAATGAGGCAAGAAAATATTTTTGTGAATGATAGTAAAAAATATATAACATTCCAAAAGGAAGGAAAAAGAGCTGTTCGAGGAAAAACTTTAGGAGATAACTATTCAGAAGATAAGATTATAGAAAGAATAGGGAGCGAAAATAAAATTAAGTCCATTAAGGAAAATGTTGAAAGTAAACCTATTGATAAAATTATTGATACCAATGAAAATAAGTTTCAAGAGAATATAGGACTTAATAGATGGGCAAATAAAAAGAATATGGAAACAGCTGACCAATTATTTAATCTTCTTAGAAGTGAAGGATTTACTTCTGTTGAAAATTTAAGAAATTATATAATTAGTCAGGAAATGCAAACAGATGATTTAAAAGAGATTGTAGAATTTCATAAATTGGAAATTAAAAGATGTCAGGAAACGATTAGATATATAAAAGATTATCAAGATTTTAAAAAATATACTTATGGATTAGCACAAGCCAGAGATAAAGATGCCTTTAGAAGTAAATATGAAAATCAGTTAAATAAATTTTTTACAGCTGAAAAATTTTTAGCTAAAAATGACATTGAAGAATTTGATGACACTAAAATTATTGAATTAAATCAAGAAATGGGAGCAAATGCTATATCATTATCAGAAATAGAAAAAGAGATAAGAAAAAATACAGGTAAAAATTTTACAAATTTAAAAAACTTGTTAAAGCAACTGGATACATATTTAGGTAATAGTAAAAAGGAAAAGACACACGATAAATTTGATATGGAAAGATAGATAAGGATAATAAAGAGGGTGTTTGATAATGAAATATTATTAAATTGTTTTAATTTACATTATATAAAATAATTATACAAATTAGAAATATATGTAAATTGTGTTGATGTACAATAGATTATTGACACTTTATAAATACTTTAACACAATAAAAATATGATTTTTATTGACAAAGTTCGTTAAAATGTATACAATATAAAGTAACATTATATATTTATGGAAAAAGTAAGTGAAAGATTGGGATGCAAAGCTATAGTATCTAAAATATGGTAGCTAGTTCAGATAAAGTATTGGCATATGGCTGGAAATACTATGTGTCGAATGCTTTTTTAGTTTTAAGATGGGAACTTTATGGAAGAATTTTAGACAATTAAAGAAATTGCAAATCAGAGAGGTATTACTCCTAGAAGAGTCTAAAAGATGTGTGCAGATGTGCAGAATGTAGAATATCGGGAACTAAGATATTTGATAGAGATTGGGTCATTTTGGTATATATGATAAAACCAAAGGACGGATGAGTTGCTATTGGGTTTGTAAATTGGAGAAAAGTAAAAAAGAGGATTTGGAGTGATTGTATGAGTAGTAAAGGAGAGAGATTTGTAGCTTCTATATTTGGAATACGTCTTAGTGAAGATGTGCCTCAACTTCAGAGTCTTGTTCCAAAACGAATATCAAATCAGATAATGACTGGTCAACTTCCAAAATTTAATCCCTCAACGATTATGCTCGGAAAGAATGAAACATGTCATTTTATGGATAAGGCTGCTTTGGTAATCAAACAAAAGGAGCGTTCATATGCAACACGTCGTTCAGGAAGTAGTTATAAAATGACGAAAAACTGGACTATTCACTCTTCAAATGGAAGGACAAAGCCTGTTGTTCAAGAATGGTATGAATTTAAAGAAGGTGTTGCATTTGTAACAAATGAAAGAATTATATTTGTAGCACCGGAACATGGATTTGAGAAAAAAATAAAAAACTTGACGGCGGTTATTCCTTATACAGATGCAGTTGCGTTACAGTTTGGAAGTCAGACAATAAATTTAATGATGCCACAAGCACAGTTAATGGCTATAGTTTTGCAGATGGTGCATTAGAAGATTGATACAATGGAAATAGATTTGTTTAAAGTAATAGGGTATTCAAAAGGTAGCTTTTAGAGTAGAGCACTTATGAGATCAATAATGCTTGACTTGTATCTGTGCAAAATAAGGGAAATGAAGTGCTTGAAAACTGTAAGGTAATGACTTTACCAAGAACTCTTGTTAATATAGGTTCAAAGTTTTTTAATTTTCATAAATATCATTTTCCTTATGACATAAGAAGGAATGGTTGGTTTTTAGATACAAATAATCCTAATTTAACAATATATTGTTATGTGGGATAAAGTACTTGAATATGCGAGAAAGGAAGAAATACCCATTAAAGATGTATCAAAGAAGTTTTGATATTTAAGTTAAGATAGCTGTTTTGCAATTTGGCGGGTGTACTTGGGCAACATCAGAATTTGAACCAGTCAGTATTGATGATTTCTTTTTGAAAAACAATTGTAAACATGAAATGAATGGTTTTAAACAGGCACTGGTAGAGTTAAACAATAAATTAGATAAAAATGAATTTTTAACTGCAGCTTATGGTTGCTATCCACCAGTGATTACGTTCATTGGAAGTGTACATACTAGCGACAATTTAGATAAACAAATAGAAAGTTTAAAAAACAATGCTTGGTATAGGCATGCTATTAAAATTGCAATAAAGACAGATACAACATCTGATTCATTATTGTTTGAAAAAATAACAGGCAATATTGAGACGGTTTTTGATATTAGTCAATTGGATTCAATACGCATAATTTATAAAAGACTTTTTGATGATTTTGTAAGTTAATAAATCAATATAGATAAAGGAGGCAGGATAATGGGATTATTAAAAGTAGGCGATACAGTCAAAATGAAATACGGCGGAGAGGCTAAGGTATTAGCTGAGTTTGGCTCCGGTGGTCAGGGAACTGTTTACAAGGTTTCCTACAATGGTAAAGAATATGCATTGAAATGGTACCATAAGGATGTTTTCAAAGACAAGGCAAAAGATTTTTATCATAATCTCGAAAACAACATTCAGAAGGGGGCACCTACAAAAGATTTTTTGTGGCCTCTTGGAATAACAGAAGTACATTCGGGTGTCTTTGGATACATAATGGATGTAAGACCCGCAGGATATTACGAGCTTACAGAATTCTTTGTTGGTTCAAATAAACAGAAGCAGGTAAGATTTAAGTCCTTTAATGCGATTGCCGATGCTGCAATTAATATTATCCAAGCATTTAGAGAATTACATAATAGTGGATACAGCTATCAGGATATTAACAATGGAAATTTCTTCATCAATCCTGAAAACGGAAAGGTTCTTATCTGCGACAATGATAATGTATCACCTTTTGGTGTAAACCTTGGTATCCTTGGTAAGCAAAGATACATGGCTCCAGAAGTTGTTACAGGAAAGAATGATCCGGACAAGCAATCCGATAGATTTTCACTTGCAGTTATTCTGTTTAGATTATTGTTTATTAATCATCCGTTGGAAGGAAAAAGGTCTACACCACCTTGTATGACAAAGGAATTAGAAAGAAGATATTATGGTGAGGAACCGGTATTTGTGTATGATCTGAAAGATGATAGAAACAGACCTATTCTGGGAGCGGATAAAAATTTAAAAACATTTTGGCCAATATATCCACAATATATTAGAGAACTTTTTGAAAGAGCGTTCAGTTCAGCTGTTATGCTCAAGAAAGCTCCGAGAGTTATTGAGAAAGAGTGGCTAGATGTATTCTTCCGATTTAAGGCAAGTATTGTCAAATGTCCTCACTGCAAGGAAGAAACTTTTATTTCTCAGCAGGGTGACAACATATGTATAGAATGTAAGAAGAAAATAACAGTTTTTAATGCGATACAGTTCAGTACAGTAACATTACCTCTTTATCCGGGAACGAAACTTATGATGTGGCATGTAGATTCTTCTCAGAATGATGTAACAACAAAGCTTGGCGAAGTTATAGCTAATCCAAGTAATTCAAATATGTTTGGCATCAAGAATCTTAGTACATTAAGTTGGAAGGTTAATCTTCCAGATGGAAGCCAAAAGCCATTAGCATCTGGTGCAGTAGTTCCTATAAAAAAAGGCTTCACAATAGGATGTACAACTAATCCCAAAGATGCAGGAAAGATTATATAAAGGAGGAAATAAAAAATGTCATTGTTAGAAGAAATCACACCAGCACCGAGAAAGGTAATGACTTTATTTTATTTAGTAGATACATCCGGAAGTATGGATGGATCAAGAATTGGAACTGTTAATGCTGCTATGGAAGAATGTATTCCGCTTCTTAAGGAAGTTGATGCTGCAAATGATGATGCAGAAATAAAGGTTGCAATTCTTCAGTTCTCTAGCGGATGTTCATGGGTTACACCTGTATCTGGACCAGTAGGTCTTGATGATATCATCTGGAATGACCTTCAGGCAGGTGGAATGACAGAGTTTGGCGGAGCTTTATTAGAACTTGATAAGAAACTTTCAAGAAATGAATATCTCAATTCTCAGACAGGTGCATATGCACCGGTAATCTTATTATTGAGTGATGGTGGTCCTACTGATAACTGGGAAATTGGATTAAATAAGATTAAAGAGAATAACTGGTTCAAACACGCAATTAAGATTGCTATCAATATTGATAGTGAATCTGATAGATACGTACTTGCTCAGTTTACAGGTAATCCGGAAGCTATTATTGATGTTGACGATAAAGCAACACTTAAGAAGATGATTCATAAGGTTAGTGTTCGTGCATCAGAATTCCAGAGTCATAGCAAACAGTCAGCAGACATAATTACTGCACCTGATCAGGATTCAGCAGACATTGTTGCAGCAGTTGTTAAGGATGTTGATGAAGAAAACGGTGCACCAGTAAGTGTAGATGATAACGATTGGGGCAATTGGGAATAATTGTAAGAATGGGACTGTCTGTCTTAGGAGGGCAGTCCTTATTTTATAACAGGAGGCAGATATGACCGATAAAATATTTTCGTTCTCTGCTACAGAAACAGGATATAACCATATAAAAGCAGAGCCGAGCAAAGTATGTGAGGATGCATCTGATTTTTATGATGATGAAAAAATGCACATTTGCGTTGTTGCGGATGGACATGGAAGCGATAACTATCCACGTACAGACCGAGGATCTCAATATGCAGTAGATGCGGCTATAGAACAGATTAAAGCTTTTGTACAGAAGATTTATAATCCTGATCCTGAGAATCCAGAGAAGAGTGAAAAAGAAAGTAATGAGTTAATTGAAAAGTTTTTACACTCAAAAATAGATGAGACACATCAACTAAAAAACCTTTCAAAAAGTATTCTTATTAGATGGAGGGAATTAGTAGATAAAGATGTTGAAGAAAATCCATTTCATGAATCCGAGATGCTTAATGTTTCAGATAAGTACAAGAAAATATATATGTCTGAAAATATAAGTGAAAGAAGAGCGGATAAAGCATATGGTTGTACATTGATTGCTTATGTAGTCACAGAGAAATTTTCTTTTGGTATGCAGATTGGTGATGGAAAATGTGTTGTTATCGACAAAAACGGAACCTTTTCAGAACCTATTCCATGGGACGAAAACTGTCAGATGAATGTGACTACTTCTATTTGTGATAGTAATGCTGCTGACGAGTTTAGGTTTTTTGTAACAGAAGAAAAGCCTTCAGCTGTGTTCTGTGGTTCTGATGGAATTGATGATTCGTATGCAAATGTTGAAGAAATGTATGCATTGTATAGATCAATTATTAAAATTTTTATTGAATATGGAAGTGATGTTGGCAAAGCTGAAATTAAAGAGTATTTGCCGGTATTAACAAAAAAAGGTAGTGGTGATGATGTGTCAATTGCTTTTATTATGGATATTCAGAGAGTGACAGAACTAACGCCTGTATTTAATGCGCAGACAGAGTTGTTTAACTTTGAAAGCCAACTCAAAGAGAAACAGCATACGGCAACTGTAAATGAAGAAAAAGAGAAAGCTCTGACATCCAAGTTGTCTGCAATGATACGTCCTGGAATCAGAACTCCTTTGGATCATCAGATTTATAACCAGATCAATGAATTGAGAGTCAATATGACTCAGATGGATGAAGAGATATTGACACTTCAGAGAAAAATAGATAATTTGAAACTTAGAATGCCAAATGTTATTACTCAGTGTGAACATGGACTGGCAGATATGAATGAGTCTGCTGACAGTGGCGTTGCTGTAAAGGCTGAAGAAGATACAGCAACAACTCAGGAAACTGTTGTGGTAGAATGTGGTGAGATTGTAGCTTGTGCGGAAAACATGGAAGAAGTGGCTGCAGTAAATAAAGAAGTAGCCGAAGTAGAAAGCCAAGGCATTGTTTCAGAACAATCGGCAGCAGGGGAAACAGAAGTGAGCGAGACAGAAGAAAAAGCTTTTTCTGAACCTCAAAAGATTGTAATTTCAGAAAAGACAGTGTCTATTGCCGAACAGATGGCAAAAGTATCTCAAGTGGCAGAGCAGTCTGCTGCTGATGAGGAAGCAGTAGGAGATACAAAGGATTCAGCTGCAGAAATACCTGAAGAATAAGCAGGATTAGAACCAAGGAGGCTTTAAGGTGGATTTATCACAGATATTTATTAGTCGCCCTGATCTTTTGGACGATGAGAAAAAACTGAAAAGTGCATTCTCTGATTTTTATGCAAATGATATCGGTAGAATCAACAGAATGATGAAAGCCTACGATGTTGGCGTGTTTGAAGCACTTGTCAACGGAAAGGATTCTGACCTTGAAAAGAAAAAGTTGATTAACCGCCTGGTGACATTACACGACATGCAGGAGATGAAGGCGGCTGAGGCTATAAATGAATGGGTCAAAATCTGCAGTAAAAAAGTCATAGCTGAGTATAAGAAATTCCTCAGTGAGAAGAAGCAGAAGGAAATCGAACAAAAAGAAGAGAAAGCTAAAAAAGAGCAGGCACAGAATCAGGAAAAGAAGAAAAAAGAGCAGGAGCAAAAACTTGCTGAAGAACAGGCCAGTGGGCTGAGCATAGATTACGATAACTATGATAGATATATCAATTTAGACCTATCACAAGGAAGCTTGGTGAGAGGTGTCCCTTGCGGTGTGGGAAATGGTGATTTTGGCTTTATTGTAAAAGGAACTGGTTACGAAGACCTTAATAATCATGTTCCATTTCCAAGTGTTCATGCTTTGGTATATAACTTTCTGATACGTGATTCACATATTACGAAGGAAGCGTATCCACAATACATGAAGAATCATCCGTTTAATCATGAATTGAATTATGGTCATGTTTACAGATATATCATGATTCTTCTTGATTTATTGAAACAAGAAGGAGAAACAGTTCTTAAACTTAATATTCTTGGAGATAAGGATGAAGTTACAGCCGCACAGGAAATTCTGAACGAATATTTGGCTGTTTTTGGAAGATTAACAAGATCCGCTATCTGCTCAGTGAGGGTAATAGAGGATTCAACAGGAAAGAGTATATCTGCTGAATCTAAAGCTGATTATTATGTTGAAAACTATACTAGCGACCAAGGCCTACGTAGAAGAATCAGATATGGTAGCAGAGTTAATTATAGACTTGATAAGACAAATAAAGCTGATCTTGAGTTTTTGTTAAAAGAGATATCGCCATTTACATCGTTTAAGAAAGGACAATTTGATGCCCTTTGTTCAATGATGAATGCAAATGATCACGCAGTATGTGTAATGCCAACCGGAAGCGGGAAATCACTAATTTATTATTTTGCATGCCTGCTTCAGCCACAGGTTGTGTTTGTAGTATCACCTACAGATATTCTTATAAAAGACCAAATTAGGAACTTGAGAAAATTTCATCATTTTGACAATGTTACACATTTGAACCTTAGAAGTGGGAATGATTTTTCTTTTTTTAAGCCAGGAGCCAATTTATTGTTTTTGACACCGGCGACATTTCAAAACAGAAATTTGTTTGGAATATTCAAAAGATGGAAGAATGAAATAGCATATGTTGTTTTGGATGAGATACATTGTCTTTCAAATTGGGGACATGATTTTAGACCCGAATATTTGATGCTTTCTCAAAATATGAGTAAGTATCTTGATGATGCAAGATATCTTGGTTTTACAGCTACGGCAAATTATACTGTTGCCCAAGATATTCAAAAGCAGTTAAAAATTCCTTTGGAGAACTTTTTTTCTCCGGTATTATTTGAAAAATATAATGTACGATACGATTTTAAGGAAGTAGATAGTACAGAAGAGATGTTTGAACAAGTCCGAATTATTGCTAATGACATAGTACATCGTAATGAGAGAGCTATTGTATTTACTAAGAATGATGAAATATCTGTAAAAGTGGCTGATGCGATAGGTTATGAAGCAGATGTATTTACCAGGGATAAATCGGATTCGTATGCTCAGTTTGCAGAAGGGTTATGTAGAATTCTCGTTGCCAGTGAAGAGCTGGGTATAGGAATTAATTTACCCAATGTTAATTGCACAGTCCATTTTGGAATGCCAGTTTCAAAGAATGAGTTTGTGCAGGAAATTGGAAGAGCTGGTCGAGCAGAGGAGAAAGTTACTTCTTATGTAATATATCTTAAGCCATCAGAAGAAAATATACCTGAACAATTATTAAAGAGAGAAACAGTTGTTGATAATCTTCCACAAATATTAAAACAAATGAACAATGATTATTCAGATGTTTATCACAAGCTTAATTGTGGAGCTGATACTAGCGATATTCTTTATGATCGACTAATAGATATCTACTCTGATTTTCATAGTGGACAGAAGACGGCATATATCGTAGATCGTACGGTAAATGAAATAGAACTTTATAAACAGCTTTTATATATGCTTTATGTGACGGGATATGTTAAGGACTGGTATACATATAGGGCAATAGATGATGATAAAATAGAATTGATTATTGATATTTGTTCTGTATCAAATTCTCAAGGACATAGGGTTGTAATGTTGGATGATACGAGTATGCTTGAAAGAATGAGGAAGGTTTCAAGAGATTATTTTGCATCTATGGGAAATGATCGAAAAAGCATATTTAAGGTATCAAAAGCAGAAAAAATTGAGGATATCCTTGAAGTGTATGTTGATTGGTATTATGATAAGTTTCTTTACCACCATAAAGAACAATTCCTTGATTTCTTTGAATTCCTGACTACAAATAAAGAGTGTAATTCATTGAAGATTACTGAAGAAATTGAAGATTACTTTACACTTCCATTTATTCAGATTAAAGAAGACGAAGAGTACTACAGTACTATGAGCTTTGAGGAATTATCTAAGCAGGTAATTAATGGAATAGGTAAAAATACTTTATCCAATTTGGAAAGAATTAACAGCAATAGCTATTCATACAAACTTGATTATTTGTTGTTTGTTGGAAATTGGAGCCGACTTGGAAGATTAGAAACTACGAGACTTGAAAGATTCTGGGGAAAACTGACAGAAGAGGAAAAACAGATATTCTTATTAACTATGGCAGAAGTATATGCTAATTGCACAGAAGATGCGAAATGGAATTATCTGCGATATATTGATGATAGAAATAACATAACAGGTTTGAAGCTGTCACAGGTAGTTGATGTTATCTACAAGAAGTTATCGAGAGATATGCTCTTCTACGGAATTATGGCAAGGGCAGCAAATGAAAAATTTAACGGATTTGTAAGGAGATAAAGATGCTTGGAACGATAGAAGAATTAGAAAAAGATATAGAACAATTTCAGAAGAATATGGCTGCATCAGGTGAATTACAGATGCTATTGAGACAGGTGTTAGAACAGATTAAGCAGCAGAATTCAGAGTTTAGTGTGCAGTCATCGGCATTAATATCAAGGGTTGATAATATTCCATCTACAATTGAAAATGCAAATATGTCCAGCAATAATAGACTTAAGAGTGATGTTACTGTAGAAATAGACAGGGCGTTGCAATCATTTTCAAGTGAACAGAATCAGTACTTGCAGGGATTAGAGCAGACAAAACAGTTGATTGAAAGTTATATTGAACAATCAAAAACTCAAGAAAGAACCTTCTCTGATGGTACGACTTCAGCAATTGCAAAATTTGATGAGGCTATATGTAAAATTATAGATAAAAATAATAAATCAAATGAAATAATAAAGTCTAATATTGACAAATTACTGAATAAAAGAAATGAAGAATTTGCTGCAGAACAGAATAAGTATATTCAGTCACTTCAAGATACACAGACAGAAATCGGAGAATGTGAGAACAAACTAACTGCAAAGTATGCAGAATTTATCAGTACATTGGAAAATATGAATATTACCAATTTATATGAACAGAATATTCAACTTAAGAATGAGTTCAATAAGAGGACCACACTTTTAATGGTTATTTCAGTGGTATCAATAGTTGTTGGTATTATTGGAATTATCTTATAAAAGAGTTTTGGTATAGCGATGGAGTTTACAAGATGTATGACACTGATTTGTTTTCATATGTGCGGAAGATTTATTCTTGGTAAGAAAATGATAAAAACAGCTGAAAAAATTCAATTTATCATTAATGATTGAAGTTGTTGTACTGATTTCTCTGGTGGGAACAGCTGCCATTGCTTTATTAAATGAAAACAAAACTGTTGTTAATGAACAATATTCATTTTATAATGTGCTAATATACAAGGAAAATGCATATGAAGTATTAAATAGTAATATACATTACTTCAATCCTGAGAAATTTGAAATAGAAAAATTGAAATGGCAGGAATCTAAAACAGATGGATTTATAGATTTTGGTTCAGTCCTATTAGAATTAGATAAGGAGTTATCACGAAAAGAATTTTTTGAATCTCAGATGTGGCATGTGCTCCGGTAATTCTTTTTCTTAGTGATTGGAGACCAACTGATAACTGAGATAATGGATTTCAATAAATAAAAACAGTTGGTTTGGCATGCAATAGAGAGTGCAGTCTATATTGAAAGTGGTGCTGATAAAAAGTGCTAGAAACGTTTACTGGTTATTCTGAGGCGATATTAGATGCTAAAGATCAAAACACGTTAAATAAAATGATACATAAGGTTAGCATTAGGGCACCAGAATTTCAATGTCACAGCAAACAATCCTCAGATGAAATATTTACCACAGAAGAAAATTTTGCCAGTATTATAAAAGATGTTATTGTTGAAATGAATGATAAGGCAGTTGGCCATGCAGGGGACGGTATTAATTCATCGTGAAATGTATAGTATTGAAGTGAAAAGAATATATATTAACAATATTTTATATTATGTGATTGATATATGATGAAATAGTTGTGGAAAATGTACTTTTAATACGCCCTTATGATATATGAAAAAACAAAATAAAAGGAGAATCAATTTGGATGCTATATTAGAAATAATAAAAAAATATAAGACCCCTTTAAACAGAGGTAATCAAACAAGCAAGGAATACTTAAGGAGTTTGTTTGATAATTATATTTATGATTTAAAATCTGCATTACCATATAACCTAAATCGGCTATATGGTGAGATTATGTCTAATAAAATTGAGTCAAAAATACAAATAATTAAAAATCTTTGTGATGAGATAATAGAAATTTTTGAATTATATGAAGAGGGACAGCAATCAAAGGCAGCTATGGTTTCTTTTGATTCTTTTAATAGAATTAAACCCTACCTTATGATGAAATATACTGGGGCATGGCAAAAAGAGTGGTTCTATAGAATAAGAATTTATGATGAAAGGAAACCATTTTCTTTAGAAAGAAAAGAACTTTTTCATGTCCCATTATCAAAAAAAGAGTTGTGTGCTACTGAAAGATACAGTATGCCAGGGTACCCATGTTTGTATTTAGCTACTCAACCAGAGTTGTGTTGGTATGAATGTAAAAAACCTAAAGTTTTTGCTATTTCAAAATTTGACATACCTCAAGAAATAGAAAATACTATGTGTTTAGTTGATTTTTCGGAAAAAATGATTCCGTTAGCACATAGCTTTTTCTGTTGGAGATATAACGAAAAAGAAGAAAAAGAAATTGAGAAAATTGAAAACTATTTATGCAAGTTTTTGATCATATATCCTTTAAGAGCGGCATGTTCATTAATTGCATCTTACGATTCACATGTATCTTTTAAGGAAGAATATATAATACCACAATTGTTGTTACAATGGATTAATTCCGATACCGATTTTGACGGAGTGAAGTATGAAACTGTTTCGGAGTATAATGAGTCACATTGTTATGGTGGTGCAAATGTTGTTTTTGTTTCTAAAGGATTTGATAAAGATGGATATGCAAGAAATTTGAGAAATAAAATTAAGGTTGCAACACCAAAAATTATAGATATTGATAATTTAAATTTGCCAGATTGGATGATATCCGGAAAGACTGAAGAGCAATGTATTTTCGGATGGGGAATGGAAAAGGGTCCAGAGGATTATGAGTTGATTTAATGACTATGAAATAATGTATTATAGATGGAACACTTTCTAAGAACATTTTGAGTGAAGGCGAAGAAACCTTTATATCGTTTTAATATTTTTTTAAGTTTGTTAAAGGATTAATAGACGCTACTAAAGTTTCTTCTAAAAAGATATTGGTTTTAGATGATCCGATTTGCAGTCTTGATAGTACAGTGCTTTATATAGTAAGTTCAATGGTGAAATCACTAATTAAGGATATTCGAGATGGCAAATCAGATGTTGAGCAAATTTTTATACTTACACATAATGTTTTCTTTCATAAAGAAGCTTCTTTTGCTGACGGTAGAACAAAAATATTAAACGATGTTAATTATTGGATTATTAGCAAGGATGATAACATAACTTCCATAAGATCATTTGAAGAGAATAATCCTATAAAAACTTCTTATGAGCTTTTGTGGCAAGAACTAAAGACAAACTCAAGCGCGTCTTCAATTACAATACAGAATATTATGAGAAGAATTATTGAAAACTATTTTAGTATATTGGGTAAAGATGTTGATGAAAAAATCGTAAACTCATTCGATACTACAGAAGATAAGATGATATGCCGCTCATTAATTAGTTGGATTAATGATGGCTCTCATTCTATTCCTGATGATTTCTATATTAATAGTTATACAGATTCTGTTGAACGCTACAAACGAGTATTTAGGGGAATTTTTATTAAAATGGACCACAAAGCACATTATGATATGATGATGGCGTAACGTTGATTGCGGCTAAGGTATTAGTTATTTGATAGAAAAAAAGCAGAAATACATTTTGAAATTGAGATAATCTGTACCAAATTTTTAGGGGTTTCTAAATATTATGTTTTTGAACTAAATCATAAGCTTTTGAAAATTTATATGAAGAAAAATCATAGAATTTTTTGAGAATTATATTATAATGTGTTATAAATATAGAAATATGTGTATATTGATAATTTCAATGTAAAAAGAATTAGTATATAAGTGCGACCATATTGTACAAGAGTTGTTAGAAAAAATATTAAAGTATAAAGAGATAATATTTTGGAAAAAACTTTATGAAAGATATTGAAATGATTGTTAATAATGTAAATGATTCTATGGGTATGGAGAATATACTATTAACGGATGAAAACAAAGAAATGATTATGGGGTATAGGGTAAGATTTCATTTGAAAAAATGGTTGAAAAATATTATGGAAGTATAAGGCGGAACTGTAAAAATGCCATTAAGAAGGCTGATGGTATTGTAAACCTAATATAAAAAAACAATAAAAAACTATCTAAAGTATAAAGAAAATTACTACTTTAAAAATTTACAAGTGCTAGTAGGCTACTTGTTTTTGGGGGTTAGTAATGAGAAGTGATAAATTCATAAACAAAATGAAGATATCTGGAAATTATTGAAATGAAGAAAGGATGTGAAAAATATGGCAGAAAGAACACATCATTTTGAACGATTAACACCGATTGACAATATGAATTTGGATGTTTATGAAGAAGCGATAGATTATGTGTTTGATAATTCTGATATAAAGAATGTTGCTATTTCAGGCGCATACAGTGCAGGTAAAAGTAGTGTTTTGGCTTCATACAAGAAAAAACATAGTGATTTACACTTTCGGCATATTTCTCTTGCACACTTCAAATCTTCAGAGCAAGAAGGTGAGACGGAAGTAAAGGAATCTGTATTAGAAGGTAAAATTCTCAATCAACTGATACATCAAATTCCGTCAGAAAAGATACCGCAGACCAACTTTAGAGTAAAGAAAAAAGTAAGTGTGAAAAGTGTTATAAAGCCGACAATTGGAGTGGTTTTGTCTTTTCTTGCAGCTCTTCATTTTATTTGTTTTGATATATGGAAAAGTTATATAAATACACTGCCTAATAATTGGTTCAAATCTATATTAACACTATCCACACATCAATATGCTTTGATGGTAGACGGAATTTTAATGGTAATATTGCTTTTATTTATCGTATATGGGATAATACGTGTGCAAAAGAACAAAAATGTTTTTCGTAAACTTAACTTGCAAGGTAATGAAATTGAAATTTTTGAGGAAAGCGATGATTCTTATTTTGACAAATATCTCAATGAAGTTTTGTATTTATTTGAAAATGCAGATGCCGATGTAATTGTATTTGAGGATATGGATCGTTTTAATGCAAACAGAATTTTCGAGCGACTTCGTGAAGTAAATACGCTTGCAAATATTCAACTTCAAAAAGAAGATAAAAAAGTTCTTCGCTTTTTTTACTTGTTACGTGATGATATTTTTGTTTCCAAAGATAGGACAAAGTTTTTTGACTATATTGTTCCGGTCGTGCCTGTTGTTGATAGCTCTAACTCCTATGATCAGTTTATTTCTCATTTCAAAAAAGGAGGGATATTTGAGAAGTTTGACGAAAGTTTTCTGCAAGGCTTATCTTTATACATTGACGATATGCGTCTTTTGAAAAACATCTATAATGAATTTGTAGTCTATTTTAACAGACTGAATATTACAGAACTTGATTGTAATAAGATGCTTGCTATTATAGCATATAAAAACCTATTTCCGCGTGATTTTGCTGATTTGCAACTTAATCAAGGATTTGTATATACTCTTTTTGATAGTAAAGAATTATTTATTAAAGAAGAATCAGAAAATCTTTCTGAAAAAATTTCTGAAGTAGTTCATAAAATCGAAAGGACTAAAAATGAACATCTTAAAACGATCGAAGAGTTGGATGTTGTATTTGAAGATAAAAAGCTGATTGATTATTGGAATAGAAAACAAGAATTGAGTGAAGCTGATAAAAAAGATTATGCCGAACGGAAGCAGGCAATAGAGAACCGCTTAAATAATACGATCCCAGATTTAGAAAGCGTAAAGTTATCAATGGAACATGAATTGATTTTAACACAAAACAAACCTCTCTCGGATATTATTAACAGAGATAATATTAGCAAAATATTTAGCATTACAAGCACAAATGAAATCGGGTATGTAACGGAGTTTAACGAGATAAAAAGCAGCGAATATTTTGATCTCCTAAAATATCTTATTCGCAATGGATATATTGATGAAACTTATGCCGACTATATGACTTATTTTTACGAGAATAGTCTAAGCCGTGTTGATAAAACTTTCCTACGAAGTATAACCGATAAAAGAGCCAAAGATTATACCTATAAATTGAAAGATCCAAAGTTAGTGGTTTCACGCCTTAGATTAGTGGATTTCGACCAAGAGGAAATTCTCAATTTTGACCTATTTACATATTTGCTTCAGACTTCTCATATCGATTACATAGAGAGATTGATTAATCAACTAAAAGATACAAAAAACTTCAAATTTATAGGGACTTATTTTAATATAACAGTTGAATTGTCAGCCTATATTAAATTCTTAAATAAGAGTTGGTCAGAGGTGTTTTCAATAGCACTTAGCGAACGACTACTGACCGAAAATCAAATACGAAGATATTCGATTTTCTCTCTTTATTATTCTGATGACGATATTATTGAATTAGTCAATAAAGAAAACTGCCTATGTGACTATATTTCCAATGCGCGTGACTATCTTGCAATAGACAATCCTGACATTGATAGACTGATTCATTGTTTTACGCTGCTAGGAGTATGTTTCATAGGTTTTGACTACGCAGAACTAAATAAGAATTTGTTTCGTGCTGTCTATGAAAAATCTTTGTACGAAATCAATATGGAAAATCTGCAACTCATTCAAAGAGAAATTTTAGAGGATAAGAATGAAGATGATTTCCTTCACAAGAATTATACGATATTATATTCGCACCCTGATTCTTCAATAACGAAATATATCAATCGGAATGTCAATGAGTATTTGGATGTTGTTTTGCATATAAGCAGAGGAACTATTCTTGATGACGAAAAGGCAGTTGTTGCTATATTAAATAATTCTGATCTCACTATTGAGCATAAACAATCATATATTTCTGATCTTCGAACAACCATTGCTTCTATAAAAGAGATTGAGGATAATTCCTTATGGGTAGCATTGCTGGATGCTGATGTAGTACAGTATTCAGAGTGTAATATTATGGATTGCTTTAGAACTGTGAATCTCAATAAAAGTGTCATTTCTTATATTAACAGATGTGATATTGATTTGGATTTTTCAAAAACTGAATATGATGAAGCTATCAAAGAAAAACTATTTGATAGTGTGATTATATGCAATGATATCAACAACTTACAGTACAAGCAATTATTGGTGTCATTGAATTTTATTTACGATAATTTTGATATCGCAGAGATTTCCGATGATAAGATCACTATCCTAATTGATACAGACATTATTAGAATGACAGTTGAAAACCTAAAATTTATGCGTGAAAATTATCTAAAATGGAAAGGCTATTTCATTCGCAAGAACATAGAAAAGTATATTGGTATAATGGACGATGCTCTATTTTCACAGGAAGAATTGTTAGAGATACTTACTTGGGATATTAGCGATGAACTAAAAATCAAATTGCTTGAATTTTCTGATGACGAAATTTCGATAATTGGGAAGAAGTATTCTCCTGTGGTATATCTGCATATTCTTAATAATAATTTTTCGGAATCTGATTTACCGGATTTGTTTTCATCATTTGAGAAATGGGATGACTCTATCCAAGTAAAAATATTTGATTATGCAGTGAAAAATATAGAAAGTATAATGGATAACCCAGTCTCTGTTTCAGAGAAATTAAAAAATAATTTGCTCCATTCAGATAAGGTGAGTCGAGATAAAAAGATTGATTTCTTAATAGCAATAATGCCCGAGTTATGTAGGGATAGTATAAAAGAGATTCTCACACTGCTTAACTTAATGGATTATATCAAAATATTTGATACTCGAAGTAGACCTAAGTTTAAAATTAATGATGAAAATGAAAAACTACTTACTGCTTTCAAAGAAAACAATTTGATTGATTCTTATCAAGAAAATCCTGAAAAGGAGGGCTATTACAAAATTATCAGATTTAAATCAGCAACGAAGAAATTGCCTCAAGAACTATTGTAATTTGTGATTTGCTTAAAAATGAAAAAAAGAAAGCGTAGCGACAAAAAGATGATATTTTTTAACACGTAGTGAACAAAGTATGTTTTCATAGATTGCTTTTATAAGCGAAATCGCTTATAATTTAAGTCAGAACATATTGCTATTATCCACAGTTATCGAGCGAGTGTTATCAATGCTGATAACAAAATAATAACATTAGCCCATATAGGCAGGATAATATGGATAAATCAAATAATCAAAAGAAATACAAATAAGACACCTAATAATCTCTAAACAAAATTGATTAGTAATTGCCGAGTGGGAATGATGTATAAAAGCCACAAAATATTGAATTTAGGTTCTTTATCAAATGGTGTTGTTTTGAACTAAAACATAAGTTTTTGGGAATGTATGAGCAATTATACATTCCCATTTTTTATATTAACTAAGTCATCCATTATTAATATTCTATTTCTAAAGTTAAAAAAAGCTACGATAACCAAAAGATATTCTTTTTATGGCTTTGTTTAAAGCTATTGATAGATTATTTAATATATGAAATTTATCCATAATGATATTAGCTTGTGGAAATATTTCTTTAACTAAGGAAATATATGGTTTGTACATATCTATAACAATATATTTTACTTTATTCCTTACATTTTTAGGGTAACGACTAAAGTGCTTTTTTAAATATTTTAACTGCCTATTCTCAACAATGCCAATAATTTTATGATTTTTGCGTCACAATAAATAAAACTCATAGCTCCATTAGCATCTTTTGTAGATTTAAACTCATCAAAACGCAGAACTTCTGAGAGATGCTTATAATTAACCTTATATTTTTCAAAGAAAGAATTAATAATTCGATTTACAGTATTATGACTTATGTTAAAATCACTTGATATATCTTTTTCATAATTTTTTTTGATGCTTTTAAGGCAACGCCATATTTAACGTTGTTTAAAAAAAGCGATTACTTTTAACAATATTTGTTTTAGTGATAAAAGTTTTATTACAGCTTTTGCATTTATAGCGTTGTTTATTAAGTTTTAGAAATACATTAAAACCAGATATAGGCATTAGTTTGATAGTGATTTCTTTATATCCATAAATATTTATATATCTTTGCAAAAGTGGTAGCATTCAAAATTACAAGTATAGCGAAAAATTTTGAAATATCAAAGATATTGTTGAGAATTTTAGACTTCTATGATACACTATAAATAAATTATTATATTCATTTCTTTTTATATTTATATTATAAGAGATTACATTTAAAATATATGGTGTACATTGTTATATAAAGAGATAAAAATGAAAAACTTACAAAAATTTGAATTGTGATTTTGATGAAATTATGAAAATTTTACCTGAAATAAGTAAAATTTGTTCTATAGGACAGAATGGTAATGAAATATTTTTATTGTAACAATTAGAGAAAGGATTTATTTTATGGCTACTGGAAATAACGCCAACATTGGCTTTGAAAAACAGATTTGGGATGCAGCGTGTGTCCTTTGGGGACATATCCCTGCAGCAGAATACAGAAAGGTTATCGTAGGTCTTATTTTCCTGCGTTACATATCAAGTGCTTTTGAAAAACGCTATCAACAACTTATTGATGAGGGTGACGGCTTTGAAGATGACAAGGACGCATATATTGAAGATAACATCTTTTTTGTACCGGAGGATGCTCGTTGGAGTAAGATTGCTTCTGCGGCTCATACAGCTGAAATTGGAACCATTATTGATGACGCAATGAGAGCTATTGAAAAGGAAAATACAACCCTTAAAAATGTATTACCTAAAAACTATGCCAGTCCCGATTTGGACAAGCGTGTTTTGGGGGAAGTTGTTGACTTGTTTACCAATATGGATATGGGTGATACTGAAGAAAGTAAAGACCTTCTTGGCAGAACTTATGAATATTGTATTCAGCAGTTTGCTGCCTACGAAGGTGTTAAGGGTGGTGAGTTCTACACTCCAGCAAGTATTGTTAAAACAATCGTTGCTATCTTAAAACCATTCAAAAACTGCCGTGTATATGAAATGTAAATACCGTCATTCATACGAATTACACATTTAAAATGCTTGTTTTTAAGCCTTTTTACTTTAGCAGACCTACAGGGTCTTATTTTTTTGCCTGTCTGAAAACGGTGGTTTATTTGCTGTGGTGCAAAATTTAACGAACCTAATATGATTTAACGAACTTATTTGCAGTTTACACCTATGCTGCGTTTACGCTGCAAAAATTCAAAAAAATCTTGACTAAACGCAGCGATTATGATATAATATAGTATGAGGTGGTAAAATGTCCAATATAGGTAAATTTATCAAAAACAAGCGAAATGCAGAAGGCATGTCATTAAATGTATTAGGTAAAAAATGCGGGACATCGGATACAACTATTGACAACATTGAAAAAGGAAAAACAAAAAAGCCTAATTGGATGCTTTTGTGTAATATCGCTAATGCCCTTGGGTTTCATCCATTTGAAATTATGAGGGAGGCAGGATATATATCAGACAAGGATATTAATCCTAACCATTTGCTGCATGGATTAGAAAAACTAAATAAAAATGAAATACAGGAAATTCAATTGTTTATTGACTTTATTATTTATAGAAATAACAATAACGAATTACGAAAGGAGGGACAACTATGATATATAGATTGGGTGAATTGTTTTGCGGCCCCGGCGGGATTGCTTGGGGTGCTATACACGCCGACATAGGAAATCCAGAATACGGAATCATTCATCAGTGGGCTAATGATTATGATGCAAGCACTTGTGAAACATATCGTCATAATATTTGCCCTAACGCACCGCAGACAGTATATCATGAAGATATTCGAAAGTTTGATATGGACAAGCTTGCTGAGATTGATGCTTTAGCTTTCGGATTTCCTTGTAATGATTACAGCGTTGTTGGTGAACAGAAGGGTATAGACGGTGTCTATGGTCCATTGTATTCGTATGGTGTAAAGGCATTAAAGAAGTTTAAGCCACTGTGGTTTCTTGCTGAAAATGTCGGAGGGCTTAGAAATGCAAACGAAGGAAAAGCTTTTGCAAAGATTTTGGCAGAACTTAGGGAGGCTGGGTATACAATCACGCCTCATCTTTATAAATTTGAGGAATATGGGATACCACAGGCTCGCCATAGAATAATAATTGTTGGAATCAGAAATGATATAGATGTTAATTTTCGAGTGCCATCAACCAAACCATACATTAATAAGGATAATACCTGCAAAACTGCTATAGAAGACCCTCCTATTCCTGCTGGTGCCTTCAATAATGAAAAGACACGTCAATCTGAAATTGTTGTGAGAAGGCTGAATTGTATTAAGCCCGGTCAAAATGCTTTTACTGCAGAGTTGCCACCAGAATTGCAGTTAAATGTAAAAGGTGCTCGCATTAGCCAAATTTATAAACGCCTTGACCCAGATAAACCATCTTACACAGTCACAGGCAGTGGTGGAGGTGGAACTCATATCTACCACTGGGCAGAGCCCAGAGCATTAACTAATCGAGAGAGAGCAAGACTTCAAACTTTTCCTGATACATACGAGTTTATGGGAAGCAAGGAAAGTGTTAGAAAGCAAATAGGAATGGCTGTGCCTTGCGAGGGTGCAAAAATTATTTTTGAGGCTATATTAAAGTCTTTTGCTGGTATTGAGTACCCATATACTGAGCCTAATATTAATGAATAATGAAATGCCGGAAAGTGGTGAATAATCTGCTCTCCGGCATTTTTTTATTTATTTTGGGTTATATTTTCATATAATTTTTGAAGGTTTTCTTCTGCAACATTGCGCTTCAACTGGCATTCCCATATAATAATAACTCGCCAGCCTTGTGCTTTCAGAAGTTCTGTGTTTTGAATATCACGTTCAATATTTCGATTTATTTTAGCTTTCCAATAATCCGCATTTGAGGACGGCCATACAAAGCGCCCACAGTCATGATGATGCCAAAAACAGCCATTAACAAAAACAACTGTTTTGTACTTTGCAAAGACTAAATCTGGGCATCCGGGAAGTTTGCGGACGTTTTTTCGGTATCGCAAACCTTTTGAAAACAGATATTTTCTGACCCGTTCTTCTGGCTTTGTATTGGTACTGCGGATATGTGACATATTTTTACTGCGTATTTCTTTGGTATGATTGTCTGCCATGTTATTACCTGTTAGATTGGCGAGAAAAATCCATATAATATTGTTCCTCGTCTATTTTATAAAATGTTACAAATGTTCTTCCGTAAGCAAGCAGGTGGCTTGCATTAATATAGGCTCCGTTTGAAAGTTCAAGACGGTTTCTGAAATATTCTCCGAGCTGTGCATTGCTTGCTGGAGTTGTGATAGCTTTGTTGTTTTGCTGTTCAACTCTTAGTTGGAGAGTATGATGGTCATCCGTAACGACAAGAAAATGCTGTTTTTCAAGAGGGAAAAAACCGCTTTTTGCAATTTTACTTGGCAGCGGAATGTATGCCTCATTTGGGTTTCGTCCTTTGCGCTGTCCCCAGTTAAGACCAGAACGCTTTCCCGGTTCTCCGCTTCTTGTTATCAGAGAAAGATTGACGCAATTGTCAGATGAAGCGTTTGATATTATTGGTGTATGCGGTGAACGAATAACAATATAATCTTCAACCTCAAAATGGTTGCAAAATATTGAACGATTAACTGCATTTTCATATAATTTATATGCGTATACTGCACTTCGTTCAGTTAATGAGCCGCTTTGTTTTCTAAGCAAAGATGTCTGTGTGAAGTCATAAGTACAAGTAAAGGCTTGTACAGGAGTGTCATTCTCAAGCCAGATAAAGGTGTTCTTTTTTGATGTCGGTGGCTGATGCAGATAACTGCATGAGAAGTTATCATTTGTTCCAGAACTGCGATTTCCTTGGAGCTCTTTAAAGCCCTCATGAGAAATAGTATCTATACCGTCATCAATGGTTGATTCAATTATTAATTCGATAGAAATATTCTTTATACCTAACTCTTCGTATGTTGTCATTAACCATGAGACCATACTAGGAGTTGCATGTGCAGACAATATGCAAAGTCTATTTGCTCCATTACTGATTGGGGCAAATAATATTTTTTTAGCGATTCCTTCAAAATAATTTGCTCCCATAGACCTTACTCCTCCTCGATAACATCATAGTACAATATATTATGTGGGAGTTTGATGTTAGGCACCCATAGATGTTTGCTGCTCCATCCCTTGGTTCCAGTAACTTGGTACATAGTAAGAACAACTTTGTTATAGAAAGTGCCGCCTAATTTCCAGTCGTTTGGTGAAAGCAATGCACCTGTTCCTTGCGTAATATTTCTTTCTCTGCGGACAATTAAAATTCCTTGACCTGTAGGTGTTTCTGAAAGAATAGTGTCAATAGCAGACTGAAAAGCCTCTATTTTGAAATCAGGGCTAGGAATAATGTGTGACAACAATTCTTTTATAAATCGCAGGTTTACCTGATAGTAAGGCTCATCATTTGAAAAGTCTTTCAGCAGGTTAGAAATAACCTCAATGGAATCGTTGCTCGGATTAAATGGGTAATAGTTTGTTCCACCGGAAATAATCTCTACATGGTCATTATCCAGTACATTTTTTCTTGTTGGATTGAGACCGTTAGGATAGTAGATTTTAACATCCTCTATTCCTCGTTCAATCTGTGCAATGATAGCGTTGTTGGTAGCATTGATGTCTGAGAAAAGTTTATAGAGATGTTCGTCAATGAAAACTTTCATCATGCCGGGGTCGCGGTCATAACCAAACATACGACTGTGCTGCCACATAGTATCCGCTTGTGGTTTTTTGCTTGTTCTTGTATAATAAATTGTCTGAAGTCCGGGGAATGTTACACCTCGACCAAGTGTGTTTCCACCAATAACAAAATTACAGCCAAGTGCATATTCGGAGCTTTCAACATCATTTTTTCCGTTCATTACAAGAATTTTTATATCTTTGCTTGTCAAAAGCTCCTTTGATTTATCAAGTATCACGCTAAACGGTTGCTTTTCGGATTTTTCCGGATTTATAGAGTTGTAACAGTTTTGCAGCTCTGAAATAAAAGAATCATCCATATGTTCTTTGCACCAATTCAGTTCTTTGGTTACCTCGTTAGCAACCTTCTGATGGGCGGCTTGACGTACACTTGGATGGAATAGACAGTTTGATACTTTTCCACCAGAAGCAAGTATCTGTGATGAAACAGCTAAATGTCTCACAACGACACTTCTTGTCGGCACCTTTATTTCCTCTAAATATTCAATGCATTCTGGTTTGCCGCTGTTAGGGAAGAAGAAGTCTCCGCCCAAATATGCACTGCCGGGAGAGAAATAGTATATGAAGTATGGATGCCATCCTGATGCCATAGTCTGGAGAAGTATAGCCTGTGGAGTTCCTGTGACTTGCAGATATAGGCTGCTGGAGGCTCCATTTTTTATTGCATCTAAGTATTTGTTTATAGATGACTGTTTATTCCTATTGACCATTGTATTCAGTGAAGCTGCATCGGCTTCATCATCAACAATAAAGAGCGGATTACCTCTCATAAATCCTGTTGAATTAAAGATGTTAGCCCACAGCTTAAGTACACGGACATTTTTTTTGAGGACAACGATTGTAGGCTGCATAAGGCAATTGTCAATAAAAAGTCGAGAGTCGTTTTCTCCGCAGATACAGAAACCATCCAAATCAGCCTTAACACGTTCTAATGTTTGTTGTTGGAGTACAACATTATCAGTTGTAAGCAGTACAAAGGCGGGGAAGCCTAAATCTGCAGCTTTACACATGATTCCAAACATTTGACCTGTTTTGCCTGACTGAACATTTCCAAAAAGCAGACCAATTTCGTGGCTTATAAAGGAAAAGCTTTTAAGATGCTGGTTTCCTATATCTTCAGCTGTCTTGTAAATGGACTCTGCAAGTTTAATATTTCCGCGGTCTTTTATTGTATTTAAGTATGTTTGTAAATAATGCATTTTTAGTCACCTCTATTCTTCTGCTGCCGATTCAAATGACAACATCCACACATCTAGTGAGGTACCGTCTTCATCGATTGCTGTCTGTCCTGTTTTTTTAAACATCAAACAGTCACAGCCGTATTCCTGCAGCATTTCTTGTGTAATCATGCCGTTACGGTCTTTATCAAGTTGTGTATCATTCACGGGAGTGACCAATCCGGCAGCGGCAAGACGGCCCTTTAGCCACCTTCCCATAATGAGTTCATCGCCAACTGCACTGAACTGCTTGTTGTTGTCACTTGTGGTGTGCGCCTTAAACCAATATCCATCATCTGTTATTACGAAGAATGGTTTATTTTTTTCAGGATATCCTTCCATTTTATAAACATCTGCTCCTACAGTGAGCTGGGTTTCATACCAATCTCTAGATTTTCGTTTGCTTCTTGGTGCAGCATAACATACATTTATATTAGATTTAGTATAATGTTTGTTGTCATCTATGTGACGTTCGTCAGCTTTAGGAACTTTTAACGGAAGGAAAAAAGACACACTGGCTTTGCATCTGCGGTAAAAATCAACATTAGATTGTGGAACTTGAGCAACAAGTTCAATACCACTCAAAGCGGTGTTTACTGCACGAATGAGAGGCATTCCTGTAATGTCTAGTATATTTGCAGAACAGTTGGGTGCTTTCAATTCCTTAATGTGATTAGCAATTTCTTTAACTTCTGCTGGTTCTGTTGTTATGGATGCTATTTCATACTGACGGCGATTTGTGGCTTCAGCCTTAAGGACTCCTAAATTTGCAGAGCCGATAATAGCTGAGAAAGGCTGGCCATCTTTATAGAAACAATATAATTTACCATGATATTTAAATGGTTGTATCATACGGATTTCTCCAATACCTTCTGCTTGCCATTGCTCGTTTAATTGAATGGCAGTATGGTAAGAACTTTCTGGCATACCCTCAATGAAATACATTCCTATATTAAGACAAATATTATGTATTTTGTACTCTTTAACTAGCTTATTAAGCTCTATAAGAGAGGCGTGTGAAATATAACCAACTGCTATTTCTAAATGGTCTGCTTTATTTAGTTCTTCCATAAAGCAGTCAATAATAGTCAGTTCTCCATTAGATGTTTCAAGTGGCAAAATATTTGAATATAATAAACGCATAGTATCCCTCCATTATTCTTCATAATTAGTTCAATCCCTTTGGACTAATTTTAGAAAATAAATGTTTGAAGATATTCATCTGTTACAATTATATCTATTTTGTAAACATTTGCTCCAAAGGGAAAGACTAAATATATTGTTTATATCATTACGACTTATGAGCATTATCAATCCGTTCTTTAATTGAGTGGTTTGACTTATTTTAAGTTAAATCATATTCCTATTGAAATAAGTCGAATAAATCGTTACCAACTATATTCTTTTTATCTTGTAATTTTAACATATATTCTCTGACGGCTAGGTATTCTTTTTTTAGAGGAAAATCATCATTACTAAGCCAAGATAAAACATATTCGTATTCATCGGGATATTGAAGAATAAATTCAATATCTAGTTCATAATTTCTTCCAACAACCTCAGGGTTTCCGTACATTTCTTTATAACTTGCTGGGACCTCATCAATATCAATTGGGACATCTGCGTCATAATCATCATCCACATAATCTTCATCGAGATACACCCATTCATTTACTACAAATTCCTCATCTTTAGGAAGATTAGTTGAGCTAATACTGCCATTTATTTTTTTCAGATTAATGATAAAGTCATACAAAAAAGAATTAGGGTCATTCACAACAAAACCATTAGTGTCGCCTTCATCATAATAAATTATTGGATACATTTTACACAAAAAAGTCCAATAACCATTTTCTTTATCACACTTTTTAAACAGCGATGTTAAGAAAGGTTCGAATATATATTCTTCTACCTTGTCTGGAATCATATCATAAAACATATCGAATGTTTTATCCGTATAATTCCTAGATTTTTTGTTTTCAAAGTAATCACCAATTTGTTCCAGATATTTGTCCTTTTGTTTAGAGAAATATAAGGCACAAAAATATTCTTGGAAAGAACGGTGCGTAAAATGATATTTTTCACCCTCATAAAACATTAAACACATATTCTCGACAAGGTCATCTCTAAAATCTAAAGCATTAATAGAGTGTGAATTCCTAGAATGCTCATTAAGAGCTTCAAAATACTTTTTGAACATAATTTCTGTAAATTCAAATTTTTCATCTCGATAGCTTCTTGCACAAAATTCTGCAAAATAATCCGCAAATTTATCAGCAGTTAAGCCAGTTTTCAATACTCGCTTATATGCTCCTTTGCTTGCGTCATGCTTTTGAGAAAGGGCTATATATGCTTCCCTATAAAAAATATGCATTTTTGATGGAATTTCTGCAAATTGCTCATAGGTCATTAACATAATAGTAAGAAGCAAAGGATTTTCAGTGAATTCTTTATGAGATATAAATAAATGCTTATCCAACTCGTTACGAAAATTTCTTTTTATTATCGGTTCATCAGGTCTAAAATCAAGCTTATCAATTAAATCTAATGCTTGTAACTTTGTAAATGGGCATAACTCTAAAACAGTAAATCTATGAAGAGATATGAAAGAGCCTGCTGGACGAGATGAAATAATAAACATATTATTCGTATATCTGTCAGCAAAGTGCTCTATGTCAAGCTCAAATTTTTTACGGTAATCAGATTTTATCTCATCTAACCCGTCAAAAAGCAGGAGGCAGTCACCATCTTCAAGCAAATCAGAAAAATCGTCAATGCAGTCGGTACCACCTAGACTCTCGAACTTTTCATAAATATATTCAAGTAAACAAGAATAAGAGTCACTATAGTCTTTTAGGGGTATAAAAATAGGTATTTTTCTTGATTCTTCAAAATTGTCGATTGCATTTAAAAGCAGATGCCTCATCATCATTGATTTACCGAGTCCCCCTGTGCCAGATATCAAGATAAAGTTTGAGCAAGCACTTAGAGTTTCAACTGTCGCGTTGCGAAGGGTTTTAGTCTGGTATCTGTTTTTCTTAATATATATTTTTTGAGATACATCGTTACAAACATAGAAACTATAAAAGTCCCTTGGTGCATCATTATACAGTAAAGTTTTCATTTTATTGTATTTGTTATATGCGTTTTCAAGGTATTCTGAAAAATCATCATTGCTGGTGATTGACGGCAGTATCCCTTTTGAAATAAGAAGCCAAGGTGGGTTTTCAGTCAGTTCAGGTGCAATTCCATCTGGATATAGTAAAGCCTCCATGTCATCTGGGATATTACCGTTGCAATCCTCTTCCAATTCTTTTTTGTCAGAAAATTTGTCTAAGGTTACAAGATTTACTTGGATTCCATTATTCCAGTTTTTGCCCACACTTGAAATGAACACTCTCTTCCCTCTTGGTACAGAAGAAGGAAGATGCCATTTATTAAAAGTATCTGCACCTATTTTGTTGTCTTTTCTTTTTATTAAAATGAAATGCCAAATTCCAAGCAGAAACGGCTGCAAAGATATTTTCTGCAAAGAGAGTATTTGTCTTTTATCAATAGCTTTGCTGCTATTGTCTACATAAAACAGCTCATCAGTAATGGAATCATCACAGCTTATTGTTTCCAATATAGCACGGACAAGCCAGTTTCCCATATTGTTCTCATCTATAAATGATGATGTGAATTCACACATTCGCTTTAGGGCATAAAGATAATCATACTTCACTTCTCGGTCAAAGTTCTCCAATAATTCTGTATTATTAAAGGGCAAATAGTCATTTGATGATAATTTGCAGGCTTTGTAATTTGAGGTATATGTTTTAATGGAGCGACCTGTCGGAGAAATATAGCTTGGGAAAGCCACGCGAAGTAATCCCTCAAACAAATCACTATCATTAAGACCATCCTGTTCACCTGTTAATTTTTTTCTTACTGCTGTTCTTTGCTTCCTTGCGTGCAATAGAAGCGTTAAGAATGTACCACCGCATAGCCTAAAATTACTTTGGTTTGTCATTATATGTTTCATCCCCTCGAACTTTTGACACTATTAACTCTGTTAACGATATTGACTTGTATAACTATTTACAATAACTCTGTTGACTATAAGATTATCATTAGAGGACGAAAATCTCTAAGGCTTTCTTATTTTCATAATCGTTAGGTTGATATAAAACTACACTTTTATTTCATATTATAACACACTTTTAACAGTGATGCCAGAAAATAAAATATATTACTGTGAAAATTTTAGTTAATAAATCGATTTTTATTTATTATTGTAAAAAAAAAGAGAATAAAGAGTTAAGAGTTAAAAAACATTTGTAAGGTTTTCAACCGCCTCAAAGTTCATCTGCTGACGAGCAGATGCCCAGAGCGGAGAGGCGGTAACAAAATAATACAAGTCAACCCACTGGGACGGTTGGCCAATTGAGAAGTGAGGATTCATTCTTATGGCCAATTACAAGGGAAAGTTCCGTGTGGATTCTCACTTCGGTTTCAGACCGAAGGAGGGTCTACACAATGAAAAAAATTGTAAAAAAACAGACAAGTAATTGCAAACAGTATTTTATTCCGATGGAGGTTACTCCGGAAACTATCAGGGATTTTAATATTAATCCTGCTGATGTTGTATGGGCTAAAATTGGCAGCCGCAAATTAAAGGTTGTTATGATTCCAGCTACGGAAGAACAGTATTATGCGTTTATGCGACCACTTTGGAGGGAAGATAAGCGTAATCAAAGAGCCAAACCAATGGTATCCTTAGATAAGCTTTACGATGAAACTGAGTATGAGATGTCAAGTCCTGTAGATGTTGAAACAGATTTTGAAAAGAAACTTCTTATAAAAGAACTTCACAAGGCACTTGATGAACTTGACGAGATGGACCGTATAATTATGGACTTATATAGCAAGGGCAACTCGGAAACTGAAATTGGTAAAGTTGTTGGCTTGTCACAAAGGGGTATTAACAAGCGCAAGCACAGGATTTTTGAAAAAATCAAGGTTAAATTACAAGCTTTTAGATGATTTTTATCAAAAAATGTTTTTTGGGGTTCTTAAAACAGTTGGTAATGTCCTTTACCTATTAGAGGCGCAATAAAAGCATCTCGGAAAGGACGGTGTCAAGATATGACAACAAAAAACAGGTCAGACACTTATTGTAATCAGGATGTCGATACTGAAATATCAGATTTACTGATTGCAATAAGTGTCAAGGCAAGACGACTCGCTCAAAAGGTCAGCAGACTGAGCGGAAAAGAACAAGTGAATAAAGGAGGAAAGCTGTATGGGCAAAGTAAGTGAACTGGCAATGTTTGTAGACGAGCTGAAAAAGTGTGGAGAAACGCTTATAGGCATTTCAGAGGGATTAGCTGATTTGTTTAGCGGTACTGATGAAGAAACACCTGCAAATAATTTTTCACCTAAGGTGCAGTTTGAGGCAAAAGCAGAGGCTCCTGTATCAGAAAAGAAAGCTGTCACACTTGAGGAAGTCAGAAAGGTACTGGCAGAGAAGTCAAGAGCTGGGTTTACTGATGAAGTTAAGGCAATCCTTACTAAGCACGGTGCTGAAAAGCTGTCTGAGGTAGCCCCGACAGAGTATAAGGCACTGCTTGCCGAGGCGGAGGTGATTGGCAATGCCTGATGTACACGCAGTGTTATCTGCATCATCAAGTCACAGGTGGCTTGAGTGTCCGCCATCGGCAAAGCTAAATGCTGAAATAGCGGACAAGGCAAGCGAATATGCACAGCAAGGCAGCTCGGCTCACGAGTTAGCAGAGTACAAAATCAAGAGATTTCTTGGGGAAAATGTGAAAGACCCTACAGAGAGTCTTACATATTTAGACCAAGAAATGGCGGATTGCACTGACAGCTATGCAGAGTATGTATCCGAACAGGTAGCAAAGGCAAAGGAACGCTGCAAAGACCCTATAGTTCTTGTGGAGCAGCGACTTGATTTTTCTAAGTGGGTGCCGCAGGGATTTGGTACAGGTGATACAGTTATAGTTGCTGATGATGTTCTTACCATTATAGACCTAAAATACGGAGTCGGTATTTTGGTAGAGGCAGAGAAAAATCCACAGATGATGTGTTATGCCCTTGGTGCGCTGCAGCTTTTTGACGGCATTTATGACATCAACAAAGTTTCAATGACTATCTTTCAACCAAGACGAGAGCATATAAGCACTTATGAGATTACAAAGGAAGAACTGCTTAAATGGGCAGATACCATACTTGCACCTACGGCACAGCTTGCTGCAAGTGGAGATGGTGAGTTTAAAGCAGGAGCACACTGTCAATTTTGTAAGATGAAAGCCACTTGCAGAAAGAGAGCAGAATACAACCTTGAACTGGCTCGCTATGACTTTGAAATGCCTGCCACACTTGAAGATGAAGAAATTGAGGTCATTCTTTCAAAGGTGGACGAGCTTATTGCTTGGGGTTCTGATATTAAGGAATATGCCTTGCAGTCAGCTTTAAGCGGCAAACAGTGGAATGACTGGAAGTTAGTAGAGGGGCGTTCCAATCGCAGATATACTGATGAAACAGTTGTAGCTGATACTGTTAAGGCTGCCGGATATGACCCTTATGAGCATAAGGTCTTAGGCATTACAGCAATGACCAAGCTGCTTGGCAAGACAAAATTTGAAAAGCTGCTCGGTGGTTACTTAGAAAAGCCACAGGGCAAGCCAACATTAGTACCTATGTCGGACAAGCGTCCGGCTATTAATAAGGCAGCAGAGGCTGCAGATGATTTTAAGGAGGAAAAATAAATGGCAAAATTCAATAATCCAACAAAGGTAATTACAGGTGTCAACACTAGATGGAGCTACGCAAATGTATGGCAGGCAAAGTCAATCAATGGCGGTACACCTAAGTTTAGTGTAAGCTTAATTATACCAAAGAGTGACACAGCAACAGTTGAAAAGATTAAGGCGGCAATTAAGGCAGCTTATGAGGAAGGCGAGTCAAAGCTCAAGGGCAATGGCAAGTCTGTGCCTGCTCTTTCTGTGATTAAGACGCCACTTCGTGACGGTGATACAGAAAGACCAGACGATGAGGCATACAAGAACTGCTATTTCATTAACGCTAATTCAGCTACTGCGCCCGGAATTGTGGACGCAGACCGTCAGCCTATTATCGACCACTCAGAGGTGTATAGTGGTGTATACGGCAGAGCAAGCATTAACTTCTATGCTTTTAACTCAAACGGCAATAAGGGCATAGCCTGCGGACTCAATAATCTTCAGAAGATTAGAGATGGCGAGCCTTTAGGCGGCAAAAGCCGTGCAGAGGATGACTTTGCAGATGATGATTTTCTTGATTAAGGAGGAGTAAGGCTATGACTGAACTTCAAGGTTTTATGCTTGCTATATCCTTTGGTGCTGTGGTGGGTACTTTTATTGGCAATGTGATTTCAATTATCATGCTTACCATTTCAGACCATAAGGATAAAAAGCATAGGCAGTAATGTAATTATGACGGGTGGCGGAGGTGTTCCTTTGCCACCTTTATTTGTAAGAAAGGTCGGTAAAACTATGGAAAAAATAGAAAACTTATCTATTGATTTAGAAACTTTCAGTAGTGTGGATTTGAGCAAGTGTGGTGTGTATAAGTATGCTGAGTCAGATGATTTTGAGATACTGCTTTTTGGAGTATCGGTAAATGGGAAAGAGTCTGTTGTTTATGATTTAGCACAGGGCGAAACTATACCTATTGAAATCATAAAAGCCCTTGTTGATGATACAGTTACAAAATGGGCATTTAATGCTAACTTTGAAAGGGTTTGTTTATCGGTATGGCTTGCCAGATATTATCCACAGTATTTTAGGAGTTATAGCATTGATGAAGATACAGTAGGAGCTTATCTTGACCCTCACGCTTGGAAATGCTCAATGGTATGGTCTGCTTATATGGGTTTGCCATTATCACTTGCCGGAACAGGTGTCGTATTAGGCTTAGAGGAACAGAAATTGAAAGAAGGCAAAGACCTCATCAAATATTTTTGTGTGCCTTGCAAGCCTACAAAGATTAATGGCGGCAGAACAAGGAACTTGCCAAACCATAACTTTGAAAAGTGGGAGCTGTTTAAGGCTTACAATAAGCGTGATGTTGAAGTGGAAATTAGTATACAGAAAAGACTTTATAAGTTTCCTGTGCCTAACTTTGTGTGGGAGGAATATCACCTTGACCAAGAGATTAATGACCGAGGAATAGCTCTTGATATGGCTGTTGTTGAAAATGCTATTGCCTTTGATGAAAGGTCTAAGGCAGAGCTTGCGAATAGAATGAAAAATATTACCGAGCTTGAAAATCCAAACTCTGTAGTACAAATGAAAAAGTGGCTTGCAGATAATGGCCTTGAGATTGACTCCCTTGGTAAAAAGGAAGTTGCACAGGCAGTAAAGTCGGCACCAAAGGAATTAGCCGAGGTGCTGATACTCCGTCAGCAGCTTTCAAAATCTTCGGTAAAGAAGTATCAAGCAATGAAAAATGCAGCCTGCAAGGATGGACGAGCAAGAGGTATGTTTCAATTTTATGGAGCTAATCGCACAGGCAGATTTGCAGGCAGAATTATTCAGCTGCAGAATTTACCTCAAAATCATATATCAGACTTGGAACAGGCTCGTGGACTTGTAAAAAATGGTGACTATAACGCAATGGAGATGCTCTATGATGATATTCCCGATACCTTATCTCAGCTTATCCGTACTGCATTTGTACCGAGAAAAGGTATGAAGTTTATTGTGTCAGACTTTTCAGCTATTGAGGCTAGAGTTATTGCTCACCTTGCAGGGGAACAGTGGAGAGCCGAGGTCTTTGAAAAAGGCGGAGATATTTATTGTGCATCTGCATCACAGATGTTTGGTGTTCCTGTTGAAAAGAATGGTATTAACGGACATCTCCGTCAAAAAGGTAAGATAGCTGAATTAGCTCTTGGCTATGGCGGCTCTGTTGGTGCTTTGAAATCTATGGGTGCTTTGGATATGGGGCTAACGGAAGATGAGCTGCAGCCACTTGTAGATAGCTGGAGAAATGCCAATCCTAATATTGTTAAGCTATGGTGGGATGTTGACCGTTGTATAAAAAAGACGGTAAAAGAAAGAACGGCAACTCAAACGCACGGTATTAGATTTATTTACCAGAGTGGTATGCTCTTTATTCAGCTGCCAAGCGGCAGACGACTCTGCTATGTTAGACCACGTATTGGTGAGAACCGCTTTGGCGGTGAGTCTGTTACCTATGAGGGAACAGGCAGTACAAAGAAGTGGGAGCGTATAGAAAGCTATGGTCCTAAGTTTGTTGAAAATATAGTACAGGCTATAAGCAGAGATATTCTTTTCTATGCTATTAGGAACTTATCCCATTGTTTTATAGTAGGTCATGTTCACGATGAGTTGATTATTGAGTGCAGCAAGGATGTATCACTTGCAACTGTCTGTGAGCAGATGGGAAGAACTCCTCCTTGGATTGAAGGACTTTTGCTAAGAGCTGATGGATATGAGTGCGATTTCTATAAAAAAGAATAAAAAATTGGTTCTTAAAACAGGGGTTTCTGTCCTTTTTCCTTTAGAAGGCAGAAACCTTGCTTTTTGTTAAAAAAATTTATTTAGGCACTTCGGATTTTACAACTTTTGCTTGCCTATAGGAGCAGAAGGCAGAGTAAATGCCTTACTTTAAATTAGGAGGTAATTCAGATGAACGAATTACAAATTTTTAATCATGCAGAGTTTGGCTCTGTAAGAACAGTTACTGTTGACAATGAACCATACTTTGTGGGCAGAGATGTAGCGGTTGCTCTGGGATACAGTAATGCAAGTAAAGCTGTGGCAACTCATGTTGATGAAGAAGACAAGGTGTTTGTAATGCTAAATATAGCAGATGCCCAAAATGGGAATGTGTCTGTTGGACAGAGTAAGACAGCTGTCATTAACGAGAGCGGCCTTTACAGCCTTATCTTGTCAAGTAAGCTGCCTACTGCTAAGAGATTTAAGCATTGGGTAACATCAGAGGTACTGCCTAGCATAAGAAAACATGGAGTTTATGCTATTGATGAGGTTCTTGAAAATCCAGATATGCTTATTGAGGCTCTTACAAAATTAAAAGCGGGGCGTGAAAGAATCAAGGCTTTGGAACAAGATATTGCAGTAAAAAATCAGCAGATTACGGAAATGAAACCAAAGGCAAGCTACTATGATGTTGTGCTTAATTGTAAGGACCTTGTGGCAATCTCTGTAATAGCAAAGGATTATGGTTGGAGTGCTAAGAAAATGAACAAGTATCTCCATAAAAAAGGTGTTCAGTTTAAACAGGGTGATATTTGGCTCTTATATCAGGACTATGCAGAGCTTGGGTACACAAGTACAAAGACACATTCCTACAACGGCAATGACGGCACTATTCACACTAAACCACATACATACTGGACGCAGAAGGGTCGTTTGTTTATTTATGACCGTTTGAAGTCAGACGGTATTGTACCTTTAATCGAACAATAAAAAAACTAGTGCTGTTCTCCCAAGTGGAGAGCAGCACACAAGGAGGAAAAAATGAATATTTATTTTGAATTACACTCATTAAAAAGAAAGATACCGAGAAATACCTACAAGACAATACTTGGTCAGCTCAATGCCGGTGATGTTAAAAGTGCGGAAACGGGAATAAAAAGAATTAAGGAAAAGCTGAGAGGTGGTAAAAATGGATAAGTATAATGCCGAGGGGTACTATGACCCTACTGCTTATGAGGCACTTTCAAGAATTGAGAGAGAAGAACGCAAAGCTAATTACAGACCGTTGGTATATATCTGTTCACCTTATTCAGGCAATGTTGATTTTAATGTTACAAATGCTCGCATTTATTGTAAATATGCTGTTGACAACAAGTGTATTCCTATAGCACCACATTTGCTGTTTCCACAGTTTATGAATGATGAAGAACCTACTGACCGAGAGCTTGCTATGTTTATGAATATGGTTTTACTCAGTAAGTGTGAGGAGCTGTGGGTGTTTGGCAACACCATATCACAAGGTATGGGACAGGAAATAGCAAAAGCAGAAAAGCGAAGAATGAAGATAAGATATTTTGATTATGAGCTAAAGGAGGTTGGAGGATTTTGAAATTTACTTTATATACATCAAACTGTATAGGAAATGCAAAAAACAATATTTATTCAAACAAAGTTGAAATAGAAAGTGTTGATGATTTATTGACCGCTGTATCTTATGACCATGTATGTGCTGAGTACAAAAATAATCATAGGAGTGTCAGTAATTATATTTTCAGCAATGTTGAGGTAATGGATTGTGACAACGACTATTCAGATGATTGGCTTTATCTAAATGACTTTGAAAAGATATTTATTGATGTTTCTTTTGCGGTTGTTCCAAGTAGAAATCATATGAAGCCTAAAGGAAGTAAAGCGGCTAGACCACGATGCCACATATATTTTCCTCACAGACCGTTCTATTCATCTGATGAGTGTACAACCTTAAAGAAAAGAATTTACAAATATGCACCATTCTTTGATGCTAATGCTCTTGATGCTGCGAGGTTTATTTATGGCTGTAATTCTAATGAGGTTATATGGCATGAAGGCAGTAAGACTATAGAAGAATTTTTAGATGAAAAAGACTTTGAAGAGTTTGACAGAAGTATACGAAATATACAAGAAGGTTCACGAAATACAACGATGAGCCGTATTGCTGGAAGGTTGATAAAAAGATATGGAAATACAGAATATGCACATCAAATTTATTTAGAAAAGTCACAGCTTTGCAAACCACCATTGGAACAAGGTGAACTTAACACAATATGGAACAGTGCTCAACATTTTTACGAAAAGGTATCAAAACAGGATGGATATATAGCACCAGAAGAATATAACAAACCACCTCAATGGGAAACACCTATTCCCTTTGATGAATATAACCTGCCAAAATTCCCTGTAGATACACTGCCAGAGGCTATTGGTAATTATGTATCAGCTCTCTCAGAAAGCACACAGACACCTGTGGATATGGCAGCTGCTTCTGCTATTGCTGTAATGTCAGTATGTATGCAAGGCAAGTTTAAAATTCGTGCAAAGCCTGATTGGACGGAGCCAGTAAACACCTTTGTGCTTACTGTTATGGACCCATCTGAGCGTAAGTCGGCAGTAGAAAATGCTATGATTCGTCCCCTTAATCTTTATGAAGCTGAACAAAATTTGCAAAATGCTGGAGCAATAGAAACTAGTAAAATGCAAAAACGCATATTGGAACGCAGACAAAAAGTCCTAGAGGAGCAAGCAGCTAAGGGAAAGGCGGATGCAGATGAAGTGGCACGAATTGCTGAGGAGATTGCTGGCTATAAGGAAATGAAACCATTGAAACTATATGTAGATGATATTACAACAGAAAAACTTACTTCTGTGTTGGCATCGAACGATGGAAGGGCTGCAATTCTTTCCACTGAGGGAGGCATCTTTGATACACTATCGGGTGCATACTCCAAGACTGTGAATATTGATGTTATGTTGAAAGGCTACTCAGGAGATAGTATTCGTGTTGACCGTATCGGGAGAAATAGTGAAAGTATTATGAATCCAGCATTAACCGTACTTTTAATGGTACAACCTAGTGTGTTGTCAGGAGTAATGCAAAACGGCACATTCCGTGGCAGAGGATTGACAGCGAGATTTCTTTATTCTATTCCAACTTCATTTGTAGGTAAGAGAAAGTACCGTTCTACATCAGTTCCTGATGATGTTTATTTCGAATATGAGAAGTGTATAAGAAATATGTTGGAGGACGAGTATGAAGGAAAAGCTGAAATCATTACGCTATCCCAGAAAGCAGATGCTATGATAGAGGACTTTGCAGAAACTTTAGAGCCAGAATTGAAAAAAGGATATGCTGACATAGCTGACTGGGCGGGAAAGCTTGTGGGTAATATTCTGCGTATATCTGCACTAATTTGTAGGGCATCTGTTTATCGAAGTCACGATTTTTTAGATGTGGCAGAATCACTTGAAGTGGATGATGAACAGATGGCGAAAGCCATACGCATTGGGAATTACTTTATTGAACACGCAAAAGCTGCATTTATGTTGATGGGTGCAGACCCAATTATCCGTCAAAGTAAGAAAATTGTTGAGGTGATTCGTGATAATAGATTGGTTGAATTTACTCGCCGTGACATAATGCGTCTTTGTCGAACTTTCAAAAAAGCAGAAGATGTACAGCAAGTTTTAAACCGACTAATTGATTACGGGTATATCGCAGAAAAGCTGGATAATAGTTATTCAGGCAAAGGCAGACCACCTGCACAGGTCTATCTCGTCAATCCTTACATTTATGAGAACTAAGTATGCGTTCTGTCCTTTTAGTCACATTGTCCCTTAGTGTGAGCGTGTGTATATGTGTTTGAGTCCTTATAGTAACAGATATATATAGATACTTATTTTTATATATATTTATTTATATATCTATATATACACACTATCATATATAAGGACAGTGTGACAAAAAGGACGCAATACAAAATTGGAGGAATAAAATCGATGGAAAAATATATAGCAAGATGTCGTAAAAAATTAAAAGAGTGGGGAGCACCTCTTGAATATTGGAAGTTCGTAGAAATGATTGATGAGGAAGATGCAAACTTCAAATGTGAACTGTGTGGTTGTGAAAAAGTCAGATATGTCCATGTAATGGAGCATAATGAGTACTTTGAGAAAGTCTATGTAGGCTGTATTTGTGCAGGTATTATGGAGGGTGACATCATAGCGGCTCAAGAGCGTGACAGAAAAATGAAGAATAGAGCTAAGAGAAAGCTAAACTTCCCACATCGCAGATGGAAAGAAACAAGAGTGGGAGAACTCTTTATCAAATATCATGGCAAGTATGTATTCATCAACCATAACGGTAGGAATTATTACTGTACCTGTGACGGAAATCGTACATGGCAGTACAAAGGAAAACCTATTAATGATTTTCTGTCAGCATGCTATGCGGCATTTGATTTGGCAGACCCGATTGAAGAGGCAATAAGATGAGAGAAAAAGTAATAGAACAAAAACTCGTGAAATCAGTAAAAGCAATGGGAGGTATCTGTCCAAAGTTTGTATCACCCGGTTACGATGGTATGCCCGACAGACAGATACTTCTGCCAAACAGCAAAATTGCATTTGCGGAAATCAAAGCACCGGGGAAAAAAGCCAGACCACTGCAGATTGCAAGGCATGAGATGTTAAGGCGCTTAGGCTTTAAGGTGTATGTGATTGATGATGTAGAGCAGATTGGAGGTGTGCTTGATGAAATACGAGCCACATAGTTATCAGAGATATGCCATTGAATACATAAAGGAGCACCCTATTTCAGCCATTTTGCTTGATATGGGCTTAGGCAAAACAAGCATAACACTTTCTGCTGTTGCAGACTTGCTGTTTGACAGCTTTGAGGTTAGCAAGGTTTTAGTTATTGCGCCGCTTAGGGTTGCTAAAACTACTTGGAAAGATGAAATACAGAAATGGGAGCATCTTGATATTTTGGAATATTCTATCATAACAGGCACAGAGGCTGAAAGGCTGTCAGCATTAAATATGCAAGCGGATATTTACATCATTAATCGTGAAAACATACAGTGGCTTGTTGAAAAGAGTGGCGTTAAATTTGATTTTGATATGGTAGTCATTGATGAGCTTTCATCATTCAAGAGCTGGCAGTCAAAAAGATTTAAGGCTTTTATGAAAGTCAGACCAAAGGTCAAAAGAATTGTTGGCTTAACAGGTACACCTTCAAGTAATGGTCTTATGGATTTATTTGCCGAGTTCAAGATACTTGATATGGGTGAAAGACTTGGACGCTTTATAGGTCAATACCGAAATACATACTTTTCACCGGATAAAAGAAATGGTCAGGTCATTTATAGCTACAAGCCTTTACCATTTGCCGAGAAAGAAATTTATAATAAGATTTCTGACATAACTATTTCTATGAAGGCAAAGGACTATTTGAAAATGCCGGAGCTTATCGTAAACAATATTGAGGTTGAAATGAGCTGCAAGGAGCTGAAGCTATATAACAAACTAAAGTCTGATATGGTTTTGAGTATCAATGGTAAAGAGCTTGACGCACCCAATGCCGCAGCCTTATCAAACAAACTGCTCCAAATGGCAAACGGTGCTGTTTACGATGATAATAAAGCTGTTGTTGAAATACACGACAAAAAGCTTGATGCCTTAGAGGACCTAATCGAGGCGGCAAATGGAAAGCCTGTACTTGTTGCCTATTGCTATAAGCACGATAAGGAACGGATAATGCAGCGCTTTCAGGCAGAGGAGATAAACACATCTGCTGATATTGACAAATGGAATAAGGGTGAAATGCCTGTCGCTTTAATCCACCCTGCATCAGCAGGTCACGGACTTAATTTACAGCAAGGCGGTAGTACTATTGTATGGTTTGGACTTACTTGGAGCTTAGAGTTATATCAGCAGCTTAATGCAAGGCTCTATCGTCAAGGTCAAAAGGAAACAGTTGTTATTCATCACATAATCACTAAGGATACCATTGATGAAAATGTTATAAAGGCTCTTGAGAAAAAGGATTTAAGTCAGAATTCTTTAATTGAGGCCGTAAAATGGAGGTTAAAGAAATGACAGCAAAGGAATACTTAGGACAGGCATACAGAATAGACCAAAGGATAAACAGTAAGCTTGAACAGGTAGCTTCACTTAGAAACCTTGCAACTAAAGCAACATCAACATTATCTGATGCACCACCAAGCGGAACACGCAATGTTCATCGTATGGAAGATGTGATAGTTAAGATTGTAGATATGGAAAATGAAGTAAACGCAGATATTGATAAGCTTGTAGATTTAAAGCAAGAGATAATGAGAACAATCAATGCCGTTGAAAATCCAGAGTATCACACGCTTTTAGAGTTGAGGTATCTTTGTTTCAAAAGCTGGGAGGAAATCTCGGTTAAGATGGGATATACAAGAAGGCATCTGTATCGTATGAGAGATGAGGCACTCCAAAAAATCAAGGTGCCGGCTAAAATTTCTTGATGTTGTCACCTAATGTCACTTGATGTCCGAGTCAAGTTATGATATAGTTATACTACGGAGAATAGGAGAGAGGTCAATGACTTCCCTCCTTTTTTGATGCCGACACACTGTGTCGGTTTTATTTTTTAAGACCTTTTGCAAGGTTAATAAGCATATCTATTTGTGCGTTATCAAGACCTTTAGAAACCTTTAAAAGCTCTGATGACTTGGTAGGGTTTGTAGAATCCATATCAAAGAAATCCATAGGTGATATATCGAGGTATTCGCAGATATAAAAGAAAACAGTCATTGATGGCAGATTGACACCATTTTCAATGTTGTTGATGTAGCCGGCACTCTGACCGATTGAAAGGCTCATATCTCTTGCGGATACACCCTTATTAATTCTCAGTTTTGATAAGCGTTCTGCAAATTGTTCTTTAGTCATAAATAAAGCACCTCCCTATCTATATGATTGTACTATACACAAAGGTTTAAACTTACTAAATGAATTATCAATTAACATTGACATATCTAAACAAACTAGATAAACTATACTTGAATATAGATTTTGAATAGATGGGGTGTTTTGATATGAAGAAAAGAACTTGTTGTTTTACTGGGCATAGACGGCTTTCAGCCGAGCAAGCTGAGGTTGTAAAGGTTAAGTTAAAATACACGCTTACCGAGATGATTAAGGCGGGATATCTGTACTTCGGTGCAGGAGGAGCTTTAGGATTTGATACACTGGCAGCATTAACTGTACTTGAGCTTAAAAAGGAGTATCCCAGAATAAAGCTGATACTTGTGCTGCCTTGCGTAAATCAAACCAGAGGTTGGAATAAAAAAGATGTTGAGGTTTATGACTACATAAAATCCAAATGCGACAAGTGTGTTTATACCTCACAGGAGTATACGAACGGCTGTATGCTGAAAAGGAACAGACACCTTGTTGACAACAGCAGTCTTTGTATTTGTTATCTTAATAGGAACACAGGTGGAAGTGCATACACAGTGAGATATGCAAGGCAGAAAGGGTTGAAAGTGATAAATTTAGCAGATTGATTTGAGGTGATACAATGCCTAAAAGACCAAATACACCCTGTAAGCACCCAAGCTGTCCAAAACTTGTGCCTTATGGCACGAAGTATTGTGATGAGCATAAGGCTCTGCATATTGATGAAGTACGAAGTGCTTTTGCAAGAGGTTACAACAGACAATGGCAGAAAGCGAGCAAGGCTTTTCTAAATGCACACCCTTTGTGTGAGAAATGTAAAGCTGAGGGAAGATATACTAAGGCAACAGTTGTCGACCACATCATTCCTCACAGAGGTAACAGAGAGCTGTTTTGGAACAGGGATAATTGGCAGGCACTTTGCAAGCATTGTCACGATGTAAAGACAATGACTGAGGATAGGAATGTTGAATATAAATACTAATGGTAGGGGGTATCAAAATCTCTGCGAGTAGGAAAAATGGTGACCGCAGCCCACTCACACGCACAAAAAGCAAGGTTCAAACGGGGTATTAAACCATCACAAAAGGAGGCTGAGAGGACGACATGGCACGAGATGGAACTAACCGAGGCGGCAGACGAGTAAGAGCCGGCGATAAGCCTATGCCTGCCGCTGAGAAGATACAAAGAGGTGAAACTGTAAGAATAATGAGTAATGATTTGCCTGTTTTCAGCACAGCTGAGTTGGAGGCTGTTGATTTACCCGAGGGTGCAGTAATCGAAGGTGTGGATATGCCAAAGCCTAGTGATTACCTGTCAGCAAGACAGAAAAACGGCATTCCTCTTGGAGCTGATGAGATTTACAAGGAAACTTGGAAATGGCTTAAGGAAAGAAACTGTGAAAGGCTTGTAAATCCAAGATTGATTGAAGCCTATGCTCAGGCATTTGCGAGATATATTCAGTGTGAGGAGGCAACAAGTGCCTATGGATTGCTCGGAAAGCATCCAACAACGGGTGGAGTTATTGCCTCACCTTTTGTCCAGATGTCGCAGCAATATCAGAAAAGTGCAAACTTGATATGGTATGAGATTTACGATATTGTAAAGCAAAACTGCACTGAGGTATTTGAGGATAGTCCTAATGATACAATGGAGCTGTTATTGAGGGCTAAAAGGAAATAAGGAGGTGTAACCTATGGGAAAGACAACTACAGATATGCAGCTTGTGGATATTAACAAGCTCATACCTTATGTAAATAATGCTCGCACTCATTCAGCTGAACAGGTCAACAAAATCCGTTCAAGCCTGAGAGAGTTTGGCTTTATAAATCCTGTTATTATCGACAGAGATTACAATGTAATTGCCGGCCATGGACGAATTATGGCGGCAAAAGAAGAAAAGATAAATGAAGTTCCCTGTGTGTTTGTGGATTACCTCACTGAGGCACAGAAGAAAGCCTACATACTTGCCGATAACAGAATGGCATTAGATGCAGGCTGGGACGAGGAGCTGCTGCGAGTTGAAATCGAGGCTTTGCAAGCAGAGGATTTTGATATAGGGCTGACTGGTTTTGATGAAAAGGAACTGGCCAGCTTTTTTGATTGCGATAATGACACACAAGATGATGATTTTGATGTTGATGCGGAGCTTGAAAAGCCGCCTGTTACTAAAAGCGGTGATGTGTGGCTGCTTGGAAGGCATCGTCTTGTATGTGGGGACAGTACAAAGGCTGAAACCTATGAGGTGCTTATGGAGAATAAGAAAGCAAACCTTGTAGTGACAGACCCGCCCTACAATGTAAATTACGAAGGCTCAGTCGGTAAAATCAAAAATGACAATATGGCAAATGACAAGTTTTATCAGTTCTTGTTTGATGCATTTACCTGTATGGAAAAGGCTATGGCTGATGATGCAAGCATTTATGTATTTCATGCAGACACAGAGGGTCTTAACTTTAGAAAGGCATTTGCGGACACAGGCTTTTATCTTTCCGGTACTTGTATTTGGAAAAAGCAATCCTTGGTTTTAGGTCGCTCACCCTATCAGTGGCAGCACGAGCCTTGCCTTTTTGGCTGGAAGAAAAATGGAAAACATCAATGGTATTCCGACCGAAAGCAAACCACTATATGGGAGTTTGATAAGCCAAAGAAGAATGGTGAACACCCAACAATGAAGCCAGTTCCCTTAATGGCTTATCCTATTAAAAACTCAAGTATGTCAAACTGTATAGTGCTTGACCCATTTGGCGGCAGTGGAAGTACACTTATTGCCTGCGAGCAGACAAACCGTATATGCCATACCATTGAGCTTGATGAAAAATACTGCGATGTAATTGTTAAAAGATATGCAGAAACGGTTGGAACTACAGAAAATATTTCAGTAATCAGAAACGGAGAAACCATCAAGTTTGACGATTTGGAGGTTGATACAGTTGAATAGTAAATTAACACTCGGCAGCTTGTTTGATGGCAGCGGAGGATTTCCTTTAGGAGGCTTAATTTCTGGCATTATTCCCTTATGGAGTTCGGAGATTGAGCCTTTTTGTATTCGTGTAACCTCTAAACGCTTACCACAGGTCAAGCATTATGGCAATGTATCTGACATAGATGGTGGAGAAATTGAGCCTGTTGACATAATTACCTTTGGCTCACCTTGCCAAGATATGTCGGTAGCGGGCAAGAGAAGTGGCTTAGACGGTGAGCGTTCTTGTCTTTTTTATGAGGCAGTAAGAATTATAAAAGAAATGAGGTGTAAGACAAATGGCAAATATCCAAGATTTGTGGTGTGGGAAAATGTCCCCGGAGCATTCTCATCAAACAAAGGTGAGGACTTCAAGGCAGTCCTTGAGGCAATCTGCAAAATTAAGTCAGAAACCTTTGATGTACCTAAGCCTGAAAAATGGAGCAACTCAGGGTGCATCGTGGCAGATGATTTCTCTCTTGCGTGGAGAGTCCTTGATGCTCAGTATTGGGGAGTACCCCAAAGAAGAAAGAGAATCTACCTTGTCGCAGATTTTGCAGATGAATGTGCCGGAAAAATATTATTTGAGTCCGAGAGCTTGTCTGGGTATTCTGAAAAGAGCCTCTGCTCGTGGCAAGGAACTGCCAACAATCTTGAAAAAGGCATTGGAGCAGCAGGCATCAGCATAGACGGATACAATTCGGCTGTGTCTGAAAAGGCATCAACTCTTGGTGTCAACTGTGGGATGTCAACAGGTAGAAACGGTGTTCTTGTATTGAATGACCAAGGCGGCAATCGTATGGATGTTACAGAGGATAAGACCTGCACACTTAGGGCTGAAAGTCATCATCCACCGCTTGTGTTTGAAAACCATAGTCAGGACAGCAGATACACAGGACCCAACGATGTTAGTCAGACGGTAAGTTCTACCTTTGGTATGGGTGGCAATAATCAGCCGTTTGTAGTTGAAACACCTAAAACCTTAAAGGTTAGGTGTGGCTGTGAGGGTGGAGGAAAAGGTGCATTAATTCAAGACGATAAATCAGCAACCCTGTCCTGTAATAATGAGCAAGCTGTGTTTGTGCCAAAATGCTTTGGTATCTGTTCAAAGGACAGCAATTCAATGAAGTCCGCAAACCCTTATAGTGGTTTCTATGAGGCTGACACTACAAGGACAATAGACAGCAGTGGAGGAAATCCAAGCTGCAATCAAGGTGGTATGGCTGTTGTATGTGTAGACCAAGGCGGAGGTAAATCCTCTTGTAATGTAACAGAGGAGCTTTCACCTACTCTTACTTGTACACACGGTGGAGAACCAGTTGTGGCAATTGAAGGGAATGGCACAAGACCATCGCATAATGGTGACGGCTACAAGGAAACAAATGTAATGTATACCTTAAATGCTACAGAGCAACACGCAGTTGCTGTTCCTACATACTCTATGACAACAGGCTGCTTTATGCAGGTCAATGAAGATAAAGCCCCAACGATTGCCGCAAGGGATTATAAAGATGCACCTCTTGTTGGATTTTCTCAGGAAAGGTTTGATGATTATGCAGAAAATGATTGTTCTGCGTGTGTTAAAGCAAGTGGCGGAAACTATGGCGGAGGAAGTGAAACACTTGTGATTGATGAAACTTCTTATATAGTCCGTAGGCTCACTCCTACCGAGTGTGCAAGGTTGCAGGGCTTTCCGGATTGGTGGTGCGACAGCCTTGAAACCGAAAACCCTACAGATGCGGAAATTCAGAAGTGGAAAGAGATATTTGATAATTACAATAAGGCAATAGGCAAGAGTACAAAGCCAAAGACAGATAAGCAGATAATCAAGTGGCTTAAAAATCCTCATTCAGACTCTGCCGAGTATAAAATGTGGGGAAATGGTGTTGCACTGCCTTGCGTTTGCTTTGTACTCAGTGGAATTGTGTACTATTCACAATTAACTACATAAATTTTGTAGATTATTCTCCTTGCAATTTCAGCCTTTTAGAGTGATATATGTACTACCGCAAAACAAAGGAGGTTGAGAAAATGATTGTATATTACAAGGCTGAAAACCGAAAGCCTTTAGTTCAGGCAATAAGCGAGTTTGTTGGTGTTAAAGCGGTTTATATGAAAACACCAACATACGCTTATAAGATTGGTCACTTCACAGTAACAAGGGAAGGCAATCTTGAGTTTGAGGATATGTCAGACCGCAAGGAAATTGAAAGGCTGATTGAATACCTTGCAGAAAAAGGTTTTGTTGCCGATACTGTACCGAGCTTTAATGATAACGAGGAAGTTATCAAGGACAGCATAAACGAGCCACACAGCGAAAATTTGGGGCTTACGGTGTCAATGCCGAGGGACAAGGTATCTATTGAAAACCTTACAAAAATCCTTGAAACAAAAGGTGAGCTTATTAAAAAGGCTCTGGGTGTTGATGACTTGCCTATTAGCTTTGATGATGAAAAGGTGTCATTTCCTTGGTTTAGTATTCAGCCAAATGCTGACGAGGTCAAGGCATATACACACTTTATTGCAGAGCTTTGCAAAATGAGCAAGGCACAAAAACGCATTAACACAAAGGAAAAGGCTGTGGAAAATGAAAAGTATGCCTTCAGGTGCTTTCTGCTCCGCTTAGGCTTTATTGGAGCAGAATACAAGGCAGAGCGAAAGCTCTTACTTAAAAACCTCACAGGTTCATCAGCCTTTAAGAAGGAGAAGAATAATGAAAATACCAAGCAGAGAGTTAGTTGAAGGATTAAGAAAACAATACCCTGTCGGCACAAGGGTCGAGCTTTTGAGAATGGACGATTTTCAAGCTCCGCCTGTTGGCACAAGAGGTACGGTAACAGGTGTTGATGATATGGCGAGCATACTTGTTAACTGGGATAACGGCAGCTGTCTAAATGTGGTTTTCGGTGAAGATGCTGTTAAAAAAATCAAAGAATAAAATACACAAAAACGAGCTTAAATAAGTGATTATATTTGTGTGATTTATTCTGAGAAATTACTTGATAATATGTGGTTTTAGAGCGAATATGTGTATACCGAAAGGGAGAAAGACACAAAGGAGATTGAAAAAATGAACGAGAAAATCACAAGGCAAATCGAGGAAATGAAAAAGCAGACCATTGGAGTTGAGGTTGAGATGAACAACATCACAAGGGAAAAGGCTGCAAGGCTGACAGCAGAGTTTTTTGGAACAGGAATATACGGAAACACAGCGGGCAGAAACGGCTATTGCACATGGTCAGCTTGGGACAGCGAGGGCAGAGAGTGGAAATTCCAAAAAGATGTAAGCATAGCAGGCTGCGACAGCGAAAAATGCGAAATGGTAACTCCAATACTTACCTACAAGGACATTGAAACTTTACAGGAGATTATAAGAATTTTGAGAAAGGCGGGAGCAAAAAGCGACCCAACGAGGGGCTGCGGAGTTCACATTCACATCGGTGCAAAGGGTCATACACCACAGAGCCTCAGAAACCTTGCAAACATTATGGCAAGCCACGAAAGCCTTTTAGCAGATGCTCTCGACCTTGACAGAGGAAGAATGAACCGCTATTGCAGAACAGTTAACCCTAACTTTTTGGCAGAGCTGAACAAGCGAAAGCCAAGCACAATGGCAAGCCTTGCAGATATATGGTACAACGCAAACGGAGCAAGCTACGGCAGAGACCACCATTACAACGACAGCCGATACCATATGCTTAACTACCACGCAACCTTTACCAAGGGTACAATCGAGTTCAGACTTTTCCAATTTGATGCCCCATCAGACGGAAAGAAAAATGGACTTCACGCTGGACAGCTTAAGAGCTACATTCAGCTTTGCCTTGCCCTTAGCCAAATGGCAAAGACAGTAAGAACGGCAAGCCCTAAGCCACAGCAGAATGAAAATCCAAAATACGCAATGAGGACTTGGCTATTGAGATTAGGCTTTATAGGAGATGAGTTCAAAACAGCAAGGGAAATCCTTACAAAAAGGCTTTCAGGTGATACGGCTTTCAGAAACGGAAGAATTGCTTGAAGGACAAACAGGGAGTAACTCCACAACACCCTATCGACCACTTTGGTGGTCTTTAGGCAGTAGAAGAACTTCTTCAATATAAAAAAAGAAAAGGACTGATGACTATGACAAAAAGATACTACATCGCCTATGGAAGTAACCTCAATACACGCCAAATGAAATGGAGATGCCCTAATGCAAGAATAGTAGGCACTTCGGTAATTAAGGATTACGAATTGCTTTTTAAAGGCAGTAAAAGCGGCTCATACCTAACCATTGAGCCAAAGGTGGGTGCAAGCGTACCTGTTGCTGTGTGGGAAACAACAGCAGAGGACGAGCTGGCCCTTGACCGCTACGAGGGTTATCCAAGCTTTTATTACAAGGCTGAAATTGAACTGCCGATTAAGAGTATACGCACAGGCAAGGTAAGGAACAGAACAGCCTATGTTTATATAATGCACGAGGACAGACCGCAGGGAATACCGAGCCTTGCTTATGTTCGCACCTGTCTTGAGGGTTATATGTATTTTGGCTTTGATAAGAAAGTTTTGATAAATGCCGTTTACAACAGTAGGAGGAATTGCAATGAAAAATGGTAATGATGTAAGATTAAAGGTATGCCCACGCTGTGGTAGGTGCTATTACGGTGTGCCAGCTCTTTCAAGGAATGATAATGAAACCTTGATATGTCCTGACTGCGGCACAAGAGAGGCACTTGAAAGCATAGGTGTTGAGCCTATGGAACAGGAGCAGATTTTGGCGAGTATACATCGTTCTATGCAATAAATTTTTAAAGTAGGAAATTCCAAGTGCAGAGCCGAAAGGCTCTGTTGCTTGTTAATATACAGTCGCTTTAAGGGCGGCTATTTTTTATGTTTGGAGGTGAGTTCTTGCGAAAGCTTAAAAAATACAAATCAACAAAATTCAAGGCAAAGACATCAGTTTATGATAAGGATGCAGCCGATTTTGCGGTGATGTTTATAGAAAGCCTATGTCACACAAAAGGTACTTGGTCGGGCAAGCCCTTTGAGCTTATTGATTGGCAGGAGCAGATAATAAGGGATATTTTTGGGACACTAAAGCCAAATGGCTATCGGCAATTCAATACCGCATACATTGAAATTCCTAAAAAGCAAGGCAAATCGGAGCTTGCGGCGGCAGTTGCTCTGCTCCTTTGCTGTGGTGACGGTGAGGAGCGAGCAGAGGTGTATGGCTGTGCTGCCGACAGACAACAGGCGGCTATTGTTTTTGATGTTGCGGCAGATATGGTGAGAATGTGTCCTGCACTTAATAAGAGAGTTAAGATACTTGCATCACAAAAGAGAATTATATATACACCAACAAACAGCTTTTATCAAGTATTGAGTGCTGAGGCTTATTCCAAGCATGGCTTTAATATTCACGGAGTGGTATTCGATGAACTTCACACTCAGCCTAACAGAAAGCTCTTTGATGTTATGACAAAAGGCTCCGGCGATGCAAGAATGCAGCCACTATACTTCCTTATAACAACGGCAGGTACAGACACAAACTCAATCTGCTACGAAACACACCAAAAGGCAAAGGATATTTTAGAGGGCAGAAAAATCGACCCTACCTTTTACCCTGTGATTTATGGTGCAAACGAAGATGATGATTGGACAGACCCTAAGGTGTGGAAAAAGGCAAATCCAAGTCTTGATATTACAGTTGGTATTGATAAGGTAAAGGCTGCCTGTGAATCAGCAAAACAAAATCCCGGTGAGGAAAACTCTTTCAGACAGCTAAGGCTTAATCAATGGGTAAAGCAGGCTGTTAGGTGGATGCCTATGGAAAAGTGGGATGCTTGTAATTTTGCTGTAAATGAGGAGGAGTTAGAGGGGCGAGTGTGCTATGGTGGTCTTGACCTATCCTCAACTACGGATATGACGGCATTTGTGCTAGTGTTTCCACCTCTTGATGAAGATGACAAATATATGGTTTTGCCTTATTTTTGGGTGCCAGAGGATACTTTGGATTTAAGGGTAAGGCGTGACCATGTTCCCTATGATGTTTGGAAGCGAAAAGGCTATTTGCAAACAACTGAAGGTAATGTAGTTCACTATGGATATATTGAGAAATTTATTGAAAGGCTTGGCGAGCGTTTTAATATCAGAGAAATTGCCTTTGACCGTTGGGGTGCTGTGCAGATGGTACAGAACCTTGAGGGTATGGGCTTTACAGTAGTGCCTTTCGGACAAGGCTTTAAGGATATGTCACCACCCACTAAGGAGCTGATGAAGCTTGTGCTTGAAAAGAGAATTGCTCATAGTGGGCACCCTGTTCTGCGTTGGAATATGGATAATATTTTTATAAGAACAGACCCAGCCGGCAATATAAAGGCTGATAAGGAAAAATCTACAGAGAAGATTGACGGTGCTATTGCAACAATAATGGCACTTGACCGAGCTATCCGCTGTGGAAATGATATACAGGAGAGTGTATACGATAACAGAGGTATTTTGGTAATTTGATTAGGAGTGTGATATAAATGGGACTTTTAAGGGGAATATTCAAGTCAAGAGATAAGCCGCAAAACAGGACATCAGGCAGTGCTTACACCTTCATTCTGGGCAACAGCACAAGCGGTAAAAGAGTAAATGAACGCTCTGCAATGCAGATGACAGCGGTTTATGCCTGTGTCAGAATTTTATCAGAGGCAATAGCGGGATTGCCACTGCACCTTTACAGATATACAGACAGTGGTGGTAAGGAAAAGGCTATTGATAATAACTTGTATTTCTTGTTACACGATGAGCCTAATACTGAAATGACCTCATTTGCTTTTAGGGAAACTCTTATGACACACCTATTACTGTGGGGAAATGCCTATGCACAGATTATCAGAAATGGCAGAGGTGAAATACTCGGCTTATATCCGCTTATGCCGGACCGAATGACTGTTGAAAGAGATGATAAGGGTCAGCTTTACTATGAATATATGGTAAGCTCTGATGATGCACCGATTAATAAGCAGTCTACTGTAAAGCTAAAGCCTTATGATGTACTTCATATTCCGGGACTAGGCTTTGATGGTTTGGTGGGTTATTCTCCTATTGCAATGGCTAAAAATGCAATCGGAATGGCTATTGCCTGTGAGGAGTATGGCTCTAAATTTTTTGCAAATGGAGCACAGCCAAGCGGTGTTCTTGAACATCCGGGTACAGTAAAGGACCCTGAGAAAGTAAGAGAAAGCTGGCATAAGGCTTTTGGCGGCAGTGCAAATGCCAATAAGACCGCAGTTTTAGAGGAAGGAATGAAGTATACACCTATTTCTATTGCACCAGAGCAGGCACAGTTCCTTGAAACGAGAAAATTTCAAATTGACGAAATAGCTCGAATTTTCAGAGTACCGCCTCACATGGTAGGTGACCTTGAAAAGTCGAGCTTTTCTAATATTGAACAGCAGTCCTTAGAGTTTGTTAAGTACACGCTTGACCCTTGGGTGTCAAGGTGGGAGCAATCTATTACGAGGTCGCTTTTAACAGCAGAGGAAAAGAAACAATACTTTGTTAAGTTCAATGTTGATGGTTTGCTAAGAGGTGATTATCAAAGCAGAATGAATGGTTATGCTGTTGGTATTCAGAACGGCTTTATGTCACCAAATGATGTTCGCGAACTTGAAAATATGGATTTGATACCAGATGAATTAGGTGGTAACAGATATATGTGCAACGGAAATATGGTAGACATCGGAAGTGCAGGAAGTTGGATTAAGGAGGACAGTAATGAATAGATTTTGGAAATGGAAAAATCAAACTGAAACAGAGGAAAGAACTCTGTTTTTAAATGGCACAATAGCCGAGGATAGTTGGTTTGATGATGAGGTTACACCGCAGATTTTTAAAGATGAGCTAAACAGCGGTACCGGAAATATCACTGTGTATATTAATTCCTACGGCGGTGATTGTGTTGCTGCTGCACAGATTTACAATATGCTTACCAACTATAATGGCAAGGTAACAATAAAAATTGACGGTATTGCAGCATCTGCGGCATCTGTTATTGCTATGGCTGGGGATAAGGTTTTAATGTCACCTGTTAGTGTAATTATGATACATAATCCCCTTACTATGGTTTGCGGTGACCATAAGGAAATGGAGAAAGCTATTGATATGCTTGCCGAGGTCAAGGAAAGTATAATCAATGCTTATGAATACAAAACAGGCTTATCTCGTGCAAAGCTAAGTCATCTTATGGAGTCTGAAACTTGGATGAATGCAAATAAGGCTGTGGAGCTTGGCTTTGCTGACGGTATTTCAGAAAAGGCAGATAATGCTCCAATAGCTGATGCAGTTATGTTTTCGCAGAGGGCTGTCAGTAATGCTCTTATGAATAAGTTAAATGCAAAGTATAAGCCAACAGTTACTAAGCAGGCTGAAATACCAAAACAAAACGAGCACTCCGTAAATGAGATTATGGAGCGTTTGAACAGTATCGAAAAACACATTTAATGGAGGTATGAATTTATGACTATTAAGGATTTAATTGAAAAGAGAAATCAGGCTTTTGAGGCGGCAAAGAGCTTTGCGGCATCTCACGCCACCGATAAAGGCACACTTAATGATGAGGACTATGAAACCTATCAGAAGATGGAAAAGGAGATTGAAAACTTCAGCAGAGAAATTTCCCGTATGCAGAGATTAGAGGGTCTTGGACAGGAAATGTCACAGCCTTTAAACACACCGCTTACATCAAAGCCACAAATTACAAATCCAACAGAAACAAAGACAGGCAGAGCATCTGATGAATATAAGTCTGCTATGCTCGGTGCTTTACGCTCTAACTTTAGAAATGTAAGTAATGTACTTACTGAGGGCATTGACTCAGACGGTGGTTATCTCGTGCCGGAGGAATATGACCGCAGACTTATTGATGTGCTTGATGAGGAGAACATTATGCGTTCCCTTGCAACTAAGATTACAACAAGCGGTGAGCATAAGATTAATATTGCTGCAACAAAGCCTGCGGCATCTTGGATTGAGGAAGGCGGCGCATTAACCTTTGGTGATGCAACCTTTGACCAGATTATTATGGACGCATACAAGCTCCATGTTGCAATCAAAGTGACAGAGGAGCTGCTCTATGATAATGCTTTTGGTCTTGAAAACTACATAATTACACAGTTTGGCAAGGCTTTAGCAAATGCTGAGGAGGATGCCTTTCTTAATGGTGACGGTAATGGTAAGCCGCTTGGTCTTTTTGCTGCAACAGGTGGTGGTACTGTGGCAGATACAATTACAAAAATTACAACTGACAGTATGATTAATCTTGTGTATGCACTTAAAAGACCTTACAGAAAGAATGCTAAGTTTATTATGAATGACAAAACTCTTGCATCACTTCGTACCCTTAAGGATAACAACGGTGCCTATATTTGGCAGCCAAACTACCAGAGCGGTGAGCCTGACAGACTTTTAGGCTATGAGGTTTATACTTCAGCATACGCACCAACAGACGCTATTGCCTTTGGTGATTATAGCTACTACAACATCGGTGACAGAGGTACTCGCTCCTTTGCAGCTCTTAAGGAGCTTTTTGCCGGCAATGGTATGGTCGGCTTTGTTGCCAAGGAAAGAGTTGACGGTAAGCTTGTACTCCCTGAGGCTGTCCAGATTTTAAAGATTGGCAGTACATCAACAACAAAGGCTTAATGGAGGTGAGTGTCAATGGTAAGTCTTGATGATGCAAAAAACTATCTGCGCATAGATAACGAGGACGATGACGGTTTAATACAAACCTTGCTTGATACGGCTGTTCAGCTTTGTACGGATATTTCAAGGTGCGATGATGAGGTGTTTTCAAAATCGGCTTTAAGCAACACTGCTGTCCTGTATACTCTCGGTTATCTGTATGAACATAGAGAAGAAGATGACCATCACGATTTGACATTGACACTCCGTTCACTGTTGTTTTCTCTGAGAGAGGGTGTGTTTTAAATCCTGCATTATCTTTTGACTTCTTATATGAATTGTATTATAATAACTTATAGGGATCAATAAATCGTAGTTTGTAACGAAGATATTTGCGATGAAAGGAATTAAGATTGAGTTATTGGGGATTGCAATAATACTTTTAGGAATTGCTGTGACAACAAATAATTTTTGGGGATATGTCCTAGGTGTTCTTGGATTTGGCGTCGCTGTAGTTGGCTGTTTTCTAAAAGATAATCACTGATAACTTCTTGTTTGAAAAATTGAGAAAACGTAATATTGAACAAAAAAGAAATGCACAGTTCTTAGCTTATCGTGAACTGTGCATTTTTGTAAATAAATACTTTTAATTAGCCGATTACGGCATCCTCT
>OGKB01000135.1_pt1 | contig 68846 bp, 58 predicted proteins | sample 1572351 | NCBI WGS metagenome assembly OGKB01 (sample SAMEA2582088, study PRJEB24529) | metagenome | biome: Human gut stool | place: China | collected 2011
CTGATTTTGTGGTTATAGCAGCTCCTACTAACTATGATCCGGTGAAGAACTATTTTGATACCCATCATATAGAGGATGTCATAGCCCTGGTTTTAAGTGTTAATCCTGATGCTGTGATGGTAATCAAGTCTACTATTCCAGTAGGATATTGTCGGGGACTTTATTTGAAGTATGCCCGTAAGGGAGTCAAGAAGCTTAACTTGCTTTTTTCTCCGGAGTTTCTTCGTGAGAGTATGGCTCTTTATGATAACTTGTATCCAAGTCGTATTATTGTCGGTTATCCAAAGTTGATTGATGGCGAGCAGTTTGACGAGGAAAATGAAGCTATTAAGACTATTGCCGATGTTCCTGTTCTAGAGGAAGCTGCACATACTTTTGCCGCATTGCTTCAGGAAGGTGCAATCAAGAAAGATATTCCTACCCTTTTTATGGGTATCAAGGAGGCAGAGGCTGTTAAATTGTTTGCTAATACCTATCTTGCTTTGCGTGTCAGTTATTTTAATGAATTGGATACTTATGCGGAGATGAAAGGTCTGGATTCTCAGTCAATCATACAGGGTGTTGGTCTTGATCCTCGTATTGGCACACACTATAATAATCCATCCTTTGGTTATGGCGGTTATTGTTTACCTAAAGACACGAAACAACTATTGGCTAATTATCAGGATGTACCTCAGAACATGATGACTGCTATTGTCGAAAGTAACCGTACAAGAAAAGACTTCATAGCAGATCAAGTCTTGCGTAAAGCTGGTTATTATACTGCCTCCTGCTCATGGGATGCCCAGAAAGAGCAAAAAACAACCATTGGCGTATATCGTTTGACAATGAAGTCCAATTCTGACAACTTCCGTCAGAGTGCCATTCAAGGGATTATGAAGCGTATCAAGGCGAAGGGTGCTACTATTGTAATTTTTGAGCCTACTATGCAAGATGGTGAAACATTCTTTGGTAGCCAAGTGGTCAATAACTTAATCAAATTCAAGGAAATAAGTCAGGCCATCATCGCCAACCGCTACGATTCTTGTCTGGATGATGTGAAAGAGAAGGTATATACTCGTGACATTTTCCAAAGAGATTAACTTTATGGTAACATACAATGTTAGTTTAGAGAGCAAAGTGGTTTTGGTGACCGGTGCAGCCGGTTTTATCGGAGCCAATTTGGTGAAACGTTTGCTGAATGAGTTTGATAGCGTGAAAGTCATCGGTATTGATAATATTACCGAATACTATGATGTACGTTTAAAATACGAACGCTTACAAGAATTGTCTGCTTATGGTGACAGATTTGTTTTCATTAAAGACAGCATTGCTAATAAGGAGATCGTTGAGTCCATTTTCACTAACTACCACCCGCAGGTAGTCGTGAATCTTGCTGCTCAAGCTGGTGTACGTTATAGTATCACTAACCCTGATGCATATATTGAAAGTAACCTTATTGGATTTTATAATATCTTAGAAGCCTGTCGTCATCATAGCGTAGAGCACTTAGTATATGCTTCTTCCAGTAGTGTATATGGGTGCAATAAGAAAGTGCCTTATAGTACCGATGATAAGGTGGATAATCCAGTATCACTTTACGCTGCTACTAAAAAGAGTAATGAACTAATGGCTCATGCTTACAGTAAGCTCTATAACATACCAAGTACAGGTTTGCGGTTCTTTACCGTTTATGGTCCCTGTGGTCGTCCCGATATGGCTTATTTTAGCTTTACCAACAAACTGTTGAAAGGTGAGACCATTCAGATTTTCAACTACGGCAATTGTAAACGTGACTTTACTTATATAGACGATATCGTGGAAGGCATGGTTCGTATTATTCAGCATGCACCTGAGAAGAAAAATGGCGATGATGGATTGCCCATTCCTCCTTATAAGGTATATAATATCGGTAATAATTCTCCAGAAAATCTTCTTGATTTCGTCACCATCCTTCAGGAGGAGCTTATTGCCGCCAAGGTACTTCCCAACGATTACGACTTTGATGCCCATAAAGAACTCGTACCGATGCAACTAGGCGATGTTCCTGTTACATTCGCTGATACCACACCTCTTGAGCAAGACTTTGGTTTCAGACCGTCAACGCTACTTCAAGATGGTTTGAGAACGTTTGTAGAGTGGTATGTAAGATACTACGGTACTAATAATTAAGAATGAAATGCAGGCAACTGGATCGATACAAATCATCGAATCTGTTGCTCGCTTGAAATAATAGAAATAGAATATATCATATACATTTATGGAACTCCGAACAGACTATACAAATGTCAGTTTCCAAAATAATGGCAAACTAAAACTGCTGATTATTGTCGGCACACGTCCAGAGATTATCCGTCTTGCTGCTATTATTAACAAGACACGTCAGTATTTTGACGTTATCCTTGCCCACACTGGTCAGAACTATGACTATAACCTCAATGGCGTGTTCTTCAAGGATCTTAAAATCAAAGATCCTGAAGTCTATATGGATACCGTAGGCGATGACCTTGGAGCAACTTGTGGAAATATCATCAATGCTAGCTACAAACTCATGGTAGCTAGCAAGCCTGATGCTGTCCTCGTTCTTGGTGATACAAACTCTTGTCTTAGCGTCATAGGTGCAAAGCGTCTTCATATTCCTATTTTCCACATGGAAGCTGGTAACCGTTGTAAAGATGAATGTCTTCCTGAAGAGACTAATCGCCGCATAGTAGATATTATCTCTGATGTTAATCTTGCATACTCTGAACATGCACGTCGCTACCTTGCAGAGTGCGGACTCCCACGTGAGCGCACCTATGTTACTGGTTCTCCAATGGCAGAGGTGCTTCACCAGAATCTTGCAGAGATTGAGGCAAGTGATGTGCACAACCGTCTTGGTTTGGAGAAGGGCAAGTACATTCTTCTCTCAGCTCATCGCGAGGAGAATATCGACACCGAGAAGAACTTCCTCAGTCTCTTCTCTGCCATTAATGCTATGTCAGAGAAGTACGATATGCCAATCCTCTACAGCTGTCACCCCCGTTCTCGCAATCGCCTCGCAGCCTCAGGCTTTCAGCTCGATTCTCGCGTACGGGTGCAGCAACCTCTCGGTTTCTACGACTACAACTGCCTTCAGATGAACAGCTTTGCAGTCGTTTCTGATTCTGGTACTCTTCCTGAAGAGAGTAGTTTCTTCACAAGCGTAGGTCATCCGTTTCCAGCAGTCTGTATCCGTACCTCTACAGAGCGTCCTGAATCTCTCGATAAGGCAGGCTTTATACTTTCTGGTATTGACACCAAGGGCTTGCTTCAGAGCGTGGATACCGCTGTTGAATTGGTAAAAAATGGCGATTATGGTACACCAGTACCTAACTATACTGATGAGAATGTTTCAACTAAAGTGGTTAAGATCATCCAGTCATATGTTGGGGTTGTAAACAAAATGGTGTGGCGAAAAGAAATTTAACGTAATCAACTGTCGTGCAAACCGGACGTAGAGAAAACAGAATTATATACTAAGAAATTGCCGATGATCTTTATAACTCTGATTTATGAAAGTATTAGTAACCGGAGCACGGGGATTCGTAGGAAAGAATCTCTGTGCTCAATTAAGTAATATAAAAACATGCAAAGCAAAGTGCTATGGTGACCTTGTCATTCATGAGGTCTATGAATATGATATAGACTCTACTCTCGAGCAACTTGATTCATGGTGTAAGGATTGTGACTTTGTCTTCAATCTTGCAGGAGTAAACCGTCCACAAGACCCGAAGGAGTTTATGGAGAGTAATTTTGGTTTTACCACCGTTCTCTTGAACACTCTGAAGAAGCACAAGAACAATTGTCCTGTTATGATTAGTTCTTCTATCCAAGCCACCCTCGCAGGCCGCTTTGGAACAAGCGAGTATGGCAAGAGCAAGAAGGCTGGAGAGGAACTCATGTTCCAATATGGAGAAGAAACAGGTGCCAAGGTGCTTGTATATCGCTTCCCAAACCTTTATGGCAAGTGGTGTCGACCAAACTACAATAGTGCGGTAGCTACGTTCTGCAACAACATCGCTAATGACCTCCCAATCACAGTAAATGACCCTAATGTCGATATGGAACTTCTCTACATCGACGACTTAGTAGAGGAAATGATTTGTGCTTTGAAGGGTGAAGAGCATCATTGCGAGTTTGATGGCGTCGAAACAGTTCTTACTCTCGAAGGCCGCTATTGCGCAGCACCGATTACCCATCATGTTAAACTTGGAGAGATAGTTGACCTTCTTCACAAGTTTGCAGAAATGCCAAAGACCTTGATGATTCCTGAGATTCCTGCCGACTCATTCGCAAAGCGACTCTATAGCACTTTCCTCAGTTATCTTCCAAAGGAAAAGGCAATCTTTGACCTCAAGATGAATGTCGATAACAGAGGCTCCTTCACTGAACTCGTTCACACACTTAATTGTGGTCAGGTCAGCATCAACATTTCAAAACCCGGAATCACAAAGGGAGAGCATTGGCACCACACCAAGTGGGAGCAGTTCATCGTAGTAAGTGGTCATGGACTCATTCAACTTCGCAACGAGAATGATCCTAATGCTGAGATTCTTGAATACGAGGTCAGTGGTGATAAGATACAGAGTGTTATCATGCTTCCTGGCTACACTCACAACATAATCAACCTCTCCAATACCCAAGACCTTGTTACAGTCATGTACTGCAATGAGATTTTTAATCCAGAGAGTCCTGATACTTTTTTTGATAAGGTAGTAAAAGAATAACAATTAAAACAACATACAACTATGTCAATTTTTGCAGGTAAGACCCTTATGATTACCGGTGGTACTGGTTCATTCGGTAATGCAGTATTAAATCGTTTCCTCCATACCGACATCGCAGAGATTCGTATCTTCTCTCGCGATGAGAAGAAGCAGGACGATATGCGACATGAGTATCAGTCAGAATATCCTGAGTACGCAAGTAAGATTAAGTTCTTCATCGGTGACGTTCGCAACCTCCAGTCTTGCAAGAACGCTATGTCAGGAGTTGATTACATTTTCCATGCAGCAGCTCTCAAACAGGTTCCATCATGTGAGTTCTTCCCAATGGAAGCAGTTAAGACTAACGTTATCGGTACAGATAACGTCCTCACCGCAGCTATCGAAGCAGGTGTGAAGGCTGTCATTTGCCTCTCAACCGACAAGGCTGCATACCCCATCAATGCAATGGGTATCACTAAGGCAATCGAAGAGAAGATTGCAGTAGCAAAGTCTCGTTACTCTGGTGATACTAAGATTTGCTGCACTCGTTATGGTAATGTAATGTGCTCTCGTGGTTCTGTCATCCCTTTGTGGATTGATCAGATTCGCAATGGTAACCCTATTACCCTCACTGAACCAAAGATGACACGCTTCATCATGAGTCTCGAGGAAGCCGTTGACCTCGTTCTCTTCGCATTTGAACATGGCCAGAACGGTGACATCCTCGTTCAGAAGGCTCCTGCTTGCACCATCCAGACCCAGGCAGAAGCTGTATGCGAACTCTTCGGTGGCAAGAAGAAAGACATCAAGGTGATCGGTATACGACATGGAGAAAAAATGTATGAAACGTTGTTGACCGATGAAGAATGCGCTAAGGCTGAAGATCTGGGCGATTTCTTTCGTGTTCCGGCTGACAACCGTTCATTGAACTATGACAAATACTTCACCGAGGGTGATGTTAAACGATGCGAACTTACAGCATTCAATTCTGACAACACTAAACTTCTTACTGTTGAGGAGACAAAGGCAAAGATTGCAGTTCTCGAGTATATCCAGAATGAACTGAATGGAGTTGTCAATATTGTGAAATAATAGAGTATTGTAAATGCTTACTGACATTAAAAAATCAAGCAGGTGTACAGGTAGAAAGAGGTTCGAATCCTCCATCTGCTTCTAAATTGAGAAGAAATTCAAAATAAACTAATAATTCAATATGATACAAATAAACAAACAATTGCTTGACGAACTTTCATCAAAGGCAAAGACCTCTGATAGGCTAATAGCCTCTTATGATCTTCGCACTACATCCAAAGATACCTCTCAAAGAGTATTGAGTGCATTAGAGCTAGGGACAATTGTGCCTATTTATAGACATAACAAGTCTGCTGAGGTTGTAATTATGCTAAAAGGAACTGTTCAACTTGAGATATACAGAGATAAAGGTGAATGCGTTGATGGTAAATGTTATAGAGTTTCATCTGACACCTACGGCTGCAACATTCCTGTAGGTACTTGGCACATATCCAGGTGTCTTGAAGGGGGAACTGTATTTCTTGAATGCAAGGATGATGCTTATGAACCATTAGCAGAATGGGATATTTTGAAACTTGAATAAATTACATGCATGAATCCGCTTAAAAAACTTAGCGACTGGTACTTTTCACGCAAGGTGCTGTCCTATTGGTGCATCCTTGTCATGGATTGTGCTGCTGTCTATGTATCAGGTCTGTTTGTCTATTACCTCCAGCACGGAGGTGTGGAGTTGGCTCAACACTTCTGGCAGGTTACCTTTGGACTCGGGGTGTGCCTCATTGTGTACATCATTGCTTTCGTTGCCTTTCACACCTTCCATGGTGTGATGCGTTACTCCAGCTTCGTTGATCTACATCGCGTTGCCTACAGTACCGCAATTGCAGGCGTAGGCGTTTGTCTGCTCCATCAAGTACAGGTGTATGCCAAGTTTACCCCCTATATGCTCATCCCGCGCTTTGATAGTGCCCTCATGCTCTTCATCGTCGCTACTATGCTCATGTGGGGACTTCGCGTGCTAGTCAAGAGTATGTACGACATCTATCGTGGTGATGCCAGTATCCAAAAGGTTTTCATCTACGGTTGTATGAGCGGAGGAGTAGCCCTCGCCAAGAGCCTCAAGAACGAGAACCCACAACGTTATCGTCTCCGTGGCTTCATTTCTACTGATATGTCGCTTAATGGCTCATGGCTTTTAGGCGAACAAGTACACTATGATGAAGATGCTGTGGTGGAAATCATGAAGAAGTATAACGTTACCTCGCTTCTCGTCTCACCGCTCCAGACTGAATATTTCATCACTCGTACCAGCCTTATTGATGTTCTCATAGCCGCCAATATCAAGATAATGATGTCACCGGCAGGAGCCGAAGAATGGGATGGCAAGAGCGAACTGACCCATCAACAACTGCACGAGGTTGAAATTGAAGACCTCCTTCCTCGCGAAAAGATTGAGGTCGATATGGATGCCATCGGAGCCATGCTCACCGGACGTCGAGTTTTCATCACAGGTGCAGCCGGTTCTATTGGCTCAGAGATAGTTCGTCAGGTGGCATCTTACAAACCAGCGGAGATGATTCTTGTCAATCAGGCTGAAACGCCTATGCACGGCATTCGTTTGATGATGGCACGTCAGTTCTCTGATGTCAAGAACGAGACAGTTGTTGCCTCCATTACCGACAAAGACCACATGGAGAAACTCTTCTCTGAACATTGCCCTGAGTACGTCTTCCATGCTGCAGCCTTCAAGCATGTACCTATGTTGGAGGACAATCCCATTCAGGCCGTCCGCAACAATATTGCAGGCACACGTGTAATTGTCGATCTAGCACTCAAGTACGGCACGAAGAAGTTCGTGATGATTTCCACATACAAAGCTGTTAACCCAACCAATGTCATGGGGTGCTCTAAACGAATCTGTGAGATCTACTGCCAGAGTCTCAATCAGGCAATACTCGATGGGAAGGTCAAAGGAGAAACGCAATTTGTAACAACGCGCTTTGGAAATGTATTGGGTAGCAACGGTTCTGTTATTCCTCTTTTCAAGGAGCAGATTCGCAAAGGCGGTCCTATCACCGTTACCCATCCTGACATTATTCGCTACTTCATGCTCATCCCTGAGGCGTGTAAGCTTGTGCTCGAAGCAGGCACAATGGGTAAGGGAGGTGAAATATTCGTCTTCGACATGGGCAAACCTGTCAAGATAGTTGATTTGGCAAATCGTATGATTTCTCTCTCTGGCACCAAGAATGTTGATATACAGTTTACCGGTCTTCGCGATGGTGAGAAACTCTACGAGGAGCTCCTTGCCACTCAGGAGAATACCAAACCAACCCACCATCCGAAGATCATGATTGCTGAAGTTCGCAGCTACGACTACGAGGAGGTAAAGCAGAACGAGGATGAACTCCTTCAGCTTACTTTTACTCATGATGACATGCAAATTGTCAAGAAGATGAAGGAGATTGTTTTGGAGTTTAAGTCAAGACAAAGTAAGTATCAGTATTAGACGAATAATGGCAGCAGTAAACCCAAAGCAAATAGCAAAAAATACAGTATTCTTGTATATAAGGATGCTGCTTTTATTGGCAGTGTCCTTGTACACTTCTCGTGTAATTCTCAAAGTACTGGGCATTGACGATTATGGTATTTATAACCTCATTGCTGGTTTTGTTACTTTTCTTGCTTTCATCAGCAATGCGTTGATTTCTGCAATGCAGAGGTATTTCAATATAGCACTTGGAAAGAAAGATGTTCAGAACTACAAGGGGGTCTTCTCCATGAGTATTAATATACTCGTAGGCTTTTCGTTTTTGATACTACTTGTTGGTGAAACAATAGGTTTATGGTTTGTAATGAACCAGCTCAACATTCCGGCATCAAGATATGAAGCAGCAATGTGGGTTTATCAAATATCTTTGCTCACCTTTGTGGCAAACACATTAAGAACCCCATTTCATGCCTCTATCATTGCCCATGAGAAGATGTCGTTCTATGCCTATGTGAGTCTGTTTGAGGTGTTTGTTCGTCTTGGAATGGTGTTCTTGCTTATGATTATTCCAGGTGATCATCTGATAATGTATGCTTTGCTTTACTTGCTTGTTATTGTATTGGTTAATGCTATATATATGATATATTGTAGGAACAAATTTCAAGAGTGCAAGTATGAGTTTAAGCGAGATAAAGCTATCTTCAAGGATCTGATCAGTTTCTCAGGCTGGACGTTGCTGGGACAAGCATCAGTTGTGGTAAAGAATCAAGGTGAGGTCATCTTCATAAATAGGTTCTTTTCAGTTACTGCTAATGCGGCAATGGGGGTAGCAGCGCAAGTCGCTAATGCACTTGAAATGTTTGTTTCAAACTTTCAGACAGCCTTTAATCCACAATTGATACAGAGTCATGCAGCAAAAGACTATGAAGCGCATAAGAGCTTGTTGTTTAGAGCTTCAAAATTCTCCTATTTCCTCCTTCTCATCATGCTGGTGCCAATTGTATCAAATATTGATTTTATTTTGAACTTGTGGCTTGAAGAAGTTCCAGAATATACAAACTATTTTGTTGCTTTCATATTGATATCATATTTGTTTAATGCGTTAAGCACTCCGTTCTTTACCTCATTAAATGCAACAGGTAAAATTAAACATTATCAAATCACTCTTTCTGCTATATTTATAAGCGGTCTAGGATTGATATACTTTGTGCTAAAAGGTGGAGCAGAACCCTATTTTGTATCTGTTGTAGCGATATTAATACAGTTCGTACTTTTAGTTGCAAGATTATTCTTTGCACACAAGTATGTTGATTTTTCCTATATCCAATTTTTCAGAAAAGTCGTTTTGAAAGTGTCTGTAGTTACCCTTGTAGCAATAATACCATCATTTGTGCTTTATGGAATCGCAAATGGATTCTGGGTTAACATTTTAAATATTGTTGCAGAAGTCTTATCTACAGGTTTCATAATATTCCTATTGGGATTAAATAGAACAGAAAGGCTGTTTATATTGAATATTGTAAAGAAGAGAATAAGTAAATAATGAACATAGTTATAGTATTCGGTAATGACCATACAAATAATGTAGGAGTAATTCAGTCGCTTGGAAAAGCTGGTTTCAAATCAATTGGACTTTTATTTGGATTAAAATCTGATTTCGTAGTTAGCAGCAAATATACAGACGGAATCATTACAGCAAAAGATCCTCAAGCATGTATAGATAAGCTTTTGGAAAATATTCCTTCAAGCAGTAAGCGAATACCTATCATTGCATGCTGCGACATAGCTGCTCTTACTTTGGAGCATAATGCTGATAAATTGAAGGGACATTTTGTATTTGAACACTCTATTCATTACACGCTTGACTATCTTGCTAAAAAGGAGAATCAAGTGAGGATGGCAATAACAACTGGCTTCAATGTACCGAAGTCATGGAACCTACAGGACAGCAAAGAGATCCCTTCAGATATTTGCTATCCATGTCTAATAAAACCATTGGTCAGTTGTGAGGGAGCAAAGAGTGATATACGAGTTTGTCGTACACGTGAAGAATTAGAGAGGAACCTCAATACACTTGAACACACAAAAAATGTACTTCTTCAACAATATATTGAGCGTGACTATGAGATAAGTATCTTAGGTTGCGGCTTGACCACAGGGAAGTGCATTATTCCTGCTGTTGAGAATAAACTCACACTCTATCCTAAGTATGTAGGATTGGAATGTTTGGCAAACATGCAACCTCTGGAAGATGGATCCATCAAGAAGAGCATTGAGAGATTGATTGCAACAACCGGTTATGTTGGACTTTTTTCTGTAGAGATGATGCATTGTAAAGATGATGATAAATTCTATTTTACAGAAATTAACTTTAGAAATGATGGTGCTGAAGCTTTGGTAACTAAGTATGGGGCAAATCTTCCACTCAATCATGTTGAGGACTTGATGGGGCTGCCACTAACAGAACAGACAGAATTTAATCCTGGGTATTATATTTGGGATATGCATCATTTCTTGTCTCTCATGCATTGTGATATCAGTCTTCTCGCATGGATAAAGGAGATAAGGAAATCCAACGGATTTATGCTTTACTTCAAAGAGGATAAGAAACCATTCTTCAAGCAATACTCAAATTGGATATTGTCAAAACTTCATTTAAGAAAGAATGAATCATACAAGTAAAACAATAATAATAGGAACGAACCACCACAATACGCTGAGTATGGTGAGGAGTTTTGGTGAGGAAGGTCAGAAAGTCATCCTCTTCATCTATGGGGCGAAAAGCAGCTATATTGCCTGTTCGATTTATGTGGAGAAAGTGTCCTTCTTCCCGTCAGCTTCAGCAGCCATTGATGCCGTATCTTCTTATTTTGACAAATCTGGTGAAAAGCCGGTTGTGATAGCATGTTCTGACGAGGTGTCATCGTTGATGGACAAGCGTTATGATGAACTAATCACGAAGTGTTATTTTTTTAACGCAGGTGAAGCAGGTCGCATTACCACCTTCATGGATAAGCAGAAGCAACTTGAACTGGCAAAAGAATGTGGCTTTTCTGCTCCATCCTCCATTGACGCTTTGCCTGAGGACGTAAAAACCGAAGAGGTTAATTACCCTTGCTTTGTCAAGCCTAAGGTAAGTATTTATGGAGGAAAGAATATAGCCATCTGTCGGTCAAAGGAAGAACTCAAAACAGCCCTTATCAAGTATAATCCTAATTACAATGTGCTTGTTCAAGATTATATTCAAAAAGAGTATGAGATTGTAGTCCTTGGCTTGTCGGTAGGGGATAAGATGATTATCTCAGGTTTTATTCAGAAACATAGAGAAGAAAGGGGCGGTACAACTTACTCTACTGTAAGACCCATTTCAGAACTTAACCAGCACATTGTTGAAGCTTGCAAAAAGTTGATTGGGCAGATTAACTACCAAGGACTATGGGGAATTGAATGCATCAAGCAAGGAGAAGACTATTTCTTCCTTGAACTTAACATGCGTAATGATGCAACCACATACGCTATGAAAGTGGCTGGAGTAAATCTTCCATACTTGTATCAACTGGTGGTAAAATCAGCAGACTATGAGCCAGACATCAAGTCAGTACGCACCATCAATTCTATGGTGGAGTTCAACGATTTCAACTTCGTGTTAAAAAGAAAGATTGGATTGCTAAAATGGATAGACGAATATAAAGGTGCAGAATGCAAGTATTTCCATTCAAACGCTGATCCGTTGCCTTGTAAATTGAACAGGAAAGAGTATATTAAGTTTCTACGAAAGAGGATATTGAGATTTTAATATGAGCTTACTAACAAAGTTAAAGGTTAAACTCGCCCATTATTCATGGGATCTTGCCTACGGAGAATATTCAGATAGTATAATTGAGAATGGCTTACGAGGTGTAAAACTTCATATAATAAGAAATCCATTCAAAAACAAATGGTTTGCAGATCCTTTTATTCTAAAAGAAACTAAATCAGAATTGCATCTTCTGGTTGAAGAATTTGATTATGATGTTAAAAGAGGCCGTATCGCACATCTAACTATAGATAAGGTTAATGATATAATTACAGATTGCAAGATTATTCTTGATATTCCAACGCATCTGTCCTTTCCTGCCATATATGCAATAGATGATAAAATATATGTTCATCCCGAAAATTATCAGTCAGGAAAAAGTATCATCTATGAATATAACATTGAAAAGGATTTGCTGGAGAATCCGAGAGTATTGCTAAATGCACCGATTGCGGATGCTGTAATTCTTAGGAATGGTGACTCTTTTTCAATATCTGCAACAATATTACCAAATGTTAATGGATGTAAACTCTTGATTTATGAGTCAAATGATTTTTTAGGACCATATACGCTAAAAGCAAAGAAGATTTATCCTAACAATACGGCTCGAATGGCAGGTATGCACATTCTTCAAAAGAGAGAATTAATTCGTCCTGCTCAAGATTGTTCTGATGCTTACGGAAAAGCAGTAATATTCTATAAAGGCAACAAACAGGTAGGTCAACTAGTTCCTGATGGATTCAAGTATTCCGGACTTCATACATTCAATGTAAAAGATAAGACCTTTATTATTGATCTGAAAAAAAGAGATTATCCATTCTTATATTTCATTATCGAAAAGATTAAGCATATATTATGAAAGTTCTATTCTACATACAGTCGATGGCTGGCGGTGGAGCGGCTCGCTTGCTCGCATTAATAGCCAATGAGTTAGCTCAACGCAATCATGATATTGTTGTTGCTACAAACACAGAGTTTAACATATCCTACGATTTGGTCTCACAGATTAAAATTGTCAGCTTGTATAGATCAGATAGTTATACTGGCATCAGATTTACACGAATGATAAATCTAATAAAGGATGCAAGAAGAATCGCTAAACAAGAGACACCGGATGTTATAGTTACGATGCTCCCTCCTGTTAGTTTTTCTGTTAAGTTAGCTACAATGGGATTACGTATTCCTACGATCTTTGCCGATGTAACATCTTATACTAGGAATGACAGTCGATTTGTACATTTCGTCCGATATCATTTCTATCGACTTGCAGACGCTGTTACTATCCAGACTGAAAACGATAGAAAAATTCTAGGAAATAGATTGCCTAACAAAGTTGTTATCAACAATCCCTTGTCATATCCTATATTAAACAAAGAGTGCGAAAGAGAGAAAACGATATTATCTATCGGGCACACAAAAGAGTGGAACATCAAGGGTTTTGACCTGTTGATTGATGCTTTCTCGTTGGTTGCGGATAGTCATTCTGAATGGAACATTAACATAGCAGGAGGCAATACACCAGAAACCCTCCAAATGCTTAAAGACAGAATAAAAGAAAAGGATCTTGAAGGAAGAATTGAGTTTATTGGCTTTCAAAGACATATTGATCAGTTAATGAGGAAAGCTTCAATTTTTGCTCTTCCATCCAGAATTGAAGGTTTCTCATTATCATTGACAGAAGCATTATCTCAGGGATGTCCTGCGGTTGCATTTAAAATTAAAGGCGTAATTACTGATGTCACAGATAATGGACATGGAACATTATTAGCGGAAGACTATTCTGTAAAGCAGTTTGCAAATAATCTAGACTTATTAATGTCAAATGAAGCATTGCGCAAACAAAAGTCTATTGAAGGACGTAACTTTGTAAAGAAGTATGAAATTGGTAATATAGTTTCTCAATGGGAGGCACTTTTTTCAAAATTAACAAAGAATGAATAATTGTATCCTATCTATAGCAACTGTTGTTGTTCTGATAATAGTGGGAGCTCTATCTGTTTCCATAGCATCAGTTGCAATGCTGTTGTTTACATTGCTTATTGGGTTTATCTTTACAAGGGCTCTTGCGAATAATTATGAGGAATTCAATTTGTTGACTTCTGCACTTCTGTTTTCATTCGTAGTTGTTACCTTCTTGGTTACAATGCAATGGTTGTCTATTGAATATGATTGGTCTTCGTTTGCAGATTATGACAACGATCACTATAAATTCTTTATGGCATCACAGGATGGAGCTAGCGCAAGATCTATTCCTTCTATTTTCGATAATTGCGTATTAGGTGGTGTATATTGGGAAAATGGCGGTTATTATTTTCTAATACAGCTAATAGCTTTCATTGCTAATAATCTCTTTGACGGAAATTGTGTCATTCTACAACTACTAGGTTCAACCGCCTTCTTTGTTTGGTTTTCCGTTTTCTTCTCCAAGACCTTGATGTATTTTTGTCCAAATGAAAAAGTAAAATACTACACATTTTTTTATATTGCTTTTTGTCCACTGATTTTGCATTCTTTAGGAATACATCGTGATGTACATGTGGCATTCTTTTATATGGTTCTTATATATCTTACTTTATGTAAGAATGCCAATGTTATTACAGTAGGACTCCAACTGTTAATAGCTTTCATTCTATTTTACTTTAGAGAACAGCATGGACTTTTTGCGGTGTCTTTCGTAGGGTTGTCCTTATTGTTATCTCAGAGTAGATCAAAGTGGGTGCTTATTCTTGTGGCAATTGCTGCATTTGTAGCTTTTGGCGTAACAATTGCTTACATTATTGGTTCAAATCTCGCAGATACAAATGATTTTTATAATGCTTATAGAGATGCAGCCTTAAGTGGATTGGATTCCGGCTTGGGTAGATATGTTTACATGCTCCCAACCCCTATTAAGGAATTAGCACAGATAGTAGTACTACAAATGAGGTTCCCACCATGGGGTGCATTGGAAGTAGCAAGTAATCCTTATGCTATGGTGGTTGGCGTTGAGGGGTTCTTGGTTGCCGCACTGTGGTTTTACATATTTGTATGTATCATAGCATATTTGGTGAAATATGGCTTTACTCAACTACCTAAGTCTCTAAGCTATGGTATGTTATTCTTGTTTATATTTTTGTTACTTAACTCGTCAAACTTTGACTCTCGTCGTGTGGTTTGTATGTATCCTTTTATGTTTATCCCCTATGTTTATATGAAAGAGTTTGTAGCCACAGACTATTTTGCAAGGCTGGTGAATAAAAGATATATAGGTATTTATGTTTTGCTATGTTTGATTTATTTGTCATTTAAGATGCTTTTTGGATAGATTATGAAATTAATAGGTTTATTTCCCTTAATAGGCAATGGAGGTATCGCTTCTTGGACAAAGAAGTATACAAAGACTTTTCCGGACGAGGAGCATCAGTTCACTTTTATAAATGTGTCTCCATCTGTGCCAAGAGCGGGAGGATTGAGTGAGATGTTTTTGTTTCGCACGTTCTCAGGTATTTCTGCTATGTACCGAATTCTGAAGGAACTGAAGGTTGTATTAAAGCAAGATAAGTATGACATCCTTCATACTACAACAAGCGGCAATATTGGGTCACTCCGTGATTATCGTGTGGCAAAACTATGTAAGAAGTATGGGGTGAAGACTATCATGCATTGCCGATACGGATGCATAACTGAAGATATTCAGTCCAGTAGTCTAGTTGGTATACTTCTGCGAAAATCAATGAACGAGTTTGACCAGATTTGGGTGCTTGACTCTCAATCGTACAACACGCTCAAAGGAATAGAGAATTTGAAGGATAAGGTATATCTGACCCCTAACTCGATAGATGTTACAGAGAAGATGAATTCGGCGCCTAAAGATTATAAACGAGTGGCGTTTATCGGAAACCTGTACCCAACCAAAGGACTTTATGAACTGGTGGAGGCTTGTGCACAAACAGACGTACGTTTGGATATTATCGGTCCTGGTTCAGACGATGTGATAGCAAATGTGAAGATGATGGCTGGTAAGAAATTAGATAAAACTATCTTCATTCATGGTCGATTGTCTAATCCTGAGGCTGTAAGGTTTATGCATGAGGTGGATATTGTAGCATTGCCAACTTATTATCCGTGGGAGGCATTCCCAATCTCCATCATCGAGGCAATGAGTCTCACGAAGATGGTTATCTCATGTCCACGTGCAGCTATTAAGGATATCCTTACTGACCTTGATGGAAAGCCTTGTGGTATGCTCGTGGCTCCTAAATCTCCCGATGCGATTGTTGAGGCTATTAACTGGTGTCAGATGCATATGGAAGAAGCTGACCTTATGTGCCAGAAGGCATACGAGAAAGTGAATACCTGCTATAGGAAAGAAGTGGTTTACGACCTCTACAGGTCGCTATATGCTAAATTGGTATGATAAGGACAAGAGAAGATCTGAAGTTTTACCTTCAGGAGGATGCTAAGGCTAACCGTATGGACGTATGCTCCCTGTTGAAGTATTGGGTGCGCCTGTTCATCGGTAGTGAGTCGGCTCATGTGTATAAGTACCTAAAGGTATTGCGCTATTGTGAGTATCATTGTAACAATAGTGGTTTCTTTCACAAGATGCTATATAGGTATTATAAGGTACGTTTGCATAGATTGGGCTTTAAGTACAATATCCGTATTCCTGAAAATGTATGTGGATATGGATTGAGCATACTGCATATTGCAGGTTGTGGTGGCTGTCTGGTCAATGCCAAGAAAGTCGGTAACTATGTTAAATTGCAGACAGGTGTACTTTTTGGTAACACCAACCACTCTGAGGGCGAGAAACCGATTATTGGAAATAATGTCGGGTTTGGACCAGGAGCAAAGGTATTGGGTAAAGTTACTATTGGCGATAACTGCTTCATTGCAGCCAATGCTGTAGTGGTGAAGGATATGCCGGCAAATGCTATTGTGGGTGGTGTGCCAGCAAAGATTATTAAAATGATAGAGTTAAAATGAGCATGTTGTCAAAACTGAAAAATAATTTATTTCTAAGGGGGCTATGCTTTTCGATGAGAACTATAGGAAACTTTTTCGTAGTATGCAAAAAGTTTGCACAATATGCTGATAATGTGGTTATTACCCCCCCCCCTGTGCGTAGGTAATTACAAGAATGTATATCTTGGCGAAAAGGTTTGCATTGGTGCAAATGCCTATATTTCCGCCCTCAATGCCAGGTTTATCTGCAAAGGCAATTGTGCGATAGCAGAGAACCTGACGGTTCATACCGGTAATCATGCGCGAGTGGTCGGAACCTTTGTAAGTGATATTACAGAATCCACCAAACCAAAAGGCTTGGATGAAGATGTCATTGTGGAAGAGGATGTTTGGATTGGATGTAATGTCACACTCCTCTCTGGAGTTACCATTGGCAGAGGATCGACCGTGGCTGCTGGTGCTGTAGTTGCTAAAACGATGCCTCCTTATTGCATCTGTGGTGGTGTACCAGCCAAAGTCATCAGGTTCTATTGGACGATAGAACAGATTCTGGAGCATGAGGCTAAGTTGTACGAAGAAAGTCAGAGATATACGCGTGAGCAAATAGAAGAAATCTTTAGAATTTATAACAAATAGCGGCCAGTGCTTATATTGTACTGGTCGCGATAAAACAAGTACAATATGAGCGTGATAAGCAAGATCAAGCAAAATCCGACTGTTCGAGGATTTATAAGCCTCTATCGAGAGTATTTTGGAATTAAGAAAAGCAAGTTCGGTTATGTAGGTGAAAGAGTTGTAATGATTCCACCTATCAACATTGCAAATTTTTCGAATGTCTATCTTTTGGGTAATAATAAAATAGAGCATTGTACTATTTCTGCATCCATGGCGAAATTTGTCATGAAGAAAGGTGCTGGTACGGCAGAAGGCCTTTGCGTGCACACTGGTAACCATCTTCGTGAGGTAGGAAAATTTTATCGAGATATTACTAATGTGGACAAGCAGGCTTCTGGTCAGGTGCTTGATAAAGACGTAGTCATAGAAGAGGATGCATGGGTTGGTTGCAATGTTACCTTATTGGCAGGTGTTACCATAGGAAGAGGTTCAACTGTAGCTGCAGGTGCTGTTGTTTCAAAGTCTATGCCTCCATATTGCATCTGTGGAGGAGTACCTGCCAAGTTCATTAAGTTCTATTGGACAATAGAGCAAATCCTGGAACATGAGGTAAAGCTGTATTCGGAAGAGGAAAGATATACCCGTGAACAGCTGGAAGATATTTTTGTCAAGTGGCAGAAGAGGTAAAAGGAAACACTGCAGAAACTCACTATGATATACTTCATGGCAGACGTGTTTGCCAGTCTGACTTACGCAGATATGTTTCCGATGGTTAATCTCATAGCTTTGGCTTGCGGTATGATAACGATAACGTGTCGCACAGATGAATCACTAGAAGCACATTACCTTTTGGATGTGGTATGGGTACCAATATGGAGGTTGTGCCACTGGCGCTGGAAGCAAATAGCAACAATAAGAATGAAATAAGAAAATTACAATATATGAGGGATAAAAAGACAATTCTGTTTGTGTGTCAGTATTTCTATCCAGAGGTGTTTCGTGGCAACGATATCGCCTTTCATTGGGCAGAACATGGGCATGACGTACATGTGGTGACGGGCATCCCTAACTATCCAGATGGGGTGTTTCATAAAAGTTATGGGTTCTTCAAGAGACGTCATGAGGTGGTGAATGGTGTGTGCGTGACACGTCTACCTATCTTCCCTCGTGGAAACAGCAAAGTCATGCTGATGTTGAACTATTTCAGTTACTATATTGTGGCATGGGTGTATATTCTGTTTCATGCCATTGTTCATAAGTATGACTTTGTGTTTGTACAACAACTGTCACCGGTGATGATGTCGGCTCCAGGTGTGCTGTACAAAAAACTGCGGAAGGTACCTCTTTATACTTGGGTGTTAGATTTGTGGCCTGAAAGTCTGTCGGCTGCGGGGGGGATCAATAATAAGTATATTTTGGGGGGCTTTAAACGTTTTGTGAAGAGCGAGTACAAGCACTCGGATAAGATATTAACGAGCTCGAAGAGCTTTGATCAGAGTATCATGGAATATGGGGAATACAGGGATAAAATTGTATATTTTCCGCAGTGGAGCGATGGTAGTTCGGTGAGCTCGGGAAACGGTATAATTAAGGATAACATGAATCTGACGAATATCCTGAAACAGAAGGGTATTGACGAAGCTAAGGTTTTTGATAAAGATAGTTTCAAGGTGATGTTTGCTGGTGCAGTGGGGGAGGCTCATGGTATGGAGTGCAATCTGCAGGCGGCTTTGTTGACTAAGAAACGTAAGGATATCAAGTGGGTGATTGTAGGCGATGGTCGAAAGCTACCTTGGGTACAGCAGTTTGTAAAGGAGAATGGTTTGGAGGATACAGTTTATACTTTGGGACGATTCTCTTCGGAGACGATGCCTCTGTTCTTCGAGACGGCCGATGTGATGCTTGTGTCGCTTACCGATTCGATTCTATTCAACCTCTATGCTCCGGCAAAGATCAGTAGCTATATGGCTTCGGGTAAGCCTATCATCTCATGTTTGAATGGCGAAGGTGCAGAGGTGGTAAAGACTGCCGAATGTGGTTGGCATGTGCCAGCTGGCGATGCGGAGAAACTTGCAGCCCTTGTTCTATATCTTGCAGATGTCGACAAAGCAATTCTTGTTTCAAAAGGTCAGAATGGACTTCGGTTCTATAAGGAGAACTTCCAGAAAGAGAAGTGCCTGTGGAAGCTGGATGAAATCGTGGGGCTGAAATAGAAAAAATAGATAGAATTATGAATACATGCTTAATCTACGGAACCATTTTTGTGATTCTGCTTGCATTAGAATTGGCATACTTCAAGATTGCCGACAAGTTTAATATCATAGATAAGCCTAATGAGCGTTCAAGCCACTCGACCATTGTGCTGAGAGGAGGTGGAATTATTTTTCTATTGTCGCTTTGGATATGGTCCGGCTTTTTTGGTTTTCAATATTTGTGGGCATTGTTGGCTGTATCATTGATTGCTGGGGTGAGCTTCATAGATGATATTCGCTCGCTGCCAGACAGTGTGCGACTGGTAGCTCAGTTCATTGCTATGGCGATGATGTTTTATCAGTTGGATATCCTGCATTGGGATATGTGGTGGATTGTTTTCCTTGCGCTCATTGTTTGTGTGGGAGCATCAAATGTTATCAATTTCATGGATGGAGTAAATGGCATCACGGGAGTGTACGCGATGGTATCGTTGATTCCGTTGGCTATATTGAATTCAAACGCTAACTTAGGTTCAAACTTGCTGGGAGGCTTTATTGACCAAAGTTTAGTTTATGTAGTGATATTGGCAGATTTAGTGTTCTGCCTGTTCAACTTTCGTCCGAAGGGTAAAGCTAAGTGCTTTGCTGGCGATGTGGGTTCGATTGGTGTGGCGTATATCCTGCTTTTCATGATCGGCTCGCTGATTCTTACGACAGGAGACGTAACTTACCTAATCTTCCTACTGGTGTATGGAGTGGACGGATGCTTGACGATTATTCACCGTATTATGTTGCATGAGAATCTGGGTGAGGCTCATCGTAAGCATGCCTATCAGGTGATGGTTAATGAACTGAAGATTGGTCATGTAAAGGTGGCGACCCTATATGCTTTGCTTCAGTTGGTTATATCACTTGGTTTTATATACCTGTGTCCGAATACGGTTGTGGCCCACTGGATTTACCTCGTCTTTGCCATTGTAATTCTTGCCGTGACTTATGTATTGTTTATGTTGAAATATTATCACTTACATGAAGAGTATTTAGCATCCCTAAAAAATATAGACTATGATACAGATAGACAAGAAACTGATTTCAGAACTGTTTGATAAGGCGTTGGTTAACCCGCGTCTGCGTATGAATTATGACCTGCGTACAAGTTCTAACGATGGTGGTCAGCGTATGTTGAATGCCTTGATGCCCGGAACAGTTGTACCAATTCATCGTCATCCGCACAGTAATGAGAATGTCATTCTTCTGTGTGGTAACTTGATAGAGATATTGTATGATGAAAAAGGCAACGAAATAGAGCGTTTTCATCTCGATCCGACGGTCGGTAAATTCGGTTGTGTTATACCTGCGGGTGCATGGCACACTGTTGAACTACTTGAACCATCTGTAATCTATGAAGCAAAAGACTGTAAATATGGCGAAGATGGAAGTGAAACATTTAATGAATATATGGTAAAGAAGTCATCAGAACCATTAGAAGCATCTGCCTTCTCAAACTCTTTTGGTGACCTCAAGAAGAACATTGAGTACCTTATTGGTATGGAGCGTCAGTCTGGTTCTATGGATGTAATCTCTCCTCTCTACGTCTCTCGCATGCTGAATGTATCTCTTGATCAGGTAGAGTCTGCAATGAAAGAGATAGGAATATACTGATATCAGCAAACATGAATCTCACCTACATTTCTCATAAATAAAACGATGAGTATTATATCGTTTACATATCGTTGCTGTTTGGATTTAGTTCATAAGGAGTCACTTTTCCAGATTGTTGCTTTCCTTGGTGTGTCCGCTAGTAAATCTGCGAATATGCCGTCCATGATTTGGGAGATTGACTCCTACGCAAGGGAAATTTGGCAGACGCATTTGGGAGGCTGTGTGAAGGAATTGGACTGCTCAAAAGGGGCATCAAGTTAGGTCCCGATACTCATGTAGTAAAAGTATCATATAGAACGTATGACACTCAGAGGAGGTTACTTGCCTTTTGTGACGAGTTAAGGGCATATGTCTTAGAAGACCATCACTTCCCGAATAAGCATACCTAGCTCTTGAATAAGATAAAATTTGTCCGCCGGAAGATCAGCCGAGGCGCGCTGGAGGAGTAAAAAATGGAGATGTTCCTCGAAAGTAGCGGACAAGAGGGATATGGATGAGCATACCAGAGGGCAGAAAAGATGGTGCAGGATGATCAGTTAGGATAGCTTGCCACTGCTTATCCGATTACGATATAGAAGAAAAGAAATGAAAAGATTTTACCCAAGAATTCCAATAATATACCGTACTGACTGGGCGAAATGGGGATACCCGGTCTTGCGAAGAACGAAGAATTGTATAACCCCATTAAGAAAGAAATATATGAAACGATTGAAACAATTATTCTATTGCGTATTGGCGGCATTTATGTTTGCTGCCTGTCAGTCTTACAAAAAAGTACCTTATTTACAGGATGCGGAAGTGGTACTGTATAGTACTCAGAATGAGCAACTGTATGATGCAAAGATTATGCCCAAGGACTTGTTGACTATTGTAGTGTCGTGTACCAGTCCTGAACTGGCTGCGCCTTTTAATCTGACAGTGGCTACACAGAGTAATGCTGCTTTGAGTTATACCACTACTCAACCTGTTCTGCAGCAATATCTGGTGGATAATGAAGGTAATATCAACTTTCCGGTATTGGGCGAACTTCATGTGGGTGGATTGACAAAGAAAGCGACTGAACAGATGATTGTGGAAAAGTTGAAACCTTATATTACGGAAACTCCTATTGTAACGGTACGTATGGTGAACTATAAGATTTCCGTGATTGGAGAAGTTGCCCGTCCCGGTACATTCACGATTTCCAATGAAAAGGTGAACATCCTGGAAGCTCTGGCTATGGCAGGTGATATGACTGTATATGGTCTGCGTGATGATGTTAAGCTGATACGGGAGAACGCCAATGGTAAGCAGGAAATTATTCCTTTGGATCTGAATAAGGCGGAGACTATTCTTTCTCCTTATTATTATTTGCAACAGAATGATATTATTTACGTAACTCCGAATAAGGCAAAAGCGCGAAATTCGGATATCGGAACTAGTACAAGTTTGTGGTTCTCTGCTACTTCGATCCTTGTTTCTATTGCCAGTTTATTGTTTAACATCTTGAAATAAAAAGAAAGAGTTATGAAGGAAGAAAATAAAAACGGGAAAGGACCTGAAATGCCTGAAGAGCAGATTGATTTCCGGGCACTGCTTTTTAAATACATCATTCACTGGCCTTGGTTTGTAGGGGCGGTGATGTTATGTTTGGTTGGTGCGTGGTTCTATCTGCACTGGGCTACGCCCATTTATAATATTTCCGCTACAGTTCTGATAAAAGACGAGAAGAAGGGTGGAGGTGCAGGACTTTCTTCGGAATTGGAGGATATGGGATTAAGCGGCCTGATGACATCTTCTAAAAACATTGATAATGAGTTGGAGGTGCTGCGTTCGAAAACTCTTGTAAAAGAGGTTGTGAATCAGTTGGGATTGTATATAACTTATAAAGATGAGGATGAGTTTCCTGCTAAAGGTTTATATAAGACATCTCCAGTGCAGGTAAGTTTGACACCGCAGGAGGCTGAAAAATTGAAAACTTCAATGGTGGTGGAGATGACCTTACAGCCAGAAGGCAGTATGGATGTGAATGTGATTGTTGGCGAAAAGGGCTATCAGAAACATTTTGAGAAATTGCCTGCCATTTTTCCAACAGATGAAGGTACATTGGCCTTTTTTCAGGCTGTTGATTCAGTTGCTTTGCAGGATGGAACGAAGGTTCCTCGGATAGAGAAGAACGTACGTCATATAACTGCAACAATAAATAAACCGATGAGAGTGGCAAAAGGCTATTGTAACAGTCTGTCTATTGCTCCTACTTCTAAAACGACTTCTGTTGCTGTGATTTCATTGAAGAACTCCAGTCTGCAGCGTGGACAGGACTTTATCAATCAGTTGCTTGAAATGTATAATCGCAATACGAACAATGATAAGAACGAGATCGCCCAGAAGACAGCAGAATTTATCGATGAACGTATTGGCATTATCTCAAAAGAATTAGGTAGTACGGAAGCTAATTTGGAGTCCTTCAAGCGTGATGCCGGTATCACGGATTTGACGAGTGAAGCTCAGATAGCCTTGGCTGGTAATGCTGAGTATGAAAAGAAGAGCGTAGAGAATCGTACTCAAATCAGTTTGGTAAATGATTTGCGTAAGTATCTGAGAGGTAATGAATATGAAGTATTACCAAGTAACGTAGGTTTACAGGATGCTGCCTTGATCGGAGCGATTGAACGTTATAACGAGATGCTTGTTGAGCGTAAACGCCTGTTACGTACATCAACAGAGAATAACCCTACGATTGTGAATCTAGATACGAGTATCCGTGCTATGAAAGCTAATGTGCAGGCTACTCTTGAAGGAACCTTGCAGGGACTGATGATTACTAAAGAGAGCCTTGACCGTGAGGCGAGCCGTTATTCTCGTCGTATCAGCAACGCTCCTGGTCAGGAACGTGCTTATGTAAGTATTGCTCGTCAGCAAGAAATCAAAGCCGGATTGTATCTGATGTTGTTACAGAAACGTGAAGAGAATGCGATTGCACTTGCTGCTACTGCCAATAATGCAAAAATTATCGATGAAGCGATAGCTGACGATACTCCGGTATCTCCTAAAGGCAAAATGATTTATCTGATTGCATTGGTGTTGGGTATTGGAATTCCTGTCGGTATCATCTACCTGATTGACCTGACTAAATTCAAGATCGAAGGTCGTGCTGATGTAGAGAAACTAACAAGTGTGCCTGTTGTCGGTGATATTCCATTGACTGATGAGAAGAATGATAAGAATGGTTCTATCGCTGTCTTCGAGAACAAGAATAATCTGATGAGTGAAACTTTCCGTAATATTCGGACCAATCTTCAATTTATGCTCGATAATGATCAGAAGGTTATCCTCGTAACTTCAACTGTCAGTGGCGAAGGAAAATCATTCGTTTCGTCGAACCTGGCAATCAGTCTTTCTCTTTTGGGAAAGAAGGTGGTGATTGTCGGGCTCGATATTCGTAAGCCGGGACTGAATAAAGTATTCCAACTCTCTAATAAGGAGAAAGGTATTACCCAGTATCTTTCTAATCCTGAAACGGACCTGATGGAACTTGTTCAACCTTCTGATGTGAATAAGAATCTGTTTATTCTTCCGGGTGGTACTGTTCCTCCTAATCCGACAGAACTGTTGGCTCGTAACGGTTTGGACAGAGCGATAGAAACTTTGAAGAAGAACTTCGATTATGTCATCCTTGATACTGCTCCTATCGGCATGGTGACGGATACCTTATTAATAGGTCGTGTAGCAGACTTGTCAGTTTACGTATGCCGTGCTGACTACACTCATAAGGCGGAATATACATTGATCAATGAACTGTCTTTTGAGAAGAAGCTGCCTAATCTTTGTACCGTCATCAACGGCGTAGACCTGAAGAAGAGAAAATACGGTTATTACTACGGCTACGGCAAGTATGGCAAGCATTATGGTTATGGCAAACGTTATGGTTACGGCTATGGCTATGAAGAAAAGTGACAGATAAATCTGTGATATATGAAAAAGACGGTAGTCGAATATATCACCAATACGCTTGAAGATATTCCCCAACAATCTCTTCAAACCAATAAAAGGCGTTTACATGCTTTTTTCTCAGAACAGGAAACAATAGAGAAGCGGGGGACACATTTTGTATTCAGGTATGCTTTCTATTCTGTTGAAAAATTACGAAGACCTACGAAACAAAGCCTCTTTAAAGAATATAATATGTTGTGTTCTGACTTGAAAAGCACTCCTTCTGGGGAAATATCGGATATGGAATATAAAGATGTTGTATTATATGGTAATACTTCCTCTCCTGTAGTACAAGAACGATTGACAGAATATTTAGAACGGAATAATTCGTTAAAGATTCAATTGTCTTTTTGTGATGAAAAAAACTCAGAATGTAAAACAGGAGAAAATATTGCCTATGCAGAACTGCAGAAAGCATTGTTTTATTGTAAAAGGAAGAAGTATTTGCTTCTGTTCATTTCAGTTCGTGAGTTGATACAGGATATTCGCTTTTACGATCTGCTTGATGAATATCGTGTTGATTTCCGTTGTGTTGACTTTCCTTGGTTTTGCAGGGAGAATCTACGGTTGATAAAAGCAGTTATGTTATATGAGAAGCTATCTTCTTAAATAGCATATTGAATTGAATATTAGTATTATATGATACATTTTATATTGAATTGCTATATGTAGGTCCCTAACTTCATGCTACAGGGTGAAGAACCCTACATCTTTCGTTGGTTAAGAAGGGCACAGCGGTGTATCTTAACCGGCACTTTCATATCGGTTGATTTCCGATATGCTTTTTTTACCCCATATATCAACTGTCTGTGAAGATCGTTGATATATATTTTCATAGATAATTCGAAATAGACTTTACAGGGGAATTTTTGTTGTTGAATGGGAGAAGGTGAGATATGGATGCCTATGAAGAGAATCAATCTTGTAATTTCTAGTACCTCTATAAAACGAAAAAGTAGAGAAGACAGCCTCTAACTCTCTTCTCTCTTGCTTTAAAATATCAATCTCATCACTATCTTCTCCGGTTGTGCTGTGATCTTAACTCTCTCTATCTGATCCGCCCCAAGCATTACAGCCGAATTCTTATAACACCTCGTGAATTCTCTCTTCGGCATGGAAAACGTGTACCCGAAAGGAACGCCTCCCCAGTAATCCGGTATCCTGAAGCCATTAAAACTATGCCCTGTGATTATGTTGGCATCAATATTATAGATTGTCTTCGGATCATAATTCAGCCAGTCTATTTCCCCTTCCCTGTACTTACGGAGAAATGTCAGTTCCAATGTTTTCTCCGATACTTCTCTAAGTTTAAATTTAACTCCACCGGCATTAAAGACCTTATCCAGATTCGCCTGAACTAGTTTTTCAACTTCATTGACTCCCAGTGTACCCAAATCATACACCTTGCCCATAACGAATATTTTCTTTTTCATATTACTCCAGGTCTCTTTCAATTAATATTTTAACTTTCCCCGTTTCCCCAGTTTGTATATAGATAACACTCGATACCCCCAAAGTAGCCAGAGCATCATTATACCAGTCTCCAATCCACCGGACCGGTACAAAAAGGTTCTTGTCTTCATCTGAATACAACTTATTATCCCTTCTTGCCTCTTCTATGATATCCTCCTCCTCTACATTCAATATGTCGGCTGCAATAAGAATGGACAGATATTTGGGATCGTCTGCTTGCGGTATCTCCTCTGAATAGTTATAAAGCAGATACAATGCATCCTCAAAACTACTGACTTTGTGCCTGCTCAAGTTACTGGTTTGTATTCTTGTATCGAGCATTAATTCTACAACGGAATATGAAAAGTACTCCTCATTGCCGGTGTAGTATTTCTTCAGTTCGTTCTCATCCGTGAAACTTAAGATAGCGAGATCCCGTAACGGCATCTGTGTTAATTTCGGCAGGACCGTTTTTCCGTCCGGGGTTATATAGTTCTCACTGTCTATGTCTTTCACACGGTTATAGTCATTCTCTTCTATCGTACCTTTATAAATTATCTTTTTCATGGTCGTTTGGTTTAGTTTTTTGTGAATAAATGGTTAGTGTAATTCCGTATTCTTCTTGCAGATACCTGGTCAGCCCATAATATGCGTCAACCCTTTTTCGGTTACGTGGCATCATCCCCAGTGCTTCCTTCAGTGTGATCCGAACACAGAGTCCGGTTATAAAAGAGTTTCCGAATTTCTCCCTGAGTGCTGTAATATCCTGTTCGTACTTCTCGTTATGCCTGCTTCCCGTTTTTTCGCTAACATCAGGACCGGAAGCCTTCTTTCCAACCTGACGCTTCAGTGATTCCTCCGGGGGACCACCAAAGAATAAATTCATAATACTCCACATATCAAATATGCTGTTTTTCATCATTAGTTAGGAATTGGCGGGATCCTAAGAGCGTTTTGTCATTTTTTAAGGCGAGGAGAAAAAAGAAAAACGCACCAAGATTTTTTATCTCTTAGTACGTTATAAAGTAAAATATGATTGATATTATCCTGATGAATAACGCAATTCATATATCAGACTTTCCTCTTCAAATTGAGTAATTGTATTCTCCTCCATAGTTCATGAGAGTATTTATGAATCAGGATTGTGTCTGAAAATAAAAATGAAAAATGCACGGAACCATTTCCATAAAAGCCATCCAATACCCCAAATGAGAGTTATACCTAAAATAATGGAGAGTATCATTTTAAAAAGACCGGCATACGTGTCTATCCACCAGTTGCTGAAAGCATTCCAGGATATAAGATATTCCGGTTTAAAATCATGAAATATTGTTTTAAACGCAATAATGCATGCAATAATAATCATGACATATTTAATTACCTTATAAATCGTTTTTTTCTGACCATTGTTTCTTTTTTGTTTACGGCTTATGAATATCTTAAGAATGTGTATCTAATTCTTTTTTTCATGTCTTCCCAGAGCTTTTCATAAACAGAAATGAATATGGTATGCAAAACCGGCAAAGTTCTTATTCCACCACAACGTTTACAAGGCTGAGGACAAGAATAGATGGTTGCATGATACTCAATGTTCTTTCCAATGAAAATTTTACCACATTCGGTACATCTGAAAATACTTTTTCCTCTGAACATAGAAACATTTCTGCATCATAATTTTTTGAATCAAAGTGATTGTTCTAATTCTTTGCCTCTTTCTTCTGTTATACTCAAAGAAGCCCTTAATTTATCAAGTAATCTTCGCTCTTTAGGGCTTATTCCCTCATCCTCTTTCAAGCAAGCTTTATATTCTTCTAGGTATTCTAATTCTGCTTCTGTCAGTTGAGGAAAGATCTCTTCTTCCAATTCTTTAGCGCGGATCTCACTGATACCTAATTTAATACGAATTTTTTCAAGCAAACGGCGTTCACCGGGTGAAATTCCACCACTCTCTTTCATGCATATTTTTAGTTCTTCCACATATTCATTCTCATTGTCTGTGAGAACATGATTATTAGATTGTTGAGTAATATTTGTATCTTGTAATTCTTTCAAGGAAGCAAAACAGACTTGAATAGATAAGATTGCGTTTTCTTGAAAAGCGAACTTTTCTTCATTCTTTTTATCCCAATGTCCTTTAGCTTCTATGAACAGACTTTTGAACTCCCCCTCTATAGAATATAGTTCATCACTTTCAAGTACTCTGTTTTTACGTGTTTCGATCCGTTCTTCATGTTGTAACAAAGTACCTTTCATTCGTTGCTCATACAATCTTTGCCATGAAGGCTCATTAGGATACCAAACTAAAATTTCAGGTAATTTGGGAACACCTTTGGGTACAAATTTCTGATGCAAATTAACAGATTGGCTGATTTCATCAATCAAATGCCGACTGCCTTGTTCCTGACTATATCCAGAACCGGAAACAACCCGATAAGAAACATCTCCGGATAAATTCCTGTCAGAATGTTTTTCTGCATCATTTGTCGAACTGTTGAGACATTCTATTGTAATTTCCATTGCCCCTAGACTCTGCATAATCTGACAAAATTCGCGGATTTTGTCTTCTATTAATTCCAATTCATAGCTCTCGAAAGGAATGTATTTTTGAGCTATGTAAGGATGACCAATATAAAGTTGATAGGCTACTGGATGGCCTATGGGAAATTCAATGTTTGTGTTAGGTAGTGTATTTATATTAATTACCGACAAACGTTCCTGGCATAAGTCTGAATATTCATTGACTGCTAATAGTGTTTTCCGTTTATTATAGGGTTGTTCCAAATAATGGGTAACATATTCATTTTCACAAAAATCAAAATCTTTTTTTGCATCCTCTTTAATCAGTGTATCATTTCCTGTAAGATATTTTAGATCATCCGGAGCATTGAGCGCAACAGGTAAAGCATACTTTCTCGCCTCAAAGTCATTTTTTAAGCCATGATAGGCTGAATATTTAGCATACAATAATTGGTACTCCATCGGACTGGTCGATTCACAATGTCTCAATCCTTCATCACATAACGAAATTGCTTTGGCATACTCTTCTTTAATAAGATACCCTCTGACAGCCGGCATATAAAAGACTTCTAAGCCTTCTTGATCCTTGCAAGATAAGGCAAACTGAAATGCTTCTTCCGTTTTTCCTGCCGCATTCAGTTCATCGTAATGTTTTATTGCTACGTCAAACGCATCTTTTTCAGGTTCTATAGTTTGTGCCATTTCTGTCAAGTTTTGGGCAATGGCAATTCCCATGCGACGTGCTTTACCGTTATCGTCCGACTTCATGAAGTAAGAAATGTGGATGGGACAGTAGTCATCATCGTTGTCACTATACCCCCAAAAGTACAACACCAAATCCTTGTATTCCACACGTTGCACTGCACTCCATGAGAAGCTGATTTTTTCATCCATCTTATCATTGTCTGGAATGCAATAGACTCCTGCATCGGTCAATGCTAAACCTTGATTGCGGGAATTCCAAAAAGATGTATCACGAACAAACAGGATTCTCTCATTATAACCTATGCCGAAATTCTGTCGAATTTCGCTCTTGATGTTTTCCTGTATCCAATTGCAGCAGCAATCTGTATCGTTTATTTCTCCTTCTTTTGACCAGATGCTTGCTTTGAAAATGGACTGTATATTTTTGGAAGTATTTACGTTTGTACCACAGTTTGGACAAACATTCGCACTATTATTTAATTTTTTACCACAGTTCTTACAATACATATTTCTTCGTGTTAAAATTACAGCTTTTTACCACAAAACTCACAAAAATTGCTGTCTGGTTCGTTTCTCTGTCCACATTTAGGACATGCTTTGAACAGAGACGTTCCGGTGTCCGAGAGATTTCCTTCCTTTGGAATGTGGACACTACAGTTGTTGTAGGTGTTTTCTTGTGAGATTTGTACCTTGTTGTACTTCTTATCAAAGGCCTCTTCTCCGTTAACGAGGTATAAAACTCCTTCTATAAATGCAATAATAACCGGAATATAAGTCCAGCATAGAAGAAGATAGAATATTCCGTTCCATTTGCCTAAATAGAATTTATGTACTCCAAATCCTCCCAAAAAGATGGCTAATAGTGCTGCTATAAATCGATTCTTCATGATGAGTTTCCATTAAAACATTAAACTGAACATGGAACTAAGCAAACATAGTGAGAGCCAGTTCCATGTTTTTGATAAAAAAGACATTTTTAGCGGATTTGTTGTACGTCTAGGTCAGACATATTCAATGCTCCTGCTTTTTTTATATCTACTCCATAAATACGATAAAAAGCATCGATAACTACTTGTCCACCGTTAGTTGTGACAGGATTGCTGAAAGAGTTGGAAGGAATGTCTACAGTCATTCCTGGTTCAAGACGAATACCATTGGTGTTTTTCATTCTCTTTACTGTTACTCTGAATAGTGGCATAAAATACCCTCCTTAAACTTTATTGCCTATAAGTCCTTCGAAGTCAGCATTAATTTGACTATACAAGAAAAGCGTGAGGACTTGTTCTGCTATTCATCAAGATCTGGTGTCTGGAATACCTACTTAGAAATGAATATGAAGAAACAATACTCACGCCATGATGTTATGTATAGATACAACATTGGCTGTATCAGGTACATATACAAAACAGAATGAGCGTTACATTGTCCTCATCCTTCTAAGTACCAAAATTGTCCAGACTTTGATCTTAGGATAAAGCAAAAAACGCTTTCTATATCTCTGACCATTTCTCCGGTCAGCCTTTGCAAATATACGTATTTTTGTTCAATGTAACGCTCTTATATGAGTATTCTTTCTTCATACATAAGAGAATTGGAGTTTTCTAGGCGTAAAGATACAGGTAAAATGGCATTAAAACAGAGAAAACGATTTCTTATTTTTTATACATTCTCTTTCTGCCTGATATTGGGTACGACTTTAATTGGGAAGAAAAAAATAAAGAGTACCTTCCACCATAGTGTTTCCTTTGCTTCTTGATCAGTATGATAGTTCAAGTAGTAGGATACTTTTGGTTTCAGGTACTTTTTTTGTGTGAGTATTATTTCTTCCCTAATAAGGCTATGGGGTGATTGGGGACGGAGGAGAAACTACAATCGAATACTTTATTCCCCTTTCAGTTTCTGGTTCCTATACTTCCTGCCCTCTTCTTTTTTCTGGTACAACCTCATTCTGTCCTTTCCGAAGTCTCCCCTGTTGGCATTATAGTTATTGATAACCATAGCTTCTATATCAGCTTTATCAATCCCATGTAACCCAAATGTCCCGGTGAGATATGCCAATGCATTTTCATAGAGCACACCATACCTGCATAACCATTTAGCTCTTGACAGGATAGACTGATGCCTGTGACCGTCCTCATAAGATTCAGGATATTCCAGGCGCCACTTCTTATCTATGTAATTGATCAGTGTCTTGTCTTTCCATCGTGCCTGAAAACAATTATTCTGGATTATTTCTGTCGAGGTATGTGTGAAACAATTGCTTATGTAACCCTGATTATAGCTTTTCATAGGAGTTGCTCTCACTGACGGGGAATGCTCAAAATGATAAGGGGTAAGAGAATCCCGTTGCGGATTGATATAGATCTCCGGATCCGAACTTAAGAAAAATGTCCGGCTAAGATTACCGCATTTATCATCAAACTCTGGTATTCCTGGGTAGAGTTGTTCTCTAATACATCTGAAAAGTTCATTATGATACATAGGGTTTGTGTTATCATGAATCATTGCCACTTTTACTCCTGATCCACTCGGTGAAAACCAAAGTGCATAGATATGGAGACGGTCTGCCACAGCGATCAGGTTTCTCTTGAATTCTCCGGCATCAAGGTGGCTTTGGAAATGGTCAAAATCCAGAACCAACATATTGGAATATTCCCTGAGATTTTCCGGATCATCATTCCGGTAATCAAATACGCCAGAGGGAGCAATCATTGGTAACGACTTCTTCGCCTGCTTGTATTCTTCTTCTGTCGGCATAGCTCTGATTCTTACCGTTTGCTGGAACAGTTCTTGATTATCCCTGATCATACCCAAGACATAATCAAGGTTATAACGGATTCTACTTTTTGAATCATCCGCATTGTTGTAGTAACTGACTGTTTTGTTAATCATCATATTTAGGATTTTTATTATTGTCACTCTCTCTACACATAACCACTCTTTTTCATTGGAGATGCTATGTTCAGTATTTATGGTAATAGACTGGAATAAAAGTAATGTAAATAAATAATTAAATAAACAAGAGAGAGACCACTTCGTGCTCTTTCTTAGGTGATAAGAGAAGGGGAGATAAAATGTTTAAAGTTTTTCTCTGTATCACTTTGAGAGACAGCGTAGCGGTCTTTCTTATTTAATCTATAAAACTTGTATATCTATGATTTATCATATTTATTGCTTCTATCTATCAATTCTATTATTATTTATCTACCCCCTTTTTTTTACTTCTTATATAATTTAACTAGTTTATCGAAAAAAAGCGGGTAACTTATAATGTTATTAATTTCTATCTACCAATTATATTTACCAACTATCTACTTACTTTTTTTGATCCTTATATAATTTAACTGGTTTATTGAAAAAGAGCGGGTAACTTACAATTGTTATTCATTTCTATCTACTATTTCTATTTTCAATTTTATTTATTATTTCTATCTACCCGCTTTTTTTTACTCCTTATATAATTTAACTAGCCCATCGAAAAAAAGCGGGTAAGGTATAGTATGGTTTTAGAGAAGGAAGAGCAGGTTATAACATCATACCCAATCCTTCTTTACTTACTCGATAAGTAAGGTTATTTTAATTTTTTCTAATACCTTTATCAGTTTATTGTACCTACGTCTTTCCCTTGCACTTCTCTTTATCCCCGAATTCTCCAGATAATCAAAGCTGACCTCTTTTGTGTATTCCCGATCCATACCGATAGCATTCCTCATATCCTCATCATCCATAGCCAGTTGTATAATTTCATTCTTAAGGTTACTCCGGATATTCATTCTATCCAGCCTGTTTTTCCAGTCAGATGATTCCCGGCTATGTGACGAACTGATTACCCTGTTCTCATTGAAGTACGCATACATCCTGCCTATGAAATCATACTTGAAGTCATCCGTATAATATACCGTATAAGTACCACCGTCGTGTTTTCTTATGCCTATCCTTGTAATTAGCTGACTGAAGAACCAGTCTTTCTGATTCTGTGTATCGGTAGTGGTTCCATAAGCCCGACGTATTCTGGCTGATTCTATATTCGGTAAGGTCCAGTCACCGCACATTACAATCTGGTCTATATCCCGGTAGTTATTGGTACTCTTGTTATCTGAAGACCCATAATAGGTAACAGTGAACAGTTCCTTGGGGACACCCTTAAGCAGTAAAGCCTCACTGATCTGTTCTGCGTATTCTGATTTACCCGGACCGTCGTTACCCCCGTTGATATCCTTCCAGCATACGACCAGGGTAGGTTTGTTTATAAGCATGGCGATACGTGTGGTAAACTCGTCAAAACGTCGGGGATTGAGATTTCTTCTGAACAGTCCGAAGTCTATTTTCCGGAATTCAGTCACACAGTTATATTTCCGGTCCACATCAAGAAGCCTGAAGTTTCTGGAGTCCTTGAACAAAAGATCCCCTGCACCTTCGAAGATCAGTACATGCGTATTTATGTAGACTCCCAAAGGACACAGGTCAACGGGATAGAATGTAATGCCTGCCTTGTCACTGTCGGAGAGCATCCATGAGTCATAATACTTCGGAATCAGGTTTAATGCCACGTCACGCTTAATACGGTTAATCCGGTAAGACTGGTTAAAAAGATCATTCCTGGTATTCCTGATGAAATGGGCGTAATAAATCCCGATTTCTTCCGGTGACATACAGGTTATATTCCCCGTATCATCGGTTTTACTGAATACTCCCAGTATCGTCCGGTCGAATTCCACGAAAGGTCTGATAAATGTGGGAGTCTCGTCAAACAGGATATACCGTCTAAGATCCGGTCGTACCATTAGTTTCCTGAAATCCCCGTCAAATGAATCTACGGGTACTTGGGGACGGTAAATGAGGAAATAATTGATCAGGTCAGTCCAGAAACGTACATGTGTGATCAGGATGATCTTTTTCTCCATAAGAATCTCGGGATTGTCCCTGTATTGATTCAGAAAGGATGAACGTTCCTTGTCACTGGATATGATCATAACGTCGCTTTCTCTCAATATATCACCATACCCCAATTCCCTGTTCACCAGGTTAGCCAGAATCCAGTCATACATCTTGCCCAGTTCGTCACGGGTATCGACACAATACAGAATCCCCGAGTTGTATTTCTGTCGGATCAGGCTCTTTATGCTTTCAGTCTTACCGCTACCACAGCCGGAGGAAATGATATAGCCTCCGTTATCATCCGGGACATCGATAACTCCCGTACTGAGTTTCATTCTGAATCCGTCACCAGTCGAATTGGGGATTATATTGAAAAGCTCTTTCATACATCACCTCCTTCCTGTGTGTCATCTATGACAATCCATTCGGCATGATGTCTTTCTATCAGGAAATTCAGATAAGACTGTACGTCCTCTTCGTCAAAATAGCCTTCGTCGATATCCGGTGACATTTCTTCCCAAAGTTTAAAATCCTCTCTGATCTGTTCTATGAGTTCCGATTTCTTAATTACTATTGCATCCATCTGTGTATCTATTATTTTTGTGTTATTGCTGTATTTTTATCCGAACCACCCTTAGTCTTTTGTGAGTGGATATTCAGGGTTACTCCGAAAGTACGCAACAGGTATTTCCTTAATCCCAAGTAAGCTTCAATCTTTGGATAATCCCTTTCACATATGCCCCTGAACTCCTTGAGGGACACGTTAATGACCAAGCCTTCATGCAGATCGTATCTCTCCTGTAATCCCTTCATATCCTCCCTGTATTTCCTGGGTATTCTCTGTGGAACTGTTTTTTCGCTGACATCAGGACAATTCCTTACCTGACGGTCTGATATAGAACTATCGTTCTTATCTGGCAATATTATATTTGGTTTCATACATATATCAAGCTTTCGGGGGATTTGAAGGGCGAAACAGATATTTTTTTGAAGGAAAAGAAATGGTCGGGCTAACCCTGAATCTCTTTTTATCCGTCTGTCCTGGGAAGGTGTCCCAGAAAATATGTATATTTTAGGATTTTATCTATGTGATGTAAATAATACGAAATAGATGTTTGTGTGTAATCTATTGATAATATTTGAAATTATACAAATGTTTACTGTTTTACGTCTGTAATTATGCTTGTTTGCGAATGATAAAAAACATAATTTTGGAGGGTATTTTATATAAATTTCATGCCTAAAATACTGAAGAATGTGATATCCGGGACAATGGGCAATCTCATCGATGGATATGATGATAGTTTTGCTTATCTGTATCACTCTGGCAAATAAGAGCCTCCGCCTAGAATTGCTGATTATTTATTTTCTTTGTAAGTTTGCAACACCTTATCAGATTAGAGTTGGGAAACTTGATGAATAGAATAGTTAAATCTAGTTTAGTTTTGTGTTTGTTGAAAGGACTTCCGTCTCTATATGGGATAGGGGGCCTTTATATTAATGGCTTGATGAAAACTCTGGGTAAGCTGGAGGCATAGGGGGCAATGAACGTAGTGAGTGTGATTACATAACTCCTGGGAGGAGATAAAAGTGTTATAAAAAGTTGTGCAAATCGTGTACATTTTATAATAGAAGTACATTGTTTGTGAATAAAATATTCCATCCTGACGATTATGTATCCTCTGTTATGTACTCTCTATCCCTGACTAACCCGATTTACAGGGTAATTGTTAATCTCGCCAGGTGATAGCAGGAATATGATGATAGTTCTTGGCTTATTTTATTACTTTGGACAGACGGCGTAGCGGTCTCTCTCTTTATTCTCTTTAATAAATAAAATCTCTTGCTAGAAGAATTTGCAGATTATTTGTTTTCTGTATAACTTTGGGTACGTTTTTCATACTATAATTGGAGTTGTGAAATTCCGAGAATAGTTACAAGATATCATGTTTTTGAGGACTTCTATCTCAGCGGAGAATGGAGGTCCTTTTATTTTATTAATGTGATTTGCAGGAGAAATATTAGTTGATATCGGCCCGAAATATTATATTTATCGTAATAAACCAGGCATTTCAGGATGTATGAAATATACGGAAGAAGAACTGGATATCATCTTTTCTAAAGCCATTCCCATTCATGGCATGGAAGAGTTTGGAAAGGACAAGCGTGGAAATATCATCTTACGTTCTGCCTATGGTCTTGTTGATGATCCGTTTGGCTGGGAAATTGATCATCGGTGTCTTGAGGGGCAGGATACTACTATAGATAATCTGTACCCTTTACATATCAGAACCGACAAGATAGAACTTGAGGGATAAAGTAAAGGGCTGTTAAGGAATATTCTATAAATTTCGTGATAGTCTAGTGCATCTTTAATGAAACTGTTGTCCCGTCCCACCAGAGTTATCTTGATGAGGGAATACGAAAAAATATTTTTTGTTGTTTTTATCGGAATGACATAGGTGAGATTTTTTCTTTGTCCCATTTAATGCTGTCCCACATATATTACCCAGTTGAGTCAATTATACGAACAAAATTTCTCACTCAAGAGTTTGCTAATCCATCGTTTCTGTTTAATTTTGGCATACATACGAAGAAGTTATAAAACCTCTTTGGTATGACTAAATAGTATTAGCCTAGTCAATCTGTTTTTTGGTGTTAAGAGGGAAGGACTTCTGATCTCATTAGGTATAGAGGTTCTTTCTTTTATTTTCTTCTGCTCCTGATAAATTTTAGTTGCGTGAATCTACAATAAAGCCCCCATCGTTATATTGACAGGGGCATTACATTTTCTCATAAAGACTGTTGAAATTAAGGGAGAGAGTCTATGTTTATCTTTAAAAACTTAAAAAGGGGGTCCATTAAGTTTTGTTTTTGAAATATCTATGAAGACCATCCTGCTTTCGTATTGAGGCTGATTATCTTCTTTGTATCTCAAATCACAGCTTGTTTGTTGTTCCAGGATGATACCGTACATGATTCTTAGATTTCATATAATTTGGTATCATTTATCAGAGTAGTACTTCTGTATGTTTTTTCGTACTATTTAATAGTGGCAAAAATAATAATTTATCCATAATATCCCGCATTTAGGCGTAGATAATTTGCGACCGCTGATTGTTTTTTGATTCTTTCGGATGATTTTTAAGTTACTATTTCTTTGTGAATAGTTGATAAATACTTACTTTTGTTCATCATAATATATGCTATTGTTGCATTTTAATTGTTGGTTTGTTCTGCAATTACGTTCCTTTGTGAAAAGGAGATTATACTTTAATTATTTTTATTCAGGAGCGATGATAGGTAATGCTTTCCTTTCATCGCTTCTTTGCTTTGTTCCTACTAAAGCGACCTCGTTTATTCTTAGTTGAATGCCCTTGTCCCATTCATGCTTTTAGTAAATGATACTTCTCCAGATAAACAAATCGCATTATTTTTTGTTACTTGAAAAAGAGCGTGCGGTTTATCATTTCAGCCTCTCCTGATATTGTACCCTTTGTGAAAAGCGTTCCAGTATTTGTCGTGTTTTATTGTGCGATGAGAGTCAGCGGATTCTTGTCGCTTTATTTTTGGGGGTAGGGGTAATAAATACTTCATACAATGTTAATGATGTCTTCCTGAACGGTATACTTCAGAATTTGAGATGTATATGATGTTTTTTGTGTTAATAATTTGCGATATATAAATTTCCATTATAATTTTGTAGGACGTAAACATGTGGGTTGTGAAACTCAATAAATGGAATAGTTAGTAAAGTCAAAGTTAAGTTTTTGTATTAAGAAAGGGCTTCTACTTCAGCGGAGGGTTATGGGGCTCTTTTCGTGTTTTAGGTAATGCCAATGATGTTTCAGGTTATCTAATAATTTAGAGGTTGATATGGTCCTATGAGAAAAACGGCAAGATATAATATTGTTTTTATGATGCGCTAAATAAAATAGCCACAGTTTTTATTCAAAGGATGAATTTCTCTATGAAAGAAACGTTTTATTTGAGAAATTCATTTATGTGCACTCTTTTTTTGAATTCATTATGCTTTAAGAAGACAGCATTCAAAGTAAACAGCCTAGATTTTATCATCGAGTTAGCTGGAGGCAAATAGTCAGTAAACGAAGTGAGTGGTAATATACATAACTCCTGGGAGGAGACAAAGTGTTATAAAAAGTTGTGCAGATTGAGGTAAAATGTATAAAGAAAAGTGTTTTTTGAAGAATATTTTATAACACTATCCTGCCTGTTTGACTTTTGGTTATAGCTTCTCAATATCCGTAAGTTATTTCTTTATTACGGGTGGTATGGCGGTTCCTTATGTTACTCATATCGGTCAGTTTAACAGTCTATACATTGGATCTTTTTGTATAGAACCATATTGTCAAGAGAGCTTCGCACTAAACCATTATTGGTAATGCACGCTTTTTTAGGCTACTATTGACGGAACAATGAGTTCAGACGCAATGTTGAACAATTACTTGTGCGACTTTTTGTCACAAGAAATACTTAAAGATGCAAAAAAGTTATTAACTCGCGATGAATTAGTTGTCTTACATTTTATTATTTTAGGAATATTCCGATTTATTTTGAGAATATCCCTAATGTGAAATAAGAATATAATTCGAATAATTTTCTGCTAGTGTTCTGAAGTTCTATATCTGAATCTCTTCTTTTCTATAAGCTTGTGGAGTTACATGATATTTTTTTTTGAAACATTTACTAAAATATTTTGGAAAGCTGAATCCTGTTCGGTCAGATATTTCGGATATATTTAATTCAGGATTATTCTTTAGCAAATATGCAGCTCGTTTCAAACGGATAGTCATAATGAGGTCACTTGGAGTCTGTCCTGTTATTGCTTTTAGTTTGGTGAATAATTTAGTTCTGGCAATTCCCATTTGGGCAACAAGTTGGTCTACACTAAAATTCACATTATCAATTTCATTTTCAATAATTTCTGTGACTTTATCCATAAACTTTTTATCCAGGATATTATTGGTCAGAATTAGAGTATTTATTTGCGGTTGTTTACTGAATTTCTCCTGTAACATAATTCGATTATTAACGAGATTATTGCATCTTGATAATAAAATATTGATATTAAATGGTTTGGCGATATAATCGTCTGCTCCCATTTTCAAACCTTCCAGATTGTGTTCAATTGTAGTTTTGGCAGTTAACAGAACGACGGGAATATGGCAAGTATCGAAATTCTGTTTGATAGCCAGGCAAAGTTCTGTACCTGACATTTCAGGCATAATGATGTCACTGATAACAATATGAGGCATTTCCGAACACGTTTTTTCCAACCCTTCTTTACCATTAACAGCAGTAATTACTGTATAAAGTGATTTGAAAATGTTGACTAACATTTCTCTAAGCGAGTCATTGTCTTCTACAATTAGTATTTTGTATTTTCCTTCTTTTGGTATACTTTCGTTATCTATATTTTCCTTTTCCTGCTCTAGAGGCTGTTGATAGACTAAATTCAAATTAGTGACTTCATTTGAACAAGAAGTATTGGAATTTGTACAAATTTGGTCGTTTGTGAAATGCTCTTTTCCTGTCATTAGGTGGATGCGGAAAGTTGTTCCCTCTCCAAGCTCGCTGGACACATCAATATTTCCATGATGCAATTCGATGATACCCTTAGTGAGAGCCAGACCAATACCAGTACCTGTATGTGATGGGGAATCTATGTCTGCTTGATAAAAACGATTGAAGATCTTATCAATATCTTTTTCAGCAATGCCTGAACCATTATCTGTTATTTCAATTAACACTTCCTGATTTCTCTTCCTGACTGCGATAGATATTGTTCCCCCTGCTTTGGTATATTTGAATGCATTAGAAATAAGATTATTAATAGCTTTTTGCATTTGTTTGGCATCAAACCATACACTGATATTATTACTGCTTTTTTCAAAATTAAAAGTGATTTGGCGTTGTGCCGCGTATTCCAGAAACAGCAGGTAGTGTTCATATATAAAATGAACCATATTGTGTTCGCAGACTTTGATGGTCATATGTCCTTGTTCTTGTTTCCGGAAATCCAGTAATTCGGTTATAAGTTCTCTTAACTGCAGGCAACTTTTGTAAACTCCCAAAATCTTATTGTACACATTGGGGTTGAAAGAACGTACTTGCAGTAGCATTTCCATTTGGCCGATAATAAGTGTCAACGGTGTTCGGAACTCGTGGGATATGTTGGTGAAAAAACGTAGTTTTGCCTGATTTAGTTTTTCGATATCTTCGATATGTCTTTTTTCGTATTTAAGAGATTCCTGTAATTTTAGGCGATGATGATATGTATGTATGATATAATATGTAAGTATGATGATACTTATAATGTATGCTAAATAGGCCCATATTGTACGATAAAAGGGAGGTAATATTTCTATTTGTAATCGACTAGGGGGAACTAGCTTTTCGTTTACGTTTTCTGCTTTTACAATTAATGTATAATTGCCGGGAGCAAGATTAGTATAAGTAATAGTGTTTTGCTCCAATACATTCCATGTGTCTGAGAAACCTTCCAATCGATAAACAATTTTATTCTTATTGAAAGGTATGTAATCTGTAGTTGTGTATTCGATATTGAAAATGTTCTGAATAGATTTTAGGGTTATTTTTGGGGTATATGTAATATTCCGGTGTAATATTCCACTTTGGTCTCCAGTCTGAATATTTTCTCCGTTCACTGTTAGACGATATGGAAGTATGCGATAAGATCGTGGCGCCTGTTCCAAATCTTTTTCCTGGAAAGAAATCATTCCGGTGGTTCCACCAATAAATATTTCTCCTTTCCGGCTTTTATAGAGCGCATTTTCACTTATACAGCTTAAGGGCAATTCATCATAGTTCCTGAATTCTTTATGTTGATAATCTAATATTGAGAATCCTTTATCCGTTGTCACTAACAATTTTTCAGGTGATAGTTCGCAAATATTATATATTACATTGCTGGCAAGCCCGTTTTTACGTTTATCGAAATTGATAAAATCATCAGTCTCTTTTCTATATAAATCTAGTCCATTTTCGTTTGTACAAAACCAGAGCCTTTTTTGACTGTCCTCGTAAATGGAATTAATGCTATTGCTACTGAGACTGTGTTTATTACTGTTCTTATGTTTGTAAATGGAGAATTTTTGACTGTCAAAATGATAAGCACACGCTCCGCTGTTATTGTTGGCTATCCATAATGTACCTTCGTGGTCTAAAGTCAGCCCTATAGTGGATATCGTATTATAAAGCGCATTCTTATCCTGAAATAACAATTTGCATTTGCCTGTTTGTGGGTTAAATAGCGTGACTCCATTTGCTGTGGCCAATATCAATTGTTTCTGATAAGGAATAATATCCTCCACAAGATTGGACGGAAGAGAACTGCTATCTCCTTTTTTATTTTTATATTGAGTGAAATGCCCAGTCTTCATATCTAGTCTGTTCAGTCCTTTTAGATGTATACCAAGCCATAATACTTGTTGCAGAGAATCATAGTAGACAGCCCTCACATTATCATGTGGTAGATTACAGGAACTACTTTTGCTTAGATAACGTTTGTAAGTCCGGGTAGCAGGATTATATTTATTGATTCCTCCCCGTTCAGTACATATCCATAAGTTTCCTTCGCAATCTTCTAGCATACGTCCGATAATGGGAGAACTTAATCCTTCCTCCTCTTTGGAAGAGGCCTGATATTCGCGATAAATCTGTTTTTGTGGATTGAAATAATTGATGCCGCCGGAATAGGTTCCTATCCAGATAGTTCCTTGTTTGTCACAGTATAATCCCCAAATAGAGGAATGGCTTAAACTTTTGTTATGTTCCTGTTTAAAATATCTGTAAAATTCTCCTGTATTTTTATCATATTTGTTCAACCCGTTAAAAGTTCCTATCCATATGTTGCCTTCTGTATCTTCGCAACACCTGTGAGTAAAATTGGAACTGATTGTCGTCGGATCTTCCTCTTTACACTGAAACCTGTCAATTTGTTCGCCTTGAATGCGGTACAGCCCATGACCGGAACTTGCGGTTATCCAATACTCTCCGTTACTATCTCTGAAAATATCAGAAATATTCCCTGCTGTAATAGGATGGGTTAGTTCTTTTTGGGGAGTTAGTATATATACTCCCCGGTCACTTCCGATGAGTATGGAATCATTATGTATATATAATTTTCTGATATATCCTTCGTTATCCGGAAATTTATAGAAAGGCTCCAGCTTGTTGCCGTTGTATTTAAATATTTGTTTGGATGTTGCAGCGTATAAATAACCGGAGAAGAACTGCGCTTTCATATTATTTCTGGTTATCGTACTAAATAAATCTTTTTCTATATCATAAACGGAGATACCTCTGTTGGTCATAATAAAAACGTGTCCGTTCCGGTCACCGGTAATATGATATATATCATTGTATAAAATGCTGTTGGAAATATCTTTCTCCTTTTGATAGATTTTAATTTTTTTTCCGTTATATACGCCGATTCCATTGCGAGTACCGAACCACATGAATTCACGTTCATCCTGATAAATGGAAGAAATGGAATTATTAGGTAGGCCATCGTCGGTTGTCAGATGAAGAAATGATATGCTTTGTGCTTTTCCTGATAATGTGTATATTAGTAAATAAAAAATGATTATAATCCTGCTTTTCATATTCTAGATCTTATTATACAGATTACAAATATATCGTTTTTATTAAATAAAGAGTATGTGTGTATTTTCTTTTTTTGTCGTTTATTGTACATTTTAGGTCGTTTATTGTACATCGCTGCTTTTTGTCTCATTGTATATATTTGACATCCTCTTTCTGTACATATATTATCCCTTTTTTGTGATTAGCATGCGTATTTTTGTTTTCTCAAAATAATATGAATTATTTATGAAAACTATTATTTCAATTTGTATAGCCTTGTTTTTCACTTTTGTGTGTGCTTGTGAAAGGGTAGAGGAAAGTTATCTTTCAGAAAACGTTGAGTATGCAGCGGCGCAATATGATTTGTTGATAGAAAAACTGGAAAAAAATGGTAAACCTTGGGCACCTCGTACGGTAGATACTAAAGGAAATATAGTATATGCCCGTAACGTATGGGACTGGACTTCGGGCTTTTTCGCGGGAAGCCTTTGGTATTTGTATAATCTTACGGGAGATGAGAAATGGAAAACATTGGCGAAAAAGTATACGGAAGCTCTGAAACAACAACAATATATAACTTCTCATCATGATATCGGCTTTATTATAGGATGTAGTTATTTAAATGGTATGCGTATGGGGCAGGAGGCATATGATACAATTATCGTGCAAGCGGCCAAGTCCCTTTCCACTCGGTTTCGTTCTGGAGCCGGAGTTATCCAATCATGGAATACCCGTACAGGATGGCAGGCACAAAGAGGCTGGGAGTGTCCTGTTATTATTGATAATATGATGAATTTGGAAATTCTTTTTGAGGCAACTTCTCTTTCCGGTGATTCTACTTTTTACAATATGGCGGTTTCACATGCAGATATGACTTTAAAGAATCATTTTCGTATGGATGGGAGCTCTTATCATGTAGTTGATTATGATATGAGAACAGGTAAGGTGCGAAGTCGTTGCACAGCTCAGGGATATTCCGACGAATCAGCTTGGGCACGTGGGCAAGCCTGGGGTATTTATGGATATACAATGTGTTATAGGTATACACGTCAATTAAAATATCTTGAGCAGGCAGAAGCTGCCTATGAATTCGTATGTACACATCCCAATCTTCCTGAAGATTTGATTCCTTATTGGGATTTTGATGCAGTGAATATTCCCCATGAATTAAGAGATGCTTCCGCTGCTGCTATTATGGCTGCCGCCTTGTATGAATTGAGCATGTATTCGAATAAAGCAAAGTATAAAGAGACGGCAGATAAGGTAATGCATTCTTTGTCATCATCGGATTATCGGAGTAAGATTGGTGAAAATCACAATTTCTTATTGATGCATTCTGTTGGAAGTTATCCGCATGGAAACGAAATAGATGTCCCTTTGATTTATGCAGATTATTATTTTCTGGAAGCATTGAAGCGGAAAAGGGATTGCGACATTGAAGCTAAGAGTAAATCAGTGCAGAAGTAGTGCTGTAATGGTGATTTTTTTGTACTAAAAGGGTGTTTTTTTGTACAATGATTAATAGAGAACTTGGGAGGATAATTTTTATACTTCTTATGTACGTTTTTGGTTTTTGTTTTTTGGTTTTCTAACTATATTCGCAGTGTGAATAAACATTTTTGTCAGGTCGTTTTTTTTAGTCAATTTGATGAATTTTTAATCATTCTAGTAACTTAAATTTAAATGCAATGAAAGACTTTTTCACTCCAATGAAGATACCCCAAAAATGGGTATGTCTGCTAGCGATGTCTTTTGTGTTTGGACAACAGGCATTTTCTTCAGAGAACTATGTGACGGAAAGTATAGCTGTTTCGGCAGATATTATGCAGCAGAAAAGTAAGACGGTTGTTGGTACGGTAACTGATAATGGCGAGCCTATAATAGGTGCCAGTGTCGTGGTGAAGAATGCCGGTAAAGGTGTTATAACAGATATGGATGGGAATTTTAAACTGGATGTTCCTGTTGGTGCGACAATTGTCATATCTTATGTCGGATATGATAGTAAAGAAATTGTTTATAAGGGCGAGTCTACTTTAAAAGTTGAATTATCTGAAGATGTTTTGCAGTTGCAGGAAGTACAAGTTGTAGCGTATGGCGTAACGAAGAAAGTGACAGTGACGGGTGCTATTTCATCTGTGGGTACAGAAGAAATTCTTAAATCACCAGTCTCAAGTATATCCAATGCATTGACCGGCAAATTACCGGGGTTGTCTACTGTGCAGCAGACTGGGCAGCCGGGAGCTGATGATGCAACAATGTATGTCCGTGGTGTCGGTTCGTTGACAGAAGGATTATCGTCACCACTTGTTTTGGTAGATGGAGTAGAACGTTCGTTCAACCAACTTGATCCTAATGAAATTGAAGATATTTCTATTTTGAAGGATGCTTCGTCAACGGCTGTGTTTGGTGTTCGTGGTGCTAATGGTGTTATTTTGGTAACAACGAAAAGGGGACAAGAAGGAAAACCTAAAATAAATGTATCTACTTCTTATTCTTTACAAATGCCAACGCGTATGCCGGAATTTGCCAACAGTTATGAGTATGCAAGTACATATGTCAATGCCCAGCGTCGGGATGGAATAGAGAGTAACTTTGCTTTTACGGATGAAGCGATTGAAGCCTACCGGACACACAGCAATCCTTTAGCTTATCCAGATACGGATTGGGTGGATATGTTAATAAAGGACGTGGCTTTGCAAACGCAACATAATTTTTCTATTTCCGGAGGAACAAGAGGAGTCCGTTATTTTGCTTCCTTGGGTGTGTTGACGCAAGATGGTCTATTCAAGTCGTTTGAGAAAGAGTATGATGGTAATTTCAAATATAACCGTTACAATTATCGTATAAATCTGGATTTGGACCTGACGAAAACCACATTGATGCGTATGAATTTAGGTGGGCGTGTTAATGATAAGCGTACGCCGAATTATGAAGGAAGTAGTGATATCGGATTATTGTTCCGTGATATTTATTGGGCTATTCCAATGTCGGGGGTAGGTATTATGGATGGAAAATGGATATGGCCTGATACAAAAGAATTTAGTTTGCCGGGTACTGTAAGAGACGGACTTTATCCATATTATGGAAAAGGATATAACACTTCAGCAGGGAATATCCTGAATTTTGATTTTATGCTGGAGCAGAAATTGAACTTCATCACTAAAGGTTTGAAGGCACATGTAAAAGCATCTTATAATAGCGGTGTGACTTTGAAAAAGTTGCGTAAAACTTCTTATCCTCATTATGAGACGATAGTAAATGAAGATGGTACAGTGAATTTGCGTAAAGTGGGAGATCAGACCAATCTTCAATATTCGGAGAGTACAAGCCGGAGCAGAGACTGGTATATGGAGGTCGCCATGAATTATAAGCGTGATTTTGGTGATCATCATGTTTCAGCCTTGGCTATGTACAATCAAACAATGAAATATTATCCGGATAGTAATCCGGATGAATTTAAATCTATTCCCCGAAGCTATATCGGTTTAGTTGGGCGTGCTACTTATGACTGGAAAACACGTTATATGGTTGAAATGAACGTGGGGTATAATGGTTCTGAGAATTTTGCGCCAGGTAAGCGGTTTGGTCTTTTTCCCGCAGTATCAGCAGGTTGGGTTCTGACAGAGGAAAACTTTATGCAACCTTTAAAACCGTGGTTGAGTTATTTTAAACTTCGTGCTTCCTATGGTGTAGTGGGGAATGATCGTGTGAGTGGTAACTATCGTTTTCTTTATCTGCCGGATTCTTATAATCCGTCGACAGGTAGTTATTATTTTGGAAATTCCATATCTACAGCATGGCAAGGTGCAGTGGAAAGTAAGATTGGTAATCCCGACGTAACTTGGGAAACGGCTGCAAAGCAGAATTATGGGGTGGATGCTTATTTCATTAACAGCAAACTAAAAGTTAATTTTGATTATTTTATTGAGCGTCGTAAGGATATTCTCACAAATCGTAAGGTTCTGCCAACTTATTTAGCAGCAAATTTGCCTATTGCCAATATTGGCAAAGTTGATAATAAAGGATATGAACTGAGTGTAAACTGGAGAGATAGAATTCATGATTTTAGATATCATATAGGTTTCAATCTGGCTTATGCTAAAAATAAGATCGTCTTTCAAGATGAAGTTCCCTATCCTTACGATTATATGAGAAAGACCGGTAAGCCGGTTGGGCAACAGATGGGGTATAAATACGATGGATTCTTTTCGGAAGAAGATGTGGCAAAGTATGAGACCGAACGTGGTAAATCAATACCGGATCATGGAACAGGGTATATTCCTAAGCCGGGTGATGTGAAATATAAGGATTTAAATAATGACCATAAGATAGACCAGTACGATGTTGCCGCTATCGGTTATCCAGTTTACCCACTTCTTACAGGAGGAATAAATTTGGGATTTTCCTATAAAGGATTCGATTTCAGTATGACATGGTCCGGCGCAACAAAAGTTTCCCGCTTATTGGATGATATTTTTCGTGAACCGTTTGGAGCCACAGATTCTCGTTCGTTAATGAAATATATGATAGATGACATGTGGACGCCGGAAAAAGGAAATTCAGCTAAAGCTCCTGCCATCTCGTTTACGAATAAAGTAAATAATTACAGAGACTCGGATTTATGGTTACGTGATGCTTCCTACTTGCGTTTGAAAAATGTGGAGATTGGTTATAATTTTCCTAAAAAAATATTGAGCAAAATCAATATTGGAAGTCTGAGAGTTTTTGCAACAGGTTATAACTTGTTGACATTAGATAAATTGAAAATTGTAGATCCGGAATCTCGTCCCAACGGTAATGCAATGTATCCGGTAGTAATGGTGATAAATATGGGCTTGAAAGTAGGATTTTAATTTATAAAAATAAAGTTAGTCATGAAAAAGATAAGAAAATATATTTATCTGTTACTGATCTTCTCATATGTTTCTTTTACATCATGCGAGGATTTTGCTTTAGGGGAGAAATTTCTTCAGAAACCTCCTAGCGGGGATGTTACTATCGACACTATTTTTTCGACGGCAGAGTATGCCCGGAGAGTATTATGGTATGCTTATTCGAAATTGCCTTATGGCTTTTCTACCGGTTATAATAATTCGACTTCGATGCGTGTGGGTTCAATAGAATCGTTGACTGATCTGGCACAGTCATATGTTGGTTATGCAGGAGCGGATAAGTTGTATTATCCGGGACTTTATAATGCCGGAAGTGAAGACGAATCAGGTGGAGAGGATCATGCAACTAAATACAATATGTACGCACGTGATCCTTGGAAAGGGATTCGCCATGCATGGGTCTTTATTAATAATGTGGACCGAGTACCGGATATGACGGCGGAAGAGAAGTTGCGTTTGAAGGCGGAGGCCAAAATTACCATTGCTGTGCAGTATTCTGAAATGTTGCGTCATTATGGAGCCTTACCTATTGTTGACCATGCTATTATGCCGGAAGAAATGGGGTTACCGGAGCGTGCCACTTTGCAACAGACTGTGGATTTCATAACCCGGTTGTTGGATGAGGCTATTGCATGCAAAGAATTACCTTGGGCTTTGCCGGAAGATGATCTGAGTAATGAGAGTGGACGTATGACAGGGGCGGCTGCCATGGGATTAAAGCTAAGAGTACTGTTGTTCGTAGCCAGTCCGTTGTTCAATTCTGACGAGCCTTATTTTCCGGGGGAAGCCTCTGATAAATTGATGACTTGGTTTGGCGGGTATAGTGAACAACGCTGGAAAGATGCGGCAAAAGCGGGGGAAGATTTTTTCAAATCTTGGAAACAAGGTGGTTTTTATGAATTGGTACAAAAAGAAACGGCAACTAAAAATACAATTCGTCAGGCATTTCAGGATGCATATTATACCAGGGGTACTACAGAGAGCCTAATTTCTGTACGCAGGCATTTTAGGACAAATGGTATCAGTACGTTGCTGCAAAGTTTACGTTGGGGCGCATGGTGTCCGACAAAAGAATGTTTTGACTTGTTCCCGATGGCGAATGGTGATGATTTTGATTGGGATAATCCTGTTCATAAGAAAAATCCTTTTATAAATCGTGATCCTCGGTTGTGTGAAACAATCTTATTGGATGGTGACGATTTTCAAGGTAGAAAGGCTGAGGTATTCAAGGAAGATGCTAATGATAAAAAGAATTATCCCAAAGGTGCGGATTGGAATAAGAACAATTTGGATAGTAAGAGTTTGTCAACAGGGATTGCCGGACGTAAATTCGCTCTTGACCGGAAAGGGGAGTACAATAACCGTGTAATTCATTGGCCTTATTTACGTTTGGCTGAAGTATATCTTGCTTATGCAGAGGCATTGAATGAATGTGGGCGTACCAGTGAGGCATATCAGTATATCAATGCAGTTAGAGCACGCGTTGGTTTGCCAGGGCTGGTATTGAAAGGAAAACTGGATGAGAAAACAGAGTTTCGCGAAGCAGTACTTCGAGAACGCGCTTGTGAATTTGTATGGGAAGAAAACCGTTTCTTTGATTTGATACGTTGGAAACGTGAATCTGATTTTACAAAACATTTGCATGGAATTAATGTGTATCGCCATAAAACTACCAAAGAATATAAATTTGATTTTCCGCAGTTGCCGGAAAGAGCATGGCAAAAGCCGGGAGGATTTTCTGCAAAATGGTATCTGAGTGCATTTCCTGATAAGGAAGTGAATAAAGGATACGGGTTAGTACAGAACCCGGGATGGTGATCATGAAAATCATTCAATGAATAAAGAAATAAAAGAATACTATGAATAAAGCTATAAAATTAGTAATGACAGGTTTGCTGGTGTCGGCAAATATGCTGGCACAGGAAACGGACAGCATACAGCAGTACGGCCGAGGTATTTCGGTTGACTGGAAAGAATCTACTACTGCGGGAGGAATGGTGACAGCAGGGCAATTATCCCATAAAACGAGTGTTAATCCTTCTAACTCATTATTTGGTTCTGTTCCAGGACTATATGTGTTACAGAATGCCGGCAGTTCCTGGGCAGATGGTGCTACTATGTATGTACGTGGTTTGGGGACTACAAACAGCAAAAGCCCGCTGATATTGGTTGATGGCTTTGTACGTTCCATATCAGACCTGACAGTGCAAGAAATAGAATCTGTGGTTGTCTTGAAAGATGCCGTAGCTTTGGCACTGTATGGAATACGAGGAGCTAATGGGGTCGTTTATGTTACCACGAAACGTGGAAAGACTGGCAAGCCGGTAATTAATTTCAATTATGAGTTTAATATGGGGACTCCGGTCCGTTTACCGGAAATGGTAGATGGATATACTTATGCCCAAGCTTTGAATGAAGGGTTGAAAAATGATCATCTTAGCCCCCGTTATACTCAACGTGAACTAGACGCGTTTAGAGATCGTACTTACCCAGACTTTTATCCGGACGTAGATTGGTGGGGAGAGGCTTTGCGGAATCATAGCCTTGGTCAGAATGCAAACTTTTCCATTCAGGGAGGGGGTGATAAGGTACAATATTATGCACAGTTGAATTATCTGAATGATCAGGGAATTCTGAAGCCGACCAATGACAATGAAGATTATTCCACCCAGCTTAAATTCTCAAAGTTGAATATACGGACTAATCTTGATATACAGGCTACCAAAACCACGAAAGTGCAATTGAGTATGCTAGGTAATTTCTCAGAACACAATCGTCCGGGTGCACAGCTAGATGATATCTTCACAGCTTTGTACCAGGTTCCTTCAGGAGTGTTTCCTGTTAAAACAAAGAATGAGGTATGGGGAGGTTCTACTATTTATTCCAATAATCCTATTGCTCTCATTTCAGGTAAGGGATATGCGCGTTCACAAAATCGTGCTTTGTATGCCGATATGAATATTCAACAGGATTTGAGTACTCTTACTCCCGGTCTATCTGCTTCAGTCCGAGTGGGGCTTGACAGCGATGCTAGTTACTGGGATTCCAATACTCGTAACTTTGCTTATGAGTCTTCAGTGAAAGGATGGGATGGAGAAGAAGACCAATATAAAAACTTGCGTAATGAATCTGCTTTGAGTTTTAGCAGCAGTACAGGAGAAATTGTCCGCCGCTTTAACTTTAATGCCCAATTAAATTATGATAGAAATTGGGGATTACATCGGCTGAATACAGTTTTACTTTATGCTATGGACCGGATGGATCGTGATGGACAGAATGCTTCCCGGGCATATATGGATATGGTTGGACAAGCGCATTATAGCTATAAAAACCGTTATTTACTTGATTTTGCTTTATCGGGTTCGGCATCCAGTGTTTTGGAACCGAATCATCGTTGGGGAATATTTCCGTCAATAGGTGCTGGTTGGATTCTTTCAGAAGAAAGCTGGATGAAAGGAAAATCGGTTGATTTCTTAAAATTGAGAGCATCTTATGGTATAGTTGGAAGGGCGGATTTTGGGGTAAATCTGTATAAGTATTATATGGGAAGTGGTAATAGTTATTATTTCAAGGATACTCCGGCCAGCCAAAGTGGTATGACTGAAAAGCAAATTGCTGTAGACGGGCTTACTTATGAAAAGTCGCATAAGTTGAATGTTGGTATGGATTTCATGGTATGGAAGAAGTTGTCATTAACTATTGATGGATATTATGATCATCGGACTGATATTCTGGTAGATGGTGGTAATGCGATTTCTTCTGTGTTCGGAATGACCGTTCCCAAGCGTAATGATGGTGTTGTCAATAACTATGGAGTGGAATTAATGGCAGGTTGGAATGACCGGATAGGTGAGTTCAGTTATCAGATAAACGGGCAATTCTCCTTCAATCGGAGTAAAATTATCAATATGAATGAAGAATATCGTCCGTATGATTATTTGGAGCGTACAGGGTGTCGTGTCGGTCAAATATTTGGTTATGAAGTAGAGGGAATCTATAAGAATCAGGAAGAAATAAACCAACGTGAGGTAAAACAATATTTGTCGGAGGTACGTCCCGGTGATCTAAAACTCAAAGATCAGAATGGTGATAAACGTATCGATCAATATGATCAAGTTGCCATGGGATATAACGCTACCTGTCCGGAGATTTATTATGGTTTCAATTTAGGTGCTGAATACAAGGGCTTGGGAGTTTTGGCGCAATTTCAGGGAGTGGCCAATTATAGCCAGGTGCTGGATACACGAAGTGTGTACCGACCATTGATTAACAATAATACAATTTCCAGATATTATTGGGAAAATCGTTGGAGCGAGAATAATCCGAATGGGACATTACCCAGGCTAACTACATTAGGATCAGCGAATAATTATAATAATAACTCATTATGGGTGACAGATGCTTCGTTTTTGAAATTACGAACATTAGAAGTTTATTATCAATTACCTGATAAATGGCTACGTAGGCAGAATGTTGTGAAATCGGTGAAACTTTATGTTCGCGGACACGACCTGTTATGTCTGGATGGCATTGATATTGCTGATCCGGAGGCGTTGGGAGTTACTCATCCTGCGATGAAACAATATACATTTGGTTTTAATTTACAATTCTAAATTGGAGAGACAATGATAAAAAAAATAAAGATTAAAAATATAGTACTGCTTCTATCTTTATTGATGATGACAGGATGTGATTTTATGGATTGTGATGAGTCTGATAACTTTACCAAACAAGAGGTGCTTGATAGCTATAATCGTGTGAAGCAACTGGCAACCAATGTATATGGTTTCTTAAAAGCGGACTTTTGTTCTATAGATGGGGCCATGCTGGATGCGGCTACGGATGATGCCGTCCATATTTACAAGTCTTCCAATATCCAGCGGTTTGTGGATGGTACATGGTCTGCCAATAATTTGGTGGATAATGTATGGGGACATTATTACGAAGGAATTCGGGCAGCCAACTTCTATTTGAAGGAAACTGCCGGACTGACATTTGATGAATGGAAATATTCGGATGATTATGAGGCTATAATGAAAGAGTTTACTAATTATCAATATGAAGTCCGTTTCCTTAGAGCATATTTCTATTTTGAATTAATCAAGCGTTATCGCAATATTCCTTTTGTACTAGATGTCTTGGCACAGAATGAAGCTAACGGGGTAAATCCTGAATCTTATGAGAAGATTGCTAAATTCATCGTGGATGAATGTTCGGATCTTGCACAGATTTTGCCTGTGAATTATGATAATTTCAGTACAAAAGAGAAAGGACGTGTTACGCGGGCAGCTGCTATGGCATTAAAATCGCGTGTTACGTTGTATATGGCCAGCCCTTTATTTTCAGAAGATAGTGAAGATAAATGGAAACAAGCCGCAGAAGCTGCTTATGATATTATTAAACAGAAAACAGATTTAGGCTTGGACTTGGTTCCTTATCCTCAAATATTTAATGACGTTAATAATCAGAAAGCTGAGGTGATATTGTATCGTCCGACAGGTGAGAGCGGTGACTTTGAGAAGGCTAATTTTCCTATTGGAGTGGAGGGTGGAAAGACATCTACCTGTCCGACACAAAACTTGATGGAAGCGTATGATATGAAGGATGGTACTCCTTTTGTATGGAATAATCAGTCAAATCCATACGATAATCGTGATCCTCGTATGAAATATACGATTGTTTGCAATGAAATGAAATGGCCTGTAGACCCTGTGGAAATATGGGAAGGAGGAACTAACGGATTGCCATTGCAGAATGCCACTACTACAGGATACTATTTGAAAAAGTATGTAAATAACACGATTAGTTTCGAGGCTGGCAGCACTGTTACGAAAAAACAGCATAATTGGGTATTGTTCCGTTATGGTGAGATTTTGCTTAATTATGCAGAAGCTATGATTAATGCTTTTCATGATCCCAACTATAAAGATGCTGTTTACAATATGAGTGCGCGTGAAGCGGTAAATCAGATTCGTGGTCGTACAAATATTTCGTTGCCCGGTTTTCCGTCGGATATTACAGAAAAAGATTTCGTTAAACGCCTGAAGAATGAGCGTCGTGTTGAGTTAGCTTTTGAAGGTCATCGTTTTTGGGATGTACGTCGCTGGAAGGAACTGGGACAGACGGCCAATATATATGGAGTAAAAATAACGAAGAATAATGAGGTAATCAGTTATGAGAAATTCTTACTCGAAACCCGTGCGGTAACTGATAATATGTATTTTTATCCTATACCCAATACAGAACGCTTTAAAAATCCGAATTTGGGACAGAATCCCGGATGGTAATTATAAAAATAATATTGGAGTGTCTCCCCGGCAGGAGAGAATACTCCAATATCCTGTTCTTAACTACAGCAATGTGATCTGATACTTTTTTTATGAAATATATTCTTTTCTTTCTTATATTATTTTCCTCAAAGCATATTCTTCTTGCTAATGAAATTACAATGGAGCAGGCTAGAAAAGTGGCTATGAGTTTTTTTTGTGAAACGATACGATCCCGTGGTGGAATTCCCAGACTTCAGCTCGTCTGGGATGGTGAAAGTACTACTACGAGAGGTGGATCATCTCCCGCATTTTATGTGTTTAACCGTATGGATAGTGATGGGTTTGTGATTATCTCGGGAGATGATGTTACCATGCCGATATTAGGATACTCTTGCTCGAATCATTTTGTAGTTGAAAATATGCCTCCCAACTTGCTTGATTGGATGGATGAATTACGCAATCAGATTAATGCGGTCCGGGAGGAACATGTTGTGGGCACTTCTTATATTTCGAAAGCTTGGACGCGGGCATCAGACGCTATTGGTACGCCAATAGTGAAATTAACCACAGCCTTGTGGGACCAGCAAGCGCCTTTCAACAGACTATCTCCGACAACCAGTGACGGAAAGTCAATTACCGGCTGTGTAGCTACTGCAATGGCGATTATTATGCAATATTATCAATGGCCGGATCAGGGTGTAGGAACTGTACCTGCTTATACTCTACAAGCTGATAAGAATACCCAGATACCAAGCAAAACTTTTGATCGTCCTTATGTTTGGAGCAAGATGCCGGTAAAAGTTGATAAGAATTCGGATACTGATATAAAGGATGAGGTTGCAACTCTTATATATGATTGTGGCATTATTTCAAAGTCACAGTTTGGCAGGAAGTCTACGTGGGCATATTACGAGAATGCACTGGAAGGTATGATAAAGTATATGAAATATAATAAGGGGACTCATATGCAGAATCGGGCTACCCGTGTTATGAGTGAATGGCATCAGATGTTAAGGAAAGAACTTGATGCAAAAAGGCCGATTCTATATACAGCTTCTACTAAATCCGGTGGAGGGCATATGTTTGTAATAGATGGCTATACCCAGGAAAATTATTATCATGTTAATTGGGGGTGGAGTGAAAGTTCGAATGGTTATTACTTATTGACTGTTATGGATCCGTCAAATCCGGGTTCCGGCAGTTCTAGCGGTGGATACACTCAAGAGCAAGCTGCTTTTTTTAACTTGATACCAGATAAGGATGGCACCTCTGCTTTTACAGATAATTTGGTTCTTATTAGGAAGGAAGTGAATGGTGTCTATTATGAAGGACTTGTAATGGATGCTGTTAATATTCAGCCAGAACAAGAATTTAAAATAAGTATAGGAGCTGTTAACAACATCGGACGGTCAGCTTTTGACGGAAACCTGAGAATAGCTTTAGTAGGCAAGAACGGAACTATAAAAGAATATATATCCGAGGAAATCCCTGTTAAGTATCCGGCAGACTCTTACCATAGTGAAACAGACTGTTTCTGTAAAATAACCCTACCAATAAAGGCCGGAGATCGGATTAGAGTATATTACAAGGGTAAATATTCAGAGGATTGGGAATATTTGCGGGGTGGCTCACTATTGAAATCTGAAATTATTCTCAAGGAGGAAGATATGCCTTTGGAAAAAATGACCAGTTTTGCTTATGATAAGAAAAATAAGAAGATTAGTCTGAAGACTTGTCCCCAGGTAGAGTATCAGGTGCTCTCACTAACTAATAACGTGGTATTTTCAGGAATTACTAATGATGATAACCCGGAGATTCGGATTGATACAAGTGAGTTGATTGACAGAGAGTATGTCATTGTGCTCCGGAAGAAAATAGAGGATGAAGACGAGTATGAAGAAAAAAGAATACGTTTTGCAATAGGTAATCAAAATAAGAAATAGGAGAATATGAAGGAGATATTGAAATATATTGGACTGACTTTAATTTTTTTCATGGTATATTCATGTAGCGGTGGAGAGGATATTTTGCAGGAGGGACCGGAAGAAGACCCTTTTAAGGACTATTGCCTTGTAACAATAGAGCATAGCGGGAAATCATTTGGTTTTCTTGAATTTACAGGCAGTAAACTGTCTGGTAATATTCAATGGGGAGATGATAAATCTGAGATGTTTGCAGGAAAAAACACTCCGTCACATGTATATCAGACCGCGGAGGAACATATTATCGTCATAAAAGTTCAACAGGCTGATGGGATTATGTTGCCAAGTATCGAGGGGGTATCTCAGATAGATTTATCTGATTTTTAGTTAATTGAAATATTCTAAAAAAGGAGAAAATGAAAAGAATAATTTTTATATTTATAGTTTTGTTGATGGGGGTGGAAAGTGTATTTGCCCAGTCCTGCACATGGATCTACAGCACGGAAGGAAATATGTGGAAAGAATCGAAAATCAGATTACAATTAAAGCCTGATAAGGAACCCGCTTTAAAGGTGGATACAACAGAAAGCATTCAGGTATTCAAAAGATGGGGAACTTGTCTCAACGAACTGGGATGGGATGCTTTGAATTTGTTGCCCTTTGAACAACAGAAGGAAGTATTAAGTAATCTTTTTTCGAAAGAAGGCGCTTTACGTTTTTCCATGGGGCGTATACCGATGAATGCCAATGATTATGCACGGGACTGGTATAGTTGTGATGAAGTGTCCGGTGATTTTCAGTTAAAGTACTTTTCTATAGAACGTGATAAGAAGACAATTATACCTTTCTGTAAAAGAGTTCTGCACTGTAATCCTGATGTAATCTTTTGGGCATCTCCTTGGTCACCGCCGTCCTGGATGAAGGTTAACCATTATTATTCAGTACGTAGTTGGAATGGACAGAATAAAATGTCTCCTTTGTCTGATGTTGTTCTATATGAAAATACTACGGGGAAGGATGCTGCATATTATCCAAAGCAATTGGCTGTGAATGATTATTTTATTCAGGATTCTCGTTATTTGAAAACCTATGCCAATTATTTCTGTAGGTTTGTTTCTGCCTATCGGGAAGAGAATATTTCCATATCAAGAGTGATGTTTCAGAATGAACCATGGGCATATACCATTTATCCGGGTTGTGCATGGACGCCTGAGGGGATTATAAGATTTAATGTCGAATATTTGGCGCCGGAGTTAAAGAAACAACACCCGGAGGTTTCACTTTTTCTTGGAACACTCAATACCAATCGTTTTGATGTTGTAGATAAGATTCTGTCAGATTCTCGTATGAAAGATGCAGTGGAAGGATTAGGATTTCAATGGTGGGGAGGACAGATTTTGCCTGCTATCCGCAAGAAATATCCGTATTATAAGTATATGCAGACAGAGAGTGAATGTGGTTCAGGAACGTTTGATTGGAAAGCGGCAGAACATACATTTAGGTTGATCAATCATTATATAGGTAATGGTTGTGAGGAGTATACTTTTTGGAATGCGATTTTATCTGACGAAGGAAAAAGTAGCTGGGGATGGAAACAAAATGCTTTGATTCGTGTAGATTCTAAAACCGGGACTATTACGTATACACCAGAATATTATGCGGTGAAGCATTTTTGTAATCAGGTTGTTTCAGGTACAAGGGTTTTACAATATAAAGAGAAGGGGGAGGATAATTTGTCTGTTATTGCTTTCTTGACTCCAGAAGGTAAATATTTGATAGTAGCAGGTAATTATGGTGATGTTGCGCAGCAAATGACGGTACAATTAGGGGAGAAGTATTTAAATGTAACTTTACAGGCGCACTCTTTTAATACATTTATTGTAAAATAATTGTTTATATTGCATTATTATAAAAGCAAGATTAGATGTCCTCTGCCGAATCAAGTGATAATTCATAGCTTCGGTAAAGTTCTCCTGTAACTTTAGCCTCTGAGAGTTTAACGGTATTTGTCTAAATGTTATAATTGGACACTATAAATCTAATATTTTGCTGATATATTATTGATATAGAGACCGATATATTTCTATTTACATCGAACTCATGTTAATTTAAGTGTTCCTCAACTTTATGAAATGAATAAAGTGACGGAAAAAGAAAATGTTGCTTCTTAATACCCCGATAAGGTTTTTAAATTATAGAATGTTCTTCGCAGAGTACGCCTGAAGTAAAGTGAGTAATGTAAAGTAGCCTTTGTTTTAAATTAAAATAGAAATGAAACCAATTTTATACAAACTTATTTGTAGTCTTCCTGTAACTCTTTTTGCCGGAACAGGTACACAGGTCTTTGGACAGGAACAACGCCCGAACTTGGTCTATATTTTTCCTGATCAATATAGGTTGAATGCATTGAGTATATGGAATGATGTGGCATATCGTAATGTTCTGAATACGGTAGGTGATCCGGTTCATACCCCTAATTTGGATAGACTGGCAAAACAGAGTGTGATTTTTAATCGGGCGTGCAGTACTTGTCCGTTAAGTAGTCCTCATCGTGCTATGTTGATGACAGGTGCATTCCCTGAGAAGAATGGAGTACCGGGCAATTGCCATGTGAACAATCAAAACGGTATTCCCGACAGCTTGGTTTGTTTCACTGATGTACTTGCGGGAGCTGGTTATGAAACGGCTTATGTGGGAAAAACGCATTGGCATCGTACGGAAGCCCTGTTTGACAAGGAGAATAATTATGTAGGTACAACTGAAGCACCTGGCGGACATTGTGTGTATCCATACGATACCTATATTCCTGAAGGAAGAGGGCGCAAGAGTAATAAGTACTGGTTTCAGCAATTGAAAGACAATCATTTTAATGCTACTGCCTATTCCAATCGTCCTGAATTGGTGGGTGGAAAGAAAGATGGTGAGCCGTTCCGTTATCGTCGGCTTACCTTGGAGGTTGAAGCGGATGTAGTGATAGGTTATCTGCGAAATAAGCAAGGACAACGAGACGCTTCCAAGCCTTTCAGTTTATTCTGGAGTTTGAATCCACCTCATACCCCTTATCATAGACTTACGGATTGTAAGGAAGAGGTGTTTAATCAATATTATAAAGATTTGAAACCGGAAGAAGTATTGCTACGTCCTAATGTGAAATTTGGTGAGGGTACACAAGTGAAAAACTTGGAACAACTGACACTTCAGGCAAAAATTTATTTCTCTTTGGTGAAGAGTGTGGACGATGAGATAGGTCGGGTGTTGAAAGTTTTGGATGAAGAAGGATTGACTGATAATACCATCTTGATATTCACTGCCGATCATGGGGAAATGATGGGTAGCCACGGTCGTATGGCAAAGAGTGTGATTTATGATGAGTCTTTTTCTATTCCGTTCTTTATACGTTATCCCGGTCAACTGAAACCAGGAGTGAACGATCTGATGTTGGGCGCTACAGATATTATGCCTACTTTGCTGGGTATGATGAACCTTGGAGACCAACTTCCTGAAACGGTGAAGGGAAAGGATTATTCACAAGGTATTCTTACGGGTAAATATAGGAAGGTAAAGAAACCTGTTTCTCAGTTTTTCTATCAGCAGAAAGAGAAAGGTGTACGCACTGACCGCTACTCGTATTTGGTGACAGGGGATGGAAATTATCAACTTTTTGATAATCTGAAGGATCCTTATCAGATACATTCTCTGAAAATAGAGGAAATTCCGTCAATTCAGACAAAGTTACTGAAAAAGGAACTTGGAAACTGGTTGAAGGTGTCGGAGGATGGCTGGGCCAAGGAACACAAATTTCCAGATAGGATAACTTATTAATAAAATACCATATATGGAGAAAAATACAGTTATCAACACATTTTGTCTTTAATCCATATACTTTTGTTACAATCCTCCACAAAGTTGGTGTATTGTCTCGACAGTACCTTCTGTGAATTACATATTTCTTTATCGTTTGCCATTAGTGGTGGATGATATACATTGCTTAAATATATGTTACAGCGCTGTGGACCGATTCTCACAGGGTTGTTTCTTTATTGCTTCCAATACGACGGTTATACAATTGCATCTATTAGGAATAAATCCGCTCCTGAATGCACTTGTTATTGTAATAAAGTAATACTTTGCAGAAGTATGCTGCAAATCCCTTTTTTATATCTAATACAGACGTTTTATTTAGGGAAATTTATAAATAATAATTAATCTATTAGGGTATGAGCACTCTGGTATATGTCCGGCGATTATCTGGATAACACGACGCAAACAGGCCGTTAATGGGCTTTGGCACTATTCCCACCATATGTGATGCAGTGTTTGATAGCAGATATTAGCCGATATGACGGGGTTAGCTGGGCATAAAGGTAAAAAACGAAGTGACATACATAACTCCTGGAAGGAGATAAAAGTGTTATAAAAAAGTGTGCAAATCGTGTACATTTTATAATAGAAGTACATTTTTTGTAGTATATTTTATAACATCTACACTGTCCCTACTGGCTATGTATTTACTATCGTATACTCTCTGTCTCTGACTTACCCGATGAAGAAAAAAAGAAGCTAAGTCATTCCTTAGCCTCTCTCTTTATAAAGATTTTCTATTACCCAAAACTCATGTCCCCATTGATTATCATATAATAACAGATCATAAACTTTCTCATTTCAGATTATACCTTCTAATTAATTTATAAACGGTTGATTTGTAAAACCTGCCTCCTTTAGAAGTTACGAATCCTTCTTTATTAAGAATATCCGCTATCTCCTGCAGGGTATGTTCCTCTTTTACTAATGTACGCAGCATGGCGACGGCTCTCTTGTTATTGGGATTATTGTCTGCTTTCTCCCTGCAGGTTCTGATACTGTTCTGAATTGCCTGCTCATGTTTGTCCATTAAGTGTTCCGGATTACCCAACCTGAATCCCCTTGTTTTCTTTGCCTGCAGGGCGGATTTTGTTCTCGCTGCTATCAGTTGCTTCGTATTGTGAGATTGCCGACAGGATATGCAACACCATTTTATTGGCTTGTGGGAAATCACAAAACACGATCTCCACATCATTCTCCAGAAGATTTGACAGAAAGGAAACATTTCTTGCCAACCGGTCCAATTTGGCAACGATCAGTGTCGCTTCTATTTTTCTGCAAAGGCTTAATGCCTCTTTAAGTTTAGGCCTGTCCTTTTTTCGGCCCGATTCAATTTCAACAAATTCAGCAACCGGAGTTTTGTCACGAAGATATTTCTGTATAATTTCCCTTTGTGCTTCAAGTCCCAGTCCTGAATATCCTTGTTTCTGTGTGCTTACCCGAAGATAAGCTACATATTGATTGTTCATTGATTTTAAATTTCAAAAGTTTTAACAGTTGTTCCGCTGACTAGATGCTCGTCTAATCTATGGAACCGGTCATATTATTACATAAAAAAGGGCTTTCCATGAGATTTCAAGTTCCTATAAACCCTGTTCTTTCACAGAAAGCCGTCTTCTTAGATTCTGAATTTCTCAGAGATTCCCTAATACCTTATAATATCGTATGTATCAGAAATCCTTTTTTCATAATCATCCGTTTTTTCTATATTCCTGTCCATCACAGAAACAAGCATGTCCAGATAAACGTCTTCTATTATTTTTTCTTCTCCTTCAGAATCGGGGATAAGATGTATTTCAAAGAGATCCTTTCCTTCATCGAGAATGATTCGTACCATTCCTGTATGTATGAATCCCTGTACATGAAATTCCAATCCACCTTTAACTGGTTTTATCGTATCCATATCTACTCCCCATGACATTACTATAACGGGGTGTGTCTTTAGGATTGACCATATATATCCTGCCAGTTTCAGATCATAATTTTTATTTTCCATATTCGATTTTATTTAAGTTGTAATATTCTGTATATATTCTCTGATAGTCTTCCATGTCCAGTTGTGGGAAAACGGAGTGATACATATAATAGAGGTCTTCCGCACTCCATAACTCCCCCTGGTCGAACAGGGCAAATATTTCATCCATCGCTTCATCGAATTCATCATAGATACCTCTTCGTCTTCCCGGTATTTCTGCTTGGTGTGGATAAGTGTCAGTACAATTTTCAATGATATGCTCTACCAGTGACAGACAGTTCATGAGGTCTTTCTTTATCGTAAATTCATGGTCCGTATGCGGTTCGTAATATCCACAGCTAAGATTGATGCAACTGACCAGAAGCCCTCGTTCCTTTAGTTCCTGCACATCCGTCATCATTCCATGTGTTTCCCTGTATCCGAACTTTCTATATCCGGCAGCTTGAAGGAATCCGGGAGAACATAGTGAGGTCCAGCCGATTTCTGTAACAATGTCCTGATAACCCCGTCTGTCAGGCTGTATAACAAAGCGGCAGTCATTGAAAAAATCCATCACCGCTTTTCCAGAGCCTACACATCCCACCTCTTCACTGACAAAGAACGCCAGTTTTAGAGTGTCATACTTTTTCAGACATTTGAGTGCTATCCATATTCCATTTTTGTCATCGGCTCCGAGTCCTTCCTGTCTTTTATTCCGGGAGCTGTAACCGAATATGATTTCTCCCGTTTCGACAGTCGTGAAATCTTTTGAATGTAACCTCTGTACCTGGTCAAGATGTGCTACGATACAGGGATATGATTCCGCTTCACCTTTTGTTATATACAAGTTCCCGGCTGCGTCCATTTCAACTTTGGTACCAGTAATTCTCTTGGTATAATTCCATATAAACTTGATCATCGCCCGTTCTTTTCCGCTTGGGCTATAAACCTTGTATAATTTCTTAAGCAATTCCATCATTCTTATTTTTTGTGGGTTAAACATTTATTTCATTCATCTCGTATGCATATGGTAGTCCTGTTTCCTCATCTATCCCGTCATAAAGTTTGCCGTTCAATTTATGAAGTTCTCCCGCTTCCAGCAGTCTTTGTACTGACTCTACGGATATTGTCTTTGTCTCATATTCACAGAGGATATTGTTCCATACCCGGTATATGGTTATGTCTTCTGCATGCTCATAGTATTCCTCATCATAATCGGAATAATGCCAGTTTTCCTTTTTGTATGTCTGTTCCGCTTTCTTCCGGCATTCTTCACAACAATAATCCTCTTCCGTTATGTCCGAATAGAAATTATCCCCTTCCAGAAAATTCGCGCTACATTCCGGACATTCTGTAACATCCGACTCGTGATGGTATTCCTCGAGTTTTTCCATCCATACGAATTCGTCCAGATTTTCTACGTCACAGTAATACTCGTGTCCGTGATAATATACGAGGTTGGTTTCATTGCAATGGTATTCATGGAAATCATCGTATTCCTCCTCACCATTCAAAGAACCGTCAGTAATATCAAGTGCGATGTCGCCACTTCCGTAATTGTCCGCTGTCCTCCCGGATTGATTGTACCATTTGAATGAATCCTGATAGCTTAGGGTATCGTCATACTCCAGGTCACATTCTATCCTGAATTTCCTGTCTGACAATGAATTCTCCTCCAGGTCAACAAAAGCTCTTGAATCACCACATCCGGCACCAACTTTCTTGTAACCGTCAATGTGTCCTCCCTTTATCAGAGCATCTATTAAAGCACGTTTGAGGGTGTTGTTCTCATCGGTAGCGTATTGTCTTTCCGCCAGTCTCCATATCTTTCCGTTTTGGTCTGTAACCCTGTTGTAGATGACACACCTTGCTGTCACCTTTCCTTCTTCATTGATCAGGTATGCCGCGCTTGCATCGACTGAATTCGTATAGAAATAATGCAGTTTCCTGTCTACCATGCAGGAATGAAAATCTCCTTTACAGCAGTCTGATGAATAGATTCTCTCAAAGTCTTTGTCAACATGTAGTTTATTCTTCGGTAACCTGCCGTGAGTATACACTTGCCAGTCCGCCGAGAATTCCTCGCACAGATAAGTCACTATCTGTTCAGGGAGGGTTCTGCCGAATTCTGTTTCCAGTATAAGGGAACGGTAGAGTTTCCCCGCTTTCATTTTAAACACCTTTCCTCCGTTTTCATGGTTAATGTAGCGGATTGATCTGGTATCCCCGTCTTTACACAGCCCTTTCAGTTCGTCCGTTTCAAAGTTCCTGGAGTAAAAGAAGTCTCCGTCCAGCTCCAAGACATAACGTAATGACATATCTGAGTGCCCGCTTATAATTATTGTCCGGGTAATGGTCTTCTTCAGTTCCGCCATTGAAGAAATATGAAGCAGCGTATAGTTGTTTGTCTCTATTGCTTCATGTAGTAATTTCTTGTTCCTGATATATGCCAGCAGTATCTTGTTTTTTCTGCTGCATACCCCGTTTCCATGCTTGATAATTCCAAACATGTCCTTGAATTCTTCATAATTTTTAAATTTGTAGTATAACATAATCTTTCTTGTTTTAAAATGTTGGTAAATAAAAAAGGAGGACACCACGTTGATTGTGATATCCTCCTCAGATATAATTCCGGTATGTTTCAACCGTCTCTCAAATGAATGGAATATGTAGTTCTTCCAGCACTTCCATTAACTTTTTTGCACCTTCTTTTGATGCTTCATTTCTTAGGTCCGTCCTTCTTTGAGGATCTGCATACACTTTCAATATCTCTACAATAGTCCTGAATAATGTCTGTTGTAGGGTTTGGTGAAATGTTGTCGTTGCAAGTGCGAATCGTTTTTCATTCCACCCGTAATCATTCAAGGCTCTTTCCAGCTCCTGTGCCGCCTTGAACTCTCTGCTGTTTTCAATTTCAAATCTTTCCATTTTTCTTTCTGATTCGTTTTTAGTTAAAATATAGTTGCATTGACCGGCCATTTTTCTGCGTCAGTATCAATGAGCTGGTGTACATATTTATCTGACGGATATGCCTTTTCGGCTTTTAAAGTAGCTGCAATATAATTTGTTGCTTGTACTGTCAGCGAGGGCATCATTTCTATGAAGTCCTTGTACGTTTCCCCCTCTTCGGTAATTAAGGTATATTTGATTATATCGAAGGTGTAATGTGCCATACTTTATTCCTTTCCATTTTATTCAGAACCATTCCCGTTTTACTCACCGGTGTGCTCTGTCCGTTCATTTTCTTTTCTTAGCAACTGAAGTTCCACCTTCTCCGCATCAAATTCATAATTCATGCACTTTTTAAAGTTTCCCATTAAAAGAAGCAGGGGAAATAACATCCCGTGCCTGCAATTCCTTCCGTGCTCGTCTAGTGCTGATTTACAGGTGTCACAATGGTATATGTCCTGTATACATGTTACGCTCATATATTTTCTCCTTTCTGATTTTAATTCAACAAAAGAAGGGAGAAAGACCTTGTTTGTTATTTTTAGATCTTTCTCCCTTCATAGGATTCTTAGATGTTCCGGTTTATCTCAGAAACCATCCGTAATTTTCAGTGTCTTCTCCTTTCAAGGCTTTCTGAATGCCCACTGCAAAGTCTGTGGCGTTCTGATTCCTTTCGAGGAATTTGTCAATATAGGACTGTTTGGCCGCCTCGTTAAGAAGCTGCATCAGGTCCCAGCATGAAATTTTTGCTCTTCCGCGTAAGCCGAAGTTAGGGTTGTCAATATAGCCTTTGGTGGCTGCATTGATGTTTGAATCACCTAAGATAACTTTCGGTAATTCTTTCATTTGCGATGCCGGTAATACCTGGTAAAGTCGTAAACGTCCGATTATCTGGCAGAATTGTTCCTGGGATATCATTGTTCTTCCCAGATTCTCAAGAAGCCTCAGATTTTGTTCAGGGTTGAATTCCCGGAACAGTTTTAGTGCGGCTATATAGATATCCGTATCGCCCATCACTTCCAGACGTCCTGTCAAGCCGTCACATGTCAGCATAAGATTACTGCATACCCTGATTCTCCATCCGATAAAGATTTTAAATTTTTCAGGGGATTTTTTCCCGTACAGGTTCTCTTCGTTCAGGCTTCTTACGCCGCCGATACAAAGATGCACCTCCTCACCGTTCATTTCCCGACATATGGTTCGGATATGAAAACAAAATGCCATTCTCTGATAATAGATGGTTTCGTCTTCAGGTTTGAGTTCTTCCTTCCTCTTTGTCAGTGCGGAAGGATGTCTGCCTAAAATCTTGTGTGAGACTCTGATTTCCGTATTACCGAAAGCTTCTCCTGCAAAAAACATGCTTGCCGCCTCCTCAATACGGTGTATAAAAGTCTGGTGGCTGATTGTAAGTTGGTTGTCTCCAAAGCTGGGTACAATACAGTTCGTTTCCAGTTCTTCAAGTGTAATGCCTGAAGTGTTTGATTCAATAAAATTGGGATGTTCCTTCTTCTGTTCCTTTTCTGATACGATTACTGCATCTTCGATAAAGGTTCGGTTGATCATACCCATTCTTGTCATCATTCCTTGTTGTGGAACGACAGACAGTTCTCTTGTAGTTTCCATATTTCTATAGTTTTTAATTGGTTAATAAAATCCGATAAAAGAAAAAGCCAAGAGGTTTATTTCTTTGCTTTTACAAATATTCCTCTTAGCTTCTTGATTCCCTTGAGTATGGATGTGGTTACCTCAAGGATGGTTATAATTACGTCCTGTGCCTTATCATAATCCATTCACTAGACGTTCTATGGGTTTTCAGTTGCTACATTGCCTGTATCAACTTTACTTGCGGCAGGTTTACGTTTACTCCTGCTACTATACTTCTCTACAAGTTCCACAATAGTTGAACCTGCCACAATGATCTCAGCAATGTATGCTGCGATTCTGATTCCTTTCATTAAATGTTTCATTTTTCTCTTGGTTTTTGTTGTTGGTTAATAATATGTTCTTGTTCTCTTGTCTTTTATTCTTATTTCTTATTCTTGTCATATATAAGGGTTTAAGGTGAAGAGGGAAGGAGAAGAAAGGGAAATGACATGAATGATAAGGAAAAGGAGAAGAAAAAAATAAAGAGCCGTTATCAAGACTCTTCGTCCTGACTTGGCTCTTTGATAGGCTGTCATACTTTCATTACCCAGACTGTAGCTGTGATAATTACCGATACCGCTGCTATCCTTCGAATTGAATCGCCCAATGATCTTCTAAGTATTGGGGGCAACCCGGAAATTGTTTAATCTTGTTTGAAGCTTATGTGCACCATTTAGTACCGGTGCAATCTCCATGCTTCAATTTATTCTCATCTATAAGAGTTTGAGGGGGTGAGAGAGGGAAAAAAATATAAAGAGAGTAATATGTCCTTTTTTGAATAGGAGGAGTCTTAAAATAAAAACGAGGCTGAACTCAAAATGAGATAGCCTCGTTTCGTATGATAGAGGATATCCGTGGGAAAAGGGAGATATCCTCGTATTGGAAATGGATATATGAAAAGTGTACTTTCACAAGCACTGCTTTCAACCATTTCCTAAGGGAAATCTTCACTTTTAGGTGAAGAAAGGGTTATTATTGCAGAAATACGGGCTTTCACAAGTCCGGACTTCTTAGAAGTCCCAGAGAGAGCACCTTATATAAACTGAATATATAAAGAAGTGGGGAAAACTCTCTTTGGGAAATTAGGGTATATTGTTTAGAAATCTTTTTTGTAAAACTCATTCAACAATACAAATACTCACCCGATTTTCTTTCGGAGTATTATATGGCTGCACAGTATCTCCTTTATAATCAACTTTTATCCTATCTGCAGTAATGCCTTTTGCTTTTAAAACTTCGGCAACATTGTTAGCACGTTTTTCTGATAAAGTCATATTGATTCTCGGATTACCGGTTTCTTTGTCGGCATATCCGGTGATGGCAACTTTGCTTGCCGGATACTTTTCCATGTATGCCACCATCTCGTCAATCTTCGACAACTGGTCATTCTGAATTTTCGCAGAATTTAAAGCAAAGAAAATATTTTGTTTCATCGGTTCCACTACTACTGCCGGTTCCGGTTTCGGCTGTGGCTTTTCTACCACAGGCTGAGGTTTCGGTTGCTCCACTACCGGTTCCGGTTCATAGTATACCGGGGCTGTTTTCTTATAGCTCTTGCCTAATTTGATATTCAGACCAACCAGAACATTGAACTGCCAGTCACAGTTGCCTGCCTTTTTGGAATTGAATTTGTCGGAAAGAGCATTTGCATTTCCTTCAATATTGATAGCCAGCCGGTCATTGAGGCGCAGGTCGCATCCCAGTCCAAAGCGTCCGGCTACAAGGTTTTGTTTGTCTTGCCACAGATACTCCAGTTCGTGAGATC
>OGKB01000154.1_pt1 | contig 62472 bp, 56 predicted proteins | sample 1572351 | NCBI WGS metagenome assembly OGKB01 (sample SAMEA2582088, study PRJEB24529) | metagenome | biome: Human gut stool | place: China | collected 2011
GTGTTCCGTTCCGTACGTACCAACATCCAGTATATGCTGCAGGAAGGAGAAAAAGTGATACTCTTCACTTCCACCACTTCCGGCGAGGGAAAGAGCTTCAATGCCGGCAACCTGGCCTGCAGTTTTGCCTTTATGGGCAAAAAAGTAGTGATTGTAGGTCTCGACATTCGCAAACCCGGACTAAACAAGGTGTTCCATCTCTCCCATAAGGAAGCCGGAATTTCACAATACCTGTCCGCCCCCGAACATACAGACTTGCTTAGCTTATGTCAGGCATCTACGGTATCACCCAACCTTTACATCTTACCTGGTGGCACCATCCCTCCCAACCCAACTGAACTGGTGGCACGCCAGGCACTCGATGATGCGATTCAACAGCTAAAAGCACATTTTGACTATGTGATATTGGATACTGCTCCTATCGGCATGGTAACCGACACCCAGCTTATCGCCCGCGTAGCCGATTTAAGCGTTTATGTATGTCGCTCCAACTACACGGCCAAGAGCGAATTTAAACTAATCAATGAATTGCAGCAGGACGGCAAACTACCCCACCTCTGCGTATTGATTAACGGAATCGATATGAATAAACGTGAAACCGGCTCCTACTATGGCTACGGCAAGTATGGCAAATACGGGCACTACGGTTACGGAAAGAAATACGGCTATGGCTACGGTTATGGCTATGGACAAAAGAAATAACTAAGGTAGAGTCTTTCCCACGGGATGGGAGAGAAATTTTTCATATTTAGAATTATTCCAGCCGATGTGAATCGCCTGGAATTTACAAACAAAAAATCTGACTCAACTTAAACTTCAAAACATAAATCACAATATAACATCACTTAAAAAATAAGAACTTAGTAAATGACACAAGAATCACGAACTAGTAAAAGTTTAAAAAATGCTCAAGTTGCTTTAATTTTTTATTTTCTACAATTAATTCTCGGTTTTTTTTCCAGAAAAGTTTTTTTTGATTATTTAGGGAGTGAAATATTAGGATTAAATACTACGGCCTCTAACTTATTAGGTTTTTTAAATTTAGCAGAATTAGGAGTATCCGCAGCTGTAAGCTATTTTTTATATCAACCTCTTTTTAATAAAGACTATACCACCTTAAATAAGTTAGTATCCTTACAAGGCTGGATTTATAGGAGAATTGCTCTTTTCATCATTGGGGCTTCTGCAATTCTTATGTGCTTTTTCCCTTGGATATTTGCAAAGTCTCCTCTCCCTATTTGGTATGCTTATCTCACCTTTGGAGTACTCCTGTTCAGCTCCTTATTAGGTTATTTTATAAACTATAGGCAGATTGTATTGTATGCAGATCAAAAAAACTATAAAATCCAAGAATATGTACAAGGAAGTATAATTCTCAAGACAATATTCCAGATTCTTACAATAACTTTCTTGCCTTTTCCATTCTTTTCTTGGCTAATTCTAGAATTTATTGGGGCTATTGCTACCGCTACAATTTTAAACTCTATATTAAAGAAACACTATCCTTGGCTTCAAACTCACATTTCAGAAGGAAAGAAATATCTTAAAGAATATCCAGAAGTATTAAAAAAAACAGGACAAGCTTTCTTTCACCGAATTGGATTTGTTATTTTAAGCCAATCTAGTCCACTTATTATCTATGGGTTCACTAGTCTAACAATAGTGGCATTATATGGCAATTATATATTAATAGTCAATAAAGTCAGTTCTTTATTAAGTTCAGTATTTAGCAGTACGGGAGCTGCTATTGGGAATTTAGTAGCGAGTAAAGATAGTTCCCGTATTGTTAGAGTGTTTTGGGAATTATATGATTCCCGAATGTGCATTTCTGTTATATCACTTTTATGCCTTTATCATTTAACAAACCCATTTATTACTATTTGGTTAGGAAAAGAATATTGTTTAAGTAAAACATTCTTATTACTTTATATTGTTCTTAATAGCATAAGTATGACTCGTACAACAGTGGATAACTATCTTAATGCATACGGTTTATATAAAGATATTTGGGCTCCACTTGCTGAAGCAGGTTTAAATATTTGTTTTTCTATTCTTCTAGGATATTTTTGGGGGTTAAATGGAATCATCATTGGAATTCTCATTAGTCAAATTGTAATTATCTCTATTTGGAAACCATTCTTTTTATTTAGAGATGGATTTCATATAAATGCGACAAAATATTTTAAGCCAATTTTTTATAGATATAGTATAGCAACCATCTTATTTATCTTTTCTTACTATGCATTTAAACCATTACACCTAGACGGCACCTCAACATTAAAGACATTTATAATAAATACAATAATAGTAGGAATTACTAATTTAATTATTGGAAGTCTTTTATTCTATATTTGTTTTTCTGGAACAAAAGATTTTGTATCACGCATTAAAAACATTATATCAAAAAAATTATGATTACAATTATAGTACCAATATATAATGTAGAAAACTATATAAAAGAATGTATTGACTCTATACTAAATCAAAGTTATACTAATTTTGAATTATTATTAATAGATGATGGTAGTATTGATTCATCATTTAATATATGTAAAGAGTATGAATCAATAGATAAAAGAGTTAAAGTATATCACAAAATAAATGGAGGTGTAAGTTCTGCTAGAAATATGGGGATAGAAAAAGCAAAAGGTGAATGGATTACATTTATTGATTCCGATGACTATATAGGACACGATTACCTAAGTAAACTCATTCCTCAAGACTCAAATACCTTATACGATTTCTCATTGGTAGAAGGATTTATAAAACATAATATTATAAAACATTTTTTTAAAAATACCCCTATTCAAAATATACCATTAGAGAATGTAATCAGTGCCATCTGTGGAGAAAAAGGTTTATGTTTAGCCCCTTGGGGAAAACTATTCAGAAAAGAAATTATTAATAAATATCATATAAGGTTTACAGAAGGACTCTCCTTCTGTGAAGATTTGATATTTTGTTTTACCTACTTCAAGTATATACAAAATAGCATATTTGTAGGGAATGATACATCCTACTATTACAGAGAAGTTAATAATTCTTTAACCCATAAAATTGTTGATTACAAACAAGTACGTACAGCTTTACAATTACAATATGATGATTTTTTATACTATAATTCTCGCTTTCCCAATGAAAGAATAATAATAAAACACTTCTCAAATATGCTATCAAATTGTATATTAAGAATTACAGAACAAATATTTTATAACAATAAAACCTCAATATCCGAACAGAAAGAAATTATCAAAGAGTGTAAGAATTATATAGATTCACTATCTATCTATAAAGTAGACGTAAAATTACCAACAAAACAAATGCTAAAATACTATTCAATAAAATATTTTCCATTCATATTTATTAAATGTTTATATTCAATCAAATGAAATTACTAAACTTTTTCAAACACAATTGGTTTGCTATCTTATACTTTAATTTTAAGATGTTACCATTTAAACAAGCGATTAAACTACCTTTTGACTTTTATGGAAGGATTAAGTTTAAATCACTGACAGGAAACATAATCATAAACACAAACATAAATAGAGGTTGCTTTCAATTCGGTCTAGCAGAATCTGAAATTTTTCCCCAATCCCCTATTATTTTCTCTCTCAAAGGGAATCTCATTCTTACAGGAACCCCCATCTGTATAGGTAGCGGATCTGTTATTGAAATAAATAAAAATGCAACTGTTGAATTTGGTAGCGACGTATTAATAGCACCAAGAAATAAAATTATTTCTCGTAAAATGATAAAATTTGGATCTCATATAAGAATGAGTTGGGAGGGTCAAGTTTTCGATTCTAATTTTCATTATATGAGAAATATTAAAACAAACGCCATACCTCCAATTAACAAAGAAATTATTATTGGCAATAATATTTGGATAGGTAATAGAGTCACTATAAACAAAGGGACAAAACTTCCTGATTATACTATCATTGCCTCAAATAGTTTATGCAATAAAGATTACCAAAAAAATGACAAACAATATATCACGCTTGCAGGCTCACCTGCCCAAATAGTAACAGAAGGTTATGAACTCATATTTGAATCATTAGAACCAGAATTAACAAAAACTTTAAGTGAAAACGAAAACAATAAATAATATGAGACCATTACATATTATCATGCCCATGGCTGGAGAAGGTTCCAGGTTTCTAAAAGAAGGATTTACAACCCCAAAACCACTTATAATGTTTAAGGGTAAAACTTTATTCCAAAGAGCAATAAGTAGTATAGAAAACATACAAGCTCCTAAAAAATACTCATTCATCGTAAGAAAAGAGCATATTGAAAAATTCGATATAGAAAAGAAAATCAAGGAACTGATACCAGAAGCTCATATTTTCTCTGTAGAAAAGACCACCAGAGGAGCAGTAGAAACCTGTATGTTAGCTAAAGATGCAATAGACATGCACGATGCTATTCTTATTATGGATTGTGACTTAGAATTTAAAAGCAAGGGCTACAATGAAGGTATCACAGAAATCCTATCTAAAGATATAAAAGATGTGGACGGTGGAATGCTGGTTTCTTTTAAATCTTGTGAGCCAAGATACAGCTATGCAAAAACCAACAAAGACAATATTGTGATTCAGACCGCAGAAAAAGAAGTTATTTCCAACCATGCCTTATGTGGCGCCTATTTTTTTTCAAAAGCAGAAAGTTTTTTTTATGCCGCTAATACATTATTACATGAAGCAAATTTTTCAAAGCCAGAATTCTATGTTTCATTACTTTACAATTATCTACTAAAAAATGGAGAGACAGTAAAATTGGCAGAAATGGAAGAATATTATTCATATGGGACACCTGAAGAATTAAAGAAATATGAATAACACATTACCATATAAAAGATTATGTTATCTTAAAATCATTGCAGCAATAATAGTTGTCATAAGTCATCTGATCAAAGAGTATAATCTAGGAATATTCAATCAATTATTTGATTTTGGAACATATTCTGTAGCATTATTTTTTTTTCTTTCTGGATATGGTTTAATGTATTCATTACAGAATAAAAAAAATTACCTAGACAGCTTCTTAAAAAAAAGGATTCCCAAAGTAGCTATCCCATACATCATTTCTACTATCGTTTGGATTATAATTTCATCAATAATATATCCACAAAAAGAATTATCTATTTGGGGAATTATTAGCTACTACCCCATTTTGCCATATGGGTGGTATTTTGTTATTCTAATATATCTTTACCTCGTCTTTTACATTTCATATAAATATTGTAAGAACTCAAGGGTAATTATTTTATGTATTGTTTCATATTATGCTTATTGCTATACTGTAAATGCAGGAGCATGGGTTTATACAACAACTCCATGCTTTATTGCAGCTAATCATTCGTCAAAACTTAAGTATAGAATGAATCTTCCTATAACCATAGGAATTACCTTATTTATACTTACCTGGAGAAACAACATATTACGGATTTGGAGTATAGACCAAATAATTATAGAAAAACTCCAACCTTTCTTTTACACAATAAGTGCATTATGTCTGATTGTGATCATTATTATGCTACTCACTAAATACAAACTAGAATTTCTAAATAAGCCAAAGCTAAAAGATATTTCTTATGAAATATATTTAGCGCAATGCATAGGGTTGCCATTAGGTAATTATATAGTAAGAAATTATATAAGTGAACAATATAATTATCCATTTCTGATTCCTATATTTATAAGTTTTATACTGGTAATTCCATATTTTTATATAAATAAAACTATCACAAAAGTACTACAATGACAAAGATTAATCTTCTAATATCCGATTTTGACGGAACTTTGGTTGATACGTTTCACGCCAATATGGCCGCCTATCAGGAAGCATTCAAAGAATGTGGATTTGAACTATCAGACGAACAATACAAGGTATGTTTTGGGTTCAGGTTTGACAAGTTTATGGACTACATGCATATTTATGATAATGAGACTCGCGAAAAAATCAAAAAAATAAAGGAAAAAGCATATCCAAAGTATTTTCATTTTCTTAAAATCAACGCTTCTCTCCTAGAGTTTATAAAATCATTTAAGTTTAATGGAGGAAAAACGGCTGTAGCATCAACAGCTAGAAAAAAAAATCTCTTGAATGTTTTAGATTACATTGGTATCTCTGATTGTTTTGACTTAATTTTAACTGGTGAAGACGTTTCTGAAGGAAAGCCAAATCCCGAAATATATTTGAAAGTATTAGATTATTTTCATATGAAACCAGAAGAAACATTGGTATTTGAAGATTCTAATATAGGTATAAAAGCGGCAGAAAATGCTGGTATATCATACATAAAAGTTAATATAGCATGAAAAGAATAGCTTATATTGATTCAATAAAAGGTTTTGCTATTTTATTGGTTGTTATGGGGCATACCTTTCATGACTTTAAAGGTATCAATATGGCATTCATAGATTTTATATATGCTTTTCACATGCCTTTATTTTTTATCATATCAGGATATTTAGGGTATAAAAAAGATTATGACATAAATCAAAGCCTATTTTATTACAAGATTCATTTACAAGTCAATTACTATCCAATAATATTGAAATACAAATTTTTGTTTCACTAATACTGAGCTGCATAACAATAAGTGTTTCATATATTATCAGTCGTATTATAAGAGAAAATAGTCTTCTCAGCTTAATTTCTTTAGGTATAAAACGTAATTATTTATCAATAAAAAGTTATGGAAATAAAGGTTAAAGGGCATTCTGGCTGCCGTATAGACATTATAAAAGAAAACAACAACATATATTTAGAGAAAAGTACATTTGATTCTAAATATGTAAAAAGATTATATAATCAGGCTATCAAACAAAAAGAGGCGTCTAAAAAAGAATATCAATATATAAGAGTTCCAGAAATATTCAAGATAGAAAAAGATGATAAGAAAATGATTATGAAAATGGAATATGTGTATTCCAAGAACTTTATTGATCATTTTGAAAATGCCGGCTTTGAGCAAATAAATTATTTCATTAAAGCATTTGATCTGTTCATAAAAAGAGAGGTCGAGAATTCCAAGATAACATGCCTCTCCCCCAATATAATATTAGATAAATGGGCAGATATCCAAGAAAAAATTCTAGGTAATAAGTTTTTATCAGAAGATAACGAAATTAGGAATCTAATAAATAAAGCCAACATTGTAATAAATCAGAATCATACAAACATTCATATACCCGTAGGAATCTGTCATGGTGATTTGACATTCTCAAACATACTTTTTAACGGAAATAATTATTACCTTATAGATTTTCTTGACTCCTTTATTGAATCTCCTATTATGGATATGGTCAAGCTACGACAAGATACGGCCTATCTGTGGTCACCATTAATGTATTCCGATAATTATGACAAAACAAGATTAAAGATAATTTGCAATAAAATCGACCTAGAATTAGATTGTTGCTTCAAAAAATATGAATGGTATTGTAAATATTATCATATCTTTCAACTACTCAATTTTCTGAGAATATTACAATATGCACATGAAGAAAAAGTTATAATATATCTAAAACAAAAAATAACAGAATTAATATGCAAAACTCACTAATAATACCACTAGCAGCTGATAAAACTGATTATAAAGATGAAATACCATATCTTTTCAGATTAGATAGTAAAGGTAGGATGATATGTCTCGCCGCAATCAATGGACTTAATTTAGACGAATTTGATAGCATATATGTCACCATCCTAAAAAAACATAGTATCGAATATCAGTTAAAAGAACTTTTGACCTTACAATTTAAGAGATTAAATATTGCAACAAAAGCTCATGTAATAGAACTAGACAATCCAACCAAATCACAGCCAGAAACTGTTTATCAGACAATTAAACAGAATCAAATTAAAGGACATATTTTTATAAAAGATGCAGATTCCTATTTTGAAACAGAAATGCTAATAGAAAATGCAGTATGCATTTATCCTTTAGATGAACTGAATCAGGTTAATCCACAAAATAAAAGTTATGTAAATATAGATGATATGTATTATATCACAAACATCATTGAAAAAAGAATTTTAGGAAGAGATTTCTGCGCAGGAGGTTATTTCTTTGAAGACGCTAACTTATTTTGCAAAATATTTGAAGATTTAAAAGACAATAATCCATTATATATGTCGCATATTATTTACAAAGCATTATTAGATGGATACAATTTTCGTCCAAACAAAGTAAAGAAATATAAGGATTGGGGAACTTTAAAAGATTGGAGAGAAAATGAATAAACTTATTTTCTTAAAAGATCCTATATTCTATTTTGCGCTTATTGTAGCCTTAACTTTTATATCTTCTTATACAGGAGGTATAGGCTATAAGTTGTATTATCCAATGCTTTTTATTGCATTCTTTTACAATAATCGAAGCTACAAGAAAAATAATTTATTTTCTGTCTTTTCACTATTCTTATTGACTTGTTTAATTTCCCTGCTATTTAACCATACAAGGATATTACCAATTTTCCAGGCTCCTTTCCGGCTCATGGCCTTTTCAATTCTGATTATAGGCTTTACCCCTCTACTTTCCAGTATTAAAAAAAACATTTACTGTTACCGGTTTATAATATATTCTTGTATATTATTAGTATTCATAGGTTTTATTAATTATTACAGTTACAAGACAGGAGCTATAGAAGTTAGCGAAGGAAACAGAGTTTACGCAGGTACAATAGGCACCAATTTTTTAGGAATGTTATGTAGTATCGGGATTATTTATTTAACCTCCCTTCTAATGTTCTACAACTCTTTAAATAGAATAATTCTTATACTATCAATCATTATGATTTTAGGCTTATTAATATGCCTACTTCTCTCTTCCTCTCGTAACTCTATAGTAAGCGTTATTATATCTTCACTTTTTATGTTTTACATCAAATTTAAAAGAAATGTGAATAAACTAATCAGCATGACTGCTGTAGTATCAATAATAGCCATTTTTACTTTCCCTTTATGGAAAGAATATACATTAGGAATATCTGATAAACAGGGAGAAAACTATAAAGAATTTGATATGAAGTCAAGAGAATCTTATTGGGAGGATAGATACATTGAATTTAAATCAAGTCCAATTATAGGTATTGGATTCGCAAACATATCAAATCCATCTGAATTCAGCAAAAAAACAGGTATAATTGAAACGACAACTGGATGGGGATCATTATTCTCACAGTTAGGGTTTATCGGTGCTTTTTTATTTCTTTCATTAACCATTAAAAATCTAATTTTTCTTTTGAAGCATAAAAAAGGACATTATTTATATTGTCTTTTAATAGGTTTATTAGTTTTTTTCTGCATAAATTCCATTGGAGAAGGATATATAACGACAGTAGGTTGTCAATTCACTATTTACTTTTGGACTGTACAAGGACTTATTTATGCCCTTAGAAAAAAATACATTAGAGAAGATTGTTTAAATATTTATTTTTTAAAAGAAAGAAAATGAAACTATTAATCACATATTACGGAAGAGAAAGAAAGCAGTTATGGTCTGGAACTCTAGATATCTTTGAAAAACTTTTCCCCATGCAATCTGGTATAGAAGAGGTTAAATGGGTCAAAATATTTCCGAACATTTCAATTTTATATCAAAAATTACTTACGCTTTACAGTAGATTATTTTATACTTCAAACGGCATATGTCGTGAAAGACAAATGTATTATAAAACAATAGAAACAGCTCAAAATGCACTTAATAACAAAAAAGCTGATTGGGTCTTAATGGTAGCAGAACATTGTCTGAATAAAAATTTTCCTAAAGATAAGAAATATGCATGCTATATAGATACAGACTTTCCCGTAACCGCAAAAATGGATTCTTCTGCTCACAAAAGAGGATTTCATTATTACATATCCAACTATGACAAATATACAGCCGAATCATATAAATTAATGAATGTAATATTCACGCAAAATGAATGGACAAGAAAATCTATTATAGAAAGATTTAATCTTAATCCTGAGAAAGTTGTTAATGTAAGATTTGGAGTGAATTTAGAGGCATATAATGGTGAAAAAAATTATGATCAGAATCTTTTACTCATTGTATTAAGACAATTCAACACCAAGATAAAGGGGCTTGATATACTTATTAAAGCCCTACCTAAGATTAAAGAATACTATCCTAATACACGATTGGCGATTGTAGGAAATGATCAATATAAAGATATAGAAGGAGTAGATGTATACGTTGGATTCCCTAGAGAGAAAACAAAAGAATTATTTAAAGAGGCTACTCTGTATGTAATGCCAAGCAGAAATGAGCCGAACGGAATAACGTATTTGGAAGCTCTATGCAACAAAACTCCTTTTGTAGCTTTAAACAGATTTTCGACTCCTGAATTCAGCAATAATGGAGAATGGAGTTTCTTGTGTAACAGCGAAAATCCTAATGATTTGGCAGATGTAGTAATCAATGCATTATCTGACAAAGAACGCCTAAGAGAAATGGGGCTAAAAGGTCAGAGATTTGTAAAAGAAAATTACAGTTGGGGAAAAACAGTGTCTGAAATGTGCAAAATAATGGAGGATAGACTATGAATACTAAACCACTCATTAGTATTATCATCCCAGTATACAACGCCGAAAAATATCTGACAGCTTGCATCGATAGTGTATTGGCTCAAACGTACTCTAATATCGAAGTGATTCTTGTAAATGACGGCAGTAAAGATTCTTCTGGAAAAATTTGCGACACGTACAAATATCAAGATACGAGAACAAAAGTGATACACCTTGAAAACGGTGGAGTAAGCAGAGCTAGAAATATAGGAATAAATGCATGTAATGGAGATTATCTTTGTTTCATTGATGCTGATGATACTGTTGTCTCTGATTATATTAATAACTTTGTAAAATCAATAGAATATGGAGTACAAATATATATCCAAGGAATTCATATTATACAAGCGGACAATTCTGTGAATACAGTATTATACAAGAAAAATGGAATACAATCTATTAATGAGATATTCATAAACAACAACTTATGTAGCCATGGATATGCTACATGTAAGATGTATAATACGTTTTTTATAAAAAATAACAGGATTGATTTTCCTCAAAATATAAAGTTCTGTGAGGATTTATTATTCATATTAAAATGTCTATTTTTTACAGATAAAATAAAATACATAGAAAAGGCTGGATATAATTACTTTTTAAGAGAAGGGAATGCCAGCAGTAAAGAATATTCATTGCAAACAGAATTTAAATGCTGGAAATGCTTTTATAATTTGATTGATAAACTCTCTATTAAGTATAACATTGATCTTATTGAGAAAAAGGAAGTTGGAGAAATCTACAACATGCTATTTTCACGTGTAAGAAATACCTTATATAATGGAAATTATCATAAAAAAGATAGATTATCAATCTTTAAATCTCTTACTAGAAAAGAGTTATATTACATTCATAAATATAGCTATAGTAGTAACTATATTGTAAAACTAGGATACTATATAAAACGACTATTTGGAATATCCATCATGGACTGTTATTTTAAAACAATCTATAAATATAAGAAAAGATGATTGAAAAAAATATTCACTATTGTTGGTTTGGGAATAACCCATTACCCCAAGACTTGCAAGCATATGTAAATGGATGGAAGGAATTATATCCGGAATATAGATTCTATTGTTGGACTGAAAAGACGTTTAATATTGACCATTCCATTCCATTTGTGAAAGAAGCATATAAGGCCAAAAAATTTGCATTTGTTGCAGACTATGTACGTATGTGGGCATTATATCAATACGGTGGAATATATATGGATACCGATATAAAACTTTTAAGAAGATTCGATGAATTAATGCAGTATCGCTTCTTTACAGCAATAGAATACCATGAAGACAATGTAAGAATTCTAAATATAAAAGACAAACTAACCGAAGAAGGGCATAAAAAGGATCCTAAAGACATCATATATGATATTTGTATAGAATCAAGTATATTTGCTGCAGAAAAAAGTCATCCGTTTATAAAGGATTGTTTAGAATATTATAATGACAAACATTTTATTCTCAATGATGGGACTTTTTATGATAAGATTATTGTACCTGTAATTATGGCCTTAGAAGCTGAAAAATATGGATTTAGATACATTAATGAATTTCAGGAGCTAAAAGAAGGAATGTATCTGATGCCAGATGAATATTTTACACACCCATCTAAACAAACAATCAATACAATAGGACTTCACATGGTGAAAAATAGCTGGAAGTCTTATTCTAAAAAACAAAAGATTTATTCATACCTATCACAAAATAAAGGAATCAAATATCTTTATGATTTAATGGATAAAATTCCAATCATTAGAAAGTGGTTTGATTATATACAAAAACTAGTTTGGCTAAATGGAAAAAATAAGTAACAAAAGAATAGAATGGATTGATATCTGTAAAGGGTTAGGTATATTTCTTGTGGTAATAGGCCATACAGGCATATCCAAAGCCTCCCCAATAGCTTATGACTGGATTTATTCCTTTCATATGCCTTTTTTCTATATGTTATCAGGAGTTGTTCTTAATGAACAAAAATATGACACATTTGAGAAGTTTATAAAAAGAAGACTTAAGACGTTAGTAATACCTTTTTTCATATTAAATACAATTTTATTTTGTATTGCTAAAGCTTTAGATTTAAACAATGTACAACCTCCATTATCAGAACTTTTTACTGGAGTCCTAGCCATGTATTTTTTAAGGGTATTATTTATATCTGAAATATTCTATTTCTGTATAAACCGGATTTCTACGAAATTATACAGAAAAATAATAGTAATAATAATACTAATATATTTAAGTCTATATATTCAGGGACATTACGATACAGGATATGCTCACTATATAATGCCCGGAATGCCCTTATTATATTATGGAATAGGTAACATATTCAAAACATATATCAAACAATATGCAGAAATCTTAGATACACATAACCTCGTAATAATTATTTGTATATCTCTTATCTTTTCACTTTCTATAATTATTAGCCATATTAAATTTCTGTTTATTGATATTATATTGGCAATATCAGGTATATTCACGTTATTGTCAATAGGCATATTATGCTCAAAAATGACATATAAAAGCATAAAAGAAATGATTAATTACATAGGAAAGAATACTCTAGTTATTGTAGCATTTCACCAGATCATATATAATGGATTAACCCTCGTAACCAATCATATCCAATTATCAACAATTACAGATAGTGGCATAAGAATGTTATCTGTGTGGATTCTATTATTCCTAATTTGCAAATTCTTTAATAGATACATACCTTTAGCTATAGGAAAATCTAAATAAATATGAGACTTTTATTCTTTCAAAATTGTGTTAGTCCACATCAAATACCATACATAAAAGAGTTGGTATTAAGCCCTAAAATTGAAGAACTATTTCTAATTGTCCCAAGATATGATTACAATGAACGCAAAGACATGGGATGGGACAATAGGTCACTTGTCTCAAGTACAACAATTAAATTAGTCTATCTACCCAAGAAAGACGTTATAAAGGAACTTTTAAATAAGAATGATATCTATTGCTTCTTTTCTGGTATTCGAGCCGATAAAGATGTCTTTGAGTGGTTTAAAGAAAGTCTAAATTATCCTGTAAAAAGATACATCATAACTGAGCCTCCTTTTACATTTAATAAACCATTATGGATGCATTATATAAGATTCTTTTTACAAGATTATAAGTTTGTCAAATATATTCATGGAGTATTTGCTATAGGTGAAGATGCCGTAAAATATTATAAGAGCATTTCAAATCAATGGAAAGTTTTTCCTTTTCAATATGTAACTGCACCCAAAGAACGCACACAAAAGACACCAGAAGGAAATCTAAAATTACTTTTTGTAGGAAACCTTTGTAAAAGAAAAAATGTAAAAATCGTAATTGAAGCACTAAAAGGTTTAAATAATCTAGTATTTACAATTGTCGGGAATGGAGAAGAAAAAACGAATCTTGAGAAACTAGCACAAGAATACAAAATACCAGTTTCATTTTTAGGTACTAAAAACATGAAAGAAATACCATCAATCATGCAAGAAAATGATGTACTCGTTTTGCCCTCATTACATGATGGATGGGGAGCTGTTGTAAATGAAGCTATGGATTTAGGACTATATGTAATAGTCAGTAATCGATGCGGAGCACGAACAATGATAAACAAAGGAATAACCGGAGAAGTGTTCATATCAAATAACATAAAATCATTGAGAGATTCCATAACTCATTGTTTAGAGATAAAAGATGACATAAGAAAAAAAATCAAAGATAATATCAAGTCTTTTGATAAGTTTCGAGGAAAATCTGTGGCTAAATACTTAATTAATTGTATAGAGAAATGAAAATATTACACTATATACCAAGTATAGACAGGACATCAGGCGGTGTAGGTGCATACATGCAATTACTAGCCAAAGAACTAGGTAAATTGTGTGACTTATATATAGTAACTTCCATTTCTGAAAATCCATTGTCTATAGAAAATGCAAAAATTATCACTATTCCGTCCAAAATAACAGAATTTCGACAAATGAAAAAGGAATGGTGTAGATTACTTAATGAGATAAAGCCTGACTTAGTACACATAAACTGCTGTTGGATGCCACAAAGCGCATTTACACAGAAATGGGCGCAAGAGTTAGGCTATAAAGTAATTCTTTCTCCTCATGGAATGCTGGAACCATGGATAATATCTAGACATTACTGGACTAAAAAAGTACCTGCTCTCCTACTTTATCAGCGAGCTGCAATCAAAAATGCAACTTGCCTCCATGCCACAGCAGAAAGTGAAAAAAACAATCTTTTAAGATTAGGTTATAACAAAAAAATTGAAGTAATAGCCAATGGCATAGATGTAGATAATATAAGAATGAAGGATAACTGGGAAAGAAAAAAGCAGATTCTATTCTTATCCCGAATTCATGTGAAAAAAGGAATTGAATTTCTACTGGAAGCCGTCGCGATACTAAAAGAACAACTCACAGACTATACCATAAATATTGCAGGAGAAGGAGATGCTGATTATATTGCTTCCCTTAAAAACAAGGCTAAAGAATTAGGCATAGAGAAGTTAATAAACTTCTGCGGCGGCGTGTATGGAGAAAATAAATGGAATCTCTTTAGAGACGCAGATATTTTTGTTCTCCCCACTTATTCTGAGAACTTTGGAATAGTAGTAGGTGAAGCTCTTGCCTGCGGTACACCTGTAATTACTACTAAAGGAACTCCATGGGAGGAGTTAAACACAGAACATTGTGGGTGGTGGACTGAAATTGGTTCTAAAGCAACAAAAGAAGCATTATCAAGTTTTCTAACCTTATCAGTTGAAGAACTAAAAAAAATGGGATATAATGGTAGAAGACTTATCGAAAATAAATATTCGACTAAGAAAATAGCTCAGGATATGTATTTATTATATAATAAGATTCTCAAAAATGGATAAAAACCTAAAATCAATTGGACGTGTCACTCTTGAAATAAAGATAAAAAGAGCTATATGGAATATTAGTTCATTATTCCTATTCAGATTTCTCGGAACTAAATTCTTCAGGAAATGGCGTATCATGCTTCTAAAAATATTTGGAGCTAAAATAGAATGGGATGCAGAGGTATATTCCTCCGTAAAAATATGGGCACCCTGGAATCTTCAAATGGGACACCGAGCATGTTTAGGCCCTGAAGTAATTTGTTACAATCAAGATAAAGTAATCTTAGAGGATGATGTGGTGGTATCACAATATAGTTATCTATGTACTGCATCCCATGATATCAATATGCTAAATACGGCCAATGACTCTTTAGTTACTGCTCCAATCTGGATAAAGGAAAAAGCGTGGATTGGTTCGAAAGCATTTATTGGTTTAGGTGTATGTATAGGAAAAGCTGCTGTGGTTGGGGCAACAGCATCCGTTTATAAAAGCGTCGAAGATTATCATGTAGTAGGTGGAAATCCTGCAAAAACAATAAAGATAAGAGATTTAAAATGACAAAGAATTCAATAGCCGCCATCATTCTCACAAAAAACGAGGAAAAGCATATAGCACGTTGCATCAACTCCCTGAAAGGAATCTGTGATGAAGTTTTTGTAATTGATTCTTTAAGTACCGACCGAACATGCGAAATAGCAGAGGAATTAGGGGCAAAAGTCTACAAAAACCCTTGGAAAAATTATGCTACCCAATTCAACTACGGAGTATATCAATGTCCTATCCAGTCGGAATGGATTTGGCGTATTGATGCAGACGAGTTTTTAGAGGGTAACATCGGTACAGCTGTAAAAAATGCGTTAAGCAACTGTTCTGAAAGTGTAAATGGAGTGTATGTAAGAAAACGGATTGATTTCATGGGAAAGCCGCTATTACATGGTGGCTGGTATCCCTCCTACCACCTCAAAATCTTCCGTAAAGGGCATGGGGATTGTGAAAACCGATGGATGGACGAGCATATCCGGATATTTGATGGAACAACTATTACCATAAAGGAAGGGAATCAAGTGGATGCCAACCTGAATGACCTGACCTGGTGGACGGAAAAACACAACGGATATGCTACCCGTGAAATGGTAGATATGCTAATGATGGAGTATGGGCTGGATGCGAAAGCGCAAGAAGTTGTACCAAAGTTCTTCGGTACAGAAGAACAACGAAAACGCTGGCTAAAAATCAAATACATTAAATCCCCCCTCTTCATAAGACCATTTATCAATTTCTTTTTAAGATACATCCTTAAAAGAGGATTCCTTGACGGGAAAGAAGGTTTTATATGGCATATACTACAAGGATTTTGGTACAGAATGTTAGTTGATGCAAAAATCTTTGAGATAAAAAAACAATTTAAATATGACCATATAGCATTAAAAGAATATCTAAGAAACAAATATATAACTAAATAACAATATAAAATCCACAAAAGCACAATGCAAACACACGTAGTCATTATGCAGGCGGAATCGGCAGCCGGTTCTGGGCTATGAGCACCCCCGAATATCCCAAACAGTTTATTGACGTGATGGGATGTGGTAAATCACTTATACAGCTTACTGTAGAGCGTTTTCTTCCGCTCTGTCCGATAGAGAATTTTTGGGTAGTAACCAGCGAAAAGTATACAGACATCGTGAAGGCGCAGTTGCCGGAATTAACGGAAAGCCATATTCTGGCTGAACCGGAAGCGCGTAACACAGCGCCTTGTATCGCGTATGCCTGCTGGAAAATCAAAAAGGAGTTTCCGGAGGCAAACATCGTGGTCACACCTTCGGATGCCCTGGTGATAAATACCGCTGAATTCGCACGGTGTATCGCTGCCGCACTCGAAAAGACAGCGGAATCAGCTGCCATCGTGACCTTGGGTATCAAGCCCAGCCGTCCGGAAACGGGTTATGGGTATATTGCGGCCAAAGGTGAGGCTGACAGCAGAGGTATTTACGAAATGGAGGCTTTCAAGGAAAAGCCAGACAAAGAAACTGCTCTGAAGTATGTAGCTGCCGGAAACTTTTTCTGGAATGCGGGCATATTCGTATGGAACGTGGAAACCATTACCAGGGCCATCCGGATGTATGCACCGCAGATAGCCGGAGTGATGGATGAACTGGAACCTGCCTTATTTACGGATAAGGAACAAGAGGAACTGAAACGGCTCTTCCCTACCTGCGAGAAAATTTCAATTGACTATGCCGTCATGGAAAAGGCGAAAGAAATTGATGTACTGCCGGCGGAATTCGGCTGGAGCGACTTGGGCAGCTGGGGTTCACTGCACACATTGTTGCCGCAGGATGAGAACGGAAATGCATACGTGGGAGATAACGTGAAGCTATTTGGATGCCGGAACTGTGTGGTACATGTGGCAGACGAGCAGAAAGTGGTGTTAGAAGGACTAGAGGGTTACATCGTAGCGGAAAAGAACGGAAAACTGTTGGTCTGCCGCCTGACAGAGGAACAACGTATCAAGGAGTTTTCACAAGCGTAATAGATTAAACCTGAATCCTCAAAACTCTATTCTTATGAAATAACAAATATCTAAAAATCAAATGCTTAATTCTATTATTATTATTTCGACTTTCATTCTGTTTTCCATTATCATTCCTAAATCTAGGAATGATAATGAAAATGATAAATACTTATCATTAGATACCTCAACTATATTAAGAGGGATAGCAATTTTATTGGTAATATTCCAGCATTTTGGAGGAAGTTTTGGGACCAATTTACTAACCCCATTAGGAGGTACTGGAGTTGCTATTTTTCTAGTTCTTTCTGGATTCGGATTAAATGAATCATTCAAAAAGAAAGGGTTAGATTATTATTGGAGAAATAGAACAATTAGAGTATTTATACCTTATTTTATTTTTATTTCTCTTATATCATGCTGCTCTAAAAACTTTGACATAAGAATTTATTTATTAGATATTCTCGGAATAAAAACTTCTTATTGGTATATTGGTTTTCTTTTAAAACAATACATTGTATATTATATTGCAACCAGATTCTTTTATAAATTTAGGCTCCAAATAATATTTGTCACATCCATCATTTTTATATTTATCTTACCTAACATTGAAGCAGAACAAGGTCTGTCATTCCTATTAGGAGTTCTTATTTCAGAAAACTATAACAAAGTATGTTCAAGTAAATTATTTACAAAGAACATTTTAATATTTTCATTTTTCTGTATCGGAACTATTTTTTTAGCAATTAAACAACTACCCATCATTCGAGAATATGAAGGTCATTATATATGGCATTGGATACAACTATTTATTAAATTACCGTATGCAATATTTTTCATTCTCATCATACATAAACTTCCGATATTCAAAAGCAAATTTCTAATTTTCATTGGAATAATATCTTATGAACTATATCTTGTACACATGATTTTCCTAAAATATATTGATATGAAACTTATGAATGCTTTCATTGTCCTTATAGTATCATTTGCATTATCTTATTTATTTTATCTCTTAAATCAGCACATAAATACATTTTTAAGACAAAGAATAAAGGTCAATTTCTGATAGACTAAAAATAAACTTTAGCTGTTTTGGGTAACTATGGTATTGTTTTTTCCTTGCAAACAATATCTTATAATTTAATTCATTCAGACTTGTAAGTATATATGATTGCTGAAAAAATGTAATCATCAAGCATTAACTACTATCAACAAAAACGATATCGGATATGTGAAGAGATTAACTATCTACATGTATAAGAGACACCCAAATTACTGAATCTAATTTGTTATCTATCGCATTAGGTTATAATGAGAAACACTCACAAAAAGGAACATAACAATCTAAATTTCATATAAGAAGAATATATGATTACATATAAACTAAATTTTTGAATAACTTTGTAACAACATTCAAAATTTTTTACTACGGGTGCAAATCTTTAAAAATATGAAAAATTACACCATCGCTGTAGCCGGCACAGGCTACGTAGGTCTATCCATTGCTACGTTGTTGGCCCAGCATCATCAAGTAATGGCAGTAGACGTCATCCCTGAAAAGGTGGAGAAAATAAATAACCGTATCAGCCCGATTCAGGATGAATACATCGAAAAGTATTTAGCAGAGAAGGAACTGAACCTGACCGCTACACTGGACGGGGCTTCAGCCTATCAGAATGCGGATTTCGTGGTGATTGCCGCTCCTACCAACTACGACCCGGTGAAGAATTATTTCGATACGTCGCATGTAGAGGAAGTAATAGACCTGGTGTTGGAGGTGAATCCGGACGCGGTAATGGTAATCAAGAGTACCATTCCGGTTGGTTACTGCCGCAGCTTGTACGTGAAGTATGCGGAAAAATTCCGCTCCACTCCTGCCCTTGCGGGAAAGAAATTCAACCTGCTATTCTCACCGGAGTTCTTGCGTGAGAGCAAGGCGCTGTACGATAACCTCTACCCCAGCCGTATCATCGTGGGCTTCCCGAAACTGATTAACGGACGCGACGAGGAGAACGCGGCTATTCAGGCGATTGCCGGGGAAGATCTGGAGGAAAAGGCGCATGAGTTTGCGGCGCTGTTGCAGGAGGGTGCTTTAAAGCCGGATATTGACACATTGTTTATGGGGCTGAAAGAGGCAGAAGCGGTGAAGCTGTTTGCCAATACCTACCTGGCACTGCGTGTAAGCTACTTTAACGAGCTGGATACGTATGCGGAAGTGAAGGGGCTGGACACACAGGCCATCATTCAGGGTATCTGTCTGGACCCACGCATCGGTTCGCATTATAACAATCCTTCTTTTGGCTACGGAGGCTACTGTCTGCCAAAGGATACCAAGCAGCTGTTGGCCAATTACCAGGATGTGCCGGAGAACCTGATTCAGGCTATCGTGGAGAGCAACCGTACGCGCAAGGATTTCATTGCTGACCAGGTGCTGAAGAAAGCGGGATACTACGATTATTACAACCGCGGGGATTACAGTCCGGAAGCAGAGAAAGAATGTGTCATTGGGGTATACCGCCTGACCATGAAGTCGAACAGCGACAATTTCCGCCAGAGCAGCATCCAGGGGGTAATGAAGCGAATCAAGGCGAAAGGTGCCACGGTCATCATCTATGAACCGACTTTGGAAGACGGTACTACGTTCTTCGGCTCACGGGTGGTGAATAACCTGGAGGATTTCAAGAAGCAGAGCAACGCCATCATTGCCAACCGCTACGATGCGTGCCTGGATGATGTAAAAGACAAGGTTTATACACGTGATATTTTCAGAAGAGACTAGTTACAGTTAATAATTAACAATGAATAATGAAAAACGGGTACGTGCACCGTTCTTCATTCTTCATTCTTCATTCTTCATTCTTCATTATTCATTTTTTTCATTTTTCATTATTCATTATGGAGACTTTCAAACGTAACATACTGATTACCGGCGGTGCCGGATTTATTGGCAGCCACGTGGTGCGCCTGTTCGTAAACAAGTATCCGGAATACCGTATCATCAACCTGGACAAGCTGACGTATGCGGGTAACCTGGCGAACCTGAAGGACATTGAGAACCTGCCGAACTATGTGTTCATAAAGGCGGACATCTGCGACTACGAGAAGATGCAGGAGCTGATGGAGCTGTATCACGTAGATGGTATCATTCACCTGGCTGCAGAGAGCCACGTGGACCGAAGCATCAAGGATCCGTTTACCTTTGCACGCACCAACGTGATGGGTACACTGTCGCTGCTGCAGGCGGCCAAGGTGTACTGGGAAAGTCTGCCGGAGAAGTATGAGGGTAAGCGTTTCTATCACATCTCTACCGACGAGGTGTACGGGGCACTAGAGATGACGCATCCGGAGGGTATCGAGCCTCCGTTCACTACCACGGCTTCGTCGTCGGAACATCACCTGGCCTACGGGAAGGATTTCTTCTACGAGGATACGAAGTATAATCCGCACAGCCCCTACTCTGCCAGCAAGGCGAGCAGTGACCACTTTGTGCGGGCATTCCACGATACATACGGCATGCCGACCATCGTGACAAACTGTTCGAACAACTACGGGCCGTATCAGTTCCCGGAAAAGCTGATTCCGCTGTTCATCAACAACATCCGTCACCGCAAACCGCTGCCGGTGTACGGTAAGGGAGAAAACGTGCGCGACTGGCTGTATGTAGTGGATCATGCGCGAGCTATCGACGTGATTTTCCACAACGGTAAGACGGCAGAAACCTATAACATCGGCGGTTTCAACGAGTGGAAGAACATTGACATCATCAAGGTGGTGATTAACACGGTAGACCGTCTGCTGGGCCGCAAGGAGGGTGAAGACATGGATTTGATTACCTACGTAACCGACCGTCTGGGCCACGACATGCGTTATGCCATCGACTCTACAAAGCTGCAGAAGGAACTGGGCTGGGAACCGAGCCTGCAGTTTGAAGAGGGTATCGAGAAGACGGTGCGCTGGTACCTGGACAACCAGGAATGGATGGACAACGTGACGAGCGGTGACTACCAGAAGTATTATGACTCGATGTATAAGGGACGATAACCAAGAACTAAAAATAAAGTATCTGCATTTCAAATCCACTGAAATACAGATACTTTTTTCATCATAAGGTCACTTGACAAATATACAAAAGCTGCATACAAAAAAATTATACATCTTATCTGAAATAACGGGAAAGAACAATCAATCTAATCATTTATTTTGTATCTTTGTGTATAAAATAATCAGTTTATATGGAAATAGGGATATTAAATATACTGGATAAAAAAGATATAAGTGCAGAACGCATTGTATTGCAAGTAAGAGAAGATTGTAACAGCTGGGCATTTATTCTTTTCTGTAATACCTCAAAAGATGAAGGTTGCAGAAAATCTTTTATATTTCCCAACATGGAAATCCATAAAGGTGACATGATTACTATATACTCCAAAAGAGGCACAGAGAAAAAACAAAAAATATCCAATGGAAATATAAATCATATTTTATATTGGAAAGAAGATAATTCGATATGGGAGAAAAACACAACTGCACTATTAGTCAAAGTAGCAGATTTCACATATAAAAGCATATAAAATGAATTTTCTCTTCTGGAATATAAATAAAAAAAATACAAGTTTCTTATTTGATAAAATAAGTATTCTAATACAGAATGAGCATATTGATGTTTGTATGCTTGCAGAACTGGATCAAGCAGATACGGCAAAACTATTACATATCATTAACTCAAGAAACGGTAATTCCTATAAGATAGTCCAATGTCTGGTATGGAAAAAAATCGTGATTATAAGTAAAAAAAACATCGATATAAGTACATACGACGAAAGCGGTAAAAGGATTGGTGCTTTTAAAATAAAAAGTGATATATTTGAAAAAGAAGTTCTATTATTTCCAATCCACTTTTATGACAAAAAAAACTATGACTCTACAGAACAAAATGAACGAATAGAAAAAATTAAAAAGTTCATAGATGATACCGAAAGCAGACATGGAGAAAGTAATTTATCTATAGTATGCGGAGACTTCAATTTAAACCCTTTTGAGACTCCAATGATAAAAACAAAAGGAATGCATGCCGTCATGGAAAAAGACATAGCCAAAAAAGGTGAAAGAATTGTAGACGGAGATGCGTACAAGTTTTTTTATAATCCCATGTGGGGATTTTATGGCGACAATGGGAAAGGAAATGTATCGGGAACTTATTTCCTACAACGATCATTGAATGTAGAATTATTCTGGCATTTACTTGATCAGGTTCTCATCAGAAAAGGACTCATAGATTATTTTGAAGATTCACAATTAGATATAATCACAACCATAGATGGGAATAGCTTATTAAACAGAAACGGTTCTATTAACAACAAAGATTATTCAGATCATTTGCCACTAAAATTTCGAATAAACATCTAAAAATATATACCATGTGTAAAAGTTTATGGCCTGATATTACTGCTAAAAGGGAAGAAACTCCTAAGGATATTCTGCAGCAGCAAGCAAATTTCTTATCGGAAAATACAAATGGGAAAATCGTCGGAAATATAGAGATTTCTGAGGGTAGTAACTTTGAGATTGAAAAAGATTTAAGAACTTTGATAAGACGAACGGAGCAAGACCTTTGTTATAAACTCTATATTACTGCGACTCACATGGGGGGGGTTCGTTTTTTATTACTTAGCATGTTACAAAATCCCATCGAAATCTATCCATGCCATCTGAAAGATGAAGTAAATGAAGTAGAATATAAAGACCTAGAGAATATGGATAGTTTCATAGCTAGATTAAAAGAAATTCTTCAAAGTCCTAAAATAAGCACATTGCTGTCAAACTTAATATGAAATTATGAAAAGATATTGCCAGACACTGGAGCTTTATGACGACAAGGAGCTGATTGAAGCCTACGTGGCAGAACATGCGCATGTGTGGGAAGAGGTGAAAGCGGGTATCCGCGAAGTAGGTATCACGGACATGCAGATTTACATTGACGGAAACCGCCTGTTCATGATTATGGATACCACGGATGAGTTTGACATGGAACGGGATTATGCACGGCTGGCTACCCTGCCCCGTCAGGCGGAATGGGAAGCGCACATGGCGAAGTTCCAGAAAGCCGCTCCGGGAGCTACCTCGCAGGAGAAATGGAAGCTGATGACGCGGATATTTAAGCTGTAAAGAGTGAAAGAGTGAAAAATTAAAAATTAAAAACGAGTGGATGTTTTCTCTTTTGACAAAAGAACAGAAAGACAAAAGATTTAATAATAAAGTGAAAACGGGATGCTTTTACCGCTTTTACTTTTTAACTATTAACTTTTAACTCTATATGTTCTTCTGTTCTTATGTCTAAAAATATATGCTCATGAAAAAGTTATTGTCATTGCCACCGAATCTGGTGGAGTGTTTTCACGATATTATGCACGCGGACCACAAGGAGTGGTTCTGCACATCGGACCCGGTGGGAAAGAAACTGGGTTCGGGAGGTGGTACGGCCTGGCTGCTGAATGCTTGCCGGGAGGAAGAGGATAAGGATGCCGCACTGGGCGACTGGCTGGCACGGGAGAAGCGTATCCTGCTGCATGCAGGGGGACAGAGCCGCCGTCTGCCGGGCTATGCACCGTCGGGCAAGGTACTGACGCCGATACCGGTGTTCCGCTGGGCACGCGGACAGCGCATCACACAGGACTTGCTGTCGCTGCAGCTGCCGCTGTATGAGGAAATCATGGAACGGGCGCCGGAGGGACTGCGCACGCTGATTGCGAGCGGCGACGTGTACATCCGTGCCACGGAGCCGCTGCAGGAGATTCCGGATGTGGACGTGGTGTGCTACGGCTTGTGGGTGGACCCGGAACTGGCAAAGAACCACGGGGTGTTCGTATCGTCGCGGAAGGAACCGGAGAAGCTGGACTTCATGCTGCAGAAACCGAGCGTGGAGGAAATGGGCCAGCTGATGCAGGATTACCTGTTCCTGATGGACATCGGCATCTGGCTGCTGAGTGACCGTGCCATCGAGCTGATGGTGAAACGTTCTACCGACAAGGACGGAGGCGTGAAGTTCTACGACATGTATTCGGAATTCGGACTGGCACTGGGAGCGCATCCGCGCATCGTGGATGAGGAGCTGAACAGCCTGAAGGTGGCTATCCTGCCGCTGCCGGGCGGTGAGTTCCACCACTACGGTACGAGCCGGGAGATGATTTCGTCGACACTGGCCGTGCAGAACTGCGTGACGGACCAGCGGGCGATTATGCACCACAAGGTGAAACCGCATCCGGCGGTGTTCGTGCAGAATGCGGAGATGGAATTCCCGCTGACGGCCGACAACGCGGAGGTGTGGGTGGAAAACAGCCACGTGGGCAAGAACTGGATGCTACACAGCCGGAACATCATCACGGGGGTACCGCGCAACAACTGGGCACTGAACGTGCCGGAAGGGGTGTGCATCGACGTGGTACCGATGGGCGAACGGGAGTTTGCCGCACGTCCGTACGGTTTTAACGATAAATTCAAGGGGAGCCTGAAGGAGGCTTCTACGGCATATCTGGGCCGTCCGGTGACGGAATGGCTGGCGGAAAGAGGTCTGACAGCGGACGAAATCCGGGGCTGTGAGGACTTGCAGTCGGCTGCGATTTTCCCGGTGACGGACTCGATAGAGGATTTGGGCACGGTGCTGCAATGGATGACGGATGGCGGACAGGGTGAAGCCGGACGGGCTATCTGGCAGAAGGCACGAAAGGTATCGGCCGACGAGATTTCGGCGTATGCGAACCTGCGACGGCTGTTCGCCCAGCGGGAGGTGTTCCGCAAGGAGAACTGGAGCCTGCTGGCCAAGAACCAGGAACGGAGCGTGTTCTATCAGGTGGACTTGCAGGAAGCAGCGGAAGCGTTTGCCAAAGGGGGCATCGCCCTGCCGGAGGAACTGCCGGAAGGGACTTCCCTGCTGAAGCGTATCAGCGACGCGATGTTCCGCGCGAAGGTGCGCGAGCTGGAGGGGAATCCGGAAGCGAAGGAACTGGAGGCACGGGCGTTCGGCCTGATGCGTCAGGGACTGACCAGCACGATGGATTACCGTCAGCAGCCGAAGTTGTCGGTGTATGCGGACCAGATTGTGTGGGGACGCAGCCCGGTGCGTATCGACATTGCAGGGGGATGGACGGATACCCCACCCTACAGCCTGATGGAGGGCGGAAATGTGGTGAACCTGGCCATTGAGCTGAACGGACAGCCGCCGCTGCAGGTGTACGTGAAGCCGTCGAAGGAATACCGCATTACGTTGCGTTCGATTGACCTAGGTGCCATGGAGGTGGTGTCTACCTACGAGGAGCTGCAGCATTTCAACAAGGTGGGTTCGCCTTTCTCTATTCCCAAGGCGGCACTGGTACTGGCAGGATTCCATCCGGATTTCTCCATGGAACGGTTTGCTTCGCTGGAAGCACAGCTGAAAGCGTTCGGCACGGGTATTGAAGTGACCTTGCTGTCGGCCATTCCGGCGGGTTCGGGACTGGGCACCAGCTCTATCCTGGCGGCTACGGTGTTAGGGGCGCTGAATGATTTCTGCGGCCTGAACTGGGACAAGCAGGGCATCGGCAGCCGTACACTGGTATTGGAACAGTTGCTCACCACGGGGGGCGGCTGGCAGGATCAGTACGGGGGTGTGCTGCACGGGGTGAAGCTGCTACAGACGCAACCGGGATGGCATCAGGAACCGAAGGTGCGCTGGTTGCCGGATTACCTGTTCACGAGCGACGAGTACCGCAAGTGCCATCTGCTGTATTACACGGGCATTACGCGTACGGCCAAGGGCATCCTGGCGGAGATTGTGAAGGGTATGTTCCTGAACTCGAACCGTCACCTGCACCTGCTGGAACAGATGAAGGGTCACGCCATGGATATGTACGACGCCATCCTGCGGAATGATTTCGAGGAAACGGGACGACTGATACGGAAGACGTGGAAGCAGAACCAGCTGCTGGATGAGGGTACGAACCCGGCGACAGTGCAGGCCTTGACGGAACGGATTGACGACCTCTGCCTGGGATACAAGTTGCCGGGGGCCGGGGGCGGCGGTTACCTGTACATGGTGGCCAAGGATCCGGATGCGGCGGTGCGTATCCGCCGGATTCTGACAGAGGAACGTCCGAACGAACGGGCGCGCTTCGTGGAGATGAGTTTATCGAACAAGGGACTGGAAATCAGTAGAAGCTGAGATGGAAAAGATTGGATTAGTAAGAACCAGGGACGGAAAGAGTTTCCTGGTTCCTTTTATTTTGATTACTTCCCTCTTTTTTCTGTGGGGAGTGGCACACAGTATTCTGGATGTGCTGAACAAACATTTTCAAGATACACTGGAGATTACCCGCACGCGCTCGGCCCTGATTCAGGCGGTGGTATACGGAGGGTATTTTATCATGGCGCTGCCGGCGGGACGGATTATCCGCCGCTTCGGCTACCGCACAGGGGTGCTGACGGGCCTGGTGCTGTATGGCATCGGGGCGTTGCTGTTCATTCCGGGAGGACGAATTCAGTCGTTTGAGTTTTTCCTGCTGGCACTGTTCGTCATCGGTTGCGGACTGACCTGCCTGGAAACGGCCTCGAACCCGTATGTCACGGTGCTGGGTGAACCGGAAGGCAGTGAGCGGCGCATCAACCTGGCCCAGTCGTTCAACGGGCTGGGCTGGATTTGCGGTCCGCTGGCGGGAGGTTTCTTCCTCTTTGCCGGAGGAGGTGACGTGACTACTCCTTACGCGGTGCTGGGTACGGTGGTGCTGTGCATCGCCATCCTCTTTTCGCGGGTGAAACTGCCGGAAATAGGCCGGGAAGTTGAAAGCGGACAGGCTGAAGCGAGCGGGAAATCGCTGTGGAGAACGACCTCGTTCACGGTGGGACTGCTGTCGCTTTTCCTTTACGTGGCTGCACAGACGGGCATCAACAGTTTTTTCATCAACTACGCCACCGAAAATGCGGGTGTTTCGGCACAGGAGGCTTCGGTATGGCTGTCGTTCGGCGGCATGGGACTGTTCATGGCCGGACGCATGGGCGGAAGCTGGCTGATGCGCTTCGTGAAGGGGGAAAAAGTGCTGGCCGTTTGTGCGGCAGGTGCCTGTGTATGTATGGCGGCAGTCATTCTGATGCCGGGTGGAGCAGGATGGTATTTCCTGTTACTGTGCTTTTTATGTGAATCGATTATGTTTCCTACTATTTTTTCCTTATCTTTGCGCCACGCTGGCACACAAACCAAACAGGCTTCTTCTTATCTGATTATGTCGATTGTAGGAGGAGCAGTGGCTCCCTTGTTAATGGGGCTCATAGCCGACCGTATTTCCATGGCAGTGGGATTTATCGTACCATTGGTTTGCTTTATGGAAATCTGGGGATTCGCAGCAAGATACCGAAAACTATCGTAATAGTTTTGTCACATACCACATCAGGCAACGGATTATTTATTGCTAAATAAATAGAACTTTGATATGAAGATATCCATTATTACCTCATGCTTCAACCGGGAAGCGACCATCGGTCAAGCAATTGAAAGCGTATTGTCACAGGATTATCCGGACATCGAATACATTGTGGTGGACGGAGCCAGCAAAGACCGTTCACTGGAAGTAATCAATCGTTACAAGGACAGAATATCCAAAATTATCTCAGAGCCCGACAAAGGAATGTACGAAGGTATCAATAAAGGCATCAAGGCAGCTACAGGGGATATAATCGGACTGCTGCACAGTGATGATTTTCTGTATGCCAAGGATACCATCAGCCGGATGGCGCAAGAATTTGAACGGACGGGAGCAGACTTTGTGTATGGCAACGGCTTGTTTGTTGACCCGGACAATACGGATAAGGTGATTCGAAACTGGATGGGAGGAAGCTACAGCAAATGGAAGGTACGCCACGGATGGCTTCCACTGCACCCTACATGCTACATCCGGAAAGAATGCTATGACCGATACGGATTATACGATGAGAGTTACAAGATTGCAGCAGACTCGGATTTGCTGGTAAGATTCCTATACGAAGCCGACTTAAAGGTGGAATATCTGAATGAATACATCGTACGTATGCGCATGGGAGGTTTATCGACCGACAGTGCACGACGAAAAAAGATGTGGGACGAGGATGTCAGAATGTACCGGAGCCACGGCTTCTCTCCTACACTCACCAAACTGCAAAAAATGGCCTGGAAGGTACCGCAATTTATTTCGGCCAAACTGAAATTCTAAGGATGGGATAGCCAACTGAGACTTTAAAACGTAACATCAGTATACTTTTTTGAGGTTTAATCGTATAATTTACCATTATACGGTTAAACTTTTCATTATTTCATTGATTTTTAGACAAAAATCCAATTACTTTGCAAAAGCACTTTTGATAAAAATACAAAAAACATAGCGCATGAAAACAAAATATGACGCCTATAACAGTTGGGTAAGCTTTTTTATCGTTACTTGTGAAACGCTTATTACGGGTGGATTGTTCTATCTGTTGTTTCTCACTACAGAAGATACGCCATGGCACAAGATTCTGCAGGCACCGCACCTGCAGGTCATACTGACGGTGATGCTTTGCTACTTCGTATCGGCCATGCAGATTGGTGTGGTACTTTACCGGCGTAAGGTATATGCCTACCAGATTCTGGGTAAGGTATTGAGAAGTACAATCTGCTTCGGAATATTATCAGGGGTAGTGTTGGAGCTGGGACGATTCATGGATGCCTGGTCGTATTTCTACCTGACTTTTTTAGGGCTGCTGTTTATTTCGCTGTCTGTATTCCGTATCCTCATGCGATGGGGACTGAAAAGATACCGTTCGAAAGGTGGTAACCTGCGCTATGTAGTGCTGGTGGGTAGTTCAGGAAACAACCGCGAGCTATATTATGAACTGACGACTCAGGACTGGACCGGATTCAGGGTAAAGGGGTATTTCGACTTTGAGCCGAACCCGAAATTTCCACAGGAATGTCCGTACCTGGGAAAACCCCAGGACGTGAAAGAATACCTGGAAAAGAACGGAAACACGCATTACCTGTTCTGCTGTCTGCCTTCAAAGGAACATGTCATTATCCGCTCGCTGATTGATTACTGCGAGAACCACCTGGTGCATTTCTACAGTGTGCCGAACATTTACAACTACCTGCAGAACCGTGTATACTTTAACATGGTGGGCAACGTGCCTTTCCTGAGCCTGCGACCGGACCCGCTGAGCCGGACGGGCAACAAGATGCTGAAACGGGCGTTCGACATCGTGTTCTCGCTGCTGTTTCTGTGTACGCTCTTCCCGATTATCCTGCTTATTGTGACCATTATCACCAAACTGACCATGCCGGGACCAGTGTTCTTCAAGCAGAAACGAAACGGGCTGAACGACAAGGAGTTCTACTGCTATAAGTTCCGGAGTATGAGGGTGAACACGCAGGCCGACTCGCTGCAGGCTACCAAAGATGACCCGCGCAAGACACGCTGGGGAAACATCATGCGAAAAACGAGCATCGACGAACTGCCGCAGTTTATCAATGTGCTGCTGGGCGACATGAGCGTGGTAGGTCCCCGACCGCACATGCTGAAACACACGGAGGAATATTCGAAACTGATTAACAAGTATATGGTGAGACACTTCGTGAAGCCGGGCATCACGGGCTGGAGCCAGGTGACGGGCTATCGCGGAGAAACCAAGGAGCTGAAGGATATGGAAGGACGTATCCGTGGAGATATATGGTATATCGAACACTGGAGCTTCGGCCTGGACTTGTTTATCATCTATAAAACGGTGATGAATGCTATACATGGGGAAAAGAACGCATACTAAGACTTAATGAAAATTTATTTATAACCAAAGTTTTATGAATCATTTTTTAAGGCGGGGTATCTGCCTGGGAGCATGGGTGGCCGGTTGCGGCATGGCTCATGCACAGCTGGCCGCGGTGAAAACGAACGCACTGCTGTGGGGGAACCTGACGCCGAACATTTCAATGGAGCTGGTGACAGCTTCCAAATTCAGTCTGGAAGGGACTGTGTTTTACGGACTAAACAAGACGCCGCTGGATGCCCAGTTAAAAGGGGCACAGGCGGAGTTCAGGTATTGGATTTCTGGAAGGCCGATGACGCGCTCGTTCATCGGCTTATCTGTAAGCGGACTAAGGTATACGGTGGTGCACAAGGGAAAGGCGCACCAGGGAGAAGCTGCAGGACCGGGACTGACATACGGCTATGCCTGGCCGCTGAGTAAACGGTTCAACCTGGAATTCTCGGCCGGAGTGGGTGCTCTGTGGTACAGGGAGAAGAAATATCCGGAGGGTACATACCTGAAAAAAGAAGAGTATAATGCAAACGGAGTGAAGTGTGTGCCGACAGAAATAGCGGTGTCATGCTGCTATTTATTCTAAGAAGCTGAAGCGTATGAATAGGAAAAGAATAAGCCGCATCGGGAAATATGTACTGGTTACGATGCTGCTGACTGCTGTCCCCGCAAGCGGATGGGCGCAGCGAATGATCAAGGTGAGCGGCACGGTTTACAACATTGCGGACAAGAAAAAGAAGGTTCCGTTCTCGGGAAGCGTGGTCTATGTATATAGCTGCAAGACAGTGGCGGCCGCAAAGGACCTGAAGAACAGTCTGGACAAGGATAATACCAATTTCGCACTGTTCATGAACGAAGATGAAAGGGCGGAAACGGATGCCAACGGGTATTACGAGATTCTGGTGCCGGACAACGGGGCACTGGTGTTCAAAGCCGGCCTGAACAAGGCCATTCTGGAAAAGGTGAGCAACCGCATGAAAATAGACGTAGAAGTGGATGACGGTATCTATCTGAAGGAGGTAGTGGTAACGGGAGAGCTGAAGCAGATTCAGCCGGAACCGAAGGCCAGCCGACTGATAGGTAACCGTTTTTATCCTTATAATACGTTCCTGGTCCCACATGGAGAAGGCAACAAGTATTCGCGCCTGATTGTGCAGCCGTATGTGCTGAACTGTGTGACCAACGACACGGTGGCTTTCCTGAAGCCGCTGGTATACGACGGCAAAGAATATCACCTGACCCAGACCCGACGAATGGGGTACGACCTGAAAAGGGATCCTCTGGAGCCTTATATCCAGTCACGGCCGCTGGTGAATGAGCGGATGGTGATTGAATGGCAAGACACGGTGACGGTGCCCGACCCGAACGTGAATTACAGTTGCTATGCGGATTTCTGTATAGAGGACTACAACAATGTTCCGTTCAGAAAGACGTATCAGATTAATACATGCGAGAACAAGCGCCCCCTGAAATTCCTGCAATATGACCTGATAGCCCTGGATATGGATTTCCAGAAATATCCGGAGAAGGCACAGGTGGAGAAGTTTGACACGGAGGACCAGGTGGAGCTCAGCTTTGAAATCAACTCGGACCGGCTGACGGACGACCCGAAGAACCAGGAGAGTCTGGCCGGAATACGGAAGAAACTGAACCTGATTCTGAACGAGCCCGGCGCCCTGCTGAAAGAGTTTCACGTCATCGGCAAGGCATCGCCGGAAGGATATTACCAGCAAAACCTGCAGCTGGCCCAGAAACGTATGCAGCGGATTCAGCAGGAGGTTATCGGGGTACTCCCCCATGCGGTAGCCGAACGCGTGTATCAGAACCCGCAGGCGGAAGTGGCTTCATGGGACGAGGTGGCCGAACTGCTGGAGAAGGACAGCCTGATGGAAACGGCCGGTTTCATCAGAAAGGTTGTAAGAGAACTGCCCGACCAGATGAACCGGCAGGGACAGCGAATCAAGGCCTCCAAGGACTACCGTACGGTGATTGTGCCTTACCTGGAGCGGCTGAGACAGGTGAAGTACCTGTGCCGCTATGACATCTACCGGGAACCGACCGACAAGGAGGTGATGGCGGCTTACCGGAGAAAAGGACTGGACGGAATGTATACCCGGTATGAATACTGGAAGCTGCTGCAATTGCTGAAGGACAGTCAGGAAAAGGAGGCGGTGGCACGCAAGGCATACGAAGAATCGCTAAGCATGAAGCGTCCATGGGTGCTGGCCGGAAACACGCTGGCCAAGCTGTACCTGGAAAAGGATGTGACCGACACGCGGATACTGGAACCGCTGATAGACCGTACCATCTTTACCGTGAACTATGAAAGGAAAAACATGGATACGGGAAGAACGGAGATTATCAACCCGATTGAGGTGGTGGTGAACCAGCTGTGCATGTACATCAAAGCGGGCGACTTTGAGAATGCCAGTGTCATGGCCAAGCTGATTCCGGCGGATTACAAGGAATTTGACCTGGTGAAGGCGTACGCATGGGCCATGGGCGGCTATTTCCAGGGAGGGAATACGCCTGAAGAGACGCAGCGAGCCGCAGAGACCTTCCGCACCATCTGCCAGTCGTCCGTACAGAACGAGGCGGTGATGAACCTGGCACTGGAAACGCCGCAGGGAAACGCACAGGCGGAAAAGGTGCTGGAACAGATGGCGGACGAGAGTCCTGTGAAATGGTACCTGAAGGCGGTGACGGAAGCCAGAAAGGGAGACGTAGGACTGACGGAAGCGGCTCTGTATCTGGTGAGATGTTTCAACCTGGACCAGAAGATGATTGTCACTGCCCAGAACGACGGTGAATTCACGAAAGAGATTGTGGAAACGGCGTTGGAGATGTATAAGAATCAGTAATCATGAAAATAAACAGAAAGACTTTATATATAGCTGCCCTCGGCTATTTGTGGATGGGCGGAACGGAAACTATCCTCGCACAGGATGCCACAGCCGATTCAGTGAAAACCGGCTTTTTCAACGCGATGGATTATGTGAGACAGAAAAGGTATATCCCTGCCGGAAGAGCGATTGACCCCAAGGCCAGGGGATGGAATTCTTCCTTGTCGATTTTTGCTGGTGCCGGGAAACTGGGAGGCGGAGCGGCAGGCCCCTACTCCAAAGAATTCGGTATCGCCTTCACAAAGGATGTAACCTCGTTCAACAGTTACCGTCTGGCCGTAGAAGGGGCGGTGAACGAACAGATTGGAAGAGGCGGCGTGGAAATAGCGCACATGTTCCGGATACTGGATTACCTGAGGGGCTACAAGGACGACCTGCGATGGGACCTGGAAACGGTAGTGGGTATCGGCATCTACGGGACGAAAAACAAGGTTTCAAAGGAACGTTTCGTAGCTGGAGGCATACACGGCGGACTGCACGTGAACTACCATCTGCACAACCACCTGGACCTGTTTCTGGAACCGAGGGTGAATCTTTTTACCGACGGCATCAACGGACTGGAGTCGCAGAAGAGATATGACATCGGTGCCCAGGCGATGGCCGGACTGACTTACCGGTTTACCGGACTGAACAAGACTTCCGGTCCTTCGGCCAACTCCGGCGCACTGGACAACCTGTTCTACGAAATTTATGCGGGTATTCAGGGAGATTATTCTGCCAGAATACGAAAGGCACCGATAATGAACGGGGTACTGGAACCCGTAGGTCCGGTAATGGGTATCAGCATGGGAAAATGGTTCCTGCCTTTCGGGATAAGGGGAACTTTATTTGCCGGAGTGCATAATACCCTCTCCGAGAAGGGCACTGAAAAGATAAAAGAAGGCTACGGAGGCGTGCGACTGGAGGCTATGGTCAACCTGAACCGTCTGTTCGACGACCGGGTGACTGACCCCCGACTGGAAGTAAACCTGATGGGAGGTGCGGAAGCCGGATTCGTGGCACACCGGGGAGCGACTTACGCCCGCAAAGTCAGACCTTTCACCGGACCGACACTCGGAGGACAGCTGGTGTATGCCGTAAACGACCACATCGGCGTATTCGGGCAGGCACGCTGGAGCAAGAACAGCTATACGCAAAATTTCTTGCACGGAACGAGCAGCAAACGCCGCATGCAGAACCTGAGCATAGAAATGGGGGTGCAGTACAGAAGACGCGAAGAATGTATTACCCGTCACCAATACCTGTTTGAACCCTATAACTTTGTATCGGTCGGCATGGGAGCAAATTACCCGATGCGTACCGGAGACCAGCAGCTGAAGGCCATGATGAAGCACCTGGGACAACAATTCTATGTGGGGTATGGAAGAAGATGGAGCAAATACTCATCGGTTAGAGGATACATCGAAATGGCGCATTATCCTTACAGTGTGAGCAAGCATGTATATCCCTTTACCCTCGGAGCGGACTACCTGGTGGACCTGAGCACCCTGGCCGCAGCGTATAACCCGGAAAGAATCTTTACGGTGGAAGGCCTGGCGGGTATTTTATACACGCACCACGGAACGGCACAAAAGGACTATTTCGGCGTACAGGCCGGGCTGAAAGAAACCGTGCGGATAAATGACCAATGGGGTGTCTTTGCGGAAGAAGTGCTGAGGGGCTACAAGGGAGCCATCATCCCGGGGGCCAGAACCTTGACGGAGAAGGGAATCTCCCTGCTTCCGTATGCGAATTTAGGGGTGAACCTGTACTTTTAGGCAGTTTTTTTATTAAACCTCACACATTTTGATAGATATCTTATCATTCCTTATCACGGTTTGGAAATATTGTATTATCTTTGACGCAGAATTAATAATTACATGAATATGAATAGTAGAATTTACATTCTGGCTATTGCACTGATGACAGGTGTAGGTGCAATGGCGCAAAACACGCAGCAAAACAGCAACGTAGAAAAGATTGAAAAATACACTGTACAGACCAACTTGTTTGGCGACAACTTGTTTGTAGGAGCCAACATCGGTGCACAGATGTATGTAGGCGACTACATTTCTAAAGGAAAAGCCGGCAAACTGATTACTCCGACATTCGAAATCAATGTAGGAAAATGGTTTACTCCGGGCATCGGATTGAGACTGGGATTCGGTGGTTACCAGGCTAAAGGTTACTCAGTTAAAGATGGAGGTTTTGCCTACAAACGCGTAGACACCAACGTGTATCGCACCAAATGGGGAATCCTGCACTTGCACGGTGACGTAATGCTGAACTTCACCAACCTGTTCTGCGGCTACCGTGAAGACAGATTGTACAATGCAATTCCTTACGTGAGCATCGGTTACCTGCGCGGTATCGACAATAACGAAAACGAATTGTCAGGAGGTATCGGATTCATCAACCGTTTCCGTTTGAACAAGGCTTGGGACTTGAACTTGGAATTGAAAGGAAACATCAACAACGACGTGATGGACGGTATCCGTGGCGGAAAGAATATGGAAGGTTCTGCAGCCATCATGGTAGGTGCAACTTACCGCTTCAACCGCAGAGACTGGACTAAGGGTACCGGTATCTCGGCTGCTGAAATGCAGGCTGTACAGAATCAGCTTAAGAGCATGAACGAAGAAAATGCCAGCTTGAGAAACCGCGTAAATGCACTGGAAGAAGAAAAACGTAACCAGCCGGTTGTAACTGAAACCAAGGCTAGCAACAAGCTGCCGGATGCAACTGAATATGTAGCGTTCTTCGACATCAACAAGGCTTACCTGAGCGAAAAAGAAGCAGTGAATCTGGAAGCTTATGCAAACCTGATCAAGAAGTATCCTGAAAACAAATTCATCATCACAGGATATGCTGACAAGCAGACTGGTTCGGCTGAATTCAACGAACGCCTGAGCAAGCTGAGAGCAGAAGCTGTATACAATACACTGGTAGATAAATATGGTGTAAACAAGGATCAGCTGACAATGGAATACAAAGGTGGTGTTGACACTATGTTCCGCGAAAATCCGCGTCTGAGCCGCGCCGCTATCATCCGCATGGCAAAATAAAAAAAACACTAAAATCATAGGAAATCGCTGCACTTCCTTGAAAAAGGAGATGCGGCGATTTCTTTTTTTCATTCTTTCTCTTACATTTGCAAACTAACCTTTTTTACGTAACTTTTTAAACGAATTTAGATATGATCATAGCTGTTGACTTTGACGGTACTATTGTGGAACACCGCTATCCGGAAATCGGACGGGAAAAGCCTTTTGCCTTTGACACACTGAAAATGCTGCAAAAAGAGGGGCACCGGCTGATTTTGTGGACTGTAAGAGAGGACAAGCTGCTGGAAGAGGCCGTGGATTTCTGCCGACAGCATGGAGTGGAATTTTATGCGGTCAATACGAACTATCCGGAGGAACAGGAGGCGCATCAGCATTTCTCGCGGAAGCTGAAGGCGGATGTGTTCATTGACGACCGCAATCTGGGAGGAATGCTCAACTGGGGAAGCATTTACCGCATCATACATTACCGCCTGAAAATTGCGGATCTGGTGGCCGAAACGCTGGATGAAAGGCTGGAAGAGGGCATCGAACGCCGGAAACAGGAGAAGAAGAAAAGACAGGGCTTGTTTGGCAAGCTGTTCGGATGAGACACATCCGGAGAAGATACGAAAGAAGCTGTTTCACACACGGAGCATTCCGACAGTGAAACAGCTTCTTTTATTGTATCCCTTTTGGGGAGAATTATTCTACGTAGAGCACCAGTCCCTTAAGGTATTCACCTTCCGGATGGTAGATGTTGACCGGATGGTCGCCCGGCTGGGTGAGCTGGTGAAGAATGCGCACGCTGCGTCCGCTCTGTGCAGCGGCGGTAAACACGGCGTTACGGAAGTCCTGCTTGTTCACCACCTGCGAACAGGAGAAGGTAAAGAGGATGCCGCCCGGACGTATCTTTTCGAAGGCCTTGGCATTGAGTTTGGTGTAACCGCGAAGGGCATTGCGCAGGGCATCACGGTGCTTGGCAAAGGCCGGCGGGTCGAGGATAATCAGGTCGTACTGGTCGCCCATGCGGTCGAGGAACTTGAAGGCATCTTCCGCAAAGGCCTGGTGACGGGTATCGCCAGGGAAGTTGAGGGATACGTTCTCATTGGTCAGATCGATGGCTTTGGCAGAGCTGTCTACCGAATGAACGAGGTTGGCCCCTCCCCTCATGGCATAGAACGAGAAGCCGCCGGTGTAGCAGAACATATTGAGCACATTACGGCCCTTGGCATAGCGTTCCAGCAGGGCACGGTTCTCACGCTGGTCGACGAAGAAACCGGTCTTCTGTCCCTTGAGCCAGTCTACGTGGAACTTCAGTCCGTTCTCCATGGCCACGTTCTCCGGACTTCCGCCTTTGAGGAAGCCGTTCTCAGTAGCCAGTAGGTCGGCCTTGAAGGGCAGCGTGGTTTCTGATTTATAATAGATGTGCTGGATGACGTCGCCCATCACTTCTTCGAGGGCTTCGGCCACTACCATACGGTCGAGGTGCATGCCGGCTGAGTGTGCCTGCATGACGGCGGTATGGTCGTACACGTCGATAATCAGTCCGGGCAGGTTATCGCCCTCGCCGTGTACCAGACGGTAGGTATTGTTCTGAGGATTGCCCAGCACGCCCAAGGCACAGCGGAGGTCTTTGGCCACCTGCAGGCGACGTACCCAGAACGCATGGTCGATGGGTTCCTGACGGAAGGACAGCACACGCACGGCGATGCTGCCAATCTGGAAATGTCCGCAGGCAATGAATTCTTTCTTGGAGGTGTAGACATCTACTACTTCACCTTCTTCCGGCTCTCCTTCCACGCGGGCGATGGCTCCGGAAAAAACCCAGGGATGGAAACGCTTGAGCGATTCTTCCTTTCCGGGTTTGAGAAATACTTTCTTATAGCTCATTTGTATGGTTTAAGTGATTAATCTTCGAGGGGTTGCGGGAGAACTTCCGTGCGTATCACGCGGTACTTGCCCGAAAGGCGAAGCTCTTCCAGGTACTGGTAGATGCGTACGCAGGCCCAGGCATCGGTGGCAGCATACAGCTGCTGTGCCTCGGTCAGGGTGTCGGCCTCCCAGTTGGACAGGCGCTGGCTCTTGGAAATCTTTTCCTGAAAAAGGAGGGCATAGATCTTCTGCAGGCTCTTTTCTTCGATGCCGAAAGAGGCCACGTAGTCCTGCAGCTCCACCCAGTTGCCCATGCGCGGGTCTTTCTGGTTGCGGCGGCGCAGCATGGCGAAATCATCTTTCAGCGACAGGCCGATTTTGAGCACGTCGTTCTGAAGGAACTCTTCCAAGAAGTCCGGCAGCCCGAGGTGGTTCAGGCGGAACAGGAAGCAGGTGTCGTAAGTAGAGACCTGCAAGAGGGCCACCTTGTTGACGGCTCCCTTCCGGAACGAAGGGCGTGTTTCGGTGTCCACCCCCACCAGTACATGGGTATTGAGGTAATCGATGGCCTTGCGGGCCTCGGCCTCGGTGTAAATCACGAAGATGCGACCGGGGAAAGAGACTTTGGGTAACTCCGCAACGATTTTCTTATCTATTTTACTCTGTAGTTCTACCATTCAGTTTACGGGTTTAGGGTTATTCGTCATCGCCCATGTCAAGGCCTTCGTAGAGTTCTTCTTCGGTGCAGTTATCTTCGTAGAGTGCGGAATCTTCCTCTTCCTGACTGCTGTGCGAAAGCTGGCGGTACTTCACGTCGTGAAGGGCACGCATCACATTGACCAGGCGCTGTCCCCAGAACTCGGCAAAGAGTTCACGGCAGATGGCTAAGGAGTCGTTCATGGTGTGCTCCAGGCCCAACTGGAACACACAGATGAAATCCTTGATGGGCTGGTAAATGTCGGCCAGGCTTTCGGAGATGTTCTGATGAATGGGGGTATCACTATAGGCCATGTCATCAAGGAACACTTCGAGGTAGTCATCGTATTCGCCCAAGAGAGAGGCGATGGAACCGCGAAGCACTTCGTAATCGGTCTCGGTCACGAAGGTTTCCGGGTCGGCATCTTCCATCCGCTCGCAAGCAGGAAGCAACGAAGCCTTCAGGTATAAAAGGGGAAGGAGTTTCAGGGATTTGTCGACGAAATCCCGACAACGCATATCGGACACACGCTCCATAAATCCACAGAACTCGGCAGCCACTGTCACGAACTCGACTGCATTTTTATCGAATATTACTTGAGAGTTTTTTTCTTCCATATTCATGCTAATTGACGTGCAAAGGTACAAAAAAAATTTCTCAGTTTTAGTTTTATTCGTACATTTGCATGTATGTTTAGTTAATTCGAATCATCATGCAAACAAAAAAAACAGATACAAGCAAAAGTGAAAAAGCGGCTGCCGTGGCCGGAAAAACATGGACTATCCTGAAAAGTGAGACTACCGCGTTCGTCATCGGACTGCTCTGCGTCATCTTCGGCGTGTACTTGCTGCTGGCTTTCAGCTCGTTCTTCTTTACGGGAGGAAACGACCAGAGCATTCTGTCGCATCCCAACCCGTCGGAGCTGCTGGAAACGGGCAACCGCATACAGAACTATGCCGGAGCACGGGGAGCACAGCTGGCGCAATTCCTGATTAACGACTGCTTCGGGTTTTCGGCTTACTGTATCATTATCTTCTTAGTGGTGGCCGGCATGAAGCTGATGAAGGCGTATGAGTTCCGCATCCGTTACTGGTTCTTAGGCTGTGCCACGGTGATGGTGTGGCTCTCTGTAACCTTAGGATTTGCATTCGGAGGACTGTTAGAAAATTCTTATATTTATCCGGGGGGACTGCACGGCTACAACGTGAGCCTGTGGATTCGCTCGCAAATCGGTGCGCCGGGATTGATTTTAGTGCTATTAGCTACCGCCATATTGTTCGGCGTGGCACTGACCCGACAGACCATGGGCGTGGTGAGAAAAGCGCTGCATCCGCAAAAAGGCAATAACGCGGCCATGGCAGAGGAGGTAACTCCCCAGCCGGAGCCGACTTACCGGAAGCCGGTAGCGGACGAACCGGAAGCGACCGCCGCGGAGGATGAATCAGATAAGAAGGAAAAGAAAGAAAGTTTCTGGAAGAGCTGGACACACCGGAAACCGAAACAGAAAAAAGAGGAAGAGACTCCGCAGGAAGAACCGGAGAAGGCGGCTGAACCTGTCAAGGAGGAACCGGAGAAGGTGGTCGTGAAAGAGGAACCGGCACCGGAGCGTGTCATCGACCTGCCCATTGATACTGAGGAAGAGGATGAGAAGAAGCACCCTTTTGAGGTGAAGCCGGCCCTGGAGGAAGACTTCGACAAGGAAGAAGAGGAGCCGGCATTTGAGGTCAGCAACGATACCAAGGAAGAGGATCAGGCTTACCGGGGAGACGTGTCGCAGCCGTACAACCCGCGCCTGGACCTGGAGTTTTACCGCTTCCCTACCCTCGACTTGCTGAATACGTATCAGAACGACGATCCGGACATCGACATGGAAGAACAGAATGCCAACAAGAACCGCATCATCAAGGTGCTGCGCAGCTTCGGCATTGAAATCAGTTCCATCAAGGCCAGTGTGGGTCCGACCATTACCTTATATGAGATTACGCCGGCGGAAGGGGTACGTATCTCGAAAATCCGTAACCTGGAGGACGACATCGCCCTGAGTCTTTCGGCACTGGGTATCCGTATCATCGCACCGATTCCGGGCAAGGGTACCATCGGTATCGAAGTGCCAAACGCGAACCCGCACATCGTACCCATGAGTTCTATCCTGACCAGCAAGAAGTTCCAGGAAACAACCTTCGACCTGCCGGTGGCACTCGGAAAGACCATTACCAACGAGGTGTTCATGGTGGATCTGGCCAAGGCGCCCCACATGCTGGTGGCCGGTGCGACAGGTCAAGGTAAGTCTGTGGGACTGAATGCCATCGTGACTTCCCTGCTCTACAAGAAGCACCCCAGTGAACTGAAGTTCGTCATCATCGACCCGAAGAAGGTGGAATTTGCCATCTATGCGCCGATTGAACGCCATTTCCTGGCCAAGTTGCCCGACGGAGAGGATGCCATCATCACCGACGTGACGAAGGTAGTACAGACACTGAACTCGCTGTGTGTGGAAATGGACAACCGTTACAAGCTCTTGCAGAACGCAGGATGCCGTAACATCAAGGAATATAACGCGAAGTTTATCAACCGCCAGCTGAACCCGGAGAACGGTCACCGCTTCCTGCCTTACATCGTCATCATCATTGATGAGTTCGGCGACCTGATTATGACAGCCGGCAAGGAGGTAGAACTGCCTATCTGCCGTATCGCCCAGCTGGCCCGTGCGGTGGGTATCCACGCCATCATCGCTACCCAGCGTCCGACGACGAACATCATTACGGGTACCATCAAGGCCAACTTCCCGGCGCGTGTGGCTTTCCGTGTGGCTTCCATGATGGACTCACGTACCATTCTGGACCGTCCGGGTGCACAGCAGCTCATCGGTAAGGGTGACATGCTGTACCTGCAAGGAAACGACCCCGTGCGCGTGCAGTGTGCGTTTGTCGATACGCCGGAAGTGGAACGCATCGCGGAATTCATCGGCAAGCAGCAGGGTTATCCTACGGCCTTCATGCTGCCGGAATACGTGGATGAGAATGCAGAACCCAGCAGTGCTGCCGACGTGGACATGAACCGTCTGGACCCGCTCTTTGAAGAAGCGGCTCGTCTGGTCATCTACCACCAGCAGGGTTCCACTTCGCTGATTCAGCGTAAATTCTCCATCGGCTACAACCGTGCGGGACGCATCATGGACCAGCTGGAAAAGGCGGGCATCGTAGGTCCGGCCAACGGTAGCAAGGCGCGCGACGTGCTTTGTCTGGATGAAAACGATTTACAAATGAGAATGAGCAGCCTGAAGGATTAAACGGACTGCCCTCTAACCCATAAAAACGATTGTGACAGGTATGAAAAAGATTTTTCTTCTCGTCCTGCTGATGGGAGTCGCCCTGTGTCAGGCTGTGGCCCAACAGGACGCAAAAGCTGAAAGCATATTAAGCAAGATGGCGGACAGCTACCGGAAAGCCGGCGGCATCAGTCTGACTTTTGGAGGTACACAACAAGGAAAGCTGTTGCTGAAAGGCAACAAGTTCTGCCTGGAGAGCGGAGGTATCAAGACCTGGTTCGACGGAAAGACGCAATGGAGCTATGTGGAGCAGAATGAAGAGGTAAACGTGTCATCCCCCACCCCGGAAGAAATACAGAGCGTCAACCCGTATGCGTTGCTGACATCTTACAAGAAGGGCTTCAACTACCGTTACGTGGGCGAAAAGACCCGTCAGGGAAAGCGGGGACATGAAATCATCCTGACCCCGAAGACCTCGCAGGACATTAAAAGCATCACACTGAACGTAAAGGAAAACAGTTCGCCCGTGTACATTGCCATCCAGCTGCAGAACGGAGAGAAACAAGAGTTTCAGATTTCGTCGTACCGCACGGGAGTGAATCTGCCCGACGCGGTGTTCCGTTTCGACAAGAGCAAGTATCCGGGAGCGGAAATCATTGATTTACGATGACATCATCCGATGTATCGAGAATAGAACTTTGAGCCAAGTAAGAGGGGGTTTCGGCATAGATATACATGACGCTGCCCCCTTTTATTGCATCTATAATGGGACGCGACACGGAAGTAGGCAGTGCCGGACATCCGAAGCTCCGTCCCAACCGTCCGCCACGACTGGCCACGGAGGGGTCTGCGTATGTGGCCCCGTGCACCACAATAGCACGTTCACGGGCCCGGTCGTTAATCCCTTTCTCCAGTCCGTCGAGAATGAGCGAATACCCGTTTCGTCCTTGATAGGTGGAAGCCGTCAGGTAAAAGCCCAGTGAGCTCTTGTAGGAGCCGTATTCGTTGGAAAAAGAGGTAGCATAGTTTCCGCCGCTGTTCTTTCCGTGCGACACTACCGAGGAATACAGCATCCGGCGATGCTTCATGTCGAACACGTACAGGCGCTTTTCCGTGGAAGGCTTGGAAAAGTCAATCAGGGTCAGCACATCGCGCTTGCGGTTCTTGATGCGGTTGTATCCCGTCACCGCCTGCTTGAAGGCCCGCCAGTTGACCACCCCTTCCAGTTGCATGGAATGGTAGAGCGACACGACCTCATCGGCCGCCTTGACCGCTGCTGCAGGGGATTCAGTAGGAACAGACTCTCCTTCCGCTGTGAAATACGCACAGGGGAAAGACAGGAACATGGCAGAAAGAAAAAATTTGATGATATGATTTTGCATGACTTTTTACGACCTGAAAAATATTCGGCCGCAAAGTTACGGATTTTCTGCCCTTCTTCTTCCGTAAAGAGAGTTAATTTTATAGAAATCACTCGATTACAATCACCAGCGACCGTTCCGTCGGTGCCCAGTCGTACACAAACTTGGCATGCGAGGTGGCATTCCGCACACACATGTGCGAACGGGGCGTGGTGCCCAACGACCAGCTGTATTCAATCATCGCCGTGCGAGGCACGTTGACCGGTACCCCGTGAATGTAGGCTCCGTTGGTGAAGCGGCTGGCATACGGTGCATAGCCTCCGGTGGCCGCAGAACCGTCTTTCAGGAACACCATACGCGACTTTTTCTGCTGCACCACAAACATGCCGAGCGGCGTTTCCTGCGCATACGGCGGACGGTGCATGCCCGTAGTGGCCGGATTCATGCTGCGGATGGCCCAGGTACCTTCTTCCAGACGTTCCAGCGTGGCAATGTTCTGGTCGCCCCGGTCTACCACTACCACGTGGTTAAACTGCGTGCTGTCGGACAAGAGCTTGACATAGCGGCGCGGGACCCACCATTCTCCCTCGATGGAGACCGGTGACACGCGATAGAAACTGCCCGTCTCGCCCAGGAAAGACACCAGCGCCCCGTCGCGTCCGTAGCGTTCGGGCACCAGCGTATCCGAAGGAAGATACAGCGGTACCGACTGATAGCGTTCCACTCCCAGCGTATCGGCAATGCGCCGGTACACATTCTGCGTGTATTTCCGCACCAGCGGAGCTTCACGGTTCAGATTCTTGTAATTCTGGAATATCGCCCAGCGGTTGGCATCGTACTGAAGATTCTCGATAAAAGCCAGGCATTTGCGTATGGCATCCCATTTGAATGAACGGACGGTGTCCTGATACGGATACTCATCCTTCAAGGTGTATTTGTCAAAAAGAAGTTCCTTCGCCAAGATGATGTCGGCAGCGGTCAGCGGTTTACGCTCAAACGGCAGAATCTCTTCCACCTCCATGCTGTCGGGAGATGCCGTCTCCGACACGATGGGTTGCGACATCGGTTGTTCCACCCCACGGCCTGCTTCCTCCCGGCAACCGCAAAGGAGACACAAGAAGCATATTAAGCCTGTCAGTCGTTTCATAATGAAGGGTTATAAGGTTGGAACAAAGATAATAATTTTTACTAAAAAACCGCAGGAAAATGCAAAAAATCAGCGACTTTCTGTAAAGAAAGCACGACTTCCGGCACTTTCTCCAATTACTCGTCCAGGATACGGGCCGTCTCCACTTTTTCCAGTCGCGCACGCAGCTTTCCCATCATCGACTTGCGGATGCGCAGACGCATCAGGCAGTCCATGTCGTACGACTGTTCCAGTATCTCGGGCGACTCTTCCTTGACGATGCGCATGATGTCGTTCATGAAGGGATATTCGAACGCCACGGCCACGTCTTCGTCCACCGTCTTCTCGATGACCGGGGCTTCATCCAGTGCCAGCGAAGCCGCCATGCGGTAGGCCACAATCAGACCGCTCGTCCCCAGCTTGATACCGCCGAAATAACGCACCACGATGACCAGCACATCGGTCAGCTCGCGCGAGTTAATCTGCCCGAGGATGGGCTTTCCGGCCGTGCCCGAAGGCTCTCCGTTGTCGTTGGCCCGGAAATCCTTCCGTTCCGCGCCCAGCATATAGGCATAACACACGTGGCGGGCATCGTAATATTTCTTCTGGTACTCTTCCAGAAGGGACTTCACTTCGGAGAGCGTACGCACCGGCAGCGCAATGGCAATGAACTTGCTGCGCTTCTCGGTATAGATGGCTTCCGCGCTTTCCTGAATGGTCTTATAGGTATCTTCTTGCATCGTTTTTCTTCTTTCAGGTGGCAAATTTAATGATTTTTCTCGCATTTTTAAAACCGGAAAGCGTATCTTTGCTCCTGCATTAATCCCTTAAGAAACTAATGGCATGAAAAAATTACAAAAACTAACCTACTGTATGGGACTGGTTGCCGTGGCTGCACCTCATGCACAAGCTGCAACGCCCGATTCTGAAAAACCCAACATCTTGTTCATTCTCTGCGACGACATGGGATACGGCGACCTGGGATGCTACGGTCAGCCTTTCATCCAGACACCCTGCATCGACCAGATGGCACAGGAGGGCATGCGATTTACGCAGGCATACGCCGGAAGCCCCGTCAGTGCCCCGTCGCGCGCCACCATCATGACCGGACAACACAGCGGACACGGACACGTGAGAGGCAACAAGGAATACTGGCTCGGCGAGGTGTGGTACGGACAGAACAAGGAATATGCCGTGACCGGACAGGAGCCGTATGACCCGCAGCACATCATCCTGCCGGAAATCATGAAGAAGAACGGCTATACCACCGGCATGTTCGGCAAATGGGCCGGCGGCTACGAGGGCTCGACCTCTACTCCCGACAAGCGGGGTGTGGACGAATACTTCGGCTACATGTGCCAGTTTCAGGCGCACCTCTACTACCCGAACTTCCTGAACTCCTACAGTCGTGCCGCAGGCGATACGGCCGTCAGCCGTGTGATTCTGGAAGAAAACATCCGCTACCCGATGAGCGGCGACGACTATTTCAAGCGTACGCAGTATTCGGCCGACCTGATTCACCAGAAGGCACTGGAATGGCTCGACAAGCAGGACGGCAAACAGCCTTTCTACGGTTTCCTGACGTACACCCTGCCGCATGCCGAACTGGTACAGCCCAACGACTCTATCCTGAAGAAATACAAGAAACAGTTCTTTCATGACAAGACCTGGGGCGGAGATGCAGGTTCCCGCTACAACGAGAGCGTGCACACACATGCCCAGTTTGCCGGCATGATCAGCCGACTGGATGCCTACGTGGGCGAAATCCTGGCCAAGCTGAAAGAAAAAGGACTCGACGAGAATACCATCGTCATCTTCAGCAGTGACAACGGTCCTCACGAAGAAGGCGGTGCCGACCCGACTTTCTTCGGACGCGACGGTAAGTTGCGCGGCCTGAAGCGCCAGTGCTACGAAGGAGGTATCCGCATCCCGTTCATCGTGCGCTGGCCGGGAAAGGTGAAAGCCGGTGAGGTGAACGACCATCAGCTGGCTTTCTACGATATCATGCCTACCTTCTGCGAACTGGTGGGCGACAAGCGCTTCCCCAAGAAGTACCTGAACAAGAAACTGGAAGGTGACTGTTTCGACGGTATCTCTTTCGCTCCTACCCTGTTAGGCAACGACGAGGCACAGAAGGCACACGACTTCCTCTACTGGGAGTTCCACGAAACCGACCAGATTGGTCTCCGCATGGGCGACTGGAAGATGGTGGTAAAGAAGGGGGTTCCTCACCTCTACAATCTGGCAGAAGACATCCACGAAGACCACGACGTGGCTGCCCAGCATCCGGACCTCGTGAACCAGATGAAGCAGGTAATTCTGCGCGAACACCGCCCGAATGACCTCTTCCCCGTGACCTTGCCGAAATAAGATATTTCACTGGAAAAACGCACTTACGTTTCAAACCAAACGCCAAAGAGTTTTAGACAAAACGCACTTACGTTTTACATTAAACGCAAGTGCGTTTTCTTTTCAGATAGTTTTCCCTCATATCCGTTCCGCAAGTATATCCACACAAAAAAGGCCCTCCCAAATGTAACTTTGAGAAGGCCCTGTATCGTTCAGAAGAAAAATCTTATTCCAGTTTGTGAATCACCAGCCCCGAACGCAGTTTCGGTTCAAACCACGTGGTTTTCGGCGGCATGATGTTGCCCGTATCGGCAATGTCCATCAGCTGCTTCATGGAAACCGGATAGAGCGCCAGCGCCATCTTCATTTCGCCGCTGTCCACCCGTTTTTTCAGTTCACCCAGTCCGCGGATACCGCCCACGAAGTCGATACGTTTGTCTGAACGCAAGTCCTTGATGCCGAGAATCTCATCCAGAATCAGGTTAGAAGAAATCGTGACATCCAGCACCCCAATCGGGTCGTTATCGTCGTAAGTGCCCGGTTTGGCCGTCAGACTGTACCATTTTCCCTCCAGGTAAAGCGAGAAGTTGTGCAAGGCTGCCGGCTTGTAGATGTCCGCACCCTTTTCTTCCACTACGAAGTTCTTCTTCAGCGCTTCCAGGAACGCCTGTGGAGTCAGTCCGTTCAAATCCTTCACCACCCGGTTGTAGTCGATGATAGTAAGCTGCTCGGCCGGGAAACATACCGCCATGAAGTAGTTGTATTCCTCGTCGCCCCGATGGTTCGGATTCTGAGCCGCCTTTTCAGCACCCACCAGTGCCGCTGCCGCACTACGGTGATGACCGTCGGCAATGTAAAGCGAAGGCATTTCCTTGAACGCCTCTGTCACTGCCTCAATGTCCTTGTCGTCGTCAATCACCCAGAACTGATGGCCGAAGCCGTCATCCAGTGCCACAAAGTCATACACCGGCTTCTGAGCCGTATATTTCGCCACCACGGCATCCAGCGTCTTGTTTTCCGGATAAGCAAAGAACACCGGTTCGATGTTCGCATTGTTCACCCGTACATGCTTCATGCGGTCCTCCTCCTTGTCACGGCGCGTCAGCTCATGCTTCTTGATCACCCCGTTCATGTAGTCGGGCACGTAAGCTCCTACCACCAGTCCATACTGCGTCTTACCGTTCATGGTCTGGGCATAAATATAGTAACACGGTTTGTCGTCCTGCACCAGCCAGCCCTTTTCCTGGAACATCCGGAAATTCGCTACCGCCTTGTCGTACACACGCGGGTCGTGCTCATCCGTACCCTCCGGAAAGTCAATCTCCGGCTTGATGATGTGATACAAAGATTTCTCGTTGCCTTTCGCCTCTTCGCGGGCCTCAGCCGAGTTTAACACGTCGTAAGGGCGGGAAGCTACCTGCTCCACCAAGTCCTGCGGCGGACGAACACCCTTGAAAGGTTTAACTATTGCCATAATGCTTGGGGGAATCAGAAGTTATTTCTTGTTTACACGGAATTTCTCACAACCATCTTTCAGGAAGCCCACAATCTGACGGGCCGCTGCGATGCCGGCATTGATATTTGCCTCAGCCGTCTGTGCACCCATCTTCTTCGGAGTAGAGAAATAACGTCCCGGGAAATGATCGGCAAACTCATCGTGATGAGCCGGCATGATATCGGTCACATACTTCAAGTCCGGACGGTCATTCATCAGGCGAAGCAAATCTGCTTCGTTAATCACCTCCTTACGGGCAGTATTCACCAGCAAACCGTTTTTCGGCATACGGTTCACCAGATCATAATCAATGGAGTTTTTGGTTTCGGCAGTAGCCGGAATGTGCAATGACACCACGTTGCAGGTAGCATACAGTTCTTCTGCAGAATCCACCGGTTTCACGCCGTCGGCCACCATGGCTTCCTTCGGGCAATACGCATCGTAGGCATAAATGTCCATACCGATGCCCTTTGCGATACGAGCCACATTGCGCCCTACGTTACCGTATGCATGGATACCCAGCTTCTTGCCCATCAGTTCCGTACCCGATTTGCCGTCGTAGAAATTACGAACCGCCATGATCATCATACCGAAAGCCAGTTCGGCCACCGCATTCGAGTTCTGTCCCGGCGTATTCATCACGCAAACTCCGTGAGCCGTAGCTGCCTCCAGGTCCACATTGTCATATCCCGCACCGGCACGTACCACGATTTTCAGTTCCTTTGCCGCATCCAGCACTTCCTTGTCAATGATGTCACTTCGGATAATCACTGCATTCGCATCCTTCACTGCATCGAGCAACTGCTGTTTTTCTGTATATTTCTCCAGCAAAGCCAGTTCATAGCCCGCTGCTTCTATCTCTTTCCGAATACCGTCGATAGCTACTTTAGCAAACGGTTTCTCTGTCGCAACCAATACTTTCATAATACTTGATTTTAAAAAGAAAACAAGGACGTGTTATCGAAATTCCACGCCCTTATCTTCGGGTATAACAACAATTAATGCATTTTCTCAAATTCCTGCATGCAGTCAATCAGTGCCTGCACACTTTCTACCGGCATGGCATTGTAGCAAGAAGCACGGAAACCACCCACAGAACGGTGACCCTTGATGCCCACCATACCTTTTTCGGTAGCAAACTTCAGGAAGTCTGCTTCCAGGTCCTTGTATTCATCGGCCATCACGAAGCAGATGTTCATGTACGAACGGTCTTCCTTGGCCGTTACGGTGCCACGGAACAGCTTGTTGCGGTCAATTTCCGCATACAGCATGTCGGCACGCTGTTTGGCACGGCGCTGCATTTCTTCCACGCCACCCTGTGCCTTGATCCAGCGCAAAGTCTGAAGAGCCGCATAAATAGGCACTACCGGCGGAGTATTGAACATAGAACCCTTGTCCACGTGTGTCTGATAATTCAGCATGGTCGGGATGTGACGGGAAACCTTACCCAGCGCATCGTTCTTCACGATAACGAAAGTCACACCTGCAGGAGCCAGGTTCTTCTGTGCACCTCCGTAAATACAGATATATTTGGAAACGTCTACCGGACGAGAGAAAATGTCCGAAGACATATCGGCCACCATCGGCACATTGACATCCAGGTCGGCATGCAATTCCGTACCGTAGATGGTATTATTAGTCGTGATATGGAAATAATCCACGTCGGCCGGCACTTCATAATCTTTCGGGATATAAGTGTAGCCTTCTTTTTCAGAAGAAGCCACCTCTACTGTTTCGCCGAATGCTTTCGCTTCTTTCAGCGCTTTCTTGGCCCAAGTACCCGTATTCAGGTAAGCCGCCTTCTTTTCCAGGAAATTATAGGGAACCATACAGAACTCCATGCTTGCACCTCCACCCAGGAACAATACCGAGTATCCTTCCGGAATGTTCAGCAATTCCTTGAACAAGGCCACTGCTTCATCTACCACCGGCTGGAAGTCTTTAGCGCGGTGACTGATTTCCATCAACGAAAGTCCTGAACCATTATAATCAAGAATAGCCTGAGCTGTCTTTTCTATCACTTCGCGAGGCAAAATAGACGGTCCCGCATTAAAATTATGTTTCTTCATTGGAAGTTTGTTTTGGTTAAACAATCATTTTAGCTAACACTTGCGAATTTAGTGATTATTTTTAGACTTCCAAAAGTTTTCGTGATAATTTTACAGCCTTATTGAATTTTATCTTTCAAATTACATACACAAACGTCATTTTAGTGACATATTGACACGAGAATAGTTAGCTATGGCATGGGGATGCTCACGAGTCATAGCAAAATGCGAGACAGCCTTCACCGCCGGAAGGCTGTCATGACACAAAGTTATTATTTTGCCAGTTCTATCAAAGTTTTTACCCCCTTTATCTTTTCATTTTGTATGAGTTTTAACGTTTGTTTTGCCTTTTTCCGAGGAATTGCCGCAAACGCATAGTGGTCTTTCACGTCTACACGTCCCACATCGTCCCGGCCTAGTCCGCCTTTCTTCGACAAAAAGCCCACGATGTCAATCTTGTTGATCTTGTCTTTCTTGCCCTTTCCTATATATAAGGTAACAAACTCCGGCAAGGCAGGCTGCGGCGTCGGCTCCGGCAGTTCAAACTCTTCCAGCGGACGGGGCACATAGTCGGGGATACGTTCCTCGTCGTGCAGAATCAGAAACGCATTACCCTCGGCCTCCCAGCGCGCCGTACGTCCGTTGCGGTGAATGAACCCGTCCTCGGCCACCGGCAAGTGATAATGCACCACGTGGCGGATGTCCGGAATATCCAGTCCGCGGGCTGCCAGGTCGGTCGAGATAAAGATGTGGCAGCTTCCGTTACGGAACTTATACAGCGCCCGTTCACGGTCGTCCTGCTCCATTCCACCGTGGAACGTCTCGCAATACACCTTCATGGAGTGCAGGTACTTTCCTACCCGATCCACACTCTCGCGATGGTTGCAGAACACCAGCGTCGATTCGTTTCCCAGCGTACACAGCAGCTTGTAGAGCGTTTCCAGCTTGTCCTTCACCGGCGAAGTGACTCGATACACCGACAAACGCTGCGACACCGTTTCTTCCGGATTCAGGAAATCCAGTTTCAGCGTGCGGTTCATGCCCGTAAAGCGCGGAATCTCCTCCGCATCGGTAGCCGACAACAGGAAGCGGCGACGCAATGCCGGCAATTTCCCGATGACCTCGGCCATCTCATCCTGAAAGCCGAACTCCAGACACTTGTCGAACTCATCGATGACCAGCGTACGCACGGTGCCCGCCTCAAAATTCTGCTTGTTCAGGTGGTCGTTCATACGTCCCGGCGTACCGATAATCACCGCCGGTGAAATGCCCCTCATAGTGCGGTGTTCCTCCATGGCCGGACGTCCACCGTAACAGCTCATCACCGGAAAGCCGGTCGCCATGGCCTTGAACACCTGCTCAATCTGCAAAGCCAGCTCGCGCGAAGGTACCAGTACCACGGCCTGCACGCCTTCCACTCCCTTTTTCAGCGAGCTCACCAGCGGCAGCAGATAAGCCAGCGTCTTTCCGGAACCCGTAGGCGAGAGCAGAATCAAATCGCTGCCTTCTTTCCACGCATCGATGGAAGCCTCCTGCATGGCGTTCAACTGGTCAATCTTCAGGTTTGATAGTATTGTTTGTATGTCCATAATTCTTGTTTTTTGTGGGTTAGTTAGCAAAGGTAATCAAAATAAACTACAGGCACAACACCAGGTCGGGCAGCAATACTGCCGTTTCCGCTTCCTCTTTCGGCGCATCCTTCGGTTTCCAGGCCACCACGAAGCGCACGGAAGCCGACTTCACCTCATAGCCACGCTCCCTCCACTCGGCCAACTTCTTCTGCATATTCTGCGACAAGCGGGCCACCGGCTTTTGCGCCTGATTATACAATGTGTAGTCTTTATAGAACAACGTATCACCCCCTTTCAACGATAGCACCTCCCGTTTGAGTTCCTTGAAGAATCCCAAGAACACATCCTTGTGCGAAAGCTGCAACACAATCTCACCGGGCATTGCATACTCCCGCGAATCTACCAGATACTGGTCTGCTTTCAGATTCGCAAAGCAATCTCCGTTTGTATGCACAAACAACCGTTTCTTAGCACGGGTAATGCCCACATAATATCGGCGCATCTGATGCACATCTTTTGGGAACCCGTCCGAAACAAGCATATACACGTCGTCAAACTCGCGGCCCTTTGCCTTGTGAATGGTTGATACCACCACATCAGCCCCCGACACATCACAAAAATCTTCCATCGAAGATTCGAACACAAACTCCTTGAAATCCGTGAAATACTTCATCCGGTTGATTTCCTCAAATAATTCCACGCAACGCCTCACGTAAGGCAAGCCCAAACTCCCTTCATAAGCCGCAAACGTAGCACCCTTCGCCTTCTCCCAGAGTTCATCCGGAATCAAAGGCGTACTCACCTGCTTGCCTATATACTTCAGGAAATACCTCATCTCGGCCATATTCCAGAACAGCAAGCCCTCCATCGACTGAATCAGCTTGCTGCGCACACCACGCTTCCGCAACAGCGCCACCAGAATGACCGCCTCTTCATTGGTCTGGGTAAGCACACATGCGGTACCCTCTCCTCTATTCCGTAGCAGTTCCTCCACCAGCGGCTGATACATGCAGGCAGACTGATGGCGAGTCACCCCTACCCATCCGTCTTCCTTGCGCATCGATACAATCGGCATGCTTTTCAGCCTTCCGCCAATACCTTTCACAAAATCATTGGCCGCTGCCACCACATGACGTGCACTCCGGTAATTCTCCGTCATCTCCACAAAGCGGCTTCCAGCCTCCTGTGTCAGTTGCCACATGTAACCGGAATCCGAGCCACGGAACTCATAAATATTCTGGTCATCGTCGCCCACAGCTATCACCCGCATCTCCTCATTGTGGTGCATCAACGCCCTTACCAGCGCATGCTCTTCCACGCCCATGTCCTGCGCCTCATCAATCACCAGCACCGTCTTGCCAATCCGGTTGGGCTCCACTTCTCCCTGTTCAATCATCTCCGCAGCCTTCCCCACCACGTTCTTTACTTCCTCCAGGTTACCAATCAAGCCCAACAAGTCAAAACAATAGGCATGAAAAGTCTTGATTTCCACGTAGTGCGCCGCATTGCCAATCAGTTCCATCAGCCGCTGCTTGAATTCCGTGGCAGCCGCCCGGGAGAAAGTCAGCATCAGCAACTGCTCGTGCTTCACATCCTCCAGCAACAGCAGTGAGGCCAGCTTGTGTACCAGCACACGGGTTTTTCCGCTGCCCGGACCAGCCGCCACCACAATGCAGCGCGACTCCTTGTCCGAAATAATCTCCATCTGCCGATGAGACAACTGCCCGAACAACTGCTTGTACTTTTCCGGCGTGAGGTTACGCTGAATCTCGTTCACCCGCTCACCCTTGAAGTATTTGGCAATAAATTTCCTGTAATCCATCTGGAAATAATCCTGCACATACTGCAAAGCCTCCTGATAATCCTTCACCATCAGGTTGGCATATTCTCCCACGATGTGCACCTGCTGAATCTTCTGCTTGTAGAACTCGTTCAGCATCCGGTAATCCTCCTGTTTGTAGCGCGACTTATTATCCTTTATCCGCTTGATGTCCATCGCATTGTAAAGCACCAGGAAACCACCTTCCAGCTTGAGAGCCCCAATCTTCGACAGATACAGAAGTGCTTCTTCCACATCTTCCAGCTGCAAATCTTCCATTCTGCCAAAAAGAGACTGAGGACTCGCTTTCAACTGATTCAAGAGTTCCACCACCGAGAACTGCACGGCCGCCTTTTCCGTTGCGGTTTCCTTACCCTCTCGCTCCTCCACCAGCTTATACAGCCACTCCACGGCAAAACGACTGATCTCCAGCCGTTTCTCAAACCGTTTGATAGTAGTCTCCAGGTCTGCCCGGCGAGTAAGCTCCATGTTACGTGCAGCGTCCTCCTTCTTGTGCGTATACCCTTTTATGGTAAGAAAATACAACAACGTGCGGATGTCCTTTTCCTTCGACGTGACAACTCCGTCGTGCACCGCATTGTCGTTCAGCTGCTTGCATGAAATCCGCAGCGACTCATCCGGGATATGGTTGAGAATATACTGTTCCAGTTTCGCAAAACGCTCCAGCAGCATCCGCGACTTCCGTTCCGAGTCGCCCGCATCCTGCAAATAGGCCGAAATATCCCTGCTGTCGGCCAATATACCCTCCTGCCGCATCCGCTCTACCACCGACACCACTTCCTTCTTGGTCAGTCCCAGAATATCGGCCAGGTAATCAATCCGCGATTCTGCCCCCGAGTCCTGTGCCTTGGCAATGTACTTCTGCGAAATCAAGGACGTAATGATTCTCACCGCCTTCTCTATCTCGTCAATACCAAACAACACCGATGCCGTGATACGCTTCCGTGCCTCGTCCATGTTCTTTACCGTGATACCGGTGGCATACACATGCGGCACATTGTTTCCTCGCTCCAGATAACCGCTCTGCTCCAATGCCGCCAGAGCCGTCCGCACACGTGTCTCAATATCCGCCACCGAGTCATCCCATCCCGCATTCCGGGCAATCTCCAGTGCCGAACAGCACACCCTCATGCGTTTCCTCGTCATATCCTTCACCGCCTTCCACACCTGCTGGATTTCACTGATACTCAACTTCGTCTGATTCAACAGAATAAAATGCTTATCCAGGTCATTGTCACTGTAAAGCACGTAACAGCGTGCGTTAAGATGCGGGTCACGCCCGGCCCTGCCGGCTTCCTGCACATAGTTCTCCAGCGAATCGGAAATATCGTAATGCACCACCAGTCCCACATCCTTCTTGTCCACTCCCATTCCGAAAGCCGACGTCGCCACGATGATGCGCACCTGGTCGCTCATGAACGCATCCTGGTTGGCAATCTTCTCGTCGGCATCCATCTTTCCGTTGAAAGGCAACGCCTTATAGCCGTCGCGCGTCAATTTTGCAGCCAGTTCCTTGGTACGCCGTGTACGCGACACGTACACAATGGTCGGACAGCTGGACTCTGCCACCAGCTCCCTCAACTTGGTATACTTATCCTCGTCCGTCTCGGCATGCACCACCGAATAGTGCAGATTCGTTCGCGAAGCCGTAGAGGCAAACAACTCCAAATCCAGGTTCAACGTCCGCTTGAAATAATCACAAATATCCTGTACCACCTTCTGTTTGGCCGTCGCCGTGAAACAGGATACCGGTATCGAGTTACGGCATCCCTTCTTCTGCTGGTACTCCTGAATAAACTTGCCGATATACAGATAATCCACCCGGAAGTCCTGCCCCCAGGAAGACAAACAATGCGCCTCATCGATAACGAATCGCACCACGTGGCGCACCATCAGAATCCGCTCGATGGTTTTCGAGCGCAACATCTCCGGGGCGATATACAACAGGGAAGCATCTCCCTCCTGCACCCTCTGAATGGAAAGCGCCCTCGTAATAGGATCCAGCAGTCCGTTGATGGTCACGGCATCCGTAATTCCCTTGTCAGCCAGATTGTCCACCTGGTCTTTCATGAGTGACTGCAACGGCGAAATAACCACCGTAAGTCCATGCACCGCCCGTGCCTCCATAAGTGCCGGAAGCTGGAAAGTCAGCGACTTTCCTCCTCCTGTAGGAAAGATAGCCAGCAAAGACTTTCCCTCTACCGCCGCCCGGGCTGCCCGTTCCTGAAGCGGTTCACCCCCGTAGGTACGGAACTGGTCATAGCCAAAGAAAGCTTTCAGGTTACGCAATACATCCAGCTGGCTATTGCAATAGGCACAGCCTTCCGCGCAACGTGTACGCCGCAACAGTTTCATCACATATTCCACTTCAGGATAATTGCGAAGCACCCATCCGGGCGTCACGGAACGATGGTCAGTCGTATCAACCAATGCCAGCGCATAAGCCAGCTCACACGGATAACGCTCAATCAGCATCTCCACATCGGCATGAGCACATATCTTTCCCTCATAAAACCGGCGTATCAGACCGGGTAATCCCCAGCTCACCCGTTCGGCTTTCACCAGGCTGAGAAACCCGTCGAACTCTTCCTTCCCCTTCAGCAACGAAGCAAACACCTTTCGTTGCTCATCGGGCAATGAATTCCACCGGGTAATCTCATCCAGCAACAAATCGCGCGCCTTCTCACAATCGTTCACCGGATTGTTCATCTGGTCTGCAGCCAGTTTGTCGTCTTTCACCAGTCGGTGATAAGGACGTTCCGGAAACAGCAACGGTGATACGTACAGCGTATCCACCAGCGTCCAGCGACAATCCTTGTCGGGGAACAGGTATTTCGCATCGTGGTGAATGATATTATGTCCGCAAAGGTAATCCGTATCGTGCAGGAATTCGAACAGCTCTTCCTTCGATGCCTTATGAAAGGTGGCACCGTCCTGCCGAAAAGCCCCTATATCATGAATTTTATGGTCCTTCAAGCCTACCTCTACGTCTACAATGGCATAACGCGAGGTTTTATTTCTTGTGAATATATCCCAGATTGCCATAGATTGTGTTTCTCAAAATAATCACAAAAATAATGAAATCCGGCAAGAATGGGAGGAAATGGAGAAGAATATTCAGGGGATGGCTGGAAATCTATAAAAAGAACAGTGAAAAGAAAAACTAAAATCTTATCCATCTTCTCCAGCGGAAGATTCTAAAGAAGCGAGGAAACCAGCTTATCACCGGTCGAGGGCAATCCCAGTTCCGGCTTTGTACGTCTGCCACATGGCTCGCCACAACAATGGCCGGATTCTCCCCATTACGCACAGCTTCACGAAGTACACGGGCCACCTCCTTTTTATCAGTATATTCCGCCTCACCGAATCCTTTGATAGTTTTCAATACCCGCATGATATTGTTGGCATAGCCCACAAACGTACCAAACTGCCAGCCGCTATAGTCCTTTACTTCTATCACCCCCAGTCCCTGCAGAGTAGCCCCCACAAGGTCTATTTGAGAGTAGCTTCCGCAGTTGTAGCAGGCAAGATTAAAAAAATCTTAGTCTTATATTCTATTTTGTTGTCCAGATAAGCTGTTATTCGTATTTTTGTAAAATATTACGGGAGACAAATTTTGCCGTAATATTTTGAAGCATATGAAAAAATTATATACATATCCGGCAAAACCATTTGTTAAGTGGGTTGGAGGTAAAACACAACTCCTTGACGATATAAAAAAGTTTTTACCTAGTGATTTATCACAAAGGAATGATGTGACTTATATTGAACCATTTGTAGGTGGAGGAGCTGTTTTATTCTGGATTCTGCAAGAATATCCTAACATAACGAAAGCTATAATCAATGACATAAACGAAGAGCTAATTTGTACATATCGTGTAATAAAATCAGATGTTGAAAATTTAATTCTTGAATTAACACGAATTCAGACAGAGTATCTTGCACTTGATAATGTGGAAAGAAAGAATTATTTTTTATTTCAACGTAATCGTTTTAATGAGAAAAACAATTCGGATGTTAAAACAGCCGCATTATTGATTTTCCTCAATCGTACTTGTTTTAATGGACTATATCGTGTAAATTCTAAAGGAAAGTTTAATGTTCCATACGGGAAATACACAAATCCTAAAATTTGTGATGAAGAAACATTAAGAGCGGATTCAGCTATTTTACAACGAGTTGAAGTTCTTTGTGGTGATTTTGCACAAACAGGCAAATATGCAGGCGATAATGTTTTGTATTATTTTGATCCTCCATATCGTCCTTTAACAGAGACTTCCGCATTTACCTCGTATGCAAAAAACGGTTTTGATGATGCTGAACAGATGCGATTGTGCAATTTTTGTGAACAGATAGCTAAACATAAATCCTTGTTTGTGGCAAGTAATTCAGATCCACAAAATGTAGATAATGAAGATTATTTCTTTGATCATCTTTACAAGAGGTTTTCAATTAAACGGGTCTCTGCTGCGAGAATGATAAATTCAAAGGGTAGTGGTAGAGGTACTATTTCCGAGATAATGATTTCAAATGTTGCCAATGTTTACTAGTATGAGAGATTTCGACAGTTGGCTTGCTAGTTTTAGACCTTCAATAGCCGATTACAAATATTATACTGATTTCAATAAGGTATTTAATAATGTAGATGCCATCAAAATTCCGCTCAATATTCTAAACTCTCTTATTGGTTCGAAGAATATTGAAGAAGATTTTAAAAAGATTTTGACACAATACCCAGAAACATTAAATTGCATTCCTATTCTTTTGGCCAAGCGCGAATTTGATATTATGGCAATGGATGAAGAAGGTCAGATTGATTTTCATTTTGATAAGCCTAATTGTACAAACGAGGAATATGTCAAATTTATGCGTAAAACAGGTCTTTTTGATTTAATGGAAAATCATATAGTCAACAATCTTGTTGATTATGTAACAGGCATCGAAACAGGTCTGGATTCCAATGGTCGTAAGAATCGAGGAGGTCATTTGATGGAAAATCTTGTAGAAGGTTTTCTTTGCAAAGCAGGGCTTGCGAAAGGTAAATCGTATTTTAAGGAGATGTATATCCATGAAATAGAAAGCAAATGGAATATAGATTTATCTTCTATCTCAAATAATGGTGGGTCCGAAAAGAGATTTGATTTTGTTGTAAAAGGTAAAGACATAGTTTATGGAATAGAAACAAACTTTTATACCAGCAGTGGTTCCAAGCTAAACGAAACGGCCCGTAGTTATAAAACGATTACGCTAGAAACAAAAGATTTAGACTATTTTAAATTTGTTTGGTTCACAGATGGGTGTGGCTGGCGCAGTGCAAAAAATAATCTGAAAGAAACATTTGATGTTTTGGAGCATTTATACAACATTGCAGATCTTGAAAGTGGAATAATATCAAAAGTACTTATTTAAATGCCTGTTGCTTATTATAAGTCTGAAAATAGAGATTTTACTCTTCTTAAGGGAGATTGTATTGAGCTTCTGAATTCGTTTGATTTCAAGTTCGATATGATTTTTGCAGATCCACCATATCATTTGTCAAATGGAGGAATAAGTGTTCAAAATGGGAAAATGGTATCTGTCAACAAAGGAGATTGGGATAAGTCCAACGGATATGAAGAAGATTATCTATTTGATAAGTCTTGGATAGCAACTTGTCGGAATAAGCTGAAAAGCAATGGAACAATCTGGATAAGTGGTACATATCATAATATTTTTTCCGTGGCACGATGCTTGACTGAATTGGGATTCAAAATATTAAACTGCATTACTTGGGAGAAAACAAATCCACCGCCAAATCTGTCTTGCAAATATTTCACTTATGCTGCCGAATATATTCTTTGGGCTCGTAAAGAGCCCAAAGTACCCCACTATTTTAACTATGAGCTCATGAAAAAAATCAATGGGGGTACTCAGATGCGTGATGTTTGGCGATTACCGGCAATTGCACGATGGGAAAAATCTTGCGGTAAACATCCTACTCAAAAACCGTTGTGCGTTCTGTCACGAATTATTCAGGCCTCAACCCTTCCTGGCGCATGGATTTTAGATCCATTCACAGGCAGTAGTACAACCGGTATTGCCGCAAATCTATTGGGACGCCGATTCCTTGGAATAGATCAAAACGAAGAATTTCTGGAACTAAGTAAAGCTCGTCGTAACGAACTGAATTAGCATTAACAGGAGGAATGAAATTCTGATAAAACTGGAAAAACAGGCCAATCTATTCCGTAATAAAGATGCCAATGTTTTTTGTGAACCTGAAGAATATTATGGTCTGGATCTTCCGTTCTAATACTCACGATGACGGATTACTATATTCAAGAGGTTCCTTAGATCCCTTGTTCCTTCAATGCATTCCTTTGTCCATAAAAGCGTAAGGCAAAATTGATGAGCATCGGGGTTTTGTTTTTCACACAAGCAGAACAATTCTAGTATCAAAGCAATTCCCCCGATGGACATCGTTCCATCTACCTTCACATTGCTGTATAGTTCTTCAATGTGCCTTATAGTGGTAGGTGCATATGCAGCTCTCTCTTCAACTGAATTAAAGGGATGACAATTCTCATAAAAATGGAGATAAAAATTAAGAAGACCTATAATTTCTCCTTTATAGTGTTGAGCCTTGATTAGTAAATCCACAACCCATTCATCATGCGGAAGTAAATATGGCACTGATTCAGGATTTGGCAATAGTATTTTTACTTTAAAATCCAAATCAGGGCGAACACCTCTTGAACCCTGAAACATGCCAATGGCAGTCCCATCGGCCGTAAAGAATGTATGTATTGCCGGCCCTTTTGGACCGCGATACTGCCACATTTGGCCATTAACGATATATTTAGGATTATACATAAGCTGTATTAAACATTTTTTATTCCATTGTATAGCATATTTCGACCACTCCAATTCCAGTAGGTTATATCTTGTTCTATAAAGAGCCATTTGATACATTTACAAATCATGTCAACCGGATAACCGCTCCGGAAAGAAAACTTACAATATATCTGAGGGTCAATCTCGACACAGTTAAAAATAGCATCTATCACAGTAAGTAGCAATGTAAACTGAGACGAGTCTTCCGCTTTTTTCTCAGCTAAATCATCAATGATGTTATCGTGAGAAGGTCTATTACTATATGAGATACGTCCATTTTTATTTATATGCTTAAATCTCATATTTGAAACACGTACTTCAAAGTCAAACCCTTTGTTAAGGTTTGTAGGCCTTTTCAAATAAATTATATTACCAGCATTGTCCGTCTCCACATTGTATTCATACTTAGTGGGGATACCTGCCGCACCAGGTGCTTCGCTTAAAAACAACTCTGTCAAAGTGCGACGATAGTCTGCACGAGTTTTCTCAATAATTGTAACAGTATGAATAGTAATCATATTAAAACAAATCTTTAATTTCAACGTTAAGTGCTTTAGCAATCTTTTCAATGTTACAGAGTGTGATGTTCTTTTCAGCACGCTCAACCATTCCTATATAAGTGCGATGTACACCAGCTAGTTCCGCAAGTCTTTCTTGAGATAGCCCTAATTCTTTTCGATATTTTTGTACATTATGTCCAAATAAAAGTAGAATAGGCTCTTTATTCATTACTCCTTCGTTTTTAATTTATGTCCTATTTATTGTTTACAAATGTACAGATGCTAATTAAAGTTATCAACATACTATAATTAGCATTGCTTTGTGTAAAATAATTATACTTCCTAATCTTAGAGTTTAAAATAGGGCTGTTTTACAGACCTATGCCCAAATGGATTTATACTCAACCAATTCTACCAAAATGTCACTCTCCCCACTTCCTCTCCCCAACCTCTTTCTTTTCTCGCTCCGTAGCCCATCCGTCCAAAATCTGCAAGCAGAAGCACTTATCCAAATTCCAAAAGCAATTCAAATTCCCTTTACAAACTCAAAAAGAAAGCAAACAAAACAATCCACCATCAGCAGACCCGCAAAACGCACAAAAGCAAAACCAAAAAGACACCACAATACATTTCATCCAACCTCCACAACTAGAAAAACTCACCTCCTCCACGCCTCCCAACTCTCCCCAAACCACCGTCAAAATCCCTGAGACCGCCAAACTGTAGTGTACTAAATAAGTTGACACAATTTATTTAGTAACATGCGTAAAAATCGA
>OGKB01000215.1_pt1 | contig 49335 bp, 62 predicted proteins | sample 1572351 | NCBI WGS metagenome assembly OGKB01 (sample SAMEA2582088, study PRJEB24529) | metagenome | biome: Human gut stool | place: China | collected 2011
CACAACAAAGTAAGTTTAATGGTGTATCTACTAAAGGACATCACTTAGGTTGGGGTAAGTATTTAGGTACTTTAGCTATTATGATTGACTATTTAAAGGCTTATGGTCTTATAGATGAGTATAATAAATACCGTTCTGTAGTTAAGAAGAGATGGGATGAACATGATAGGCTTAGCTACAGGGAGATTAATGCTATGAAGAAAGAGGTATTAAGTTTACTTCCTGTAGATGTGCAAAGGAAGTTTACTATGAAGGATGGAACATTTACTAGATAGGAGGTCATATAAGGTGTCTAATAAGCTTTCTAAGGACGATGTATTGGTTATGGGTAGATATATACCACTGATGCTAGAAGACTTAAGAGAAGAGAAATCAGAGCGTTATACACAGCTACAGGTTAAGTGGGACTGGTATAATAAACATGGATGTATGGGTTATGACATCACTAATTTATACTTACTGTGTAAGGAACAGCTTAGTGAGGCTAAAAAGGTTAAATATCCATAGATAATTGTTGACTCTGTAGTTTAATTGGTCTATACTAATAGATGTGAACAATGCTGTTGAGTGTTCATAAGGTTTACTCTATATAAATGGATGAGAGAGATGTTAGTGCCATTGACATCTCTTTTTCTTATGGTATAATTAATTCACGGTAGTTAAAAAGCCATTTGAATTACCTTTCTGTTTTATTATTTATCCCTTAAAAGAATCTAGGTATTGACTTAGGTTCTTTTTTGGTGTATTATATAGTCATGAGCTAGAAATAGTTCAAATATAAAATAGAAGTGATGATTTGTAAGCATCAACACTGACATTTTATATCAACTTTAATATCTATTCTTGATAATAAAGACTCCTTATTATTCATGTTAAAAAGTACAGACATCCAACACTGTACTTTTTTTGTAATTTTATGTTGACTTATTTAGAATTATAGGTTATACTATATTTGTAGTTAAATCTATTTAGTTGTACAGAAGAAGCCCAAGTTTTCACCTTGTGGCTTTTTTGTGTTTTCTATTGCTTTTATAAATTTATGTGTTATAATTGTAATTACAATTAAATATAAATTGCACTACAGGTTCAGGGGTTTTTATAAAGCACTAAACGTTTTACCCTCAAGTAAGCTTGGAAAAAACGGTGACTGAGGTTTGTTACTGCTCAGTTTAAGAGATACTGTAACTACGGAGGAATTACCTCAATAGAGAATAAGCTATGATGCCTAAGTAGTAATAGCTACAAAGGGTTAACATGATAGTGAATATCTAAAGAGCTTCTTCCAGCGACTAGAGGCATCTAGTTAAGGGAATTGACCTGATAAAGACATCTCTAAGGTGTGTCAAAAGCACTCCCACCTAGTGGGTCTGACAGATGTTGAAATGCTACGTCATGAATGACTGCAGTGTGAGTAGGCTAAGTATTTATTACTTAGTATGAACAATATCTCCAACTGAACACAACTATTAATTGTGTTTTAGGAAATTGACCAGTCCTAATTAATCAGCTACGTCGATTGTTCTCAGAAGTAGGTTTGTAAATTTACAGATATCATGCTTGAAGGAGTCTGTAAATCCTATTCTCACACGAAGTAATTACATAATTGCCTTGGGGGGGGGGTTTCCTTGTAAGCATAAGTCAGTTTCATTAACAGTATCATTAACCGTAACGTTCGTTGGTTTTGCAAGTCTTCAAACCAACTCAGTTACTTAGCAAGGCTTGCCCCACAGCAAAGCCTTGCGATTAGTTAATTAATAATAATTACTGTAGCTTATTAAATAAACTCTGTAGTTTATCAATAAGTAATTCTAAGTTCTTCGAGTACAGACATGCAAGCACGTCTGTAGCTCTCAATCACTAAGAATTACTAAATAACTATTGACAATTATAATAATATAATATATAATTACTGTATGTCCTAAAGGATTCATAACTTTTCCTATTCCTAGAGTAACTTTTATAAGTTACTTGATGCCCCTATAGCCAAGTGGTAAGGCATGGCTCTGCAAAAGCTCTATCGTCGGTTCAAATCCGTCTAGGGGCTGAAAAGGTAAGCTACAGTAATTATATAACCAACCAATAGCAAGTAGCTAATAATGGTTTAGGGGTCAATTCACTATTATTAGTTACTTGGTATTGGTTGATTTTTACGTTGTAATTCCTTTCTAGATTCCATACTCCTGGGAAGGAGTATGGTTTTTATTTTAGGTTCTATGGTGTAACGGATAACACAGAGGTCTTCTAAACCTCTACTCCAGGTTCGATTCCTGGTGGAACTATTGTATTCCAAGTAAAAAGGGGTTTACTTATGAAAGATGAAATTAAATTAGCTATTGAAGGTAAGGATAGAGACTACTTTCTTAGTAGAGGTATTCCCTTTCCTAAATATTGGTATGGACACTCAGACCTACCAAAATCAAAAAAGAAAAATAGAGCCTATTCTACTGAAATGAGAGCTTTATCTGAAATGTCTTTAGACCAGTTAGAGGTAGTAGAGATGTTTTGGGGTATTGCACCTCTTGTAGTTAGTAAAGTCAAAAAACTAGATGTAGAATTTGTAGAAAATATTCCAGTACCTACAGCTACAAGGGTTAATGCTTTAGTTCAAACTAAACTATCTATGATTAGTTCAGATGAACGTAAAGAATGGGCTGATAGGGTTGAAGGTAAAGCAGTATCTAGGGAAGTATCTATGGCTCTAGTTTCTGATGATAGTGATAATACTGCATCAGCTACAAGGGAGCTTATCCTAGATAAGTTTGATGAACTAGGTAATATTTGGAAAGATTATGGTAAAGATTCCAAAGAAGAACAGAAAGAACTAGAACATGATGAGGTATTAAGACTAGAAGAGGGTACAGATGGGGAAACTGAGGGATAGACTTGTACTAAAACTTGGTGAAGTCCATCCTAAAAGTGAGTTATTACCTTGGTTAAAGGGGTATATACCACATCCTGACTCTTACATCAGAAACTCAATACCTATTGAGAAAAGATTACATTATGCTAAACTAGGTTATACAGAGTTCTTAGCTGAAATGAATATAGAACTCAACTTTGACCAAGCTTTAGCTATTGGAGCTTTAATATCTGGTGACTATCATACTGGTTACATGATTGAACCTCCAAGGTTTGGTAAATCATTTATCATGGGAGCTTTAGCTAACTATTTAGCAATGCACAGCTACAGTGTATCTGTAGTTGCATCTAAATCATCAAGAACAGCTAAGGTTATGGAACACGCTAGAAGGCATCTAAGAGGGGCTAGTATCGACATGAAGAACATGTTGGTAGAAGAGTCCAAGGCTTCCATAAGCAAGGCTGACAAGCTCCTAGGACGGTCTGAGACAGCTTATAGTAAGTCTAGGATTGTCTTTAAGAATGGTAACAAGATTGATACTAAATCTACAGGTGATACCTTCTCTAGTATGGACTCAGATGAAAACATTGGTGAAGGTTCTCATGTTCTTATTGATGAAATGGACTTTATCTCAGAACGTGCCTTGACAGAGCTTGGTAGACGTGAGTTTGAAAGAGATGATGGAGAATCACTTATCCTTTTTGGTATTAGTAACCCTCGTTTCTTAAATCACTTCCATGAATCTGTTACTAACCCTAATCTGAAGGATGATGAGTTTGTTATATGGGGTAACATAGTTACTTCAATGGAATCAGACTCAATTAAAATGACTCCTGAAGAGGTGTTAGCTTCTGACTTTGCTAGAACTGAAGAGTCTATAAGAATCAACTTGCTTTGTGAGTATGATGAAAATAGCTCAGAGTTCTTCAATGCTCCAATGATTGTAGCTCCTAGACATGATATTAGTAGTATCTCACCACGCACTATATCAGCTCTAGGAATTGACTCAGCCTATAAAGGTTCAGATGGTATTACACTTGCTTTATCTATGTATGACACTGATAAGGATGCCCTTGTAAGGGTAACAGATACCATCAACTTAAGACCTGATGAATGGTCTGATGCAAGGTCTACAAGAGAAATTGTAGACGGTATAGAGCAAGTAGTTATGAAGTACAATGTAGTATCACTTGCTATTGATACAGGTCAAGGTTCTCACTTGATTGTAGAGATGATGAATAGACCTACATTTGATAGGGTTACCATATATCCTATTGATTTTGGTGGAAGACCTACACCTGAGAAGGTAGCAAGTCATGTAGATACTGCTTTAATGGCTAGAAATAGAAGAGCAGAGATGCACTTAGTCCTAAGACAGCTTATGCAAGAGAATAAAGTTGTGTTTGCTTCTGAAATTAAGGAAACTCTATTGACTCAAATGAGAGCTATACAGCTCAAAAATAAAGAGCTTGATAAAGTTACCCTAATCGGTAAAGATGTCATTAGACAAGTACTGAAGAGGTCTCCTGACGACCTAGATGCTGTTATTCTAGCTGTTCATGCTTTAGAACTATATATACTTGGTGTAGAAGGAGGTAATTAGTGGAAATTGATAGAAAAACTGGCTATGAACTCCTTATTAAAGACAATATAGGGATTCCTTCACAGCTAAATGAGATGGATGATACACTTACCTATGAACAAGTTCAGTACCTAGTAACAAATATGCCAGGTATTAACACTATTCTTGAAGGTATTGTTGACTACATCTTTGCAGGTGATATGGAGCTTGTTAAGGATGAAGATAGCTCTATAGAGGGTGAAACTCTCAGAGATATGCTAGATTCACAAAATATCCAAGGAATTACAGTTATGGACATGTTTAAACAGCTCACAAGAGAGTTATTTGAGCAAGGTGCTGTAGGTGTAAGAAAGATTCCTGCAAAACAAACTCACAATGGTCATAAAGATAGTATTATGATTGTTCCTAAGAACTCTTATGACATCATTTTTAGAGAATCCGAAGAAATTCCACTTGTTTACATGCCTTTCATCTACATTTTGAGAAGGTTTCATTGCTTGAATCGTAAGCATACTTGGATTCGAGCTTCTGAAGAAGTGGTAGATGATAGATTCTATATTGATGATGAAGGTAATATTGTCTCAAATGACAAGGATTCTGTAGCTTTAACCTCAGAAGACTTCACAAATATCACTATGGATGGTTCATTCATTGGTGTTAGTCCATTTGAGAATGATAAAAAGCGTACTCATCTTATTCTTCAGCTCCTAGATTACTTTATTCATGATTTTCAACGTAATGGTGTTGGTACATTGGCATTTAAACACAATGAATCAATGCTTGCTAAGATGAAGAATGAAGGAAACCCATCAACTTCAGCTAAAATCTTTGATACAAGTAACTCTAACGCTGTATTCAACGAAGATGTCAGAAAAGACAACGTAAAAGCACTAGCAGACATGCTAGCCAATGTAGAGTATAATGACTCTATCATTTATTCTGACATTTTCAGTGATATGGAACAGTTGACTAGGGATTCTAAACCTAGTGATTACCTAAATCTCTTATCAATCCATGCTACACGCTTCTCATGTCAAATTTATGGTGTATCACCACAGGTATTTGACTTAGATGCAGGTACTGGTAACATTGGTAAGGATGAAGTCATTAAGACTTTCATCATTCACAAGGTTATTCCTTGGAGAGATAAGATTGCAGTTAAGCTTACTGAAGTAATTAGGCTCATGGGTTATGAAGGTTACACCTTTAGATTCAAAAACCAAGAAACTAAAGATTATTATGACTATGAAAAAGATAATTTCATGTCTCAGACCTTTGAACGTATTCATGAAGCAGGTTATGAAGAAGAAGCTAAAGCTTATCTTAATAAACACTTATTAGAGGGGGAATTATGACACCAACCAATTTTGACACTAATGCTCAACGTGGAATGATTGAAGCTATTGAGCAAGCACAAACAAAAGACCAACCATTCATGGCTACAGGAAGTAATGGAGCTCCTGTAGTTGTAGGTGATGTTAATAACATTGATGCTGAGTCTACTTATGAAGCTAAGTTCATTTATCCTAAGAACTTTGCTGTCCAAGGTGACTACACTGATACAAGTGAAGGTAGAGAGGTTATTAGAGTGTTTAAGGGTGTATCTATTACACCTCGTAAGGCTCGTAGAGTTAGACATGCTGTAACTACACTTATTCTTTACTTCTCAAAAGTAAATACAACTACTGGTGAGCAAGAAATTATGTCTCTATCAGAAGTTACTGAAGTTTATTCTAAGCTTAGTGATGAAGTAGTAGATGCTATGGAAACATTAGTACAGTATGGTCTTGGTATCAGTGACTATGACATGGAATATCTAAGTGATGAATCGCTTGTAGTTCTATCTAGTCAACTTATTGATAAAAACTCAGGGTTTTTTCAATGAGACTCTAAGTAGAGTACAAAAGTTAGTATATGATGATGTTAATGGTAAAGTAACAAAAGAAGTTGAAAGTAAATACTATGACACTCCTATAGATGATTACTTTGCCTACTGTCTTAGAATTGGTAAACACTTTGGTACATCTCCTAAAGATATATATGAGAATTGGTCTCTACCAATGGTAATAGTATCTTTCGTATGTATCCACAATGAAGGTGTTACAGAGTTTGGTTATCAGCAAGATAGCATGAAGGATAATAAACCTAAGATAATTCATTATGAGAATAACTATATCTACAATATCACAGCAGATATGGTAGCTAACATGGTTGCTGAAGAAAAAGAAAGTAAATTTGCTCCTGAACAGGAAGCATTAATGTCAATGTATGAAAGGAATTAAACAATGTCTGGTAGTTTGAAAGAGTTTTTTGATGGTAAGTATAGTGAAGTAAAATCACTTGGTAAAATTGATGATGCTAAAGTATACACAATGGAAAACTATGTGGAACTTAATAAGCTTGATGAACAAGTAAGAAGAAATGGACTTGAACCTTCAGGTAATGCTGTACGAGTTCCACAAACTGACAGCCAAGGGTATTTGACTTCAACTCCAAGAGAAAGACTTGTAGTTAATGAATCAATCGCCTTTATCAACCGTATCAAAGTGAATAAAGAAGAAAAGACAATCTCTATTGTTATTGACTATAGAGCTTGCACTGAGCAGTCACAAGGTAGTATTTATACTCCATCTGTTCTGTCCTATGTAATTGGTAAAGTTAAAGAAGGTAAATCTGATAAGTATGCTGTACTTAAAGTAGAGAATGTATCAGAACAAGACTTCATCAATGACTTTAAAGACCAACTTACTAATGATGATGCAAAACAGATGTATGAAGTGATTACTCACTATAAAAACACAGGTACATCTACTGGTATTAGTTTAAGTGAGCTATTTTAACCAGTAATTAAAATAATCGGAGGTATGTGATGAAAGTAATCACAGCTAAAGTAGAGCTTACTCACAATGGAGAAAAAATTACTCTTAAGGGTACTGAAGCTCAGACTGCTCTACAACGTTTGACAGCTTGGGATGGTCAAGGTTCTGTAGCTATTAACTACACTGACCCTACAACTAAGCAAGTCCAAGGAATCTTCATGTGTTGTGGTGATACTTGGAAACGACTTCCAAACGAAGTTGAAGAAAAAGAAGAAATGCCTTGCAAATGGTGTAAACCTTGTAACATTGGTGATGAGGAAGTTGTTATTCATCGCGAACATATCACACCACAACCAGAAGGTGAAATTCTATAAGAGGTACACTTATGGTTAAGAAAAAAGAAGTTAGTGTAGAACTGCCTCAAATTACAGATGAATACCAACTTGCTCTACAGGAACGTAGAGAAAGACAACTTGGTTTAGACTCTGCTCTTACTGAAGTAGTTACACCTGAAGAAATTGGAAGTAAAAAGGTAAAGGGAACTAAGAAGGATGAAGCTTAAATATACACTGTCAAAACTGTTTCCTGATGGTAAGACTTTCAGAGTAAATTATTTAGACGGTAATATTGTTAAGCTAAAAAATGTTAGGTTTGAGTATGGTTCAACTTATGAGACTGAAGATGTAGCTCTTATCAAGTCAATTAAAGGACTTACTCAGAGATTCCCTGATAGTGCTAGTAACCGTGCTTGGTTAGATAGTATTGGTGTTCCTTATAGTCCAGTTCCTTGTCAAGCCTGTGGTGGGAGAGTAATTAAACTTGAAGTACACCTATTTGACTTTAAGGAGGTTTAATATGAGGACATATAGACTAGCAGGTACTGTAGTTGATTCTGAAGGTGCTTTGTTCATGGAAGCTTTGGGACAGGACTATATCTCAGCTAAGAATATTGAGAGAATCCTTTCTGAAGCAGGTGGTGAAGAAGTAACCTTTAACCTTAACTCAGGTGGTGGTTCAGTTAATGCAGGCAGTGAAATTTACACTATGCTATCAAGCTACAGTGGCAGAGTTGTAGTTAATATTACAAGTCTATCAGCTTCTATTGCTTCAGTATTTATGCTTGGAGCAGATGAAGTTAATATTTCACACCAAGCACAGATTATGATTCACCAACCACACTTTAGGAATGAAGAAACAGTAGACAAGTTGAGCCTAGAACGCTCAATAAATATGCTTGACTCTACTGAAAAGTCTATTGCTAAAGTGTATATGAAAAAGACTGGTCTCAGTGAAGATGAAATCCTTGATATGATGTTCAAAGAGACATGGCTTACTTCAGACCAAGCTTTAGAACTTGGTTTTGTGGACAATATCTACAATGATACAGAGGAATCTGTAGAAGGTGTAGAAGACCTTGTAGCTATGGTATCTACTACAGGGAAACAGCTAGAGACTTTACAATTACTAAATGAAATGAAAGGCACTCCTATGGATAAGACATTCTTTGAGAAAGTAAAATCTCTTCTAGCAAACAATTCTGTAGATGATGAATCTGTAGAAACTGTAGAAGAGGTCGTAGAAGCCCCTGAAGAGCCATCTAAGGCTGATGAAGAGGTAGAAGGTACAGAAACACCAGAGGAAGTAAAAGAAGGCTCAGAAGAGCAACCAGACACTTCTGAAGAGGTTGTGAAAGAGAAAGAAGAAGAAGAAGTAGTTGATGAAGAAACTAAAGAAGTTGAAGACCAAACTACAGAATTGCTTACACAAGCTCTTACTGAAATTCAAAAACTTAGAGCTGAGAATGAAGAACTCAAAGCTAAAGTAGAAGCTTTGGAAACAGATAAAAAAGCTCTTGTAGCTAAAAGTTCTAAATCACAGTCAGTAGTTGATGAACTTAACAAATTGCTTAACAGTGAAGAAGCGAACGTAGTATCAGTTACTCAAAAGGCAGAACCTAAAAACATGATGCCTAAAGGATATACTGGTATTCGCTCAGGAGGACAAATTTAATGAGTAATGTTACAAATGACATTTATACTGAAGAAGTTGTAGGAGAACTAGCTACAGCTATTCAGAAGAATATGGAGAATGCAGGAGAAGGTCATAAGCTACCTTTTGGTATTGCTAAAGACTACTCAAAAGCTTTGCCTTCATTGGGTGATTTCAATATCACATCTCCAATGGTAGCTTCAATGCTTGAATCTATTGCAGAATCATCTATTGCTACATTTGTTAAAAACAACAAAGGTAAGTGGGTTACTGAGACTTACACTTGGGGAACTACAGACCCTGATGATGGTCAAGGATGCTGTTTCACACCATTTGAAATTCAAGCTTGTGCTGACTCAGCTAAAATCTTCTCACTTTGCTTGAAAGATTGTGAAACAACACTTGACAAGATGATGAACTCAGCTCTTAAGTACAAGTCTAATGACTTGCTTAACTACTTCCAAAGAGCAGGAATGACTTATGAAGCTTCATTGCAATACATTGCATGGTTCTCATTTGCTTTCCGTACACAGCGTGTAATTGCACAAGGTTTGGTAAACTACCAAGGTAAAGGTTTGAGACCATTCCACGGTATTGCAGAAGTAATGTCACACCCTGCAGTAACACCTATTCAATCAGGTGATATCCTTGGAGCATTTGCACAAGCAGGATGTATCCTTGATGTACTTAACCAAGGTACTTCAACTAACTATGCTATCTTTGTCCATCCAGTAGGACACACAGCTATCTCAGATGTAGTTGTTGAAGGTAAAAATGGCAAACTCCCTGCAGGTTGGGAACGTGGTAACTTTGGTAGCTTCCATGGTACACCAGTGACTCTTAAATTCAAAGGTATTCCTATTGTAAAAGACATCTATGTACCTAAAGACTTGGAAGTAAACAACACATTTGAAGCTTACATTATTGACTTGTCAGTAACTAAAGTATCAATGGTTTACAAAGACTTGCTTATTCCTGCAGATAAAATCCGTCAAGGTACAACTCTTGAACCTGATTCAGACTGTAACTTTGTAGCTTGTGACATCTATGAAAATGCAGGGGTAGCTCACTCAGCTAACTATGCTCGTAACATCTTGCTCACAGGTATGCCATTGTCAGCTAACTGTTCTGCAGGTGTATACACTCGTATCATGGGTGCATTGGACGGTGAAGTTCCATTCCCAATGGTGCATGTTCCTAAAGCCTAAGAGGTGATATATGTTACTAGATTCCATTAAGAGCAAGTGTTCTTGTATGAGTCAAGTTACTCAGGAAGAGTTCAACACTATCTGGGGTAACTTTGTTAGGTTTCTTAGTAACATTACTTGTTGGGATGTTGCAGGAGGAACTATTGAGCAGTGCTGTAGAATCCACACAATAGACTTGAACAGAGAACTCTGTAGCTACACATGTATTCAAGTACATCCTTATTGGAAAGCTATTAATCAAGATACTGTAACTGTGGAATTAAGGCAGTACAGCTCTAGAGGTGTCAATATTGTTCCTCTAGATAAAAGCTTGTTTACTTATGATGATATTGCTGATAAGTTCTTTATCAGACTAGATGAACTCATGAACACTGAGGACAACTCTTGTGATAAGAATTGTTCTCACAATGTGTTAGTTATGAGGTATATAGCAGGCTATGACTTAGACAGTCCTGAGTGGGATGATTTGATTTGTCATTACCTTACAGGATATACTGCTATTGCTAATAACTGTATGAGTGTTGGTGACTGTGCTAATGTTAATAGACTATCAGCAGGGGCTTCTTTAGTACAAAAGGATGTAGATACTATTAAGTATGTTTGGGAGATTAATAAGGATTCACAAGAATACTTCTTCTCTCAATTAGTTAATAACTTCTACAAAGATAGCCTTGGTAGATATTCTCTTTGTGGCAGAAGCTATAATCTAAGAACTGAAAAGCAAATTACAGTAGGAAAGAGTAAGTAATGAGAGTTAGATATAGAGGTGTTAATAGCCCTACAGGAAGAGTTAGAAGAGGTGGTTGCAGTGCTTGTGGTCAATCTTCTATAGGTAGGACTGAAATGGCTCTTCTAGAGCCTTATAGGTACTTCTATCACGATAGAGAGTTTAACTTCTATCTAGGTAGAGAGTATGATGTGCCAGATGAGTTAGGTAAGGCACTATTGAATAAGTACAGTTATGTCAACGGTAACAAACTACAAGCATTTGAAGAGGTTATCTGATGTCTAAAGATGTATATATCTTCAGACATGGAACTACTAACCCACAATATGATGACAATGGTAGGCAAATTGATTCAACCGTTTGGGAACAAACAAACCAGTTCACTTGTGTAGAAGTAGTACAATTCTACAATGCCTACAGAAACTTTAATAAAGATACTTATGAGACTGAGCAAGAGCTTCACCATAAGCTATTCTATATTGAGGTTTGGAGACAAGACCAACAAAGAAACTTTGATATTGTCCTAGGAGACTACATCTATGAACCTGACTTAGGTTATTGGTGGAAGATTCTAGCAGTATCACATAATGAGGTCATGCCTAATTGTTATTATCTAATCATCCGTGGTCAAAGACTTACAACAAGAGAAGAGTATAAACTAAGAGTTAGGGATGCTCTTACTGCAGATGAAAGTCATACAGGAAGATAATTGTGGTTAGGAGAAGAAGAACAGGTGATGCTGAGATAGATGCTTGGATTGAAGAAGAAATGCACACTGTAGTTCAGGAATTAAAAGTAGCAGTAGAAAACAATATACATGTTGACACAGGGGCTTTAAGAGACTCTGTAACAGTAGAAGAGAGTGGAGAGGACTTCTATGTAGGTATTGATGAAGACTTGCTTATAACAGACCCTAGAAACCCCAGAGGTAGGAACTATGCAAGGTATCATCATGACGGTACTTATAAGACTCCTGCTAACCCTTTCTTGGATAAAGCAATTAACGAGGTAGGAGCAGGATGAAAAGGAAGATTTTCACTAACATTAAAAGATGGCTTATTGAATATGGTGTAGATATTCTAGACCTTATTCTAGAACCTGTAGATAAAATGTCTAGAGACACAACCATTCGCTATGATAATTTTATGCATGAGCTTAATCGACATTTTTCTACAGTTCAGTTCTATAAGTCAAATTTCAATGCTCACCTTCCACTATTAACAGTAGATGTATCAAACGTAGGTTACTCTTCTCAATGTTATTGTGAGTATTTAATTACTTTTAAGTTCCATTGGACTACAATCTCTGCAGACCAAGAATTAATCTTAGAGAATACACCTGAAGGTAACTTAGACTTAGAAGATAAAGTAGACAGAAGATTGAAAGCTATGATGTTCTCTAGGTCTTATATTGAGAATGAAGTAGTTTACCGAGACATATTCCAAGACTTACAAAAATTACCTAACTTTGAAGACAAGATATGTAACGTAGTCAGCATTAGTGACTTACCAGTTACATTTGAGCAAGTAGATGATGAGATAAACACTATCTCTAAACAATTTAAAATTACCGTAGGAGAATGTGGATGATTAAAGAACAACCACTAGACCTAGACGCATTTTATGAGTCTAGACAAAAGCTTGCAGGTGAGAATGGTACTATGTATGACCAAAGACAACTTGCAGGAATTAGACAAGTAGTAGCAGAAGCTAAGCTACAATCTGTAGCTAAAGTAGAAGCTAAAGAAGACAAAAAAGAAAAGAAAGGAGATAAGTAATGACAAAAGGTTGTATGCCAAAGCTTACTCATCCTATGTATGGTTATGCTAAGCAAAACAAAAATGAAATCATTGGTGTTAGGGTATCTGAAAAGATTAACTACTACACTGAGCTTTCAACTAAAAACTATCGTGAAATTACTAAGGGTGAGTTCCAATCATTTGATGCCTTGACTACACCTGAAGACATGATTAGATGTAATGAAAAGGCTTGTCACATGACAGGTACACTTTATGTCAAACCAGTTGATGGTGAAGCTACAGTTACCTATGACATCCGTGGTGATTACACTAAAGCAGGTTTTGGATTCCATTACTTGTATGTTACTTTCCTTGGTTCAGACACAGTTACAGTTGAAGCTAAAGTTTCAGACTTGCATGATGTAGAAGGTAAAAACTCTTACACATACGCTGTAGAACTTACAGGAGCAGGTCTAGCTACAGATGTGTTCCAAGTAGCACAGTTTGACTTTGCTAACCCATTGTCAATTAAATCTCAAACAGGTACTGGTTGGATTCCTTCAGAAGATGGTATCCATGTAGAGTACACTATTAAGCACAAAGATAAGAATGATGCTCTTGTAAAAGAACCATTCGGTATCTCTTCTATCAAGACTATTGCTTGTAAAAATGAGCTTCACAAGTCTGATAACGTGCTTATCTCATGTTTGGAATCATTCACTCATGATGTATCACTAGGTGCTTCAGATGCTAGATGTTTTGGTTCAGGTTATGACCCATCAGCTACAGAAGTTACAACTACAATCTCAGGTGCTACACGTTCCTTGAATGACTTCTGGTTGAATCCATTGGAATCAAGAGAAGGTATTATTGTAGCAGGTATTCCAACTACAAGAGTGTTTACTGTTAAAGGTAAAACAATCAATGGTACTGAGTATGGTTACATTGAACTAGCTGACTTGTATCCAACATGTAACTCAGTAATTATTTCTCTTGGTGAAAACTGTAATGGTATCTATCTTGAACCATTGGCAGTACCTACAGTAACCCCTGTAGATACTAATGAGTTTGTAGCTATTTCAAATGTTACAGCACAAGACTTCGGTACTGTGTATGTTAATAAGAAATACATCAACCGTGAAGTATTGGTTACTTATGATGCTGAAAAAGAAGTAGAACACTTTGAAGCAAATGAAGATAGACTTGATTCATTTGAAGCTGAGTTCACAGTACCTCGTGTAGCTACTAATGGTAGACGTGAATACCTCAGATTCTATGGTATCATCACTTCACACTCAGAAGAGTTCAACAACTCAGATGAAGTAAACTTGTCATTGGAAGTTACCTTTGTTCGTAGAAATGGTAAATTCTATGACCGTTATGTAGAAGCTTAAGAAAGAGGTAGAGTATGGCTCAAAGGCAATTAAGGGTACAAGTTACCTCACAGGTAGATAAGAGCCTTACTGACCTTCTGAGCAAGTTAGATAAGTATTCTAAAGGTACTACTACTATAAATGTTAAGGCAGTAACAAACAGTAAAGATGTTACTGCCTTATTCAATACTGTGAACAAACTTAAAAATAAAAGAGTTAGGGTTGATGTTGACAGTAATGGTAATAAGGTACTTAAGGTACAGAAGGACTTGCTCAGTCTTAAGAATAAGACAGTAAGTGTTAAGGTAGATGCAGACACTAGAAGCATCACTAAAGTATCATCAGACTTAAATAGTCTTAAGGGTAAAACCTTTAAAGTAAATGCTGACTTATCACATCTAAATAAAGCTAAATCAGACTTAGATGCTATTGATGAAAAGGTCAATAAGAATAGAACTGTTAGGATTCAAGGTGATACATCAGGTCTTACAGCTATCTCTAATGCCTTAGATAGTATTTCAAAAAAGGTACTAGCTCTATCAGCTAGAGGTGCTTTAAACATTGGTAAGAGCTTTGCTAAAGATGCAGGTGAGCTTTATGATGCTCAGAATGAATTTGTAAACAACATGAGGTCACTAGACAACCCTCTTAGTGACAAAGAAATCAACTCAACACTTAAAAACTTATCTAAATACGGTGCTCAAACTAAGTACAATGTAGCTGAACTTACTAACTTGGCAGGTGCTTTAAAAGGGGCAGGATTTGACCAAGAGTTTGGTGGTTTTGATAACCTAACCAAAAACCTTGCCAATATCTCAGCCCTTGCTAGTAGCCCTTCTAATGCCCTTAAACGTGTATCTACACAGATTAAACAGATGTCCTTAGATGGTAAAGTCTTAGCGAGAGACTGGAATCCAATTAGGGATGCTATCGGTGGTACAGCTACACAGAAAGTTGTTCAGAAGTTTAAAGATGAGTATGGTTTTGATAACCTAGCTGATGCCATGAAAGAAGGTAAGGTACTAGGTAGAGACTTCATCAAAGTATTGAATGAAGTAGGTCAAGACCCTGCCTTGTTAAAGGCTGCAACAAACACCAAGACCCTTAAATCAGCTTGGGAGAACATGAGAGAATCCCTTACTGTAGGTCTTGTAGGTACTCCTTTTGAACCTGGAGCATTAACACCTGCCATTGATGGACTTGTTAAGTTGATGAATACAGTATCACAGAATGGTGATGTTATTCAAAGCTTTGTAAGTAAAGGTGTTGGTAAAGCAATGTCACTCTTTAAAGACATGTTTGGAGAGTTTGACTTTAAACAAGGTCTTAAGGACTTTGTAACTTACCTAGCTCCTATTGGTAAGGGAATTGAATTACTAGCTAAAGGCTTTGCTAAGATTAATAATCATGGTAAGAATACTGGTAAGATTCTTGGTGGTATTATTACTGCTTCTGCAGGTTGGTTAGTAGTATCTAAGATGGCTCGTTCTGTAAGGGCATTATCAAGCACTCTAGGGCTGTTAAAGAACTTTAAGAACCCTTTCAGTAGGGGAGGAAGTAACAGTGGCTCAGGAGGGGCTTCTGGTGGCTCTGGTAACCTTCTGGGAGGTCTTACTAAGTCTCTAGGTGACTCAGCTAAGATGTTAGCCTTTGCAGGTTCTATTAAACTTATCGCTAGTGCTTTCAAAGATATTAGTAATACTGACATGGACTTTACTGAAGCTACAGTCAAAGTAGGTACTATGGTTACTATGGTAACTGCTATGGGTGGTTATGCTGTCCTTCTAGGTAAAGCTATTGATAAGTTTAAACTAGGTAAAGACCTTGCTGTTGGTGCTACTGCTATGGCAGGTGTAGTAACAGGTATGCTTTTAATGGCTAAGACAATGGAAAAGCTTAATGATATTAAGTTTGATGCAGTTAAAGTATCAGGAACAATGTTAGCAATGACAGGACTTGTTACTTTGATTGGTGCTATTGCTACTGGTATAGGTGCTATTATGGTAGCTACAGAAGGTCTTGGTGCTTTAGCTTTAGGAGCAGGGTTACTGTCTCTTATTGCTACAGCAGGTACTATGGTTGTTGTAGCTAAAGCTATGGAATCTGTAGCTAAGACTGTAGCTAGAATCAATAAAGTTAAATTACCTAATGCAGGTACTTTCGGTAAGAAGATGGTTAACTTCACAGCTCTTGTTACTGAAATGAGTACAGCAAGTGCTATTAGTGGTAATATATCAACTCTTGCTTTATTACCATCTATCTTTGGTACTATTAGTAATCTAGCACAAGCTATTCAAGTTGAAAGTATCATCCTTTTAGCAAATCAACTTAAAAAGCTACAAGGAAGCATGAAGAATGTACCTGACAAGTCTAAGTTTAAGGATACTATTAAGAAGCTTAAGAACATGACTGAGCTTATTAATGAGCTTAGTTCAGTTAGTGGTGGAGGTATTAAGAATCCTGTAGATGCTATTAAATCTATTGGTAATACCTTCAGTAATATTGTTAAAGGTTTTGAAGTAAACTCTATAACAGACAATGTTTCTAAGGTAGCCAACTTAATAGCTACACTTAGTCAGCTTAATATGCCTGAAGACTTATCAGCTCTGAAGACTAAGCTTAAGAATATTGCTAACATCCAAAAAACACTTAACAGTGCTTTTGCTGATATTCAGTTTGGTGATAGTGGTGGTATCTCTAATCCATTTATTCATGGACTAAATGCCATTGCTTCATTCTTTGATGGTTTCGAGACAGGTAATAACATCAAGGTATTCAATAAGGTATCTAAGTTTGTTAAGGACATTAATGACTTGGAACTTCCTGATGATATAAGTTCTTTGACTGAAAAGGTGCAAAAGATTGGTCTTATTCATCAACAACTTAATCAAGCATTTTCTACTTTCTCTTTAGGTACAGTTTCTGTTTCTTATCCTATCCTTAATGCTATCAATGCTGTAGGTACATTCTTTGATAGTTTAGCTACAAGTAACCTTATCAGTACAGTTAAGAAACTTACTCAGTTTATTGAGGATATTAATGAGGTAGAAGTACCTTCTGACACATCTGCTATTGATGAAAAGATTAGTAACCTAACTAATGTAATGAAGAGTCTTAAGAAGCTAGGGAATGATTCATGGCTTGATTCTATTAACTTCATCAGTAAAGGACTAGAAGCTCTTACCTCTAAACTTGATGGTGCTTCACTAGATGCTAAATTTAAGTCATTCACTAAACTAATTGACTTTGTTAAGAAGATTAGTGACCTTAAGTTAGATGATGCAGGTCTTGAAGCTATAGAAACTAAGCTAGAGAACCTTAAGAAGACATTAAAGACAGTAAGTAAATTTGAAGTAGATGCACCTCCTACTATTAAGGATGATGTACTTAAAGGTTATGAGAACTTCAAGAAACTTACAGATAAGATTAAAGGTATTACTGATAGTCTTAACAACATCCCTGATGGATTGGACATTTCATCTAAGATTGAATCAGTTAAAAATGCTCTATCTAAGATTAGTGAACTAGCTACACTTGATATCTTTGGTAAAGATACACCTTTCAATAAAGATGTTACATCAAATATTAAGAGTGTAACTGAGTTTACAAGTAAGCTTAGTAGTATTGCTTCATCACTTAATGAGATTAACTCAATAGAAGACCTTAGTGGTATTCCTGCTAAGATTGAACAGTTAAGACAAGCACTACAATCTATCACACAAGCAGGTGAAAATGGTGGTAGTTTAATGTCTATGTTTGATGCCTTTAAAGGTAAATCAGATTATGGTAAACTAGCAGAAGAAGCAAGTAATATGATTAATTCACTTAAGACTATTGCTGACTCTCTATCTCAGATTCCTGATTTGATTAACATTGAAGGTAGTGGTATTGAGACCCGTGTAGCTAAGATTCAATCTGTTCTTAAGTCATTAACTGATAGTGACACAGGAAGCTTTATTCAAGACATTGGTAAGCTTGCTAAAGTGTCTGAAGCTGTAGGTCAAGTAACCTCTGTAGTTAATAGCTTTAAGACAATGGCAGAAACACTCATGACAATTCCAGACCTAATCAATGTAGAAGGTTCAGGAATTGAAACAAGAGTTGCTAAGATTAAATCTGTACTTCAGTCTCTTGCTTCTTCAGATGATTCAGGCTTAACTACAAGCTTGCAAAACATTCAGAAGCTATCATCTAATATTATGTCTGCAGTACAAGCAGTCAATAATATCTTGATTATTGCTAACGCTATTAATCAATTCCCTGAAGTAAATGCAGATAACTTCAACAATAGTATTAATGCTATTAAGACAGCTATTGAAAGCCTATCAGGTATCAATGATAATGATGCTATTGTCGGTAACTTAACAAACATTTTAAACACTATCAATCAGCTACAAAATGCTTTGGCTCAGTTTGCTTCAATGGCTTCATCACTAGGACAACAATCAGGTACTAACTTCTCTAATGGTTTTGTATCAGGACTAGGTAGTAGAATTGTTGATAAGATGAATGAGCAAAAGAATCAGATTGAGAATCTTGGTTGGGAAGCTTTAGGTGCTTCAATCTCTAACAAGATTGCTAATGGTTTTGATGTAAGTGGTGTTATTGATAAAATCAATAGAATCCAAACAGCTATCGATTCTCTTAGAGGTAAGTCAGTTGATATTACTATCAATGAAACTACAGTTAAGAAAACAAAACATGCAGAGCATGGAGGATTGATTGAATACCATTCTACAGGTGGTGTAGTAGGTAGAAGAAGCTTTGCTTCACTAGGTACTGATACTATTCCTGCAATGCTGACAGCAGGTGAATATGTTCTTAAACGTTCTGTATCATCTGTACTCGGTAAGCAATTCCTTGATAACTTAAATCAAATGAATCTTACACAAGCTCTCAAAGCTCTTGCAGGCCACACAGGCCACTCTGTAGTTAATAACACTACAAACAACATTACTCAAAACGTAGACAATAAAGCTTCATTCGTCAATGGATTGAATGAAATTAGGGGGGTAGTTAGACCATGACAACATGTTTAGGTGCTAGGTCAACTTCAGACTTTGTAGCTAGACCAAGAAGGTTTATTCAATACAATGACTTAGTGTTTAGTGGTACTGAAGCTATTAATTCTAGTCCTTCAGAAACTATAACTACCAAGTATGAAACTACAGAGTATATGTTCAGAAATGGTAGTTATTGGAAAATTACAGGAGACCAAGTTCTCCTTAAAGATGATAAGATTACCTTAGACTTATCTATTAGAACTACAGATTGGGACATGGTAAACATCCAAGCACACCAAGACTTTATCAAAGATAACTTACTTACAGTAGGTAAGCTTTGGGCTATTGATACTGGTGGACAGTTAATATGGTGTAATGCCATTCTAGACTCTTATACTCCTACTTATGAATGGACTTTTAGAGACAATGGATATCTTAGCTTCCAAGTATCATTTACTAACCCTGATGCAGTATGGCACAAGGCAGATGGATATACTACTTTCCTTCTCCCTTATGCTGACTGTAACTTTGTTAATATGATTGCTAGTTGCTTCCAAAACTCTACATGTCAAGCTTTCTGTCAGACTTCAAGAACTCTTAATGGTACTTGTGAAGACTGTGCTAAAGATTGCTGTGAGCTGTCTAAAGCAGTATCACTTTGTGAAGTACAAGGTGACATGTGGTTAAGCTTTTATCAAAAGTGTAACAGTGACTACCGTATTATCCATAACTGTGAACTTGGTAGAGAAAGGTTTGGTAATGAAAGACTTTGGGGGGAATCTCATTGTGATGCTTGTGTTGATGGGGCTTGGTCTACTAAGTTCTATTCAGACACTGTAGTTGAGTCTAGAGATGTAACTATTACTCTTCAAGGTAAATTCAAAGACCCTAGAATCATGATTAATGATACTATGGTTAAACTTAAAGGTACTTATGACCAAGGTTATCTATCAATTTCAAGCACTGGTTTAGTTCAGTCATTTAGCTGTCCTACAGATGCTTTATGTGGAGAAGCTGAAGTTGTAAGTAATGAGAACTTAACACTGTGTGATAATGTATGGTGGCATATCAAGAGAGGATATAATATTATCTCAGTTGATGGTGTTACCTCAGAATCATTCTGTGTATTTATTGACTATGAAAGGTTGACAATCTAATGAACAAACAATCATCAGTAGGACTAACAGAAGAACTACTTACCAACTTAATCAACACTGTAGCTCTTGAATATCACTTCAGACTTACAGTAGAAAAGTATTATTCTTTGCTTTATGTTAAAGGAACATCAGATGAAGCTGTGAGAAGCTCTCTAACAAAGAAACTGCAGTTTGCGAAGGAAACACTAGAGAGAACTACAGAACAGCGTAGAAGCGTTATGAGAGCCTTACAGAGCCTTTCTACAGATGATGCTAACCCTGACTTGTGGTGTTCTCTAAAACATGCTTCAGTACAAATGATTACTGCTTTTGAAGCTTGGCAAGTAGATATGAATAATGCTGAAGTAGAAGAAATCTATCACTCTTCTGTAGAGTTATTCAATGTAGTTGTAGCAGGATTCTTAGGATTCTATCCACAACCATGTAGTGCTTGCTTTGCTGACTCTATCCGTTCACAAGAAGAGATGAATGAAATCATGTCTAATGTAGAATCTAAACATGAGGACATGTCTGAAGAAGCTGTAATGGCTAGAGCTGTGGAGGTATTCGGTAATGTCCCTGACTCTGTATTGGAAACCAACTAAGGACACTAGACACTACATTACTAATGATGTCTTCTTAGGTAATAATATTAGTGTAAGTCATAAGATTATGGATACACCTAGTATTAGTTTCCAACTTCCTACTGAAGTGTTAATGGGTAGTCCTATTCCTGATGCTCAGTTTGAGTTTGTTCTAACCTTTGATAATGGACATATCTTTCATGGTATTACTGAAAGAATTGATTCAGACCATGTCACAGGAGTTACTACTATTCAAGCAGTCCATGTAGCTACTGAACTACAACACAGAAGAGTACCTACAAACTATGCCATCAAAGAACTTACACTAGGTGAGATATATACTTATGATGAGTATATTAGACCTGCTTCAATGGGTGAAGGTGGAGAGATTATCTCAAACCAAAAACCTAGAGAAGAAGACAAAAAAGATGGTGAGCCTGAAGAAAAGAAAGTAACTAAGACTGGTAATAAGACTATTAACACAGTCTATAATGAAGATGGTAGTAAAACTAAGACTACTACTTATGAGATGTCAGATGGTACTACTAGGGAAGTAGTCAGTCATATTACTAAAGTAGTTACTGGTAAAGGAGCTTATACTCAAACTACAGTAACAACTAGACCTGATGGTACAGTTACTACTACAGTAACTACAAAGGATGGTTACAACAAAGGTAAGACTGAAGTAACTACTGAAAAACCAAAAGAAGACAAGGATGTAGATAAAGGAGATAACACAACTAAAGATGATGGTATCTCAGTAAACTATGTTGAATTGTCTAAACTCAGTGGTATGTTCAATGATGAGAATTGGACTTATAAGTTCACTGAAGAAGGTACAGATGATATTGTTATTACTTACCTATTCTCTAACCAAGATAAGCTACAAGCTCTTACAGATGTTTGTAAACAGACTGAGGATGTCTTTTGGAGAGTATCACTTACTGAAGAAAGAACAATTGAAATTGGTAAGTTTGGTCAGTATAAAGAGTTAATGGTCAATGAAACCAACTTGTTAGGTAATGATTTAGTAACTCAAAGAGACTTTACTACCATTACTAACTATGGTATCTATCTTACAGATAAGTCAGACTCAGGTACTACTACTCTTACTCTTAGAGATGTCTATAATAGACCTTATCTACAGAATCCTGACTTTCCTGTTATCCTTACTGGTGAGGAAGTAAATACTGAGCGTAGTTATGACTACATTGACTTAATTCCTTTTGGAGCTAACAACAATGGTGACTATGCTGTATTGGATAAGGAAGGTTTAGCTCTTGAAGCAGGTAGAGTATATGAACAATCATTCACATCAAATGATGTCCAACCTGTAGCTAACAACAATAAGGAACTATCTGATGAAGACCGTCTTGTAGCTAGTAGACAACTCTATACACAAGCAGTAAGAAAGCTTATCCACAGTAGAAGAAAAGTAGGATATACGTTTGATATTAAAGACTTACCTAACAACTACAATGTAGGTGATAAAGTAAGACTAACATTTGTAGATAGACTTCTTAAGTCAGAGAAATGCTCTAAATACTTTAAGAAGGTAATGACTATGGATGACTACTTTTATATCTCAGAAATCCTAGTTACAACTACTTATGATGGATTCACAAGCTTTAAACTGACAGTAGAGAAGTATCTATACAATGACAAGGAGGTATAAATGCAGACAGAAGCACAGAAGCTTTTAAATGCTGTCAATTCATCTACAGAGAGATGGAAGAGACAAGGATTTCAAAGAAGGTTCTCAGTAACTGACTTGCATGGTATTGAGTATCAATCAGTAATGACAAGTAATGTTCCTGCTCAGTTTTATACTTCTATATCTTATGACTTTGACAAGTTTGCTCATTGGTGGTTTAAAATCATTGTTAGACCATATGGAGTAAAGACAGGACTTAAAGAAGGTGGTTCTACTAAAGGCTCAGCCTTTGGTGGTGATAAGAAGTATACTGGTGGTGATATTACTTATGGTGGTAATACACTTCCTGCAAGCTTAGTACAAACTATCCTTGATGGATGTGCTAAGTATAATCTACTTCCTTCAGGTGTCATTGTTCAACTTTATATTGAGTCTAACTGGGGTAACTCAGCAGTAGCTAAAGCAGATAATAACTGGGGTGGTATTACTGGTACAGCAGGAACTAGACCTTCAGGTGTTGTAGTTACTACAGGTAGTGCTAGACCATCTAATGAAGGTGGTACATATATGCACTTCGCTTCTGTAGATGACTTCCTTATTGACTACATGTATTTGCTAGCTGAACAAACTGCAGGTAACAACCAAAAGATGTATAATGTCCAAGGTAAAACTACATTTGATGAGTTCATAAAAGGACTATTTCAAGTTGGTGGAGCTTTGTTTGACTATGCTGCCGCAGGGTACGCTTCTTACTACTCTTTAGCAAATGATGTAAGGTCAGGTATTAACTCAAACAATGATAATATACTTGATAAGATTGATGCACAGTTACTTCAACCTACAAATGCTTCAGATGGTTCTAATGGATACTATGACTTGATTGATGGTAATGCCTTTGGAGACATTATTAGAAGCCATTGGGATGGAGCTACAGGAGCTTGGCAACCACATGTAGCTAGGGTTAAAAGAGCTATAGCTATTGCTACTAATACTCCTGAAGAACAATTCATTACCTATCCTGGTCACCAACCTGACCAATCACTAGCAGTAGACTTCATGACTAATGATAACTATAGGCTAGGAGATACTATTGCAGGGTTTGTTATTGAGAACATGGATGAATTAAATATTGACTATGTAATATGGGGTCAGAAGTTCTTCATGAATGTCAATAATATCTATGGACCTGCTAGGGTGTGGAGCTTAATGCCTGACAGAGGTAATAAGACTCAGAACCACGGAGACCATGTTCACATCTCATTTAAGCCTACTGATAGTATGACTATGGGTACTGTATTCCACTCATCAGGTGGTGGAGGACAATCAGATGGTAACAACAATAGAGGTTCAGGAATGTCTGACTTTGGAGGTATTGTTGGTACTGCTAGTAGTGGTGAACCTAATGGAGCTACAGGAGAGGTACAGACAGCTACAGAAACCATGAAGGTACTTGGTGAGCTAGACTCACTTAAAGGTACTACACTAGGTAATGGTGAGTGTTACGGTCTTGTAGCTTGGTACTCAATGAAACTAGGCGGTGTAGGTCTTGGTGGTGGTATTACTGGTATTACTCATGCCATAGGTGATACACTATCAGCTAGTAACATTGGTGTTGGTTATGATTGGGGAGCAGTAGGATGGAAAGTAGTACCTACATCTAGGGAAGCTATGAAGGTAGGAGCTATCTTTACTGAAACTAATCAGTATAGTCCTTATGGTCACACAGGTGTTATCAAAGCTATTAATGGTGACACAGTAACAACACTAGAGCAGAATGTATCAGGACAAAGGTTTGTAGTTGAGAGACAAAGAACTATGGATGATATGCTCAGTGGTGGTAGACATCTTATCTATCCTCCTGAAGTAGCAGGTGGTAAGAGTATTGGTAATACTGATGGCTCTCTTACTAGAAACTATGTAGCTAAGTTTGCAGGAGACATCAAGGTTAAGATTGATGGTATTGACTTTACACCAATGTTTAAAGCTCAATATGATGGTAAATGGATTGATAAATACTCAGTATTCCCAGATGATAAACCTAACCACGGTTATGATGTTATGTTAGGAGCTACAGCACTAACTGAAGAACAACAAAAGAAAATCTTTAGAAGTGGTGAACATCTAGTAGAAATTACAGGTTCAATGCAAGCAGATGTAATCTTAAGAACTTATCTTAAGTACAACCACTTAAATTAGGAGTTACAATGAATTACACCAATATCCTTAGAAAGAAGTCACTTAAGCTATCTGTAGTTAATAGACGGATAGACTTACTAGATAAACACTTACTTAATCATCCTGAAGACTATCAAGCAGTTATCTGTATTCTATATCTTAGGTCAGAAGCTCTTAGAAGAACTAGGGAGATTAAACAACTTAGTTACTTAGCTAAAGTAGAACTATATAAATAAAGGAGGTACACAATATGTGTGCAAACTGTGGATGTAATAGCTGTAATGAGTGCAATGAATGTTCAGGACAATACAGCTCTAACTGTAAACCTATCTTAGATGTTAATTGTCTTCCTACACTAGGTAGAACATCAAGACATTACTTGTATCGTACACCAGACTCTAAGTTGTGGTATGCAAATGCTAACTGTACTGCTTGGCTTGAATTGACTAGAGATGAAGCTACAGAGACTAATAAGCTTAATGTACTACTAGACTTGACTAATAGAGTCATTGAAGTGGAGAAAGCTATTAAAGCTAAGAATGAAGAAAAACCTACTGAAAAAGATAACACCCTCTCAGAAGCCGTAGAAGCCCTTAAAAAGGAGCTTAAAGACAAGGCTAGTGTAACAGGACTAGAGGATGTAAACAAAGCAGTAGAGAAGCTCTCAGATGCCTTAAACGCTAAAGAGGACAAAGACACTATCTATGACGACACTGAAGTTAAGAAAGCTATTGATGAACTAAAAGACACTGTAGCTAAGCTTGAAACTAAAGAAGACAAAGATACTGTATTTGACCCTTCAGGATTGGAAGCTAGACTTATTTCTGTAGAAACTAGACTTACTACTTTGGAATCTACAGTGGAAACACTTAGAGTAGCTAAAGAAACTTTAGAAGCTAGGGTAGAGTACCTTGAAGTACAAAGTAGACGTGATAATGACCACTTGTAATAGGAGGTAATTAATGGCTATTAAAATCAAAAGAGAAGAGAGAGAAGATAACTTTCCTCTAATCACTGTAACTGACAATAGACCTTATCTTAATTGGACTTATGAAGGTAATTTAGAATCAGATGATATGGTTAAGGAAGTTCTAAACCTACAGAACACTCCTTCATACACTGAAACTATTGCTTCAGTTCTTCTATATGCTCCTTCCCTCTATGGTACTCAGTGGGCTAGTCTAATTAACTTATTCAATAAACCTATTGTAGGTCTTACTTATGGTGTAGATGCTATGTTTAAACTAGAAAACCCTGACTATAAAGACACACAAGGTGAGACTAAGTATGGTCTAGTAACTGTCAACAAACCATTGACTATTCAAAAAGATGTTTCATGGGAATCACTTAAAGATTATAATGACAATGGTATTGTCTCTATGATTAACTATAGTGACATTGAACGTAAATAGGAGGTATTAAATGGGTGACTGTATTTCATGGTGTAACCCTGTATTTAAAAGGGTAGAAGCATTGCCTGACCTAGACTATGCTACTAGAAACCATGCCTATATTATGCCTGACAATAAAGCCTATATCCTAAATGAAAGTGGTGATGGCTTTACTGAATTGACATCTACAGCAACTACAGGAGGTACTTCTTATGATGATAAGCCTCTTGTAGCTAGAGTAGAGAAATTAGAAGCTAAAGAAGATAAAGATAAACAAACACTGACTCTAAACGGTACTACACTAAGTATTAGTAATGGTAACTCAGTAGAGCTTCCTAAAGGAACTACTTACAAAGCAGGTAATGGTATTACTATTACTGAAGATGGTACTATTAACAACTCTGTAGTTGATACCAACACTAAGTACAGACTTAAGTATAATGTAACAGGTACACCTGCAGAGGTTAATTTCACTTCCTTAAACCCACAACCAAGTAATTATCCTTTAGCTCCTAATACTATGAAAGTAACAGGTATTAACCATCAGGATGTATTGTCAGCTTCAGAGCTTGTAGTTAAGTTTCCTAAGATTACTTACACAATTTCAGGTAGTGGTTTTGCTAAATCTGAGAAAACAAACCTAGAGGTAGAGTTAGTAATTCCTGTAACTATTATTGGTGATACTACACTTAAAGGTTATGGAACACTAACAACACCTTATGGTAATATCAACATTTCATTTGAAGTCAGAAGAGGTGAGGAAAGTTACTTTGCCTTCAGCTTTGATTTCTTCAAGTTAGATATTAGAGATAGTCTAAATGTATTGCCAGAACCAATGCTTAATGTACCAATGTCTATTGATAACATTACAAAAGGTACAATCTTTGGAGCTAACTTTGCAGATGAGTTCATTATTGAAACTAAGGTAGCTGAACCTACACTTATCATCAACCAACTATATTACACACTAGAAGAGGTAACTAACTAATGAAAGAATATGGTATTGTTAAGAGACTTCCTGTAGGTAGTATAGACAATTCAGTATTAGACTCTATCAATCTCTACCATTTTGATAGTAATGTAGACATGCTTAAGATTCTGTCTGAGTATGCAATCTACTGTAACCCTACTGATTTTGCTGATAAGAAGGTATTCTATAGAGGGTTTGTCTATGAATATGCTGATGGTGTATATAGACCTAAAAAGCTTTATGACTTAGATAGACCTAGAGTATTGTTTACCTATGGTAAGACTTACAATAGATACACTGATTCTATTATTTCTGACTCAGATACCTATGGTCTTTGGGTAAGAACTAAAGGAACTTACCAAAGTCAATTTGTAGGATTCCTTCATCCTTCAGGTAAGGCTGTAGCTGATAACTCAGATGCTAAAGCTTATGCAACTATTGACCTTGGTAATGGTAAGTCAGTGTCTAAGGTACTAATTAAAAAGAATGATGCTACTATCACTCTAGTAAATAAATAGGAGGTACTAAATGGCTTGTACTGGATGCAATGATTGTGAATGTATTGAAGCTAAAAATAAAAAAGACATTGAAGACAAGCTAAGAGTCCTTCATGACTTGGTATGTGTTATTGCTAACGCTAACTGTATTGACCTTCCTAGAATCTTATCTAAAGGGTTCTACATGCTATGGTGTATCTTAAGAGATATTCTTAGGATGCAACAAGAGTTAGACCTTACAGTGTTTAAGAAGCGTGATGAAGAGCTTTGTAGAAAGATTTCAGACTTAGCTGTAGAAGTAGAAAAACAACTTACTGCTAACAAAGAAAACTCTAGGATTCTCAACGAATATAACACTAAACTAGCTTTATACAATGAAGCTATGGAGACTTACAATAGGAACTACAAGCTCTATCAAGATGGTCTAGCAAGCTTTAATAAAGCTAACAAAGACTATGAGGATGCTGTAGCTCAGTATGAAAAAGACAAAGCTAACTATGATAAGCTAAGAAGTGATTATACTACAGCTCTTGCTAAATATAACACTGACTTAGAAGCTTATAGAAAAGTAATGGCTGAGTATACTAAAGCTGTAGAGAAGTATAACAAAGATATGGCATCATATAACGCTTCTAACAGCGACTATGCACGTCTTAAGGCTGAGTATGATAGAAAGCTTAAGGAATACAATGACAAGCTTAGAGAGGCTGAGAAGGCTGAATCTGACTATCAGACAGCTATTGCTGAATACAACAAAGCTATTAAGCAGTGGGAATCATCTCTTGTAGGTAATATTGGTTATACTTTTGAGTTCTCAGAGTTAGACAATACTGGTGCTGACCTTCCTGATGAATACACATTTGATAAGAATACTGGTAACTTTACTATTAAGTCTCCTATCTTTGACGGTACTGAAAATATTGGTTATTGGGTTCTTAGAGGTAAGGTAGGCTTTAATGCTACATACAGTGGTATTACTGGTGGTGTTAATATTAAAGCTAACAGTGTTACTATTCAAGAGGTTAGCTATGATAAGGTATCTCCTAAAGTAGCTTTCTCAGACTTTAGTATTACTTACAAGAAACCTAATGGAGCTGTTATCTGGTCTAAATCATATAGAGGACAATCAGCATTTACACAAGCCTTAGATGTTACTTATCCTCTATCTCATGATATTAATATCAGTCAAGGACAGTCCCAAACCATTGATTTCTTGTTATATGATGACTTGTGGGTAGAAGGTTCTCACAATAAAGTATCACTTAAGATTACTGCTCCTACTATTTCTTTGGAAGGTAGACCTAAAGAACCTACTAAGAAGACTGTAGTTGTACCAGAAAGACCTACAGAACCTGTAGCTCCTAACGGTAATAAACCTGTAGAACCAACTAGACCTACTCAGACTGAACCTGTTAGACCTAGTGAGCCTACAGTAACAGAACCTATTAGACCTACACAACCTACAGGAACTAAGCCTACAGAGCCTATTAAGCCTACTAGACCTGAAGAACCACAACTCTTTGAGGTTAAAGCTATTAGTGTTACTTGTGGAGACTTAACACCTGTACCTAAAGAATTAACTGGAGGTAAATAATGTCTTGTCTAGGACAATGTGGAGACTGTCAATGTGAAAAGATTGATGTCTGTGTAGAAGTAGAACAAAGACAAGATGTAATGGAGAAGAAGCTTAAGGTCTTAAAAGACTATGCTTGTTTACTAGCAAATACATCTTGTGTAGGACTACCTAAGAGACTTGCTCAGTATGCTTACTTTCTATGGTGTTTCCTAAGAGACTTACTTATTATGGTAGTTAACTTAGATAAGCGTGTAAATAACCTATGTGCTGTAGCTAACTGTCATGAAAAGAAACTAAATGCTCTTGTAGACTTCCTAATTGGTAAGCTTAGTGACAAAGTAGAACTATCTATGAAGTCTAACACTACTGTAGTTGAAACAGGTGGTGGACAAACTTATAGTGTAGTTAAAACTGATACTAATGGTAACTTTACTATTGTATGGAACATGGTAGACACTGGTGAAGTAGGTGTTGGTAATGTTTATGGTAAAGTTATTCACAGCTACACACCTAACAAAGATGGTTCTATCCATGCTAAGATTACTGGTATTAAGGTTGATAGAATTAAGTATGTCAATAAAGCACCTACTACTCATCACAATGGTAGATTCACTATCTATGATATTAATGATAATGTTATCTATCAAAAAGCTTATGACCCTGGCCAGTCTTTTGAACAAGATATCAACAGAACTCTTGATTACAATAGAGAGTTTGACTTGAAGCCTGAAGGTGGTTCATCTGATGTTCTTAAGATGCTATCTACACTTGATGAGTGGGTATATGCACCTACTAGAAGTAGTATTACAGCTCAGTATATTAACCACAACCCTAACATTGGTCTACCTACTGACCCTTGTAATGTACTTTGTGGAGCTTGTGATTGGTCTGATGAAAAGATTGCTGAACGCAAGCAAAAAGAAGAGGAAGAGAAGAAGAAAAAAGAAGAGGACACTAAACCTAAAGAAGAAGGTAAGTAGAATTGAATATATCAGTTGATATTTTAATGACTACTGTAGGGGGAGCAGTATCAACACTATCTACATGTGTAGGTATTTACATGACAGTTAAGAAGAGCATCAAAGAAAGTAGAGAAGAAAGAGTACAGATAATTGCTCATCAAAATCAATTAAATGAAACTCTTTCTAAACTTACTAATGATGTCAGAGACTTAGTTATTGACAATGAAGCTCAACAAAAGCGTATAGAGGCTACTGAGAGCTTCACTAAGAGCCACTTTAGGATTGGCTTATATAATGCACTGGTCAAAGCTTTAGAGCGTGGTTACACCTTTGTAGATGAAGCTACAGAGATGGCTAAGATGTATACAATTTATCAGAATAATGGGGGTAATGGTGAAATTAAAATGCTCTATAGCAAGTATGACAAACTAGAAATTAGAGAGGAAAGATACAATGATTTTTAATAACAAAACTTATGATATCCTTAAGTTTGTAGCAATTACATTCATTCCTGCTTTAGCTACCTTTGTAGGTACTGTAGGTATTGCTGTAGGTTATCCTGAAACTACAGGTATTATTGTTACTGTATTGACTGCTTTAGGCTCATTCATTGGTGCTTTGGTAGGTCTATCATCAGCTAGCTACAATAAGGGAGTTAAGTAATGAGTTATCAAGACTTTAAAAATACTCACCTTGGTAATGGTTATGACCTTGATGGTTGGTTCGGAGACCAATGTCTTACAGGAGAATATCTTGTAAAGCTAAAGGATGGTAGTTATAAGCTAGTAAAAGATATTGTTGAAGGTGATGTACTTTCCACAGGAAACACTGTAGTTAGTAATGAGCCTAAACAATCTACAGTGTACTGGTTAAACACTTCTCAGGGTTGGTTTAAAGTAACTAAAGACCATAAGGTATTCCTTAAGGACGGTACTTATAAACCTGTTACTGAGCTTAAGCAAGGTGATAGTATTGCCTTAGACCTTAGTGAATCAGATAAGGTATATGACCTTACAGATGATGAACTTAGATTCTTTGGTTTCTGGTTGGGTGATGGTAGTGTAAGAAAAAGATGGAAAAACTCAAAAACATCAACAGTATTCATCACTGTAGGTACTGATGATAAACTAGGTTACTTAGAAAACTTAAATGTAAATTGTACCTCACATAAACACTCAAATGGTAAGGCAGATATTGTAAACCTACAGGTAAGATTCCATCCTGAATTACTTAAAGTTATCCAAGACTTTAGTAATAAAGAACTTACAGATGTATTCACTAAGGAACAGTATTTACTTATCATTGAAGGTTACCTTAAGGCAGATGGACACGATAAGAAGGGTTCTAATACCACTGTAGGTTACTCAGTAAATAAACAATTACTTGTTACTTTACAACATGGATGTCATATTAACGGTATTTCTGCTTGCCTTAGTAAGAGACACGATAGAGAAGCTACAAACTTTACAGACAATCCTAAACCAATATGGAAACTATCAGTAAATAAAAAGAGGAACTTAATTAATAACTTTATTTCTCTAGAAGAAATTGGTGAAGATACTATTTATGTTCTAAATACTGATGGAGACCACAGTTACTATGCTGATAATCAACTTCATCATAATTGTTGGGATGGTTTTGCAGAATACTGTAAATATCTTGGTTATCCTATAATCAACTGTACTGACAGTGGTTATGCACAAGACCTATGGACTCAAAGACATAGCAATGGTATTCTTAACTACTTTGATGAAGTTGAAGTAATGCAAGCAGGAGATGTAGCTATCTTTGATGTTACACCTTCAACACCTTATTCACATGTAGCTATCTTTGACAGTGATGCAGGTAATGGATACGGTAACTTTCTAGGTCAAAACCAAGGTGGAGAACAAAAGAATACTAATGGTGGTGGAGTATTCAACATTGTAGCTCTTCCTTACTCAGCTACATTTGCTACTGCCTTTAGACCTAAATCAGCTAACAATACTGCAGTAGTCACTAACAGCTCAGAACCATCTTCTGTAGCTAGTGGTCTTAAAAAAGATGATTACTTCATTGATGTATCTGCATACCAACCAGGAGACCTAACAGATATTTGTAATGCTAGTGGTACTAGAAATACTATTATTAAGGTATCTGAGGGTGTTGGATGGTTAAGTCCTGTAGCTACACAACAAACTAATACAAGTAATTGTGTAGGTTATTATCACTTTGCTAGATTCGGTGGAGATGTAGGTTTAGCACAAGCTGAAGCTGACTTCTTTATTAACAATCTACCAAGTAAGCCTAGATACTTAGTATGTGACTATGAAGATAGTGCTAGTGGTAATGTACAAGCTAACACTGATGCTGTAATTGCCTTTATGGATAAGTGTAAACAAGCAGGCTTTGAACCTATTTACTATAGCTACAAGCCTTATACACTAGCAAATGTCTATATTGACCAAGTTACTGCTAAGTATCCTAATAGTCTATGGATTGCAGGATATCCTAACTATGAAGTAACACCTACTCCTTACTGGGGTGTATATCCTGATATGGAACACATGAGATGGTGGCAGTTTACTTCTACTGGTATTGCAGGTGGACTAGATAAAAACATTGTATTGATTGATGATGAAGTAACATCATCTAGTATTGAAGAAGAGGATGAAGATATGAACTTTGTAGTAAGAAATCAAACTGGTGATAGTGGTTATGTAGCTGTAGTTAACGGTAGAGTATTCGGTATTGGTGATATGGAAACTGTATTCCAACTACAAAATGCAGGAGCTAAACACCTTAACCTTCCTGATGCTGACTTTGGTAGATTTATTGATAGTCAATCAAGAGATGCACAAGAGATTAAACAAGCTATTAGTGATGCAAATGCTAAAGTGGTAGAAGCTATTGAAAAGATTAAAGCTACATCAGTACAAGATGCTCTTGGTAAAGTTACTATTAAAGGTAACTTGGAAGTATCAAACGAGGGGTAATAATGAAGAAACTAATTGCTACTCTAACTGTTTTACTTGCCCTTGGTGTAGCTACTGTAGCTCATGCAAGTGTAACAAGTAACTATAACCCTGACACTAGGTATAATAGATATGGTTATAACTCTAACAGTAATGATGGTAGAGTGATTAATCGTTCTACAAGTGGTGCTTTCCTTACTTACTTTGATAACTACAGAGTCTATAACTTTGTTAGTGAAACAAAGAATAATGATGGTACTGTAACTAGACTATGGCAACCTAAGAAGGATGTAGCTGTTATTACTGACTATAACTCTTTCTCTTATGCTAATGATGGTGCTAAAGTCTATAACTTTGATGAATATGGTAATCAGTTACCTGAAGAATCAACAGACTTTAAGTCACTAGAATTTCTAGGTGAGTTTAGTATTAACAGTTGGACTGCTTACAGATTCTGGAAATAGTGGTATAATAGGCTTATAGCCACACCACTATAAAATTAAAAGGAGTAAATCACCTCCCCAACTAGGTCAACTGGGTTACAATGACTTAGTGGCTATATAAGGCTCTTAGAAGACGTTCTAAGGGTCTTTTATTATACCCTAGTATATTTACCCTAAGAAGCTATTAGAATTGATTACAAAGCAAATTAGGGCACAATAAAAGGCTATAGAGATTAATCTATAGCCAGTGAAATCTTCTAGTTTTTCTAGAGTTTGAAAAGAGTTAGTTGTTATTAAGTGATAATTGTTTTAAATACTTTGTTTTCAAATATTTTGTTTAGTTTAATTATTGTTGTTCAAGCACTAATCAAACTACATGTAATTTATTCTAGTTGTTTTCTAGTGACTTGATACGTTCAAGTCGTTTTTCTGTAGCTTTAGCAATTAAACCAAGCACAAATGATAGTGATACAATGGCAATCCATAGAATACCAATGATAGCACAAATGAAATAGAATAGGTCTTTTAAGTCCATCATTTACCACCTTTCAATGTTTCAAGTACATATCTACCCATAAGGATAGCATCAGCTTCATCATCATTAATTTCAGCACTAATTAGGAATAGTGTTTCAGCTACAGAAATAGATGTTTGCTTTTGTTCACTTCGTGTAGCTTTCCCTTTGCCTAGTCCAAAGTGTTTCTTCCAGGTGTTAGGGAATACTTGAATAAGGTTAGCTTTAGGTAACTGTCCAAGCAATATACCTTGTGCTAGACACAGTTTCTTGACTGTCTTAATGTTCTTTAAGAAGAAAGTATCTTCAATAACTACAGTATCAATACTAAACTCTTTATCTAGTTCAGCTACTTTGTCCGCCATCTTTCTTACTCTGACTAACCAATCCTTACCAGTAGGTTTAACAAAACCATACTTAGTAAGCTTATCACCAACATAAAGAGCGTAACCTGTACTTGTAGTTGATACATCAAGAGCTAAGATTGTTTGTTCTTGTGTTTCCATTTAGTACCTTCTCCTTTAGCCCTTAGATACCTTCTGTAAGGCTGTGTAATGCCTATATTAAGCTTCTCAGCTAGTTTATAGGCTAGATGGTTCTCAGCTATTATTTCATACAAATCAGCTTGTCTTTGTCTTATCTGTCTTAACCTCTTTGTATAAAACCTTTGCTGAGATGAACCATTCCTATACTCCTTCTTAAGCTTTTTGATTTTGTTGTATTCCTTTTCTAAATCTATATACTTCTTCATAGCTTTGTAAGCTTCAGGAGACTTATCAACCTTACTTGTACCTCTAACTCTAGGTAGTTTATCCTTAGAGCCTTTAGGTCTACCAGTAGGCTTAATAATTGGTATATACCACTACTACAACACTATCTTTACCACTTCCAAAAGCAGAAATTTGTTTGACAGTCTTGTTATTATTTTTAATTAGGTACTGATTGATTTTAAATTCAACATCTAATAAGCTACCTTGATAGAATTGAACACTATCTTTAGGAAACATACTTACAATGTCTTCTTCATTGAACCATTTATTAGTTCCTTCAATATTGACAGCATAAGCTCCTTTACCAATGTTAGTAACTACACCCTTTTTACCATCTGCAATTACTAACTGTCCTAGACTAAAAGTCAATATTACCACCTCCACAATTAAGTTTATATGGCAGATACTTAGATGTAACTACATCATCACCATAATCTTTAGCACTTTCAATAGCTTCTTCAAGAATCTGTAGTTTAGTTTCTTGGTAATCAGCCAAGTGAATTAGATAAGACTCAATACACTGTGGTTTCTCTCCAAAGTCTCCATGATGTTGACCAATAACAGCCATCAATCGTAGATAAGTACCCATAGAATACTTAGTAAGGATGTCAGCTTCTAGTTTAGTTAGAAGATGAATACCAAACAATGTGTGAGGTACAAACGAGTTCTCATGTCGTTTACCATTTAGATACTCAAATGACTTACCAAAGTCATGAATGATACAACCAATAATAAGAGCAGGCATATCAACACAATCATTAATGTTGTTATAGAATTTATTAGTACCATCTCCACCAAACATAAAGCTACATAGCTGAGAGAATACCTTAACCGTATGAGCAGGTAGTCCTCCTTCATAAGCATCATGGACACTAACAGCACAGTAGCCTTCTAAGAAGCCTGGTGTAGCTTTCTTAATTAATTCTACAGCATCATAGATATAACTAACTACAGGGCTTGTATGGTCTCCTGAGACTTGTGTAAATACTTCTTCTAAGGCATTTGCAAATTCCATATAACCATTATATTTAATCTTACTCATCTTCTTCCACCTTAACTGTTAGATGGATTTCTTCTTCACCCACAAGTAGTCTATTAAGGCTCTTGTAGTTCCCAATAGAGATAAGTTGTTCACTGTGAATTTTCTTGTCATTTTGATATAGGTTGATAGTGTAAAGATAGTTCATTTTAAAATTCCTTTTCTATTAATTAATCATGTTTACCCCAAGCTGAGCCAATTTCAATATCAGCTACAAGAGGTACTGTAATTTCAATATCACAGATTTCAAGTACACTAGGATTCTCCATGTGTTCTTTTACTTTCTTAGCGTATTCTTCAGCAACATCTTCATCTGCTTCAACTAGAATGGCATCATGTACTGAGCCAATAATCTTATACTTAGATTTATCTAGTGAATCATCTTCAAGAATATCTGCTAAAGCACTAATTACTAAATCACTTGCAAATCCTTGGACAGGTGTGTTAATAGCTTGTCTTTCAGCTTCACTAACATCTTTCCAATTCTTGCTCTTAAGGTTAGGTAAGAATCTCTTACGACCAATAGGGCTATAAGTATACCCATACTTCTTAGCATATTCTACAAACTTCTTATGCATATCTAGTAGCCTTGGATATGAATTAAAGAAATCATCACGGATGTCTTCAGCTTCTTCTAAGGTAATATTCATACCATATCCTTTAGCATACTCTTGATAAGTCTTAGCTGACATACCATATAAAAGACCAAAGTTTGCTGACTTGGCTTCAGTACGCCATCTCTTAGCTTCCTGGTCGTTCTTAGGTTTCTTACCACCTTTAATTAATTCCATTGTCTTTTGGTGCAAGTCACTTCCTGACTGATAAGCATGTATCATGTTTTCATCTTCAGAGAATATACTAGCTACACGCAACTCAGCTTGTGACATGTCCACTTCAATGAATTTTCTACCTTTAGGACATGTAATTACATTCCTAAGTGTTGACTCCTGGGGCACTTGTTGGATGTTAGGATTCTTACAAGTAGTCCTTCCAGTATCAGCAGTTATGTTAAAACTTGGATGTAGCTTACCATCATATTGTGATAATTCTTCCCACTTATCAACAAACTGTAGTTGTTTAGTAAGCTTATTATATCTAAGCAAAACATCTAGTATTTCATGTTTTCCTTCTTTTGACCATTCCTCTAACTGGGATTGATTGACTTGTGGTTGTCCACCTTTAGTCATGTGTTTAGTCTCCCAACCTAACACCTCACAGAATAGTCTTACCTTTTGTTGAGCTGAGTTAAAGTTGTCTACTTTAGCTTCTTTAACAATATCAAAAGAGTAAAGTTCTTTTTCTACTTCTTTAAGCTCAGTCTCTATTGTAGCTCTGGTCTCTCCCAATAAACCAAAGTCTATTGTAACCCCTTCTTTTTCTACCTCAATATAGGCATTATAAGCTCTTACCTCATGTCTATAGACCTTAAGTAGCTTATAAGCTTTAACTTTAGGATATAGGTAATTATAGAGTCTGAATCCATATACAGTATCCCCCATACCATACTTAATAAGAGTCATTCTTCTTTCTTCCAGGACACGCTCAGACACCTTAGAGTAGTAATCAAGTACCTTACCATAATCAGTACCATCATCTACAAACTTAATAAGCATCTGTGGTTTATCTAAGAATAGACTACCTTCCAAGTCATTATATAGAGCTTCAATCATTTTGTTATATGGTGTAAGTTTCTTAAGCTCAGTATTTTCTAAAGCCCACTCTTTAAGTTCTTTCTTAACACTAGCTACAGTTACCTTTTTATTAGACTTCTTAGTTTCCTTATCAATATCATAGTCAATACCAAGGTATTTCTTGACAAGGTACTTAAGTTTAAGTTTAGGTTCTGTAAGCATGTGAGCAAGAATTTGAGTATCACCAAAGAGTTTAAGCTCTAGTCCACACTTTCTGTAGAAGAATAGACTATCAAACTTACCACCATGAGTAATAATTTTAAACTGATTCAAGAACTTAGCAATAGATTCTAGTTCTTCATAGTTACCATCAACCCAAAGTACATAAGTGTTTTCACTCTCATCTGTAATTTGAATTGTCTTGATTTCATCAGTGATATTATTGAGACCTGTAGTTTCAATATCAACATAGATTTTCTTAGTATTACTAAGGTCAATCGTCATACCACTCTCAAAACGCTCTAATTCGCCTTCTGATGGCTTGTAAAACGTTTCTAGGGTTGTTGTATAGGTAGGCTGTTTAACACGCTTAGAACGCTTCTCAGAGCTTCTGAGAGCCTTCTGCTTTTTTGGCTTTGTTTCTTCCTCCACAACTTCAACTACAGACTCTTTCTTTTTAGCTTTCTTAGCTTTTTTCTTTTTCAATCTCTCTTTACGAGTATTAATAGGCTTATCAGGTTTATCTTCAGTAAATTCATTACCAAAATCATCATCAAGGTTTAGAGTCATTTTAAGGTTATCATCAATTCTAATAGTACCTTCAGAGCCAATATGATTACGGAAACGATTAAACATCTTAACCTTTCGTACTACAGTTCTTCTAGGAGGTTGTAGCATAATTAAAGACTCATACCATCCTTCAAAGAATCCTGAACCATTAATATCACTTGTAGATAATTCTGATGAACCATCTGTTTTTCTTGTGTGATGAACAAGAATAATACTACATCCAGTTTCTCTTCTAAGCTCACTAAGAGTTCTTAGTTTAGGTGTAACATCTACTTGATGGTTCATATTACCACTACCAAACAAGAGATAAAGAGGGTCAATAACAAGCATCTTGATACTGTTCTCAATGATAGTTCGTTTAAGAACTTCAATATTATCAAGATTAATGCTTGACTGAACATAGTAGATAGGTAAATCTGTAGTTCCTGCAATGTTCATCAATCTTGATTTTTCAGCTACTAGACTATTTTCACCTTGCAAGATAAGTACACCACCTTGAATAACCTTACGACCATCAAATGGTTTACCACTAGCTACAGCTACAGCCATGTTAGTAATTAGAGTTGACTTGTAGCTCTTAGGAGGTGCTACAATCAACCCTACTGAGTCATATTCCCAAAGACCTTCAATGAGCCATTCTTCACCATGCTCACCTTCTTTAACATCATTGATACCAATAATATGTACTTCATCTTCAGAAATATTAACTGAACTACTAAGTTTCTTTCTACGTTTAGTCTTTGACTTAATTCTTAATAGAACCTTGTCAATTTCATCTCTATCCCACTTGTCTTGGTCTGTAGACATAACTACAAACTTGACTTCAGAAGACTTAGCACCTTGTTCATACAGAGCTTTAGCAATAGCATATACATAAGCACTCCTGTCAGTAATTTCTCTATCTACTAGAGGTTTTACTTCGTACTTTTTATAAAGCTCTTCAAGGTTATAGTCCTTGTTAGGAATCTTCTTCTTTTTGACCTTTTTCTTTTTAGTACCTTTTTTGTATTTATCATATTCAAGAATTTCAAAAATATCTTGTCTACGATATACAGTACCTTCACCTTTAGGTTCTGATACCTCTTGTGGTGTAGCATACTTATGGTTAATTGTAGTTGGAATCCTATACAAGTGAACAATATCACTAGCAGAATCAAACTTAAATTTTTTAACCATAGCATGAGCTAACACCTCATAGTCTTTAGGTGCAATGACTTTATCACTTATCCAAAGACCTTGGTACTTATTAGGGCTTGTTTCCCAATAGTAGCTAGGTGGAAACTCTTTAGGAATTTCAGCACCATCAATATCAGCTACAAGGAATCTAGTAGGTTTAGCATTTTCTAATAGCCTATCCTCTCCATCAATAGGAGCATAACACATGAATACATTGTAATCATCCTTGTATTCTTCAATATACTCATCAATTTCATCAAGAGTAATAGTACCACTGTTAAACTGCCCACTTGATGCCAAGAGACCTACATGGATTTCATCATCCTTACCAAAGTTTAGAGATAGTACATCCTTAAATTTTTTATCTAATGGCATCTTAGTACCCCTATCCTTCCTTAACTATTAAGCTTTCAATAAAGTCATTTATACAATCTTCTTTTGTAGCATCTCTAATTGACCACAAATAACGTTCAAAATACCAACAACGATTTTGTAGTTGTTTATTTGAACTATCTTTAAAGAAATCTTGAGCATTATGAAAAGCAAAATACTCTTCTTTACTAATAAATATAATATTACTATCATCAGCATACACCAAGATACCATATAAACCATGGAATAAATCTTTAGCATATTTAGCTTTATATTTCTTACCATAAATTTCTACAGTAAGTGGATATTCTTCATCCTTAACATCAGTTGAACCAAAGCCACCAGTGCGTTCTGTAGTTACTTCATCACCTGCAGTAATAACATTATGGAAAATACCTTGTGCAATAGCATCACCTTTAGCAATAGTAATAGGTTCATCCGATACATTTTTAAGCATGATTCCAATGTTATTACCAGTAGCATGATAGTCAGCATCAATGATACCTACACCAAGTGGATTCATAAGACCTTTTCTTACAAAGCTAGACCGTCCATAGATACCAAGCCATAAATCATCTGAAAACTCACATGACACACCTGAATCAATAGCAATAGACACACCTGGTTTAATTTCGAAATCCTCAGGAGATACAAAGTCATAACCAACAGAATTTTTTGTAGCACGTTCAGGAAGCAGTCTATCGTCCTTTGTATGCCATTTAATAGAAGTCATTGATATAATCCTCCACAAGTGACTTAATCTTGATTACAAGCTGTTTCTGAGCGTCTGGTGACACTACATGTAAACGACTAGCATAATATAGAATTACCATTTGTGTAATATCCATATCTTGATAGTCAATTACTTGTGGTACTTCATAAGTAAATTCACTAGGTCTTTCAAAAGTTTTATTTAAACTAATACGTTTATATAAAAACTCTAAAGATTTCTCTAGGTCTTGCTTACCACCCTTATATTTATGTCTCCAAACATACTTAATAGCTGTAGCTACAAAATAGTCTAGGTCATACTTAGCAATGAAATCCCAACATTCTACATTGTTAGTATTGTAGCGTTTAGGGTTATGTACCTCAGAATCAGAAATTTTTTCTTCTTGTTCTAAGATAACTACTTTATTACCTTTAGGTAAGTTAAATTTTTTATTAGTATTAAGTGGTTTATAGTCTACACTGTAGTCATAAATGTTAATACATTCTAAAGGTTCATTAGTATACCCAATCTCATCTACACGAAAGATATCTCCTACTTTTAAATCTTTTGCTTGCATTTAGAAGCTCCCTTCAATGAGAAATTCTTCTTCAGTAACTCCTGCAATTTCAGCAAGTTTTTTGATTGATGAATCAGATGCAAGTTTTTTCTGATTGACATAGTTTTGGATAGTTGTATGACTTACACCTAAAGCTTTAGCAAGTTTAAGCTGGGTCCAACCTTGAACATATAAGAGTTTAGAAATATTGTAAGCAATAGCTTGCATTTTTTCTTCTTTACTCTTCGTCATCATCTTCCTCTTCTTCGTCCTCGTCTTCTTCCTCATCATCATCTTCATCACCAAGTGGAAGATAGTCTTTGATTTCTTTAAATTTAGGATTCCCTTCTTGTGGTGCTACTTCAACATTAAGTGATTCACCGATAAGGTCTTCAGAATCAATTTCATCTTTAGTTACATCAAAGTCTTCAAAACCAACAGCACGAACCATAGATTGGAACAACTGACCTGAGATATAGTTGTCAAAGAAATTACTTGTCATAGTCAATGACTTACCTACAAAGGTTACTTGTGTAGCTGACTTCTTATCTTTACCTAGTTTTACACGTTTGATTTTTGTGATTTTTACTTCATGGATTCCGTCTTTGATACCTTCTGCATTTTCAAATTTGATTTTCATTGTTATTCTCCTTTAGATTTTTTAGTTGTTTTAGATTTTTTTGTTTTAACTGTCTGAGCAGATGAGTTTTCAGTCACTCCAAGGACTTTATTAATATCACTCCAAGTAGGATTGATTAGTTTATCAGGAACAGAATTTTTTTCTGGTGTTCTTACCTTCAAAGTATAGATATTAGAGTCACTAAGTTGGATTCCATAATAAGTAACTTTTTTAGGTTTACCATCAACTTTTTCTTTTTTCTGATATGTACGAGCGTTAGCTACAAGAGAGCAAGAAGCTAGCAAATAATCACGGATAGAACCTTGTAGGTCTGCAGTGATAATTTTAGGTAGTTCTTCATCTTCATCTTCAAGATTAATTTGTTTCTCTTGACAAATGACATAGATATTTTTTCCTGCATTTGCAAAACGAACTAATCTATCAATGACTGAAATCATTTCCTCTTTAGCATATCCATATAGCTGTAGAGTCATGCGTTTAGCTTTCTTGTCGTTCTCAATAAGATAGTCATACAAGAACTGTTGGATTTTAGTTAGGTGGTCAATAGCAAAGCTATCATAATTTTTTACCTCATCTAAAACCTCAAGAAAGTCTTCCCATGATTCCACTGTAGCTACATCAACTGTCTGTCCTGATTCAGCTACATCATTCATGATAGTAGACAAACCATTATCAGCATCAGCAACTAAAATTTTTCCTGGCATGGAAGAGATAATTTTTGTTTTACCTTTTCCTGGCATGCCATAAATAGTAGTAAGATTATGTGGTTTAATCTCACTAAGTTTTTTTAGCTTAACCATTAGGTTTACTCCTTTAAAAATTTTTTACCTTAAAGGTAATGACAGCCAAGGGAGTTGAACCCCTGTAGCACTTAAGACAAATGAAATGTACGTTATGAAGTAAAGAAAGGTAAAATTAGTTTTAGAACAGTTGTGCTTTAACCTTTGCTGTCTTAGTAGGGAATAAATCCCTAAAATTATTTTTTGAAATTTTTTCTATAGTGCTTATCAATTAATGCACTACGTTTGTTGTTTGTAGCTGTACTATTAAACCCTGATAGATTCCAAGCTACAATAACTAGGAAAGTTAAACCAAGGCAATACAACGGATGAGCTACAATGTAGTTAATAATATCCATCTATGATAATGTCTCCTTATTTGTTTTATCTTAATACCATTTTATTGTATCACTAAGAGTTGCATTTTGCAACCCCTAAACTAAAAATTTTTTTCATATTCCTTTAAAAAGTGTTGTAATGCCTATATGTAAGGCTTCAGCAATATTTTTTATTTTTACTAAAGTCGGATTTATTCCTTGACTTTTTAAGTTTGAGATATGGTTAGGTGATTTACCTAACTTAAGTGATAGTTTAGTAATTGTAGTTCCTCTACGGTTACACATATCTACAACATTATCCCAAAATTTTTTTACTGCTTCTTCATCATTCAAAAATTCTTTTTTCAATCAAATACTCCCTGATATATAAAGTGCTAACAAACTGATACCTACAAATAAGCCTGCCCAAGAAAACCAACTATAGAAACTTTTTTCATCATCAACAAAAAATGTTGAAAAGCCTAGTATAATCAACATAGGAATTATTTTATCTTTCATTATTCATCCTCTTCAACTAGAATATAAGTAATAGGGTAGCCGTTAATATCATCAGGTATGAGTTGATACCCTACAACATTGATTTTTCCTTTGCTGTTTTTGGTTAACTCATTAAGTTTATCAACTGCTGAACCCTCTCGACCATCATAAAATTCATGAAATTTTTTCTTATTATCACTCAAACGGTTGTTGGTATATCCAAGCAAATACCCTTCTGTCACCTCAAAATAATCAGCAAATTCCTTTAATTTGTCGGTTCTAATTTGAGCTTCTCCACATTCCCAACGTCGCCACGTTCTTACGTCGACCCCAAAAATTTTAGCTACCATTTTCTGATATAACTTTTTTTCTTTGCGTAACTCTTTCAGCCTATTCATATTCTTCTTCCTCGATTCCTGTAATCTTGATTCTGTTTTCTTCTTCAAAACCATGAACAAGTTCATCCATGTAAGGTGTGCCATAGTCTGACTTTTTGAATATATTATAATCAGGATTGTTGATAATAATTTCAATCGTAGAAAGAAAGTCCTCAACTACTTTATTAACAATTTTTTCATTGTAGTTGATTTTGAACTGATGAAAATGATACCCACGACCAGTGATTTTTTCTTTTGGATTGATACAGTCATAGACAAACCCTTGCACGTTATAACCTAGAATTTCTTTCATAACGTACATATAAACATTACACTGTAGTTCTAAGCGTAGGTTCTCAAAGCGTGGTTTATTGCTGTATGTCTTATAATCGACCAACCATATTCCACCGTCAGAATCCACAACTACAGCGTCTATATAGCCTTGAAAATGCTGTCCTGGGAGATATTCAGATAAATCCCACTCAATTAATTTCTCAGTCTCTATGACTGTTCCAATGGATTCTACACCATTGTAATGATTAAGATATTTTTCAGCTACACGGATACCGTCAGCAACACCTTTTTCTGACAAGCCTTCTTTATTTGCCCAAGTATCAATGGACAATAGAATACTATGTAAGCTCACACCATTACCGATACATTCAAGAATATGGTGTAATGTTGTCCCTCTATCTAAAGCGTCTTGCCAAGGACTAGGCTTTGATAGACCTTTAATATAGTGACAGTAAAAATCCCAAGGACTTTCAAGCCACTTATTAACTCTACTTACTGACCAAGTATTACCACAAGGCAACTCATCAGGAACATCAACTACATTGTCACGGTAGAAATCTAGTTTCAGCACCCTTTGTAGTTTCCTGAAATTCTTTGTCTTGCTTGTTAGTCCTCTTTGCTTCCACTGATTAATAGCATAAGGACTTACTCCCAAAGCCTTTGCAAAGACCTTGTTAGTAAGACCATATTTTGTCATATAGTCCTTAACTTGTTTAGATTCGATTGTTTCTAAAGTCATTCTCTATCCTCTCTAATTTCAAGCAAGCTTAAGCAGTCTAAAACAGCAATTTCACGGTTATAAATCGCTTTGGCTTGTGCTAGCTTGTTCTTTTCTTCCTCTTCGAGCTTGTCAAAGTGTTCTAAAAAGAGTTCCTTTGCCTTACTATCATCATCTGCTAATAGATATAAAAAGCTATTATTTTGTAGAGGACTTTTAAGAACAATTCCAGATTCTTCTTTCTTAAGAATAGACTTAAACCTATAAGTAAAGTATCTAATACCTTTTTGAGCTACAATCTTGAAAGAATTTGCTCTTTCAATTACATAGATAGGTGTCTTTTCAATTAACCCTCTCTCCCTATTAGTCTGATACTCATAGATAATAATAGGGTCTTTATAAACCCTATGTTTTCGCTTGGTTTCAATAATCATTTATAACTCCTTAAATTTAATAGCTAGTATCCTAGCTTATGACACCTAGACCCCTGACAGTCTAGAGCTAGCCTTTCTAGTGTGTCTTAAACCCCTCTAAAATGGCTTGTAATCAATCCTAGACCCTAGGTAGTGTATTACTACTTAGGTCATGTTTAAGGCTCTCAAAAGCCTTTTTATGAGCAATATGAGACTGCTCCCATGCCCTAGCTGATTCTTCCCAACTAGGTCTATAGGGTGCGTGATACACCTCTTTATTTTCTTGTTTCTTAAATAGATTAAGCATTTTATCTCTCCTTAAATTTTGTTAAATCGTTTAACCATAGCTTTTGTAACAGTAATAATCAAACTACAGTCACTTAGCTCACTATCTGAAATAGGTTTTCTTATTTCAGCTATCTCTTTACGAGAACACTGACTGAACACCTCTATATAATAATATAGAGCCATTTTATTTGTTATTGATATTCTTTTATATTCTGTCTTTAGGTGAAATTTATCACCATTTGCTAAATTAATAATAAAGTTTTCCATAATCAACCCCCAACACTAACAACACCATTGACCCCAACACTAAACAACCCAACATTACAAAACTCCTTATTCATTCATTAACTACAGATATTCTGTAGCTTCAATTATTGACAACTCATCAAAAGTATCAGGAAAGAGCTTTTTATATTCTTTCTCAGCTACTTTTATACTAGGGTATTCTGATATTGATAGAATACCTTTATACTTATGCTTAACTACAATCAAGACCATTAGATGATATATTCCTCTAGTGTCTTCTTACCTACAAATTGAGCCTTTACGTGAAATTCATCACGACTAGGCTTATAACTAACATAAAAGTCATTACGACCACAATAATCAAAGAGTTGAACCAATGCATCACGGTCAGACTTTGATTGACCGTAAATGTGAGCAACCAAAGGAAATGTGCTGAATTGCTCAATAATAACCAAGTTAGTACCCCAATGGTCTATCTCAAACACGTCAGTTTCTTTGTTATAACGTGCTTGCCATTGTGATTCAAGCTCACCATAGTACCCTTGACCAAAGAACATACGACTGTTTTTGTTTGCAAATCCTTCTTTTACAGCTTTATTGATGATTGTTTCAAGTTGTTTACTCATTTTGTTTATCTCCTTTATTTCTTAAGCTTAATTATATGATACACTATATTGTACTATATGTCAATAGATAAATTTAAAAAATATCAATTTTTTCCTCTCTCAATAACCCTATTACGTCGATTCGGATATTATGGATTCTTTTAGACATAGACTCATCATCCATATCTGGTTTAAATTTGTCACTAGCCAAAAGACAATCAAGTAAAATATCATCTATTACTTCCTTGGCTTTGTTACTAATGCCAAATAGACCTTCAATTAATAACATAAACTCCCTGATATTATCAAGGCTAGACACTGACACAGTGCCTTCTTTTAAATCCTTTTCAAATTTAATAGCTTTCTTTGTCAATCTTGTCAAAGTATAGTTTGTTGCTTGCATTTTCATTTGTAATACCTCTCTTAATTGTTTTCTTTATTTCATTTGTCTTATCTGTTCAGTGTAACAGTTGTTCCCAAGTTACCAAAGTATTCTAAAGTTATTAACAACATTGTAGCTTGATTTTGGCTTGTCTCACTAGCTCTATGCCTAATATCTTAATTAGGGTAGTCACTAGATTATTGATAGCTCCTTAGATAGCTAATCTAATATACCCCCTTATCCCTTGCAAGATAAGAGTTAGGCTTTAACCTAAAGGGGTTTAATATTTGATGGCTTCTTTAAACTCATCATCAGTGAGTTCTTTAAAGCCAATAGCTTCTTTTTGTGCTTTAATACGTTTAACCTCTTTCTGAGTAACGTTTTCAAGTACGTGATATTCAGCGTATCGAGGAGTAGCCACTGTGCTTGCTGTCCACCCTGAATACATTGTATCATTCACAATGTCAACCAAGAGGAACAAGCGACTGCCATATACATTATATTTAGAGATATAAAGTTCTGCGTTTGAGTAACTGAATTTAAGTTCTTTGTTTTCCATTTTCATTTACCATTGAGCTACTCTTTGTAGCTCCCTTTCCTTATTTACATATTCATTATACACCATACTGTATCTTATGTCAACAGTTTTGTGTACATTTTTTAAATTTAATTTTATTAGACTTTTACAAGCCCTAAGGATAGAGAACCCTTGCAAGTTCTCAGCTAGCTTTTACTAGTTATCCATAAATTTGATAGTGTACTGTTCACCTCGCCAAGTGTATACACCATCTTTGATTTGATGGTATGGGATAATCAATCCATTCATCATGTTGAACTTAGTGATACTTTCCATGATTAATATAGCGTCACCATAAGGTAAATAATTGACGCTAACACCATTAATTAAACATTGTTTCATTTTATCCCCCTTTATTGTACGTCTAGGATTTTAAAGCACCCTGTTGCATATGTGCGAATTGTGATAAGTGTATTATCACATTCCCAGATTTCAATGTTCATGTTGTGGATAGAAAGAATCAGCTTACCTGCTTCTTCCCACATTTTACGGTGACGGTTATCAAGGGTTTTCCCTTGGTGATTATCACACCAATCATATAAATTAGTGTATTCATTTAGTTTAGCCATTTGTTATGACTCCTTTCTTTATTTGTAAGTCATTAACTAACTTACACTAACTATTATACAGTATCTTGTATCTAATGTCAATAGGTTTTTGAAAAAAGTTTAAAATTTATTTTATGACCTTTTTGATTCTGTTTTCTGTTTTTGTTTTGGGCTAGTGTATTTATAGTAGAAAAGTATAGCTAGGGAACGACCTCACAAGGTCGTGACCCCTTGTAGCTTATCAACTCCCAAACAAAACATAATACATTATATTATCTATATAAGATACAGTTTAAGCGTATAGACTCGTTTCACTCGTCCATACACTAAACAGTATCTTATTAATAAACACTATTTATTATCATTATATAGTAGAGAAAAAATAAGCATAAGTAAGTATAAGCTAATATAAGCCAATATAAGAGCCTATAAGTATAGATAGGTATGATAACACTATAAACGTATTAGGATTGATTGTAGGGGCTGTTAGAGGTGTCTATGGACGTGCTATGGATATAAGTTAGTAAGAGTAGAGTATAAGAATGAATAGGTTAGTAGTAAGGATAGTAGAGATATAATCAAGAGTATTTAAGGCCATTAAATATATCACAAAAAGAGTCCTATGCACGCACTTCATAGAGACAGAACCATGCAACCCTACCAAGTAATGACATGATGATAACAAAACATATCATATAATATACTGTACTATCAATAGGTTAATGGTACCACTGCTTAAATTGGTATAGTCTGTAACATATCAATGCACGTAGCTTATCAACACAAACATGTATCAATCCCTTTAGTATCAATAGATTTCACTGATTTAACCTATTCCTATATGTTTCTGGAAAATTATGATTTTTCGGAAAGATGTTTGTTTGAGAGCTACAGAATCCATTAAAATCAATGGTCTGTATATATACTAGGTATTTTCGGACTTCCACGCTCAAAGCGTTTGGGGCGTACTACATTCAACTAATTTCAAATTGCAACCTTTACTACATTCACCTAAAATATTTTTGCAACCTAAACCCTATTGCAACCCTATATTATTTTCAAATTTTTACAAGTTGCAACCATAAATACATGCTGATGTGTGGTATAATAATAACTGTCAATCAATATTAATATTTTGGAGGAATTACAATGATTGAACTACAAATTGCAGGTCTTAAAACTAACATTGAGACTAAATTGGAAGCTATTAGGTTAAGTAATCCTTTGTATTATCATAAGTTTAAGGGTAGTTATAATAAGTTACTGAAGAAGTATAAGAATGATGACTACTTAGAAGACCTATGGGTAGAGTTAGAGGAATTACTAGGAGCTATTGATGATACTTTGAGAGGTGCTGACTAATGGATAGAGTTGAAAAAGAATGGAGACACTTCTTTACACAACAAAGTAAGTTTAATGGTGTATCTACTAAAGGACATCACTTAGGTTGGGG
>OGKB01000216.1_pt1 | contig 49240 bp, 39 predicted proteins | sample 1572351 | NCBI WGS metagenome assembly OGKB01 (sample SAMEA2582088, study PRJEB24529) | metagenome | biome: Human gut stool | place: China | collected 2011
ATGTGATAAGAGTGGAAGTTGAAGCGGATACCTACGAGTGCGAATTGGTGTCGCGATTGTCGACTATGGTAAAGAGTAATGTAAATGTGAACTATCAGGTAGGAGGGCAGGACCTTGTGGATGAATACAATCATAAACACGGAACGACCGGACAGCTTTTGGCGACTGATAACTATGAAATGACAGGAACTTCTTCGACTATTAAAGCAGGCGAACTATATGCTGATCCCTGCGGATTGTCGGTAAAGAATATTACCAAGGGGGAAGACGGGGTAACGTATATTCTGCCCGTAATAGTGAACAGTACGGACATTGAAAAGATAAGCAGTTCGAGCGTTACTTATATTGTAGTAAGGAAACCAATTATTATTGATAAAGTATACCGTATCAATCCGGGCTGGCTTGATGTACGTCTGCCGACTGCTTATAAAACAATGGGTTCTGTCACCTACGAAGCATTGGTTTATGCCGAACGTTGGAAGAATCTGGGCACCATTATGGGCAATGAAGGTACTTTGATTATGCGTACCGGTGACTTGAATCATCCTGATAACGAGCTTCAAATGGCCGGAAGTGTTGCACTTCAGATGCCCGATGTATCCATATTCCTGTTGAATCAGTGGTATCATGTAGCGTTCACTTACGATGCTTCTGCGGGAATGGCTACTCTCTATCTCAATGGAGAGAAAATAGCAGAAAAAACGGTAGGCTCACTGACATTCGACTTGAATGAACGTTTCTGTATCGGTTATGCTTATGACTATGACCGGAATCGTAAATGGAACGGATTTATGAGTGAGGTTCGTTTATGGTCGGTAGCCCGTACTGCGAATCAGATTCGTGAAAATATGATGTTTGTCGATTCAGGTTCAGATGGTCTGGTCGGTTACTGGAAACTGAATGGAGAAGATATCGAACAACGGGACGGAGTGTGGTATGTGCTCGACCAGTCGCCGAATCATAATGACGCAACTTCCAATAATGGTTTGCGTGGTGAAACCGGTGGTAGTCAGTCTTTTGTAGAGCCGACGGTAGTAGATATGAGGGTTCGGCTTGAATAAATATAGGTTTGTTTTCTAGGTAGATTAAATAAGGAGAGGCTGGATTCTGTTTTAGAATTCAGCCTCTCAAATTTACAGGAAAATTGAAAGTAAATTTCGATGTGTCTATCTTATTCTAACGGTGCCATCCAAAATGAATATTCATAAACCATATTTGGTTTAATTTCATATTGAGGGCGAGGGCCTGGACCACAGCTGGCATTACCTAGTCCGCGTTGTATGCAATCTATGTTGATTACGATTTCAGGACGATAGATATCACTTAGGCTATGGCTGTACTTTGTTTCCCATAAATCTTTATCAGTGTAATGTAGAGCACTAAAATCAAAGGTTTTATCTATAGAAGTAATTTTTATACCTTTTCCATGTATGTCTGATAAAGTCATCCAATTTGTATCGCATCGACCACCCATTGTTTGAGCACGTAAATAATGCTCGGCCATCTCTGTAACAGTTGTTTTATAACGGCCAATAAAAGCAGCATTCTTGCGATCTTGATAATTTTCGATTGGACCGCGACCATACCATTCTATATTCTCCAATGCTGGATTGAAGAAACCTTGTAAAGCTAAACGAGGTAAATTAAAGTCCTGACCTGTCTTGAATGATGCGTTTACCTGTATCTTTCCATCACCATATATATGATAGATTATACTATAGGGCACTTTAATCTTTCCTACTGTGACCTCCATCTCTGATGTAACTATGATCGATTGCCTGTCTTCAGCCCACTTCCAGTCAAATGTGCATAATTGGGTTTCTGACTGTTGCCAGGAACGGGGATCATTGTTGATAGAACGATACCAGTTTAGGGTCCATCCTTCACGATGCTGAATCATGTTTTGTCCATTGTATTTCAATCCAATAAGTTTTCCTGTTTTTTCATTAAAAGAAACCTCAACATTAGGTCTGCGGAAATACAGGACGCCTTCACGTTCACGTACTACATTGAAAATGTCTGCTTTGTTGAAAATAGGAGAAACTGTTGAAGGGGTATTTTTAATAACAGTTCCTTTTTTCAGTAAAAACTGTTCTGTGGCAACGATATGCCCGGCTTTTGCCCAAACACAGTCTTCTTTCAATTTAACTTCCAGATTGATATGGTAATCAACATCCTCTGTTAAGTATCGGGTATAAGGAATTTGTACAGTTCTGTGTTCACCAGGTTTTCCATCTGGTAAACCGAATTCTTCTTCTGCAATTGGTATTCCATTTTTCAATATAGTATAGTGTAATTTGAAATGGCGTAAATTCAAGAAGCAGTAACGGTTACGCAGGCCAATGCTGTTTTTTTCATTGTGTTCAAAAGTTATGTATTGATATACCTTTTTCACTTCCCATAGTTTGGGAGTTATTTGACGATCAGGGGTTGTTAGTCCACTACAGCAAAAGTCATTATCATTAGGATAATCACCAAAGCTGCCACCAAAATAATAACAGGTAGGAGACTGACCGGGCATATTGATTCCTTGGTCTACCCAATCCCAAATACATCCTCCAATCATACGTTCTGAATGGTTTTCTATATAATCCCAGTATTCTTCCAGATTACCCACCGCATTTCCCATAGCATGAGCATATTCACAGAGAAAGAAGGGTTTATCATGCGGTTGTTTATCTTGTTCTATCATACTTTCGATAGAGGGATACATGCGCGAGTCCATATCGGCTATATTGTTCATCCCTTCATAATGGATATATCGATTGTCGATTTCTTTGGCTGCTTTATAGGCTGCTTCGAAATTTTGTCCACTTCCTGATTCATTTCCCATTGACCAAAATATAACAGACGGATGATTTTTATCCCGTTCTATCATTCGTACGACACGATCTATATAGGCACCTTCCCAGTTTTTACGATTGCTTAATGACATATTTCCATGGCATTCCAAGTCAGCTTCATCCATAACATATAAACCATAGTAGTCGTATAACGCATACATTTTAGGATCATTTGGATAATGGCTGGTACGAATTGTATTCAAATTAAAACGTTTGAAGAGAAGAATATCTTCTATCATGCTTTCTACAGGAACTGCTTTTCCTAGTTGTGGATGTATGTCGTGACGGTTGGCACCCTTAAAATAAGTCAGGGCATTGTTGATATATACCTTTTTGTTTCGTATTTCAATCTTACGAAAACCGTATTGTTGTGTTGTTGTTTCTATGACGTTGCCTGCTGCATTTAGAAGTTCCAGATTGATTGTGTACAGATAAGGGAGTTCAGCACTCCATAGCATTGGGTCACGGAGAGTCGCTTTGCCAGTGAACTCAGTGTTTCCTCCTCCATCAATTTTATTAGTCGCTATGACGAAAGAGCGTATTGATTCCCCTTTTGCATTTAATAGAGAGACTCGAAGCGAGGCTTCTTCTGTCTTCTTGCCATAATTACATATATCTCCTTTAACCTGCAGTTCAGCCTTGTCAAGTGATTCACTGATAACTGAGGTCAAATGAATGTCTCGTAAGCGCACTTTGGGCGTAGCTATTAAATATACATCTCTATGGATACCACTGAGACGAAACATGTCCTGATCTTCCAGATAACTACCGTCACTCCAGCGGTATACCTCTACCGCTAAAGTATTTTCACCTGATTTTACATATTTTGTGATGTTAAACTCAGCGTCATTGTTTGCACCTTGTGTATAACCTACCTTCTTTCCATTTATCCAGATATATGCAGCACTGTAAATACCGTCAAAATGGATAAATATCTCTTTGTCTTTCCAGTCTGCCGGAAGTGTAAAGTTACGGCGATAAGAACCTACTGCATTCGGTTCTTTTTCTATCGTATAGCCTTTCTGTGTTTGTATAAAAGGGGGATTGTTGCGAATAGGATATGTAATGTTTGTGTATATAGGAGTACCATATCCTAGCATTTCCCAATTGGAAGGTACTGGTATTTCTTTCCAGTTTGATACGTCATAGTTCGTCTTATAGAAATTGACAGGGCGTTCCGAAGGTTGTTTCACCCAATTGAATTTCCAGTTTCCATTCAGTAGTAAATAACGGGAAGAGCGTGTACGTTCCCATGGACGCATATATGTTGGATCTGATTTCATCTCTTTTATATTGGCAAAAGGAATGAAGGTTGCTCTTCCGTCTTCCTTATTTATAGCAAAGATCTGTTCGTTTTCCCAATCATTATCGCTTTTTGTTTTTAGCGCTTCCGGTATTATCTTTAGTTTTGATTTGACTATTCTCCATTGTTGATTAGCCTTATTTGTGTCCGGAGTTACTTGAAAAACGGGTTCTCCAACCAATCCAGCATCTGGAAATCCTAAATTATATCTACTTCCAGCACATGTGAATGTGTAGTTCCCGTTAGATAGTAATGTTATTTTCCATTGTTGGTTAGGATTTTTGTTATCCGTATTCCATTGGATAACAGTACATTCTTTAGGACCATTACCACTATTATCAATGCTAAGTTCTGTCAATGGGCTACTAATCATATAGTAACCTTCACGTTCAGTAGGGATGATGTTCCATACTTGTGATTCCTTGTTTTCTTCTCGTTTTGAAATGAATACATTCGAGTTTGTATCCAGACTTTCCTGATTATCTAAAGCCAATCCGCTTACGGTATGGATTTCGTACCCTTGTTTAGGGTCGAAATCCTGTGCCGTTACGGTAAGAATAGAAAACAATAAAGTTGTGAAAATACCAATAATCGTTTTGAATTGTTGCATATCTAGTTACCTATTGAATTTCTTATTGATTTTTTATTGACTGTTTATAAACTCCAAACGTGTGAATGGCAGGGCAGGCTTTCCCATCTTGTATAAGCAGGCGTACATATTTGGCTTTAACGGGTTCGAAACGTACAATCCATTTATATCCTATAGTCTGCTTATTGGTTGCTTCGGAGATAGGAATCCAGTTCTTGCCATCATTTGAATACTCTACACTCCATTGGGTTGTGCGATGTCCTAGCTCAATGACCTCTTGAATCATCAAACAATCAAACTCACTCTGTTTCTGTAGTGTGAATGTGATTTCTGATTTTATGCTTCCATCTTTTCCAGCATAATATGTTTTCTTATTTTCGTCAATCATATATTCAGGTTTGAATTTAGTACCACGCACATTTGTTGCTTTCACTTTCGATTTAGTAAGCAGGTTGTTTCCAAATGTATCATCAATACTTTTTTTGAGTAGAGCTGCATGCAATGAATCGGTCGGGTGAATTAATCCTCTTCTATCTGGTGGAAAATTAAGTAACAGTACACTGTTATGTCCTACAGAAGTACAATATATATCCCACAGTTCTTTTACGCTTTTCACTCTGCCATCTTCTTCTGTATGATAGAACCAGCTTGGGCGGATAGATACATCTGTTTCTGCCGGAATGTATGCATCTCCTTCCAGGATACCTTCATTCAGACCTTTATAATTTTGTGCTTCATCACGGATAGCTATGGAATCTGTCGTCGACCAACAAGGATCCCCGGCTTCTCCTGCTTCATTTCCCATCCAGCGTACATCTGCAAAGGGGTAAGAATTTTTAGTTCCGAAGATGACACAGTCAGGCTGTTTCTCACGCACAATCTTATACCAATGACGATAAATCGGAGTCGTTAATTCGTCGGCACCTGCGCCATCCCACCATGTTTCCCACACTTTTCCGTAATTTCCCATTAGTTCTTCCAATTGATTTGCGTAGTATTCTTTATAACGCTCTGTGGTGTAAAGAGGGGAGAGGTGTTCATGGCGGTCATGTGGACCAAGATAAATGCCGGCCTTAATGTCATGTTCATTGCAAGCGTCTACAAACTCACGAACGACATCTCCTTTGCCGCCTTTCCAGGCGGCATTTTTTACACAATAATCGGTATATTTACTTGGCCATAAGCAAAAGCCATCTGCATGTTTGGCAGTAAGAATGGCACTGGGAATACCTGCTGCTTTCAACGTTTCCATCCATTGCCCACAATTTAATGCTGTCGGATTAAAGATAGCAGTCGGTGCTTTTCCATCTCCTTCGTTAACGTATTCTTCGAAAGTATTTATACCGAAATGGAAGAATGCGATCATTTCACGATTATACCATTCTATTTGTCGTTCACTCGGTGTCAATCCGCAAGGTTCAGGAGCTTGCTGACCGAAAATTTGCATACTGCATGCTATTAGTCCGGTAGCTAATAAGGTTGCTTTTTTGTTCATTGATATTATATTTAATAGATTATAAAAATAATTATTCTAATTCACGTCCCTTGATATAGATTTCGGCAATACTTGCATGAGGATTTGAATTTGAGTCCGTTACCCAGCATTTTAGATAACGCCCTCTGATGCTGGTGAATGTTACAGTTTTAGAACCGGCCGAATTGGAATCATCTCCAAAGTCCATTTCACCGGCTGTCAGATAAGTTACTCCATCTTCGCTAACTTCGAATTTAAGTGTTCTTGTATTCGTATTGTCAAGGCGACGGACGATTTCTACTCCACCAATTTCATAAACCTTCTTCATATCTATTAAAATCCAGTGAGGTAATGGTGCGTCCGGCCCCCATTGAGAATGCCAATACGTGCTTAGATTACCGTCCAATACTGCTGCTTTTCCTCCACCATCATCGGCACGTTCGTCAGAACAATCTATTGCTTCCCAGCCGGTGCGGTCCAAAGTTTCATAAGGGAAATGCCCAGTTTTAGGTTTGGATGTAAATATATCAATAGCATCTTCTTCGGGTTTGTAAAAAGTACAATAGGTGAATTCTTTTCCAGGAACAGCGTCTGTGATAAGTGTTTCATTTTCTTCCGGAGATACCGTTATTTCTATTTTCTCTCCTCTCATGTTGATATAAGTTAATAAAAGACCCAGGTCTTCACCACCACTTCTCCAAAGAAGTTTCACTCCATTATCTGTTATTTCTACACCATCTAGTACCCGGTTTAACAATGCACTAGCGTAGTCTTCTCCATAAACAGTTCCGACAGCTTCTATTGGCAATGATTTATGTCCATACGCATCGAAAAGAACAAAAGTGAAAATATGCGAGCCTTCTTCTAATTCGGAAATAATTAATTCCTGAGCTTCTCCTTTGTTCTTTTTTTCTATTTCGAATTCTAATGAGTTCTGATCATTATTCCAATATACAATGCCTCTTTCTGCGCGTTGTGAAGGAGCATATATATCTAATGCTAAGCGCATATTTCCTGGTCTTATTATTACTGAGTCCACTTTTGAGGCATAAATTGTTTCACCTTCATCCAGATAGGGCTGATGTAAATGATTCATTTCTGTACAGGATAATATTCCAATAGCCAATATGACTATAATCCCAATATATAAGTTTCTATTCATTTCTCTAAACTTAAAAATAACATAATTTTATTCTTCATCACTATAATCCGGGACATATCCATCAGGACATCCGAATAATTGAACTTCCATTAAATGTACAAAATGCGATCCACTCCATGATTCCAAAAACTTTATCCTGTAGTATTGGTAAGCATCGAAATCCGGGGAAACTCTGAAGCTCTCTCCTTGTTCTACATATTCAATATCTTCATTTGTAGTGGATGTACCAGGAAGTCCGGAGGGCTTATAAGATTCAAATATGCCCAGACTTGTCCATCCGTCATCGCTGCCATCTTCGTTGGGAGCATTGGAACCCAGTAATTCGAATTTCTTCACATTCCCATGACGATAGAAATAACCGTCTCGATGCCATATTTTGATGCGGCTTGTTTTTACTTTACCTGTCATTACTCTAAATGTAATCCGATGAGGCCATGGACCACTAAAGACTTCTGTATGATATCCGCTATTCGCCCCATCAAAGAGTCTGTCATCCCATAAGTAGTCAACTAACCATCCATGTTCGCTAGGTGTGTCTCCTGTCATATTGTAGGGTTTTATATCCGTGTAGGGGATTTGCATCTCAAATATAGGAGTTAATGTTGCAGTCAGCGTATCAGATGAATTATTCCAACGGTCTGTGATGTAAATAGCGAAATCTTTGGTTAATGCTGGCAGTCCTAAAAATTGTGCCTCTCCATTTTTTCTTTTTGTATATAGTTCATCCAGAGGTTCATAATCTCCTGCTTTGTTTCTACGTAAGACATGCATACATATATTTGCTGCTGTTTCGTTAGTCCATGTATATCGTATACCTCCAAAATCCTCTGACATTTCTAATGTTTCAAAAATAGTATAAACAGGAGGAGTTAAAGGTGTAATGGTGATATCTACTGGTTCAGACTCATTATTGCTTCTATCCACTGCTATTAATTTTACAGTACGTTCTTCTGTTGTTCCAAATCCTTCTATTTTTAAGGTATCGGTGTATAAAGAAGCACGGGTATTTAGCCATTCTCCTCCTTCTTTGAGCTGATATATGGCTTTTACATATAATAAATCTTCATCATCCGGAAGTTTATAGGTCAGGTATGCACCTCCCGGTATATTTGTTACATTTATATCGGAGACTTTTCCTGGTGCTATATTATCCAGTGGAGTTTGTCCGACAGGTTCTTCATTGCATGCTATGAATAATGCAAGAGAAATCAATATAAAAAATAAGTTCTTTTTCATGGTGTCTTTTCCTATATTTTACCAGCCATAATTTTGGCAAAGGTTTCTGTTTATAATCATGCTATATTCTTTCAGTGGCCATAAATAGTCGCGTGTGGAGAAACTACATTTTTGGATTACAATTGGATTATAGAAATCTTCAGCCGTTTCTCCATGAATATTCCATCCTTTAATGGGTTTATTCCAGCGGGTAAGTCCTTCTTTCCAACGACGAATGTCCCAAAAGGCTTTACCTTCCAAGGCTAATTCTATTAAACGTTCCCGATGTATAATTTCACGCATGCCTTTTTGACTCAGAGGCTTTTCCGGATTGACGGCATATTTTCTCCATGCCTCAACACATCCTTTGAGACCAGCTCTTTTTCTAACTTCATCAATATAATAATATACTTCTTCGTCCGGGGTATTTTTAGTTTCATTCAAGACTTCGGCATGCATCAAATACAAGTCGCCTAAACGTATAATTGGGAAATAGCTTTGCTTTACAGTAAAATTGTCTTTATCTACAATCGTTTCCGTATCCATAAGTTTCTTTGAAAAGTAACCTGTTTGAGAAAGATGTTCCCAACTTCTCATTCCTGCTGCTTCATTGGCACGTACCTTTACGCAATACAGTTCTTCGTCCAGTGTGTAACGACCATTTCCCCACCATATACTGCGGTCGAAAGCAATATTAGCATAGAAACGGGGTTCGCGGTTAAAATGCAGGATAGCTGTTTCTTCTCCTTCCTTCACATACCATCTGTCTGCACTTGTTGCATGGCGGAGTTTATAACGATTCGCATAATCATAATTTATATCTTCTTCAATAGGAACTCCGTTTTCAGAGTAAAAGGTTTCTACTAATTCCAAAGTAGGACATACAACACCATTTAATGTGTTACTTAATGCCCACTCTGCTTCCAGTCGGGGCATAACCTGTGATTGGATCCAACGTGTATCGGTACGTGTAGATCCCCATATAAACTCCGGATTCCATTTGTCGTATATAATTGATTTTAAATTTAATTGCAAAGATAAGGTGTCATTTAGTCTATAAGTTGTATTTGCTTCCTTATATAGTTCGCAATCAGCTTCCAGAGCTGTGTTGATAGCTTCCTTGCATGCAATAGCAGCTTTATCCCATTTGGTAGCATCATAGGTGGAATTGAATAAATGTATTCCCTTATTATCTATAATATTAGCATAATCAGTATTTCCGTTGAATAAAGGACTTGCAGCTAATGTTAATAATTGGGCTTTTATTGCTAAAGCACCGGGACGCGTGATACGTCCGAGTTCTGTGGCTGCCTTTTCTACTTTCAGAGGCAACTTTTCGGCTGCAATGGTTAATAATTCGCTGATGTAATTTACACACGAATCAACAGGTATACGATAAGTAGCCATTTCCGAAGCTTCTGCTGACACGGGAAGGTTTTTATCTACAATTGGAATTGCACCGTAGGAGCGTAGTAATAAATAGTGATAGTAAGCTTTTAAAAACTCTACTTCTCCGATCCAACGTTCTCGTTCAATAGATTGTATATCGTGTATATCACCTATTTTTTCAAGAAAAGTATTACAATCACGAATACCTATAAACAAGTTAGTACCTCTATTTGTACCGTCCCAGTAACCGCAAATAGGATTGTTAATATTTTGATTGCCAGTAATCAATCCCATATTAACGCGGTCAATGCCTCCTCCGTCAAATATATGTATTTCGCCACTTCCCAACATTGCCGGATCATTGTCCGGATGATAGAAGTTCGGTAAATAGCTGTAACAGGTAAACAGGTATTTTTCCGCAGCTGCCCTGTCTGCAAAAGCCATATCGATGGTTGGTATATTATCTGGTATAACATCCAGATAATTACAAGAAGTAGTACTTAGTGTCAAAACTAAAATACTGACTAGTTTACTTATTTGTTTTTTTAATAATTTCTTCATGTTATTCTAATTTATAAGTACCTATTTTAGAAATTAACTTGGATGCCGGCATTCACTACTCTTTGTACTGGGTATCCCAGTCCTCCGCCTCCCATTTCAGGATCCCATAGCTTAAACTTGCTAAATGTAAGCAAATTGGTACCGCTTAAATAGATACGTACCATATCAAGATGGATCTTCTGTGTCTTCTTTTTAGGGACAGTATAGCCTATTTCTGCTGATTTTAAACGTAAAAATGAACCATCACGCATAAACCATGTACTTGTTTGCATATTGTTTTCTACCGTTTTTTCAGATAATCGCGGCCAAAGGGCATAGATGTTTCTATTGTCTTCTGACCAATGATCATCGGCATAAGCTTTCAGTAATGCACGTTGTTTACCTAAAAATGGTGATGTGTCACTTGGATTGATCCAGAATGAGGAGCGGGCAGAGCCTTGGAAAAATACGGAAGCGTCAAAGCCCTTCCAACCGCATGATAATCCGAAACCATATATGATTTCCGGTACTACCGGATATCCGATGGGAACTTTGTCTAATTCAGTAATCTGTCCATCGTGATTGATATCTTTGTATTTAATATCGCCTGCCATGGTCGAGACATCTCCACCGAAATTTTGTACAGGAGAGTTGGCTACATCATATTCGTCTACAAAAAGACGCTCAGCAACATATCCCCAAGTTTGTTGTAAAGAACGTCCTACATGAGATTGCCATGGCATATCTTCATAATTAGCCTCTTCATATACCTTGTACTCGCTTGTTGCATACGTGAAATTGCCACGTCCTGTCATCCAAAAGCCGTTAGAAAAGTACTGGTTATAGTCAACTGCTACTTCAAAGCCTTTGCCTGAAGCCTCACCTACATTTGCTCTTGTGGCAGCTTGTAATCCCATGCTTGACGGAACTGAAGCTCTGTCCATGAGAATATTAGTTCTATGTTCTGAAAAGAAATCAGCCTGTATTTCAAATTTATCCAATATACTTAATTCAATTCCTAAATTTGTTTTATAAGCCGTTTCCCAACCAATTTCTTCATTTTCATATCTGCTGATTGATACACCTGGGCGGGAATAAGCTCCTTCTGTCCCGAAATTCATCCCTTTACCACCATCATTAAGATTTACATTTGATAAATAAAAGAACCTATCTTGTTCACTACCAATCTGGTCATTACCAACTAAACCATAGGTTGCCTTAATTTTCACTTTAGGAAGAATTTTACTTAAGCTACTGTTTTTGTAGAAGTTCTCATTCGAAATAAGATAACCTGCACCGACTGACGGGAAGAATCCCCAGCGATTTTTTTTAGCAAAACGTTCGGAGCCGTTGTATCCAAAATTAGCTTCGAACAAATATCTATTGTCATACGCATAGGTAAGACGTCCTGCTAGTCCCATATTGCGAAATGGGAGTGATGATTGTAAATCTCCTGCATTTCCTTCCAAGTAGTTACGCATTGTATAAACAAATAGTCCGGTTACGTCATGCTTTTTTGCAAAAGTGTGTGAGTAGTCTATAGCTGCTTCCATATACATTGCAGCATTTACGTTTTTTTGCCCTTCGCTATAGCCTAATGCTTCTGAACCTTCATTCAGAGATTCAAGTGTGTATGCATCATTATATTTGTCATAAACACCTATTGCATAATAATAAGGAGAATAGCTTCGTGATATATCGAAATATGTATAGCGGGTAGTATTGACCATAGCACGCATTGTAAGTCCTTCCAGCAGAAAATCCAGTTTCTGCTTCAGTTCTACTTGTGCCATAATATTGGAACTGGAATAATCTTTATATCCTTTTACCATTTCTGCATAAGGATTGAGATAATTTCCGTTTTCTGCATTTCCGAACAATATATTTTTGGTTTTTATATTCTTTTCATCCGGTTGGAATACTGCTGGGAAAAGTACAGGATTGGCCCACATCACCTTTTTATACAATTCGCTGCCACCGTCTATTGGTCCGGTGTAGTCGTCAAAATTTCCAAGGAAACGTAGTGCGACTTCTGTGGTAGGAGTTAGATTAATATTGACGTTGGAACGTAAATTATAATTCATCAAATTGATGTTGTTATTGAAATTATTCTTTCCATCGACTTTCAAGACTCCATTATCTTGATTGACTGTTGCCGAGATATAGTAACGTGCTACTTTGCCACCACCACTTACGCTAAAGTTGAAACGTTCATTCAGTGTAAAGTCTTTAAAAAGTAGTTCACGCCAGTCGTTAGCCGGATAAACCATCGGATTTTTGCCTGCTATGGTATTGGCTATTTTAGATTCACTATATGGAACCAGTCCCAATGGATTACGTGTTCTGACCGCTTCATTGTGCAGTTTCATATAAGTGATAGGATCTGCTAATTCTACATTTCTGGTAGGTGCAGACATAGATGTTTCAAAACGGGCCGAGACATTTACTTTTCCTTCTTTTCCTTCTTTAGTGGTTACCAGAATGACTCCATTGGCACCACGCGAACCATACAATGCGGAGCCTGTTGCATCCTTCATAATAGAAAAACTGGCAATATCATCCGGTTGCAGACGTGCGAGATCTGTGCTGGACATCTCTACATTATCTATTAAAATCAATGGATCTTTTTTGGATTCTGCACCGAAGGAGGTGATACCGCGTACGAAAAACTGTGCGTTATCTTGTCCGGGTTCTCCACTACGTTGATAAGAAATAATTCCTGCCATACGGCCGGCTAAGGTAGTAGTCAAGTTACTTGAAGGGACTTTTAATTCTGCAGGTTTAATAGTACTGATAGAACTGACAACGCTTGATTTTTTCTGTTTGGCAAAAGCTACTACTTGTACTTCATCCAATTCGTCTGCATTCTCTTTTAAGGTAATGACTATTTCTTTGGTAGATTCTGCGATAATAGTCTGTGGTTGCATACCAACGAAAGAGATTTCTAATTTCTCGCCTTTATTAACGTCAATAGAAAATGTTCCGTCCATGTCGGTTGTCACTCCTCTTGGACTTTTGGCGACTTGAATGGATGCACCGGGTAAAGGCTCCCCATTTGCATCTATTACCTTACCTGAAACTTTAATTTTTGTTTGCTCTACACTTGTTATACTCTTGGATTTGTCGGTTTGTCCCTGTACGGCCATACAAGGTTGGCAAATACTGCCGGAGAGACAAAGGAATAATCCCGAAGTTTGAAGAGCTTTCACTACAAATTTTCGCTTTCTCATAATACTTCATTATAAAATTAACATAAGATTAACGTGAGTTCGACGAATTCAAAATAGTTTAAGTTGTGTGTCAATAGTTCTTTCAATATTGATACACGGCTTTTTAGGAAAACAGCAATACGCAGCCAATGCTCCAAGCATGTTGACAATGAAATTATCGAAACATCTATGCCTTGAGTGTTCAACTTGTGCAATATTCTTCAATTCATCATTTATGGTTTCGATAATAGCTCGCTTTCTTAACAGTAGCTTATCAGAAACAGACATCAATGCCCCTTTCATATTGCTTTTCAGTTTAGTGATGAGTTGAATACCATCAATGAATAATCGCTCGAACAGATTCTTGCTGATGTACCCCCTGTCTCCAACCAGCTTTCCATATATAAATTCTACAAATGCTTTATATTCCAAAGGCCTGCGATCGTCAACATCACCTGGTGTTATCATGAAGTTGAGTAGTTCCCCTTTCTCATTGCAGATTAGATGAAGCTTAAAGCCGAAGAACCAGCCCATTGAGCATTTTCCTCGCTGCGCAATACCTTTGAAAGTTTTATGTATAAGGATCCTCTGGTTCCTGCATACTCGCAATGGAGTGCTGTCAACGAAGCTTATGCCTGTACATTTGCCCAATAATACCTTCTTGATAAACAAAGCCAGTGGAATGGCCACTTCACGTTCAAGTTCTACAAAACGGTTGTACGAAACTACTTTAGGAAACAGATGACGCATATGTCTGCAGACTTGCTCAACATAGAAATGCTTCAGACAGCGATAGCCGGAGTTGTGAAAAAGAATGATGATTACCATTATTTCTGACTTTGACATAGTTGATTCACGATGATATATTCGCTTTTTATGGTCTCTTAAGGCATATTTTTCCATTCTTGAATCAAAAAATATGCAGAATTCATCTGCCATAAAGAAAATTTCAGTAACTTTGTCTTCGGTGAACATAGCGATGATTTATTTGTAATACTTTGATATTTAGTACATTAAAGTTACAAAAAATCTCGCTATTCACCAAATTTATAACGACTTATAATTCGTCGAACTCACGTTAAGATTAATACATCCTCGGCGTAAGGATGAGAACAAAAGTATGGATGTTGTATTAAGAGATGGATTAAAAAAGGGTTAATGACTTTATTAACCCTTTTTTATCTTATTAATCTGTAGATAATCTGTTGTATAATAGTATTTTGTGTGAATTATGTTTTTAGAGTAGGAGAAGAAATATTTTCATATTTCACAGTGTATTCTTCATTCATTGCTTTCTTATAAGTAGTTATAAATGAATTATATCGTTTCAATGCTTCTGTTGGATGGTTTAATTTCTGATAAGAGCCAACCGCATAATAGAGTGCCTGTTCTGATAAAGGATCGACCGAAGTCCATACATTACATAGACGTATCACCAAAGTAAAATGTGCGGCCTTATATGCTTTATCTATTTCGGAAGGAATTATAGTTAGAATATGTTCTTCTATTTTGTGTTTGTAATAATCGAATAATTCATGGTCAATACCATTTAAGAATTTACCTCTTACTAATATTTTCAGTAATTTGTCTATAACTTCTTTATTTAGGGTAATCACTTTTTCGTTTTTCAGTAGATGGGAAAATCGTACATAGTCACAATAGAAATCATCTTGAAATTCCAGATGGAAGCGTCCTTTTTCATAAACAAGTTCTATTCCGTCTATTTCTTGCAATAATTTTCTGATGTGGTTGATGGTCACTCCTTTTAGGTTCTTCACTTTATCATCTGTTTTTTCGGGCCAGAAAAGTTCGTTCATATCTGATGATAATACCCCATCTCCTGATACACTATTCAGTAAGATATACAGAAAAATGATGCGTAATTTGGGACTGAATAAATAGGTGATATCTTTTCCATTACGGTCTAATACGGCAAATGTTCCCCAAAGATAAATAGCATTTCGATTTCTGAAATGAACTTCCATGATCTCCAAAGTTGCCTCATTGGGAGAATCAGCAATCTGTGTATCTTTGGGAACGTTTAATTTATTCTCTGTTGGAAATGATTCTATGATAGTTGTACATGTTGCTGATCTTTTTCTTTTTCGCGAAATAAAATAGAAAGAGAATAATCCAAATATAGTAATGACAATCATGACAATACTATATTTCAGCCAGAATATATCTTTTGTTTTTCTTAAGTCATAGTATCTCACTGCTTCTAGTGAAACTGGCGGTGCTACTAAAGAATAAATTCGAGTGGTTGTGTTTCTCCGAATTTTTCAAATTCTTGTATAGAGCAATAGAACTTCCCTAGTTCATCATCATAATAAAGATTAGCATTGGTCGCTATTTCTTCCGAGATCATTGGTATACTATCTCCTAATGCTTCATAAGTTCCGTTTGCTATCTCCATTCGGTATAGTTGCAGATATGAATGAGGTATGTATTCCGGATAACCTAGAAAATAAATAGACTTTTCATCTTTAGATAGTATCATATTACGTGCAACGATTCTGTTCATTTTGGGAGGGGGATGATTCCAAAGTTTGCGGATAGTATGTTTTTCCATATCTATCTGATACAAATCATAGAAATATTCGAGTCCGATGTTTTGATCACCCGACTCATTCCCTTTACCTCCATAGACATATATGCGTTTATAATCAGGAGAAACTGCCATGCCTGCAAAAAAACGGGGAAGGATTCTGTCTCCGGAAAAGTGTATTGTATCCCAACGGTTCAAGCCAATATCGTAAGAAAGAAACATATCACTATAACTTCGGTTACCATAACCGCCAAAGATCAATAGTTTCTTTTTAGCCGGATGATAGAATCCACAATGATGATGGGCATATAAATAAGGGGCAGAGGCATCATTTTTAATTTCTTCCCATTCTGTAGTGAGCGTTGATAAGCGAGATATCATTTTACCTTCTGTCAGTTCATATGCATATACATTACTTGTCTCCTCATCTAAAAAGTTCATTCCTAAGCGTAGATTGATAGTCGGGCTATTAAAGTAAGGTTTGGCTGTTGATTCTTTCGTGTACCAATTATACGTAATTAATGAGTCTTCATTGTAAATGAACATCTTTTGGTGTCTTTTGTCAAAGACGAATCCGGCAGGAGAAGCCGAAGAATAGTTAAAGCATGGTTCCCAATAGTATGATTGGTTAATCAGCCAAACAGGATTTTTTACGTGTCCGATAATGTTTCCCTCTGCATCGTGTACTTCTTCACTATGGCTTTCATTCAACGGCATACGCCAGGTCTTTTTTCCATTAGAGACGGAGAGGTTACGAATGGAGAAAGAGGCTATTTCCAGAATGTAGTCGCACATTCCAAAATAAAGCTGCGGAGAGAAAAATTCATCCTGTAATCCTATATCTTTTATCTGTACACTATCATTACCTATTCTGATATCAGCCTGATTTAGCTTGGGGTGAATACGCAGAGATATGGGAGTCCATTTACATTTTATATCATTTCCTTTGAAATCTGTTGTGTGATATATTTTTTTTCCATCTTCAGAAAACATGAATGAACTGATTCCTGTGAAATGATTATATAGATAAGTCAGATTATAGGCTTTGGTATTTTTTTTGTCTTTAAGAAAAAGAATGTATCCGGGACTTGTAAGTTCTTGAGCGGAATATTCGAAAGCAATAGATATCTCATCGGAAAAATCAGGAAGTTTATCGTCCTCAAAGACTTGATAAGAAGCTCTTTCATCAATTCGCTTTTCATATCCATAGAATTGTAAACCCTGTGCATATAGCTCAATCATAGAGAGACATGATGTCAAGAACATCTTAGTCCTACAGAATTGTCAAGAAAGGAGAAGAAAACAAATGAAAGTTAACACGCTATGGATCAATGCTTTACAGAGATATTTTGCTTTTCGGATTTTTGCTGAACTCGATATTAAAAAGATATAAAACATTGTTTCTTGTTTCTATTTTGTTTCTCGTATATCGATTGTTTTTCCTATATTTGCATTGGCTTTCTGAGGCTAAATTACGGAACTGAAACCATATATCAGCATCCGAAATATAAAACTCTCGCAGGTTCTCTGCAAAGGTGATCAACTCTTATTCAAGGAGCAGAATACAATAATAACAAATAAAATCATTCGTTATGGCAAGACCTAAGAAACAAGTCAAGTTGAAGGAACCGATAAAGATTCGGTTGAAGTCTCTGGCAGATGGAAACAAGAGCATCTATCTTGACATCTACTGGAAGGGAGTGAGAAAGTATGAATACCTCAAACTCTATCTCATCCCTGAGACCAATCCTATCAACAAAGAGCAGAACAAGGAAACCATGGCTGTAGCAGAGCGCATCAAGGCAGAGCGCATCAAGGCTATCCAAGGTCATGGCATCCAAGACTGGGATTCTGTCAAGCAAGGTGCAATGCTCCTTACTGCATGGATCAAGAAGTACTGTGAAGGCGGTGTTACCACCAAGAAGTCTTCGCTTCACTGCCGTGTTGAAATGCTCCACACTGTAGAGAAGTATCTTGATGAGAACAAGAAGACTTTCATCACTCTTGAAGAGGTGGATGCTGATTTCTGTCGTGGCTATGTCAAGTTCTTGCGTAACTTTCCTAACTCACACATCATCCATGGAGAGCCAAGACCTATCAGTCAGAACACGTCAAGCAGATACCTCGGTATGTTCTCAACCTGCATGAACAATGCTGTCCGTCAGGGCATTATCCGTAACAATCCAGTCAGGGAACTTGAACCTCGTGAGCGTATTCAGCCTAAAGATGGCACGAAAGAATACCTGACCATCGAGGAACTACGCACACTCATGGCTACTGACAGTTACCGACCAGAGATCAAACAGGCATTCATCTTTGCCTGCTTCACAGGTCTCAGACTCAGTGATATGTATCGCATCTCTCCGATGCACATCTTCAAGACTCCTGATGGCAAGGGCGAATACATTGATATGGAAATGAAGAAGACTGAAAAGCCTGTCATCATTCCACTCTCTGAAGAGGCGAAGCGTTGGCTACCAGATCCAAAAGGATTCAATGTTCCCTTCTTTGATATACCAACCACAGGAACTGTCATCGGCAGAGCACTCCGAAAATGGGCAGAGGCTGCAGGTATTGACAAGCATCTGAGCTTCCACTGTTCAAGACATACCTTCGGTACAATGATGCTGACTCTCGGTGCAGACTTGTTCACTACAAGCAAACTGATGGGACATTCAAACATTCAGACTACCGAAATCTACGCTAAAATCGTGGATAAGAAGAAAGAAGAAGCCATCAACCTCATTGATGGAATGTTCAAGTAAAAACAAAAAGACAAGAGTATATGACCATCACACTCAGACAAAAAGATCTTGAAAACGACAACAAGAGCCTGTATCTTGACATCTATGAAGGTGGCAAGCGCAAGTTTGAATTTCTTTCCCTCTATCTGGTTCCTGAAATTGACAAGGAGACCAAGGAAAGAAACGAAGAGACTCTTGCACGTGCTCAGCAGATCAGAGCAGAGCGCATCCTTCATCCTGAGACCATTCCAGAGAAAGGTCATCAGATAGTCATGCCAGAGATTCCCGATGATGAATCTCCGTCAGTCTTGGAGTGGATCCAGACCTATAAGGACTGGCTTGATGGCAGTACCGACTATTCAAAGTCTGTAGTCAGACAGACAAGCTACTTCCAGAAACGTATGGAAGAGTTTCTGAAAGCCAGACGCAGACAGAAAATCACACTGAGACAGTTCGACAAGGAGTGGTTCAAGTCCTTCTTCTCTTGGCTGAAGAATGACTATGTACCTCAGAAATACGTCCGCATGGATGCCAGACCACTCACTCCAGCCAGTCTCAAGAACATGCAACAGCGAATTGTAGCAGTACTCAACAAGGCAGTCAAGGCAGGTAAACTCAAGGCGAACCCATTCTATATGATGGATAAGTGTGACACCTTCTCTGCTTGTAAGCAAAGCAACAAGCAATTCCTTACACCTGATGAACTGAAGCTGTTCATGTCATCCGTTGAGACTAGTCCAGGAGTCGCTGAAGCACAGAGAGCTTTTGGTTTTGCCTGTCTCACAGGTCTCCGTATCAGTGACATCAAGGCACTCCGATGGGGAGACATCATTAGAGATGGAGACTCAGCCAAACTGGTTATTGCCCAGAAGAAGACTCAGGCACTCAATGCCGTTCCAATCTGCTCAAAGGCTATGGAATGGTTGCCAGAGCAAGGCAATGACATGAAAGTCTTCCATCTACCTGCCAATGCCAATGTGGATGCAGCCATCAAGCGAATTGCCAAGAAGGTAGGTCTGAAGAAGACAATCTCCTTCCATACCTCCCGACATACCTTCGGCACTCTGGTTCAAGCTGCTACTGGTGACATCGAGACCACCAAGAAACTCATGGGTCACAAGTCTTTGAAGTCAACAGTAGTCTATGCAGATGTACTGACCGAAGAAAAGGTCAAGGCTATTGACCACACCAAGGCTGTCTTCAAGGATCGTAAACTCCGTGCAGAGAACACGAAGATTCCGAAGACCAGACGAACGGCAGCTACCAACCGACATCCACGTAGAATCCTTGAAATGCAAGAAAACGAGTAACATCGACAACATAGGATAACAGCCGTTACCCATCCTTTTTGCATCCCATTTTCAGACAGCGATTTTTCTCTGTCTTAGGGGCGCACATTCCCAATTTAATTTAATCAAGATAGTATAAACTATTAAATATCAGCAGTATGACTAAAGTAGTTGACAACGAAACCCTTCTTTTGAAGGTTGAATCTCAGGAGCATCGCATCGAGGTTCTGGAGAACATTTTGAATGTTGCAAAGGAAGTTCTTAATCTGGAGGAAGCATCTCTCTTCTTGGGTATCTCCAAGAGCAGTCTCTACAAGATGACCCACAAGCACGAGTTGCCTTTCTATCGTCCTAACGGCAAACTCATCTACTTTGAGAAGACAGAACTTCTCAAGTGGATGCGTCAGTGCCGTGTCAAGGCTGATTCCGAGATCAAGGAGGCAGCTGCAGTTCATATCAGTGGTCTAACCAAGTAATAGTTTATGTTATGGGTGACTTCAAGAATCAACAGGAATACAACGACAAACTGGCTGAAGTAGCCAGCCTTGCCGTAGCCTATGCCAATACAGACACAGGCTGGTACAAGATGCGTGATGCTTTCAATGAACTCTGTGAGAAGTCCGGTGCCAACAGAGGCATCAATCAGGAAGCCACTATTGGCAGACGTAAGCTTCTCGTCCAGAGTATCTGCATCCAGACTATCCCTTCACTGTCAAAGGAAGCCAATAACTGGCTTGAAGATCAGCTGAAGGACATTGCAGAGGACTATACTCCAACAAGGTCAAGAGGTATCAGAAGATAAATCCTTCTTTTCCCTTATATTAAATCATAGACTATATGCGAGTAACTGCCTTCATACGTCAGAGAGATACATCGAAGAACGACCTGAACAGCCGTGCTTCGGTGTACTTCCGAGTCCGTGATAAGGAGCTTGATATCAAGTGCGCAAGCGAACTTCAAATCAATCCCAATCACTGGTCTCAGGATCGTCAGGGCTACAAGAGCCGTGTCGCTCTGGTTGACGATGATACCAGAAACCTCTTTGACGCACAGGTCAAGGAACTTACAGGTATCATCGCCAAGAGCTACTATATCGGAGCAGACTCCGAGTGGCTTAGGAATACAATCTTTGCCTATCATCATCCTAATGCCTACCAGATGGGCACTGGGACGATGGTAAGCAAATCTTTCGTCTCCTGTGCTGACAGCTATCTTCAGAGTAAACACTTTGGCAGTCATCAGGAGTGTAACACCAGAGGACTCATTGCCAAGGTTGCTCGCTTTGAAGATTACTGTCAGTCTTCACTCAATAAGCCCAACTTCACGATGAACGTTGACAGCATGACTGCCAATGATCTTCGTGAATTTGAGGGTTTCCTACTCAATGAATATGAGTCCTGTGGGACTGGCAAGCCTCGTTCTCTCAACACCATCAGCACCAACATGACGCTGATGCGTACTGTCTGCAACTGGGTACGAAAGCAGGGAATCACGGACAACAATCCCTTCTTTGCCTATGAGATACCCAAGGCTCTCTATGGCACTCCCTTCTTCCTGACCGTTGAAGAGCGTGACCAAGTTCTGTCATGTAACCTGTCAGATGACCACGAACTTGCTGATTACCGAGATATGTTCGTCTTCCAGTGTCTAGTCGGTTGCCGTCATGGTGATCTTGTGACCTTCACCCCCAAGAACATCATTGACGGATTCCTGGAGTATATCCCTCACAAGACCAAAGGCAAGTCTGGTCGTACCGTGAGGGTGCCTCTCGTCCCTAAGGCAATGGCTATCTTGGATGCCCATTGTCATGGTGACGATGAGCCAATCTTCCCCAACCATTTCAACTTCAAGTTCAACGAAGCAATCCGAATGATCTTGAAACGTGCCGAGGTAAATCGTGTGGTCACAGTGATTAACCCACGGACACGTCAGGAAGAGAAGAAACCAATCTGTGATGTGGCTACTTCTCACATGGCAAGAAGGACTTTTATCGGTAATCTCTACCGTTCGGCTAAAGACCCGAATCTGGTTGCCTCCATGTCAGGTCATGCCAACGGAAGCGTGGCTTTTGCACGTTACCGAGTCATTGACGATGACATGAAGAAATCTCTTGTAGAACTCATCAAGTGACCTTCCTTCTTGGTCGGGTCATTACTTTGTCAATAATCGAGGATATAATTTTCAAAATACAACCACAATGGACACCCAAAAGATTCATTATTGCTTCATCCTGTCAGATGACCAGATGGAGTTCCTTCGCAGCAAGAAATACAAGATAGACCGCATGGAATGCTTTCTGTCTATGGCTACTCTTGCTGTCCGTGAAACGAAACTGGAGCCTATCAGCAAGACTCAACAAGTGAAGATCTTGCCCGGCCAGCTTATGATTGACAACACCAAACTGGCTAAGCTCTGGGATAAAGACCGCAAGACCGTTCCGAAGATTCTGGAGGCTATGGAGTCACTGGGCATTTCCTCTTCTCAGAAGATTGGAGATACCCGCATCCATACACTTCATTCCCTCTCTGGATGGTATATAGATGGCACTTTCCGTAAGAACAACTTTGGATCAAGGCGCACTGATACAGGTTCAAGAACTTTCCATGCGGAAGTTCCACCTGCAGAGGTCATCACTCTTGAAGATACAGCCACCACGAAAGCGGACAAGGATATTTCTGATTCTTTGAGAGGCAATTCCCATGTTTCCTACGTGGGTAATCCTCCTTCTTTTGATGGCAGTTTATTCCCTCCATCATCACAATCTAATGATAGTGACCATGTGGGGAAATCTGCTGTCGAAGGAAGTTCTTCCGTTTCGTTTGGCAACGACAATTCCGCTCGTCCAGCCATCGACCTGATGTCTGCTGACAATCCTTCTTCTCTGCAAGAAGCCGATGGCAAGCAGACAGAAGGGAAACGAGATCAGTACGAATCAGGTTCAAAGATGACGCTGTAAAACACGGCCTCACAGCTAAGAATTGCGTCAGAGGGCTTGACTGCTCATAGATGGTCAATCTGCCATCCTTCCTGTGCTGAGAGCCATACAGGCTACTACAATCGTCCCAACGGACGTTTCTCAGTCCAGTTATAACGGCAAGCCGAAACGACCTTCAAAGCCCAGACGGGAACTTCGGAGTTAAAAGATCCTCATTTTTATAGGAGCTTTTCGAGAAATCCTTTTGTAGTACAAATCTGGTGTCCCAGATTGTGTACTCCTAAAAGTTTCTCTTACTACTCGCAGGCTCGCAGACTCTGACCATCTTTCCAACTGTTTTATTTTCATCCCTTTATTTCAATCCCTGATTATGAGAAAGAAGAAGATCAACAAGAAGCCAGGCACCAAGGTTTATGCCTACAGATGCACTCTGGAAGAACATGACAGGATCAAGGCTCTTGCCAAGGTGTGCGGACTCAGCATCAACCGCTATATGGTTGAGACAGCTGTGAATCATCATCCACGTCAGCGACTGACGAAGGTTGAGGTGGATGCACTTAACTCCCTGACTCTGGCAAGGGCAGATCTGATAAACATCAGCAACGTCCTTCGGAAGAAAACGGATGAGGAAAAGGCAAAGTACTTCAAGAGTGAGAAGTTCATGCGATGGTGGATTGATGCTGTCGCTGGACTCATCCAACATTGGTACAGCATCGAAGAGAATATTACATCAAGTGTACAGACCAAATCAAAAGAATCATCATGATCATGCTCGCAAAGGTTGTGCCTTATGGCGGTAATGCCGTGAGGTACGCGATGGAGAAGGAAAAGGCAACCGTGGTCAAGGTAAACCACATGCCTGAGGATATTGATGCTACATCTATCTGGTATATGATGAAGCATCACTGTCAGCTGTTTGAAGGTGAGAGAACGAAAGGACGCAAACTGGAAAGGTTCATGACATCTTTCGTCATTTCCCCATCAAAGGAAGAGTCTGCCAACTTCACGATGGAAGACTGGGCAGACCTTCAGGATGAAGCACTGCATATTCTTGATTCTGTCGGACTCATACCCAAGGGCATGAAGAAGGAGGTCAAGACCAATTTCCGTAATTCAATGAATGTGGGTGCCCTTCACAGGGACTCCAAGTCTGGAACACTCCACCTTCATATTGACTGCTGTCGTGTTGATCTGGATGGCAATACCAATGACGTTCATGATATTCACGAACGTGCTATGATGGCTGCGGAAATCATCAACATGAGACATGGGTGGAGACAACCCAAGGAGATACGAGAAATGCGCAAGAAGGATATTGCGGATTTCTGCGAATACACCCTCAAAAAGATGGATAGATTTAATGTTGACAGATACTTTGATATGCTGAGATTCAAGGGCTATGAGGTGAATCCGAAGTATGACAAGCAGAACAAGCTTGTTGGCTATACCATCGACAAGAATGCCTCTGTATTCAAGGCTTCTGAGATAGGTTGAAGATACATGGTATCACAGCTTGAAGCCACATGGAAGAAACTCCATCCGACACCAGTCCAGGTCAAGGAAAAGCCAGTTGCACCAGTCGTTACTCCAACGGCTAAGCCAGTCCATCCTGTGGCTCAAACTCCAACTTATACCCAGACCAGAGTTCAGCCGAAGCCAGAACCTGTCAACACGGTATTCAACATTGATACAGGCAATGGTATCAAGAGTATCTGGATTCCTAACGCTGTCAAGGACGTGTTCTTCAACGAGGCTCAGCTACCAGAGAACAACGATCTTGCAACTGTCGAGGACGTGTTCTTCAACGAGGCTCAGCTACCAGAGAACAACGATCTTGCAACTGTCGAGGACGTGGCTCATGTTGCCATGTTGCTCTTTGTTGGCTATGTGGATGCCGCAACATCCATGTCCGAATCTTGTGGCGGTGGTGGCGGTTCACCACAGTCTGGATGGAGCAAGAAGGATGACGAGGACGATCGGGAGTATGCTCGCCGTTGCCTCCAGATGTCCCATTCTATGTGCAGACCAATGCCAAAACCACGTCGTGGTTATCACCGATAAAGCTATAAGTCTATGATAAGAAAAAGTAAAGGCAGAGAGGATAAGCCCGACTTCAGTTCCATGATGGATGAAGTCGAGGAAGATATTGAGGGTCAGCAGACCGAACAGAGCATTGTTGATCGTGTGCCGGAATTGAAGAAACTGAATGAGAATATCGAGCTGGCAACATCACATCTCATCAATGCCATGCTGATGCATGAAACTGCTGTTCATGACTTTCAACGTCAGGAAGTCAAGATTGGTGCACTGGTTGCCGAAATCAGCAAGAAGGTTGATTCCATCAATGAAACTCTTGACAAGATTCAGAAGGAGGCTCCTGACAAGCTGAATGTTTCAGTTCACGTTGCTGATGCAGACTGGAAGAGAATACAGGCTACGTTCGACAAGGAGCATCTTCAACAGACCCAACGAGAGCAGAAGCATATTCGGGAGGTTGATGAAATGCTTGTTGATGAACGCAAAAGATCAACTGCAAGATTCAAAGAATACGATGGAACATACCTTGGTCACTATGCGCAGTGGTTTGTTTGGTTTTTCTTCGGTATGGGCATCGTGATTGTTGGTAGTGTTATCATCCTTTCCATCTGCAAACACTACCACTGGATTTAATCATCTGTTGTTCCCATCATGGCTGATGGTACACAATTTGGGAACAATAAACCCACTGACGTTTGGCAATTCTGCTAAATATCAGTGGGTTACTATGTTCTGTTGTCAATCTATAAAAGATGAATTATCTTACTTTAGAATTGTCTCCAGATATTATTCTACCCGTTGGCGGAATTAAATTAGTGCATATTTAATTTGTCCAATGGGTTTGTTATTAATCTTGTTTATATATTGAAGGATTGTAAGTGCACTAATTTTCCCCGTAATTCTGGTAAACAATCCTTCTGTTTGTTTTGCGTAATTTCTGATTATCATAAATTGATCGCATAATTGTGCAAAAAGCGTTTCAACCCTTTTCCTTGCTTTAGCAAATGGACTAAATACAGGTTTCCAATCTTTTTGATTCGACCGATATGGAACTTCCAACTTGATATTAGCTTTTTCAAATAAATCAAGTTGTATGGCTGCTCCAATATATCCACGATCACCGATGATGGTGCAATTCTGAAAGTTACACTTTACGTCTTTCAAATAATGAATGTCGTGAACACTCGCCTTTGTCAGGTCAAAAGAGTGTATGACACCGCTCAACCCACAGAGAGAATGTAATTTATATCCGTAATAATGTTTACCCTGTGAAGCACAATAGCCATAATTGGGAGCTTTATCATAATTATTCTTTCCCATTTTACAACGTTTTGACCTTATGGGACGACAGACTTCAATTGGCATAGAATCAATACAGAAAATATCTTCTCCACCATCAACTTTTGATGCAATTCTTTCACGCACCTGATTACATAAGCCGATAGTGAGCTTCCTGCGATCATTATATTGACGACGGGATATGAGAGAAGAAAAATCATCTTTGTATTCATTTAATTTAGAAAACAAAAAGCTTTCACTATCTATACCTATTGATTCGGCAGCAAGGCTTAAACTGATCACTTCTAAGTCAGAGAACTTCGGGACGACTCCTCTGCGAGGTATATTCCCTTTTTCGTTTACTAAATCAGCAGAAAACATCTTGCATATATCAAGAAATTTAGCGAATATTGCATATAAGTTGTGCATAATTGAGCTGTATATTAATAGTTTGATCACCATTAAAATACTAATAATCAATGATATGCACAACTTATTTCCTGACATTTTTTAGTGAATTAATTCCGCCAACGGGTAATACTTAATCTAATATGAAGATCAACAGATGTCAAATAAGTCTTTTTACTATCGGATTTATTGGTTACATAGTATTAAGTGGATTTCAGAAAGAGACAGTCTACATGAAGGAAAATCACTTGATAGTGAATGATTCTGACTATTTTGAGACGCGTGGATTAAACTATTTTGTTTTCAGTAACATATATGATGCTACTTTCGATGATTCGAAAATCAGTGCTGTTGAGATCATACATCATGGAATTCGTACCGCAACGAATGGTGACGTGCGATTGAACCCCACTCCCGGACAATGGGATAAGCTGCCTCGATTCATTGATCGTAAGGTTGATCAAAAAAATAAGAGAATTGAGGTTTCGTTAAGCTACCCGGAGTATGCATTTGACTATACATTGGTTGCAGAAGCTAAGGATGGAGGCCTATATCTTAGCGTATATACGGAGAAAGCATTACCTGATAAATTGTGTGGCATTGCCGGACTTAATCTCGAATTTGTGCCTCCAGTGTTTTGGGGACACTCATACATACTTGATGACATACACGGTTTGTTTCCAACTTCTCCGGCAGATTTCATGACCACTATTCAAGGAATTGTGGAGCCGGAACCGATAGCAACCGGTCGCAAAATAGAAATAGCGCCCGATGATCCTGAAAAACACGTGTCTATACGTACAACAGATGGTAATAGTCTCATGTTGTTTGATGGACGCAACAAACAACAAAATGGAAATTTTGTGGTTCGAACATTGCTTCCGGGAAAGAAGACGGGAAAAATTGCCGAATGGTTTATTCAAGCTGAAACGGATACCCAGTGGATACGCAAACCGCTTGTTGCTTATTCTCAGGTGGGATATCATCCGGCTCAAAAGAAGATGGCTGTAATTGAACTGGATAAAAATGATGAAGTACTGCATGAAGTAACATTGTTGAAAGTAGGCAGCGACGGAAGGCTGACGAAGGTATTATCGGCAATGCCTGCAGATTGGGGAATCTATACCCGTTATAAGTATAAACAATTTGATTTTACTGCGATAAATGAACCGGGTATCTATGTTTTGGAATATAATAAACTGCGTACCGCTCCTTTTCCTATTGGAAAAAATGTATTTCAAAAAGCATGGTTCCCCACGTTAGACGTATTCTTTCCTGTCCAAATGGATCACATGTGTGTTCGAGAAGCCTATCGAATCTGGCATGGAGCGCCACATCTCGACGATGCCTTGCAAGCACCCCTTAACCGTAATCATTGGGATGGATGGCACCAAGGACCTACTACCGACAATAAATATAAGCCGCTGGAACACATTGAAGGTTTAAATGTAGGAGGGTGGTTTGATGCGGGCGACTTTGACATCCAAACACCTTCTCAGCAATCTGTTGTTCAGACTTTTGCAGATCTTTGGTCAGACTTTAGAGTTTCTCGTGATCAAACAAGCATCAATCAACAAACCCGTTACACAGAAATACATGTTCCCGATGGTAAACCTGATTTGTTGCAGCAATTGGAACACGGAGTTTTGCAACTAATAGGACAGGTTAATGCTGTAGGATATGCGATACCCGGCATTACCGAGTCACATTTGTATCAGTACAGACATTTGGGTGATGCAGTGAATAAAACGGATAATAAGGTGTATAATGCCAATTTAGATAGTTTGCAAACCGACGGACCAACCAGCGGTACCTTTGATGATCGTTGGGCATTTACTAATAGAAATCCGTATCTGAATTACGGTACAGCTATTTCTTTGGCAGCTGCAGCCCGTAGTTTGAAAGAGTATAATCCACAATTAAGCATGGAAGCCTCCAGAGTCGCTCAGTTTATTTGGAAAGACGAACATTCACGTCCCACTCCCGAAAAGATTGAATTTGGTGGGCAGAGTTTTAATAGTGTTGATTTCATGAATAGCGTGGAATGCAGAGCCGCTTTTGAGCTTTGGCGTACAGTAGGTGATACTGTCTATAAAAACAGAATGCAGAAACTGTTCCCGATTCTTTTGACGCAATTTGATAGAAACGTTTCTGTTGTTGCAAGAATATTACCTTTTATGGATAATCAGATAAAGAAACAGGTGGAACCTATGGTGCAAGCGTATGTCAAACAAGTGACAGAACAAAATAAAGAAAACCCCTTTGGAGTTCAAATCAGTCGTTTCTCTTGGGCGGGAAATCACGGAATTGTTCAAGAAGCCATTAACGCTTACCAACTTCATCTGCTATATCCTGATATCGTTAAACCAGATTTGATTTACCGAAGCCTTGATTATCTTTTCGGATGTCATCCTTTTCATAATCTTTCGTTTGTGTCGGGTGTTGGAGCGCAGCCCAAGAAAGTGGCGTACGGCAATAACCGGGCCGATTATTCCTTTATTCCCGGTGGAGTTGTGCCCGGAATACGTATTGTAAAGCCCGACTTTCCTGAAAATAGAGATGATTATCCCTTCTTGTGGAGCGAAAACGAATACGTTATCGATTTGGCGGCCAGTTATATTTATTTGGTGAATGCAGCAGATCATCTATTAAACAATAGCGGCAAATAGTTATGCAGTCTATTTTATAAATTATACCAAACTCAAAATTAAGTATGGAAAAAAGATTAATTCTTTTAGTAACGTTTCTCTCGGTGGTCATGATAGCTATGGCTCAACCTGTTTCTGACAGTGATACTTCAGAGAGTGTACGTTCAGAGTATTGTGTCAGAGGTGCACAATACCCTCGGATTACACCGGATCATCGTGCTCAGTTTAAAGTAGTAGCCCCTGAAGCTAAATTGGTGCAAATTGATTTAGGCAAAAAATACGATTTGGTTCGTAACGAAAAAGGTGAGTGGTTGGGTACCACTGAACCGTTAGGCCCGGGCTTTCATTATTACTTTCTCATTGTTGATGGCGTACGTGTGGCCGATCCTTCCAGTGAGTCTTTCTATGGTTGCAGTATGCACACCAGTGGCATAGAGATACCTTATGCCAAAGATGTGCTTCAATATGAACTGGCCGATGTACCTCACGGAGAAGTTCGTATGAAGAGATATTTTTCTAAAACGGCCAATGCATGGAGATGCATGTTTGTTTATACTCCGCACTGCTACGAAAAGAGCGAAAAGGAATATCCGGTGCTGTATCTTCAACACGGTGGCGGTGAAGATGAAAGAGGATGGGTGTTGCAAGGCCGTACCGATATCATTCTCGACAACCTTATTGCTCAACAGAAAGCAGTTCCTATGGTCATTGTAATGTGCGATGGTAATTCTCAAGACTTCACGGCGGAACTTTTAAATGATTGTATTCCTTTTGTAGAAGAAAACTATTGCGTGAAGAAAGATCGCTCTCATCGTGCTTTAGCCGGACTTTCCATGGGAGGTATTCACACATTAAATACGGTTATTCCTCATCCTGAACTGTTTGCTTACGTTGGTGTCTTTAGCTCCGGATGGTGGGCAAAGGCTCCTATGCCCGGCTTAATGAAGATGGATACGGAAACATATTATTCACTTCTTCAGGAAAAAAAGGATGAATATAATGTTAGTTTTAAAGAATTCTGGATATCCATGGGAGGGAAAGAAGACATTGCTTACGAAAACTGTCGGATCATGAGAGAACGTTTTGATAAGATTGGCATCAAATATACGTATTATGAAACCAATGGAGGACATACATGGCCTGTGTGGCGTGAAAGCCTTTATCAGTTTGCTCCGCTTTTATTTAAATAAAAAACCTTCAATATGAATACTAGAAAAATTTGGTTGACCTTTGTATTATGCCTGATGGTTCATTTGTCGGGAGCTCAGAATCCCATTATCCGGCATCAATTCTCGGCCGACCCTACGGCAAGAGTTTTTGATGGAAAAGTATATGTTTACCCGTCGCACGACATTCCCAGTCCCGTTGAACGGTTAAAGGAATGGTTTTGCATGGCAGATTATCACGTGTTTTCTTCCAACAATCTTGTTGATTGGGAAGATCACGGAGTTATTCTTAGTCAGGAAAATGTTCCTTGGGTGAATGCGGAATCATATTCCATGTGGGCTCCCGACTGTGTCTTTGCCAACGGAAAATATTATTTCTATTTTCCAGCGTCTCCTAAAGGAGAAAATCAGCGAGGGTTCAAAGTTGGCGTAGCCGTTGCCGATAAACCTACCGGTCCTTTTACCCCATTGGCTGAACCTATTAAAGGCATAAATGGCATAGATCCTTGCGTGCTGATTGATAAAAATGGTGAGGCTTATATTTATTGGTCAGGAAGAGGAATGTATGTTGCGCGCTTGAAGAGCAACATGACAGAACTGGCTTCGGAACCTGTACAGATTAAAAATTTGCCCGAAGGTTTTATGGAAGGCCCTTTTGCCTTTGAAAGAAACGGAAAGTATTATTTCACTTTCCCGTGGGTGCAAGATAAAACCGAGACGTTGGCCTATGCCATGGGCGACAGTCCGATGGGACCGTTTGAATTCAAAGGGCTGATCATGGATCAGTCGGCCACGGGCTGCTGGACCAATCATCATTCTTTAGTAGAATACAACAAACAATGGTATTTGTTTTACCATCACAACGATTATTCTCCTGCTTTTGATAAGAATAGATCCGTACGCGTTGATTCTCTTTCTTTCAACGCAGACGGAACGATCAAGAAGGTAGTGCCTACTTTACGCGGAGTGGGACTCACGACTGCAAGCAGTAAAATTCAATTAGACAGGTATAGTCAAATCAGCAACCAGGGTGCAGCGATTGCTTTCGTTGATGAAAACAATAAATTTGAAGGATGGAAAGCCGTCTTTACTAAGCCCGGAGCTTGGTTGCGATATAACAGAGTCGACTTTGGCGACGGTGGTTATCGGAAAATGCAAATGAGAGTAAACTCCTCTACCGGGGGTGTGGTTGAAATAAGAACGGCAGATAAGGCTGCCAAATTGCTTGCCAGTCTGGTTGTTCCGAAGTCCGACGGATGGATTGAAAAGGAGTATGATCTAAAACTTGCTTTACGAAACGTGCACGACTTATCAGTCAGTTTGAAAGGAGAAGGACAAGTTGAAATAGACTGGATGCGCTTTGGTCAAAACGCCGGTGATTTTGCCGTACAAAGCAGGGCTTCCATAAAACCTTGGGAGCAGGGAGCCTTCGAAACCCGTAAATACCGAAATTTATTTGCTGAGGCCGGATACACACAAGCCGATATTGATGCCAAATTAAAGTCGGTTTTCAATGACATTTTTTACGGGCCCAATAAAGTTTATTTTGAGACAAATGATTCAATGGCCTACATTAGTGATATAAAAAACCACGATGTGCGCACCGAAGGTATGTCTTACGGATTGATGATTGCCGTACAGTTTAACCGAAAAGATATTTTTGATCGTTTGTGGCGTTGGTGCAAAAAATATATGCAACACCAAGAAGGTCCGCTCGAAGGCTATTTCGCCTGGAGTTGCAAGACCGACGGCACGCGTAATGCTCAGGGACCGGCTTCCGATGGCGAGTTATATTACGTCACTTCGTTGATTTTCGCTTCCAACAGTTGGGGCAATGACTCGGACATTAATTACCTAGGAGAGGCACAACACATCCTCAACTGTTCCATGAAGAAAGACGGAACCAATCGGGTTATGCCTCTTATTAATATGGAGCACAAGTTAATAACCTTTGTTCCCGATACTTTTGGAGGACGATTTACCGACCCTTCTTATCACGTTCCTGCCTTTTATGAAGTGTGGGCCCGCTGGGCAAACGACGGAAGAGCCGACTTCTGGAGAGAATGTGCCGCGCGTAGCCGAGAATATTTGCATAAAAGTATTCATCCGGTAACGGGACTCAATCCCGATTACAATAACTACGATGGCAGCCTTCTTAACATGAAACGCGGAATTATAGGCGATGCTTTCCGCTTTGACTCGTGGCGTGTTCCGATGAACATCGCCTTGGATTATTCGTGGGCTTGTGCAGATAAAGAATGGCAGCAGGGTTACGGCAATAAAATACAGAACTTCTTGTACAGTCAAGGTATTGATACATTTGTAGATCAATACAATGTAGACGGGACAACTGTTGCAGAAATACTAGACGCAGGAGGGTATAAACAGTTAAGACATTCTCTGGGACTGGTTGCCACTGCCGCAGCAGCTTCGCTGGTTACTACGCACACAAAGAGTTATGAGTTTGTTGATAAATTGTGGAATGCTAAACATGAACCTTACGAAGACGGGTATTTTGATGCCTACTACGATGGTTTGTTACGTTTGTTTGCTTTCATGCATTTGAGTGGAAACTACCGCATTATTTTCCCCCAATGAGTTTATAGATTAAGAGGTGAGCATTTGCCCACCTCTTAATCTATATATAACAAATAGTGATCGTTACTTCTTGGCTACACCCTCTTTGGTTTGATTTACATAAATCATCTTACCATCGGGTGCATACTGCAATTCATCCACACACACACTGCGCCTTCCTATTGCTCCGGCACGTCCGTTAATGGTCAACGTAGCATTGTGATAAAACAAATACCATTTCTTATTAAATTCAATGATTCCCGGGTGAATTGTAAAGCTGTTTTCAGCCATTCCGGTCAGCTCACCTTGTGGAGTCCACGGGCCTTTCATGGAAGAAGCCGTAGCATAAGCAATGGTTTCCTTGCCTTTTCCCATTGAAGCGTAAGTGAGGTAATACATGTCGCCACGTTTGTGCAACCACGGTCCCTCAACATATCTGGGCACATTAATCACCTCAATATCACCATCCAGCTCAATCATGTTGCTTTTTTATTTGGCAAGAAAACAAGTTCCGTTGCCCCAGCATAACCACGCTTGCCCGTCATCATCAATCAGTACGGTAGGATCAATATCATTCCACCAGCCGCGTGCACCGTTTGAAGTCATATCATCGGTCACCAAAGGCTTGCCAATGGCATCAACAAAAGGACCGGTAGGACTATCGCTCACTGCAACTCCAACCGTTTTACTGTTATAAGGAGCACCTGCCTGAACGGTTGTATAATAATAGAACTTACCGTTTCTCTCCACTACCTGCGACGCCCAAGCTTCGCCCACTGCCCACTTAAAATCTGTCGGCTTCAAAACCGATCCGTGGTCCGTCCAGTTTTGCATATCGTCTGTTGAATAACAAAGCCATTCGGTAATGTTAAACTCCTGTCCGCCCGAGGCCGTATCTTGTCCGTCCCTATACTCATCGTGCCCTACGTATAAATAGAGTCGCCCGTTGTGTACCATCGGGGCAGGATCTGCCGTAAATTTGTTTTTAATTAAAGGATTGCCTGTGTTTTTAAATACAGGAAGACTGTTTTGTGCACTGCAACTCATCAATATGAGTATGGCATTGACTAGAAATAAGTTGATTCGTTTCATAAAATATTATGTTTATGGTTCACTGGAACAAATATAGGTTCTTTGTGATTCATAAACCCCTTTTGAATGATACGGATATGTTTGTACATGTAACATCCTGCCTTTTTTATCCCATCAGACACTTTATCTCTTCGTTCACGCTGTGCTTATTCATTTTCTCATGCAAACTAAGTGATTTCTCCTTTATTGACAGTTCGTCCCTGCTACCCGTGACGAATGGCACCGCTAGCGGGGACGTAAGGCACCGCATGCTGTGACGAATGGTTTCCATACCTGTGACGAACTAATTATAAGGAGCAATCAACTTAGTTTGTGCTAAAAGAGAGGGTAGGGAATGCTTTATTTTTAAATAGGAAGTGCTGGGTAAAAGAAGAGATTGTATCTTTGCCGGGAATTTAAATCAGATGGTTGGTCTAGAGATTGTTTCATTTTAAAATAGAATATATGTTCAGAGAGATGCGCCGTAAGAAACAGTTGTTGTCGACTGCCGACACAATAGCCGTACTAAACCGCATGACATCCGGAGTGCTGGCACTCTTGGGTGATAACGATTACCCGTATGCAGTGCCCATTAGCTATGTGTATCACGAAAATACCCTATACTTTCACAGTGCGCTGGCCGGTCACAAGGTCGATGCCATTGCTCAAAACAGCAAAGCCTCTTTTTGTGTCATTGAGCAAGACCAGATTGTGCCCGAAGAGTACACCACGTATTTCAGAAGCGCCATTGCCTTTGGAAAAATAAGCATGGTGAATGACGATGTTGAAAAACGAACAGCCATTGAACTACTGGCCGAAAAATATTCTCCGGCACAGGAAGAAGGGCGTTTGAAGGAGATAGAAAAAGGATTTCATCACATGTGCGTGATCAAACTCGACATAGAACACCTAACCGGTAAAGAAGCCGTGGAACTGGTTCGTGCCGGTAGTAAATAAAAATAAGAAAGGATTATTGATTTATTTTAAGCTCTTCTTGAAATGAACCAAGGTCAGTAAATCGGTCATTGCTTCATCGTTATGCACATCAATAATCAGAGGAATTAATTTCCCTATGCTTTTGGCTTGTGCCAGCTGCTGTTTGAGAGAGTCGGCAATACTTAGCGCATCGATGCTTTCCAAGTGTTTTTCAGTGAAATAAAAGCTGGTTTTGAAATAGTGTTCCCAAATGGAAGGCCAAAAAACGGTCTTCTTCTTGTTAACCACCTTGCAAAGCCATGCTTTTCCGTCGTTATAGTATCGCCATTCCATGGCTAAGCCGCTAGTTGGAGAGGTGATGTTTTGAACGAATCCCTGAAATAAATTGTAATTTGTTTCGCCTAAAGCGTTTCGCAATACTTCCTCGGAAGGAAATATATCGGGATCTCTTAATAATATTTGTGTTTCCATAAAGATGATTCTTTGTTTTTGACGTCCAAAGATAGTTTTTTTTCAATCAAATGATGTAGTTTTGCAATACATGTTTAATAGTGATTTGACACTGTGTGCCAAGAATAAAAGTCAGACATATAAAAAGAACATGAATCCGACAATAACTGTAAAGAACACAACTCCTCAAGAATTATGGTCGAGGCAGCGCATTAGCAGTCTCGATGTGGATTATGACTTTTGGAACGCTAAGAGAGAGGTGATTCAATCATTTGCACAAATGAGTAGGAGTTGCATTTTTACGGTTGATGTTTTTAAAGGAAGATATGACTTTGCGTCCGAAAACCTTTCGCAGCTCTTTGGATACGATCCGCAATGCATCAGCAACATCCGGCAGGAAGGTGACTTGCTGGAGGAAAGAATTCACCCTGACGACCGGGCGCAATTGCTTGACTATCAGGTGTAACGCGGGCTATGCATCAATTGGTGCTGACTTATTGCGGTTCTCCTAGTTTATTTATTGGTTCTGTGTAACACAGACTAAGGTATATGTAACAGAACTCTTTTATGATGTGGATGATAAATCCCTATATTTGTACCACTTTATAATCTTGTTATCATTAAAATCATGAGAAAAATACATGTAATCGTCTTTTTGTTGTTTTTGGCTTTTGCCGCTCAGGCACAGAATTTAAAATTATGGTACAGCAAACCGGCACAACATTGGACTGAAGCTCTTCCTTTAGGGAATTCTCGTTTAGGGGTGATGGTTTTCGGGGGTACCTCGCGTGAGGAACTTCAGTTGAACGAGGAGACGTTTTGGTCGGGCGGACCTTACAATAACAATAATCCGAAAGGACGTGAGGCGCTTCCTAAAGTGCGCGAACTCGTTTTCCAAAATAAATTTGTTGAGGCGCAAAAGGTGATTGATGAGAATTTCTTCACTCCACAACACGGAATGCGCTACCTGACTTTGGGCAGTCTCTTTATTCATCAGCCCGGACATGAGCAGGCTCGTAACTATTACCGGGATTTAAATCTGGAGAATGCCACAGCTACTGTTCGCTATGAAGTGAATGGGGTTAATTATACTCGTACGGTGTTTTCTTCATTCTCGGATAATGTGATCATGGTTCGTCTGGAAGCAGATAAATCAAAGGCGTTGAGTTTTTCTCTTTCTTACGATTCTCCTTTGAAATCGGCCGTAACGGTGAAGGGGCGCAAGCTGTTGGTTCGATGTGAGGGAGCAGAACATGAGGGGATTCCTGCCGCAATGCATGCCGAATGCCGGGTTGAGGTTAAAACAGACGGTATGCAGAACACGGCCGATAAGCAGTTGGTCATTACGGATGCTACGACTGCTACGATATATATATCGGCCGCTACTAACTTTGTGAATTACCGTGATGTGAGTGCCGATGCTTCCAAACGAGCTGAGAATTATTTGAAAGCTGCTGTTCGTAAGCCTTACGAGACATCATTGGCAGCGCATGTTTCGCTTTATAAAAAGCAATTTGACAGGGTTTCTTTTTCTTTGCCCGCAACGGAACAGTCGCTGGCGGAAACGGATACGCGCGTGTTGAATTTCCACAAGGGGAATGATTTGAATCTGGCGGCTCTTCTGTTTCAGTACGGAAGGTATTTGTTGATTTCTTCTTCTCAACCGGGTGGACAGCCTGCTAACTTACAAGGAATTTGGAACAATAGTCCGTATGCACCGTGGGATAGTAAATATACGGTGAACATCAACGCGGAAATGAATTATTGGCCGGCGGAGGTAACAAACCTAAGCGAAACGCATGATCCTCTTTTTAAAATGATTGCCGAACTGGCCGTTGCAGGTAGTGAAACCGCCCGAGTTCTTTATGGTGCAAAAGGTTGGGTTACACATCATAATACGGACTTGTGGCGGGCTTGCGGCCCGGTCGACGGGGCTTTCTTTGGCATGTGGCCTAACGGTGGTGCATGGCTTACGCAACATTTGTGGCAGCATTATCTGTTTACGGGCAACAAAGATTTTTTGAAGCAATATTATCCGGTATTTAAAGGTAGCGCTGATTTCTTTCTGAGCCATTTAGTGGAGCATCCTTCATACGGTTGGCTGGTGACGGCGCCTTCTATGTCGCCCGAGCACGGCTATCGTGGGGCCGGAACAACTATAACTGCCGGTTGTACAATGGATAATCAAATAGCTTTTGATGCTTTACATACAACGCTATTGGTATCGCGAATTCTTGGCGGTAGCAAAGCTTACGAAGATTCTCTGCTGAAGGTGATTGCCAAACTGCCTCCTATGCAGATTGGGCAATACAATCAATTACAGGAATGGTTAGTCGATGCAGATGATCCCAAAGACGATCATCGTCACATTTCTCATCTGTATGGTTTGTATCCTAGCAACCAAATCACTCCTAACGTAAGTCCTGAATTATTTCAGGCGGCGAGAAATACTCTATTGCAAAGGGGAGATATGGCTACCGGATGGAGCATCGGCTGGAAAATTAACTTCTGGGCTCGCATGCTCGACGGCAATCATGCGTATCGCATCATTAAGAATATGCTGACATTGCTTCCGAGTGATGCCGTTGCAAGGCAACATCCCAACGGTCGTACGTATCCCAATTTATTTGATGCTCATCCGCCTTTTCAAATTGACGGAAACTTTGGTTATACGGCTGGTGTAGCCGAAATGTTATTGCAAAGTCACGATGGAGCCGTTCACCTTTTGCCTGCCTTGCCCGAAGAGTGGAGCGAGGGAAATGTAAAAGGACTTGTGGCGCGTGGTGGTTTTGTGGTCGACATGGATTGGAAAGGTGCTCAATTACAGAAAGCGATGGTGCATTCACGATTGGGTGGTGTGCTTCGTATTCGGTCTTATGTACCTTTAAAAGGTAATGGGTTGCAGGTTGCAACAGGCAGTTGTCCGAACTCGTTCTTGGTACCTGCCGATATTACAAAACCTTTGATTTCGAAAGAAATCACGCCGCAACAGCCGGTTTTATACCGTACGTATGAATATGATCTGATGACGGAAGCTGGCAAAGATTATGAACTGAAGTGTGCAGCTCAATGAATTAGTGAATAAAAAATACAATTAAATATTATTTTTCAAAACTAATCAGTTATATTTGCAGCAACTAAAAAAAGTGGATGTTTAAATTTAATATGGATTTGGTGAAGTAAATAGCCTTGGCTTTTGCCAAGGTTATCCCTTAGGTTACTCCGGCATATTTTGTCTGAGTTATTTTTGTGTACTTATATCATAACATTAATTTAAAATTAAACATCATGAATAATGATAGTAAATCAATTCATGAATTTGATTTCAACCTAATCTGCGAATATTTTTCTAGCCTCGAACGACAAGGACCTGGTAGTCCTGAGGTAACTGTCAAGGCGTTAAGTTTCATAGATAATCTTTCCGATAAATCTTGTATTGCCGATATCGGTTGTGGTTCCGGCGGACAAACAATGGTTTTGGCGCAACATACGGCAGGCCGATTAACGGGTGTCGATTTGTTTCCTCTATTTATAGAATTATTTAATCAGAATGCAACCTTGTTAGGTCTGCAGGATCGGGTTCAGGGTGTTGTTGAATCGATGGATCAGCTCTCTTTCAAGGATGAAGAGTTGGATTTAATCTGGTCTGAAGGTGCCATTTATCATATTGGCTTTCAACGGGGATTGGCTGAATGGAAGCGTTTCCTGAAGACAGGGGGCTTTATTGCCGTAACTGAAGTTTCTTGGTTTACTGAGGAACGACCGTCTGAAATCAATGACTTCTGGTTAGATGCTTATCCGGAAATAGATACCATTCCGCGTAAAGTGGCTCAAATGCAGCAGACTGGTTATTTGCCTGTGGCAACGTTTGTTCTTCCGGAAAACTGTTGGACGGAGCATTTCTATGCACCGCAGGCCATTGCTCAAGAGAATTTTCTGAAGAAATACGCAGGCAATAGCACAGTTGAGAGTCTTATAGCTTCTCAACGTCACGAAGCGCAACTTTTTGATAAGTACAAGGCTTATTATGGTTATGTGTTTTACATCGGAAAGAAACTTTAATCTGCTTTCAAACCATGGATAAGTTATCATTGTATGGCTGGAACGAAATTTTGTTCCGGCAAAAACAAATATCAGATTTTAGTAATCTGATGCATGGAAGGGTATCGGTGACTCATAAAACATGTTACGAGGTTGTTTCTGAAAGTGGAAATTTTCTTTGTGAGCTCACCGGTAACATGCTTTATAGTCGCGATCCGGTGGATTATCCTTGCACGGGTGATTGGGTTCTTTTTCAATCCATCGATTCTCAGAAGGGGATTATCTTTGATATGCTTCCTCGATGTAAAGCTCTTTATCGGTTGAAAAGCGGTCAGGCTTCTCAGAAACAGGCTATCGCTTCTCATATAGATAAGGCGTTTATTGTACAAAGTCTGGATGAACACTTTAACGTAAGAAGAATAGAGCGTTTTATGCTGCAACTTTCAGAGGAAGGCATTTTGCCGGCTTTAATTTTAACGAAAACAGATTTAGGTTATAATGCTGATGATTTTGAAAGCAGGCTAAGGCATGTCTCAACTAAGATTCCCGTGTTTTACACCAGTATTGGAATGCCTGAAACCATTGCTCGGTTGCGTGAGTTCATCTCTCTGGCTGAAACGGTTGTCTTTGTCGGAATGTCTGGTGTCGGAAAGAGCACTTTGATTAATGCGTTGTGCCAACAATCTATTCTGGCAACGGCAGAAATCAGCGAAGCAACAGGGAAGGGTAGACATACTTCCACGCGCCGTGAAATGGTTCTGATGGATTCTGGCGGAGTGTTGATAGATACTCCGGGCGTAAAACTGTTCGGGGTGACGAATGATAATTCAGATTCTCTTTCGGGCTTGTTGGGTCTCAATAATTTTGCTCGAGAATGTAAATATGCCGATTGCCGGCACATTAATGAAAAGGGATGTGCGGTGATCAAGGCGGTTGAAGAAGGCGAAATAGACCGGGGAGTTTATGAAAACTATCTGAAGTTGCGTAAAGAGGCTTGGCATTATAATGCTTCTGTACATGAAAAAAGGAAATCAGAAAAATCATTTTCAAAGAAGTTGAAGAAAGATATGAAACTTCTGAAGTCAAAGAACGATTAATCGTTGTTATATTATAAAGAAATGCCCTTCGGAAATACGTGTTTTGTATTTTCTCGAAGGGCATTTTTTTAATGGAAGTCAGTTTACTTTACCGGATAGCGTCAGTTTGAGGAATCCAGCTGTTTATGAGTTGCCTATTTTCATTCATCCATTTGAGAGCGGCATCATCTTCATTGGTTTCAGTTTCATTCATTGCCGTCATTAGTGAACTGATTTGTTCATCAGTAAATTTCATGTTACTTAGTAATTCACTGGCAAACGGATCTTTTTTGCTGAATCCTTTCCAGGCAATAACTTGTAGGGTTTCAGTTTCTCCATAGTTTTTTTTAGTATCTTCGAGAAACTTGAGTTTGAAACGATTGAACATCCAATGAGGCGTCCATCCCGTAACAACAATCCATTCCTTTTTCTGTATAGCTTTGTTTAGTGAGGCAGTCATAGCCGGACCGCTTGAGGTCATCAATTCAAAATCTAAATTATAGTTTTGAATAGCCTCTTCGGTGGCTTTCATGATTCCCGCTCCAGCGTCAATTCCTACAATCTTTCCTGAAAATTTATTTTTGTATTTATTCAGTTCTTCTATAGAACTTATTGATACATAATCGGGCACAACTAGTCCAATGCGTGCATTCTCATAGGTGGAACCAATTACTTCTAACTTATCTTGGTATTGATTCATGTAATCTTTGTGCGTAACTGGTAGCCATGTGTCTAGGAAAACATCCGCTTTCTTGCGTGAAAGTGATGCAAAAATAGGCGCAACATCTGCATTAAGCATTTCTACCTTATAACCTTGTTCTTCAAAAATGGCTTTTGCAAGATGAGTCATGGCAATGCCTTCGGCCCAATTAACATAGGTAAGACTAATTTTTTTTTCATTGTTGGAACTGCTACACGATGCCAAGCTTATAAGGCTGACTAGTACTAATGCTAAACTTTTAAATTTCTTCATAATTATTTTTTTTATGTGGTTCTTATTTCTTTTTTTGTGCAATCCCTTGTGTTATTCGGTCGAGTATGATGGCTAATATAACAACCCCGATTCCACCTTCAAATCCCAATCCTATTTTCATTTGGGTAATTCCCTTTAATACAACTTCACCCAAACCACCGGCCGAAATCATAGCTGCAATAACGACCATTGATAAAGACATCATGATGGTTTGATTTATTCCCGTAAGGATGGTAGGCAAAGCTAGTGGAAGCTGAACTTTAAATAGTTGTTGCCTTCGTGTGGCTCCAAATGAACGGGCGGCTTCTGTTACGCTTTTGGGAACTTGAAGAATTCCGAGCCCGGTAAGTCGTACCACTGGCGGCATAGCGAATATTATTGTGGCAAATGCTCCCGGTACTGTACCTAATCCAAAGAAGAGTACGGCTGGAATAAGATATACGAAAGCTGGCATTGTTTGCATGAAGTCGAGTATGGGACGCATTATTTTGTGGCAGCGGTTATTGTTAGCTGTCCATATTCCCAAAGGTATTCCCAATAATAAGGCTATGAACGAAGAGGAGAGAACTAAGGCTAATGTTTCCATTGTTTCCTTCCAGAAGCCCATTCCATAAATTAGTAGTAGTCCTAATAGGGTAAATATTGAAGTTCCTTTGCCTGACTTGAACCAGGCTAGCAAAACGAATAAAGAGATCGTTATGTAAAAAGGTACGGCAAACAGTATCTCCTGAAAACCGCTAATAAATCCTCCGATGCCAATATTCAGTACATCGAAGAAAGGTGCAAAATGATCTGTGAGCCATTCAATGGCTGCTTCTATGTATGGTCCTATATGTATCATAATTCTATTGCATTTTGAATGATTTCGTTTATTTCTTTTTTATCTTTACCCGTTACTTCAATGATGAGCGATGACAAGGGAATGACACCTTGAAACTCTCGTTGTTCATTGACTACCCAGATGGGAGAATTGGTTTTTGTCATTAACGGCAAGATGTCTTCAACTACAGTGTCACTTAATACGGAATGAACTTCAGTTTGTATAACGGTATCAATAGAACGGACTCCTTCTTTTCTTAATTCAAGCAGATCATTCAGCAGAACTTCGCCTATCAATACTTCTTTGTCATCTACCACTGGCAAAGAAATGAGGTTTCTTTGGCGCATTTTACGAATTAAGACTTCTGGACCTTCTTTCTTAAAACGTGCTACCACGGGTTTGTCGATCATAATAGATGAAGCTGTGATGATTTTGGAACGATCTACATTCTCTACGAATCGTTCTACGTACTCATTGGCAGGTTCGGTTAATATTTCTTCTGAAGTTCCTACTTGAACTATTTCTCCGTCTTTCATGATAGCAATTCTATCACCTAATTTGATCGCTTCACTCAAGTCGTGAGTGATGAATATAATGGTTTTCTTCATTTTGGTTTGCAACTGAAGCAGTTCATCTTGCATCTGTACTCGTATCAATGGATCGAGAGCAGAGAAGGCTTCGTCCATCAGCAATACTTCCGGATTATTGGCTAAGGCACGGGCTAGTCCCACACGTTGCTGCATACCTCCTGAAAGTTGACTTACTAGTTGATTTTCATATCCTATTAGTCTCACTTGCTGCATACAGTCCATTGCAGTTTTCTCACGCTCGTTTTTCTGAATACCCTGCAATTCGAGTCCAAATGCAATATTTTGTAATACTGTACGGTGTGGGAGCAATCCAAAATGCTGGAACACCATGGAGAGTTCTTTACGTCTGATTTCCAATAGCTCTTTGGAACTAACTTTCGATATGTCCGTACCATTGATGATAATTTCTCCTGAAGTAGGCCGTATTAAACGATTTAGGCATCGAAGTAAGGTGGATTTGCCGCTGCCCGATAAACCCATGATGACAAATATTTCACCTTCATGTATGGAGAGATTCGCATTGTTGACGGCAACAGTACAACCCGTTACTTTTAAAATCTCAGCTTTATTCTTGCCCTCTTGTAGCTTTTTTAGCGCTTTATTTTTATCTTTTCCGAAGATGAGATGAAGGCTTTTAATTTCTATTTTACTCATATTTTTTTCTTTTATAATTGGTTTCATTAAAAATAATAGCCGATGTTGACATTAAATCTAGTGTGCCATTTCTTTGAAGTTACTCCTTGGGCAAAAGCATCACTCCATTCATTGCCCAGCCAAGCATGGTTGCGGCCAAGTGCGTAGTCAATATAGGTGTAAATAGGCCCCATAGACAACATACAACCAGTTATATTTTGAAAACTGTCATTAAAATCGGCTTCTCGTTTATCTATCATACTAAAGTCATTATAAAACTGTATCTCATCTAGTATACCTTTATGTATGGGTAGAGTGTATGATAGTGAAGCTGAATATGTGTCAGCTTCAGATGCTATATTATAAGGTGCACCATACGCTGTTACACTTACTATTGTATTATTATCGCCATCTTTGTTCTGGGGACTTATTTTATAGTATGTGTATTGTGCCTTGAAATTCCAGTGCTTGTAGTCAATGGTGTAATGAGAGGCGAAAGCCTTATGTTCTCCCATTCTCTTGGTGTCGAGGTTGTAAAGCCCGCCCGTCATACCAGAAACTCCCAACTGTTGTTTCCAGATTGTCCCCCAATTGTATGTTATTCTTGCATTGAACTGATTTGCTTCTTTATTTCTTCCGGCAATATCATAAGCGTATCTGCTATCCGATATTTCTTTGTTTTCGCTATAATCAAGTAGGTCTGAGTTCTTAAAAAAGGCCAAGCTGATGTTCCATTTCCCTTTTTGGTAAACATATTTGAGTCCCATATCGGAATCATCTTCTAATCCTAGATAATAGTTAATATTAAAGAAGAAGTTGTTTGAAGTGTAAGGTAATATGCCGAACGGTACTTCCGTTAGTCCTACCTGCAATTGATGGCTTTCGTTAAAGTGATAGCCGACCCATCCGCTTTTAAGCATTCCGCCACCAGACGAAGTCGGGTAAAAACGATACTCTGCATTTAACTGTAGTTTTTTGTACACCACATTAGCGTTGAGGCGAAATACGTCGTAAGCGAAATCGCCCCCTTTATTTTTATTGTCTTCTTTCCAATTGGAATAATTATATTGAAAGCGTAGCGCACCACCTAATTTTACAGTAGGCTTTTCTTGTGCAAATACTTGTAGACTGATGTTTGTAATTGAAATGTGAATAAATAATAACCATACCAATTTTCCTTTTTGTTTCATGAGGTTTTTTTTACGGAGATGCTGTGGCAACTCGTTTATTAATAAAATAGATAAATTGTTTCTTTATAAGTAGAAACTTGCGATGAAAGAACGACAGGTGTCTTTAACCTGAAAGTATATTCTTTCGGTCCGAGATGTTTCGGTACATGTACTACAAGTGCCGATAACATTCTTTGGCTAATATAAATTAACCGATTGCTTTATTGTTGGAAAGATCCTTTCATGAAGGAATTATATGCATTAAGCAAACAACAATATAAGATTACTTCTTAAAAATAATAAACTAAGAAGAAGTAGTGTGCAGTAAAAGAAATCCAAGCTTAAGCAGCTTGCATGCTGATTTTTATAGAATGAAGAATCTGTTTTAAATACATTGTAATTATGATAACCATGACTCTTTACAAATGCAAGTTTACGAAAATTATAAACGATACGCAAGTCTGTTAACGTTTATTTTGTATTTTTTGGAGCCTAAGGGTGAGTTGGACCTCGTTGCAATTAGTAGTTTGTAACTCTGCATTTAGGGCATAAATGTTAACTTTTGAGGTTTTTCATCTATGCCCTGCAGAATGTTGATTGTTCCCAAGGGGCCTTCTTTAGAGGAGTTTTACTGGAATGCAGATATCTACAATAAACTTGTGTTCGGGGTGCTTGTTGTAATCGTTGTGATACAACTCGTACGTGCAAGCATCATCAGGTTCATAACCGCTTTCTGTGAGCCATAAGCACATGGTATTCCATGCTTGTTCGAATTCAGTTTCTCTGATTTCGAAATGTCCAACCGCATACTTTCCTGCCTTAACAGTTGCTTTTCCGATTTCTCCTTCTACTTTTACATCTGTAGTAACAATAATACTGGCATCCTGACGAACTTTCTCAATACTGGTTATTGCCGGATCATCGCGGTAAACGGTAACTGTTTTCGTTTCAGGCGTAACAAGCCCCCGTGGAATGGCCCATTTAAATAACTTCTCATAGGCATGCCCGATTTGATTGAATGCTCCCATGTGGCGGCAATAGATCAATTGAAGTTCGGGCATTTGTTTAATCTCAATTTTTTTGTCCATCATAATTAATTCATTTAGTTCGACGTTGCAAAATTGCTCATTTACTTGCTGATTGTTTTTGCCTATCTTGCTAAGCGCTTTGCAATTCTTGCTATATCTAATGCCGTTCTTAATGAATATTGCTTTTCCTTGCTGACGAAATTCTTTGGCGTTTACACCAAAATATGCTTTAAATGATCTGCTGAAAGAAGATACATTATTGAATCCACATTGAAATATTCTATGATATTCATCTTCAGACGCTGAGGATCAGTCTCATTCTTCAACGTCTTCATAGTGAAGGCAGAAGTGTTATAGAATGGATAGCCTGTTACCTGTGTGAGAAATGGAGTATAGTCTACCAGATTGTGACTATCACAAAATTCTTTCTTTTCTAGAACAGCTGCTTTTGTCGGCTCCAAAAGAACGTCTATACGTCGAAGCACCATAAATGGCAAGATGATCTTCTTGTAATCACCCTTTTCAAAAGCATGTACCAGTACGTCATTAGCAATATTCCAAATGAACGAGAATAATGCGTTATATTGTTTTGAATCCATGAGTATGAATCTATTCTAAGTTACTTACTAATAAATCTTTCACATCCACTTCAAGCGCATCTGCAATCGCGTTGAGTGTAATGAGGTCAGGCTGCACTCTCTGATTGATGTATTTCGAGACAGTTGTATTGCTCTTACCAATCTTTTCGCTAAGCCAAATGCCAGTCTTGTCCTTTTCGGCCAAAACAACTTTGATGCGATTGTATTTTCTTTCTTCCATGCTTAAAATGTTTTAACTTTGATGCAAAGATACATATAAATACATTAGTGTCCACTAAAATAAATTAAGAGTTAATTGACCATCTTCAGTATCACATACAGGTTCATTAGCAAAGAGCTCTTTGATCGGAGTCTTGTCAAACAGGGAAGCGCTCAAAATTCGCAACACTTCGTATGTTGTCCTCTGCAATTTAAGGTCATGCTCTATAATAGCTACCATGCAATAAGCTGTGATAGCGGTAAATATCTGGATTCTTACAGCACTTTCAGTTGTCCCCCAGAAGGACTTAATCTTAAGATGTTGCTTAATCCATTTAAAAAAGAGTTCCACTCGCCAACGATATTTATACAAGAGGGCAACTTGCAGAGCAGGTATTTCCAAGTTGTTGGTCAGGTAGACAAAAGTTCGGTTCAAATCAGCTGCATAGTAGACAACTCTGCGAAGTTTTTCCGGATACTTCTTGGCAGTGTTGTAACCTGTCAGTTCTATAAGTTGATCAGAGAGTATGCCATTTTTATTATGGTTGACATCAAGTTCTTCAAGGATTTCATATTGGAGATTCCCTCTTTGCCGTATAACAAAAAACGATTCAATCTCTGTAATATGAAAGAGTCTCTTCAAATCAAAATATCCACGGTCAAAAATGTAATAAGCCCCTGGCTGATAAGGAATAGAGTCCATTGCATTCTGATCATGAAGCTTTGCTTGAGTAACATGTATGTACGTGGGTATGTCTGTTTCAACATCGTAAAGCGTATGCATTTTGATACCAGCCTTAGTGTGTCTGAACTTTGCCCACCAGAAGACACGCAAACAAAGGTCGATGGTGGTCGAGTCAAAGGCATATACCTGTCCGTCTATCTCAAAATCTTTGTTGATTCGTTTCTTTCTTGCAATATCAATCATCCGATAAGCAAACTCCTCAAAGATTTTGGGTTCTCGTCGTTCGTTGACTTTTGCAAGATTACTTCTCGTTACATTCTTGCCAAAGCCAAGATGATACGCTTTGCTTCCATGAGCTGCGAGAGTTGTCACAAGATCACGAAGACTGTCACGGTTACTCAACTGCCCGAACATCATTACGAGGAGTTGATTCCAGCACGTAAAGTGCTTCACATATTTGTTACCTTCGTATTTCATGACAATTGCATCAAAAACTCTTTGAGGCAGGAACTCTACAAGTTGAGAGAATATATATTTTCCGGTGTTCATCGAATGAGTGGTTTGCTTATTGGTTGCAAATGTAATCCATTCAAATCGTCACGCAGGAATATGAACTCTAATGCATTGTTATTTAATAACTTACGGGGGAATCCGCTAATCTTTAGTGGACACTAGTGATATAAATAATTAAAGATGTATAAGTGGAAGTAAAAAAAACATCAAATTTCACGTCTTTTATGGAGAATCGTCATGTTTAGCTTCAAAATTCACTGTTTTATCTCACTAGATACTCATGAAATATCATCATCCGATTTGCAGACTCCATGTTTTCTAAAATTAGAAGTAGCATAAAACAAAATCATAACATCGGCAAATTTCCGATGCCTTCCACGTTAATTTTTGTTATCTCTTGTTTGCAATTAGGGGTTTTCTTGAATTTTTGTTTCCAGTTTGTTTCTTTTGTTAGTTTAGTGCGTCAATATACGCTGTGTATCAGTTAGTTACAAACATACAGCAGATTATCAATAAGAATAATATGCAACGCAGACTTCTCATATATTGTACCATACTTGTTGTATTTATAGCGCAACAAAAATACAAAAAATAATAAGAAACTAATAAAATTACGAAAAAATACTTCTTTAAAAGATGGGGGCATATATTTAAGATGTACTCTATCTGTTACATATAATAAACTTTATTCGGTTGTTTGGGGCATTATGTATATTCAGAAATTTATCGTAAGTTTGCTTTGAGAATTAAATCAAGTGTTTCAGCGTAAGATAATACATATTGATATGGACGCTTTCTACGCTTCTGTAGAACAGCGTGATCATCCGGAACTTCGTGGCAAACCCTTGGCGGTGGGACATGCCGAGGAGCGGGGAGTTGTGGCAGCAGCCAGTTATGAAGCCCGTCGTTACGGGGTTCGTTCTGCCATGTCTTCTCAGAAGGCGAAACGTTTATGTCCCCAGCTTATCTTTGTATCCGGAAGAATGGACGTTTATAAGTCCGTCTCCCGTCAGATACACGAAATCTTTCATGAGTATACTGATATAATCGAGCCTCTGTCTTTGGATGAGGCCTTTTTGGATGTTACGGAGAATAAGAAAGGAA
>OGKB01000220.1_pt1 | contig 48454 bp, 60 predicted proteins | sample 1572351 | NCBI WGS metagenome assembly OGKB01 (sample SAMEA2582088, study PRJEB24529) | metagenome | biome: Human gut stool | place: China | collected 2011
CATTTTAGCATATTTACTACTCCAGATTGAGTGATAAAAAATGAAGTTTTACACATTATAAAAGCGATGTTTATTTAACGGCTTTAAACGTGATTTTATGTTCCGAAATAATCATAATCAACCTATGATTTTTCCCTTATAAATCAATATGTACTAATTTTCTTTCGGAACGAATAAGCCCTGTGGATAACCTGTTATTTAAGTAATGTTACAGGGCTTTTGCTTACCACAAAATAAAGGATAAGCATGATATAAAACACCTCACTTTTTGCCCGCCTATTTTTTATTTTTGCGAAGCAGATCGCAAAACATCATCAACAAAATTCACCGCACTTTTAATCTTCCCTACTCTATGTCCGCTAACAAAACATGGGAGTAATAGCAAATGAAAAAATAATTTGAAACTTGGTTATCATCTTTGAATCACCCAATCATTAATATATTTGGCGCAGAAATCTTGTTATCTTATGTTGATGATGATTTAGAGCTGATTGCTGGCAATCAAGACGAGCGAGAGATATTAGACGAGCTTATAGCGGAATTTTTGATAAGGAACGTAGAGAGTTGAAATAGCGGGGATAACCCCCGCTTTTATTATTTATTGGTCTTTAATTTTGCCGCCTGCGTAAGCGTAAGGGTTTACATAACCGTAATAAGTTTCCGGCACAAATCCCTCCGGCTGCGGCTCAATCCTTACTAAAAGCGCGGTGGATTTTTAGGTATTTCACGCAATAAAGTCATCAATACTTTTTACATTTGCAAAACTAATTAACTTAGGTAGCTGTGTGATAATTGGTCCATACACACCTCTAAGAATTTTTAAACTAGTAAAATCAAATGCATTATCCCGACCTACCTTATAGGCATAAGCTGGCAATGCTTCGTCATACAGATGATAATCATTTAATTCCGTGAATGGCGCTGTGTAATTATAGACAAACAATGCGCTTTCATTCAGGTTAAAAGGTATCTGCTCAACTCTTCGTGCCAACCCATTATTTTTACCATTCTGGTCTTTCAGTTGTAACTCAATTCCTCTGCTTTGCCCTGCAATATGGATATTATTCGCGCCTTTATAATGGCTAATATCTTCCCTTAAATCTAAAGACCCAGCAATCTTCATATAATGAGCAGCACTTTCAAACGCCAAGACCCTCCCGCTGTCCAAATCGTTCTGATTTATGTCACGATAAATTCCAGTATCTTTATTGGATAACTCATATTTATAAACTTCCATTCCATACGCATTGAAATTATCAGAATATTCATCGCGTTGTTGGAATAAATTAAACATAAAGCTCTTTGTTCCAAGTCCCGACAAATCATAGATATATAGGCGAACTTTAAATGGAATTACAGTATTACTTCGAGTCATATTGATAACGGATATAGACAAATCTCCTGTATTGGATTGTCTCCCACCACCTCTATACTCCACCCCGACAAATGTGTCGGGATTAGACATATTACGATAACCAATGCCAATATGGGTGCAATCTTTTGGATTGGTATATGCTTCTATCATCTGTCCTATGCTAGGTAATTTATTAGGCTCAGAAACCATTTTTTGTTCTTTCGATCTCGGAATATAACCCGTTGCTATCATTACCCCCATATAGAACGCATTAAACTCTATCTCATATCTCTGTACTTCCGTTTCATCTAAAATACGCCTATGAGGACGACGGTAAGAAAATGGGAAAGCGAAAGGTATCTTTTTAACTGGGTTATCCCCATCTAAATCGCCTAGATCCTCACTAATATATTCAAAAAGCAGGTTTCTTCTTAACCTTGCTTCTGGGGCTGGACTATGTAAATGTGGTGCGCAATAGATATAGGTCGGACAAGTGCCACCAATCGCTCCTGTTGTTCGTGTCTGTATAACATCCACCACAGCAATACATTTTGGCAATATAAAATCTTCATTTGAAGCATTAAAATCGCCAAATATTCCATATTTAGTAGTACCCATAGAAAACCCTCAAAGGAGAATAGTTGTTACGCGTATCAAAACCAGTCGCATCATCAGTATTCCAGAAAAATCCTTTTACTTTTTTCTGTTCATCATAGATTGGATAAAACTGAACCAATAAAGAGCCATTAGACAACATATTTCTACTAACAAAATAGAACAAATTCTTGTTATAAGGTAAATCATTGATAACAACTTCCCCATCAGGTTTTAAAATATCTACCACCCCAACAAGAGTTATATTGCTAACAACCCCACGGCTATCAAATACAACATTCCCTTTCGTATCGAATGTTTGTAATGCATAATCAATCAATTTCATTACCTCGCTACTTAGCTTTACCAATATTAAGAGCAATACGCCCTTTGCTATCGTAGATGATGATATTTTGATTATCCATATATAACCCCTCATTATGTTCGCTTGATCTAAGCACAAACGCCCCACTACGCCCGACTTTTAACTCTCCATCCTTGCCACTAATATCTATTTCTCCACCAACAAACCGATTACCGATTAGGTCTCCTTTTACGGCAATATCACCATTCAAAGCCACTTTGTCATCAGCAATCGTAAAAACAGGTTTAACCTGATCGTCTTTGTCATTCTTGACTACGGCGAACTTGTCCGCCATTACAATCACAGAGCTTTCGGCGGTCTTGCCGTCTGTTTCTGCTCCAATCGCAATACCTGCAATCGCCTTGCGGTCTCCTGCAATAGCTTGCGTTTTGATGGTGTGCATTGATGAGACTTTATCGCCTGCTTCTTTTGCATTTTTTACCGCGCTTTCTGCACTTACTTTCGCGTCATCGGCGGTTTTTTCGATATTGGCTAGATTATCAATTAGTTCATTATTAAAGGCATCTTTAGTAATCGCGCCGTGCAGCGCTTCAACAAGTTTCTGTGGCGAGCGTTCAGTAATGCCCTCAGCCGCCGCAGTAAACCGCCCCGCCGCGTCCTTGTTTACCATGCGTGCCCAAAACCAATAAGTTTCTGCCGCACCTAAACCGGTGTAGCTGTAACTATTGGTCGGATAAGCCAGCGTGACAAGTTTTCGTGCGTGCTGAAATTGGTTGTCTTTACTCACCCAAATTTCGATCGACGCATTCAGCGCGGCAAATAGTGGATTTCTCCACGATAAATCGATGCCAAAAACTTTTGATACGGTAACAAGTTCGCTGATGTTAAAGTTGATGCTAAATGCCTTTGTCGTTGGTTCTGACAACTGACCGGCACTATTTTTGGCTCGGATTTCAGCGATATAATCACCGTCATGCAGATCGTTAAACGCCAGCGAGGAATTCTCTAGATCATCATAAACATTATAAAGATTGCCATTGCGATACAATTTAACCTGATATTTCAACCCTTGCCCGACGAAATTCGCCGGCGGTTGGAAATTAAGCGTAATTGCGCTACCGTCCGTTGTTACATCAGGATTAGTCGGCGGGATAAGCCCACCTTGATGTAACGTACTTCTCAACGGTTCAAAATTCGCCCCATTGTCCACGATTGCTTCTTTCTGTGGCTCGTGTTGGAGTGCAGTAATCACAAAAGAACCGTCTTCATTTTCCGCAATACCAATCGCGCGATAAAGCTGCGTCTTAACTTGCGCGGTGTGTAGCGTCCAATTCGCATTTTCCACCAGTCCAACCGGTTCGCGGTCTAAATTTACTCGCTGCTTGTCATCAACGCTTAAAATTTTCACGCGGACGATTTCAGCCGTTCCGGTAGTGCTTAAATAACCGAGGTAACTATCGGCGGTGAAATCAATCGGGCGATCTAGCGTCACAGTCTTTCCATTAACCGATAGTACACGACCGCCTAAATTTGTGTTGGCGTATCGATTGTCTGCCACTTCGATAATATCGCCCGGCAAATGAGCTAATCCCTCGCGCCCAACGCTGAATGTGATTGTACATTGCTCAAGCCGTGAGGTTTCAAGTATCCATTTTCCGTAACGGTGAGCCTGACCGCGAGACGTGCAAGCAAACGCCGTGATTTTCTTCACGTTGTAGCCGTAGCGGTGAATCAGGTCATCGTCCGCCACATACTCGATCGCTTTCTGATACATATTGTGCTTGTCGGCATATTCCACCTCAACGGCAGTATAAATTGCTTTTTGCGCCACATATTGGCGGGTAAATTTGCCGTCAATTACGTTTGACTGCGTGTAGGTGCAAACCGGATCAGCTGGGCGGTCTTGTGTAGCGGTCATTTGCTGACCGTTCCAAATCACCATTGCGCGGAACACGCTTGCCATGTCGGAAAGTACTTCGTACGCGCTGCGCTGGTCAGTGATCCAAAGGTTAGCCGTCATGCGCGGTTCTTGCCCGCCGTAGCCGTCCGGCACGAGTTGATCGCAATACTGCGCGATTTGGTAAAGTTGGAATTTATCAACGCCGAAATCGCCCAAGCGTTCACCTAAGCCGATTTGTTTATTGGTGACTAAATCGTAAAAGACCCAAGCGGGGTTGTTCGTCCAGTCTTCTTTAAAATCGCCCTTCCAAATCCCGGCGGCATAAGTGCGGGCAACCGGATCATAATTACTCGGAATTTTGACTAAGCGACCGTGCAACAAAAAATTGATATTCGGGAAATTCGGGTTATAACGCGAATCGGTCTTGATGCCCACCAACGCCATATTCGGGTATGACAATTTAGTGTCGATTATTTCCGTATAACTCGCCCAGCTTGTCGCGTTCTGTAATCGTTGACTTTTGCTGTCTTCTGTAACGCGCTTAACCGTCACCGTGAACGGCACTTCCGGCAGATCGTCAATAATATAACTACGATAAAAACGCGATGATGATTTACCCTCAATAGTATAAGTATTGCGTGGTAAATTATTAATTAATACCTGAAAAGTAACGCTTGATCCGTGCGTGTCGCCCTGATCATTTTGACTGAATAGCGCACTAACCGCCAGCGTTAAACGTAAGCGGGAAACGTCCGGATCGATAACGGTTTTAGTTAACGGGTGAGCCTGTTTAACTTCTGCATTTACCGGCACTTCTCGTTCGCTTGCTTCAAACCCTTTTAGCGGTAGCTGGTCTTGAGTACCAAGCGTAAATTGAATTTCGGTATTTTTGAAGTTAAAACTATCGGTATCGTTATCGTCTTTGCCGTTCTCGTTTTGAATCGGCGTGTTGTCAAAATACGTTGTTTTCCACTTGTTAACCGTTCCTTTGATTGGTCCGAGCGAGATTAAACCAATCGCGCGTAATTTCTGTGCGCTTTTTAGCGAATCCGGTGCTTCGTACGGAGTATGACCGCCACCGCCTTTATTTCCACCACCCATAAACTACCCTTTCTTTAATGCGTCCATATCATCAAACGTTTCAACGCCCTGCGAAATAAGCACAAGGCTTGTTAACATTTCGCCGTACAATAGCGGGATTGGTCGCCCCTGCGGCGTGAGATTTTTGATATTCGAGAACGAAGTACTTTGTTTCTTTTCGCTTTCTTTACCAGTTGCAGCATCCATTGAGGGGATTTGAGTTAATAGGCTCATTGCGCCGGATAAGACCAACGCCGCCCCCATAGAAAAGGCTAATGTTGCACCCATTTGCGTTCCCAAATAACCCCAACCAGCCGCACCGCCGGCATACCACGACGCGGCAATTAAGATCACACCGATAACAATCTGACCAATACCAAGCCCCTTGCCCGCACCAGCGATAACCGGCGTAAAATGCACCGTGCTTTCCTCGGTGAGCGTCATTTGTGGATTAGTCTTTATCTGTTCTTCCGTCAGGTAACGCTTGCCGATACGCACCTTGTAATAACCTTTGCGCAGGTGTTGTTGCAGTCCGTTAATCTGCGTCAACAAGCCGCTCATTAACTCGGAAAACGACCGCGCTTCTAATTCAAAGGGGGAATCAATAAATCGTTTAAGATCGCCGTGAAATGTAATTGTCGCCATTGCTTATGTCTCCAAATGCTATGCGTTGATCGCAGCCATGCTCCGTCATACGGCACACGCGCGGATAATCGCCCTACACTATGATGTAGCATTGTTTGATCGCCGAGATAGATGCCGGCATGATTCGGCACGGGGCTACCAATTTTCAACAACACCACATCACCAAGGTGCGCGGGTTCTTCTGTGAGCTTTTCAAATCCCAACCGCACTAAATTTTCTTCAATCAGACTTTGACCGCTTTCAAACCATTCAAAAGCATACCCCGCCGCCGGCTTTGGTCGCTCAAAATCCAAACCAGCCAGCATATAGGCATCTAATACCAACTGCGAGCAGTCTTGGTGATAATTGATAAAATTACGCCCAAGCAACGCCGGAACCGGTCGAAATTGTAAAATCTCATTATCCACCACCAACCAAAACGCCGTAGCACACCGGGTCTGACACATACGGTCGGCGGTTGATAAATACGGCAGACCGTTCGGGTGGGAGTGAACTAACGCGATAATCTCGCCAATTTCGCTTGTCATAATCCATTCTTCCGGGTCGATCTCGAAATAATTTTCCGGATCGGAAGAAATGTTCGGGCAAGGGTAAAATACTTTTTCGCCGTCTTCCAAAACAACAAAACCGCACATTTCGCGCGGCTCTTGTCGTTTAGCGTAATCAAGTATTTCTTGCTTTAAATTATCAGGAATTTTCATTATTTAGTTACCATATTGTGTGGTGGACGGAAACCCGCCGAAAGGCAAAGCTGTATCATTTCCCCAGCGCAACTTACACCCGCGCAGGCAGTGCGAACACTTATCCTTTTTCGCGTCTGTTGTCGGTTTATCGAACTCGTCAGCCACCGGTGGGCCAGTATAACCACATTCCGCACTTCGATAACGCCAAATACAAGTATCGGACGTAATCATTAAAATAGGTATGCGGGCATTATCCGTTTCCGCCGGCAAGGCAAGTTCAAACGTTGCAACGTCATCGGTCAGTGATTTAAGCTGCTCGATAATGTAATAACTAATTGACTCCTGCGTCGGATCGGCTTTCGCATTTCCACCAGCAAAATTCGCCGCGTCGAGGAATTGCGCATATACCAAGCGGCGCGTAACTTTTGCACCTAAACCCTGCCCGAAATCTTCAGCAAGTGCGGTCACAATTCCGTACATATTCGAGATAGTCAAAGTCGGGCGGTTACTCGGTCCTTGTCCAGATAGCTCAAAACCATCAGCGTTGATCGGGTAGGCTTGATACTCGTTACCCTGCCAAATAACATTTTTATGACCCTGATTTACACCATTATGGAACCGCAATAACTCGCCTTTTTGCGCAGGATTGCTCGCGCTGTGAATGTGCCGCAAGTCAATTTCCCATAGTTCAATTAGCGCGCCCTGCTCAAGTTTCGGTAATTCTTGTCGCATATCGCGCGGTATTGGCTTTGGCATTACACCACCTCTTCAAAGCTGCAACTAAATTCAGTATGCGTTTTACCGACGGTTTTGCTCCAATCGGGACAAACGACCTTGATCAACTGGTTATCATTGGCTTTTTCGCGAAATAAAAAGGCGGTCACGCCGCCCTTATTCCCTAAAAATTTATCAAAATCGACCGCACTTTTATGATGAACCTTGAAAGTGAGCGAATATTTCCGCAATAACGGATTTAATCCGTCCACCATACGTTGTTCGTAACCATCGCCGAACTTATTCACTTTTCGGCGCGGTTCGTTTTTGACTGTGTAACCCGGTTTCGGGCAGTAAGGCAAAATATCAAGTGCCATTTATTACCTCATTCATTACGTCCGATTAAACGCCCCACCGCTACGCATATCCTCGCGCTGGTTTTTGCGATAGCGCATATCCGCAATGCGATCCATTTGCCGCATAAGCTCTACGGTAATTTGTAATTCATCGCCGTTTTGCTCGCTGCTCACGCTGGCGGAAACTGGTTCGCCGTTGTTGATCACTTTCACTGTGACGTTACCGCTACTCCGACTGATGTTTCCGCCATAGTTAGGCAATTCAGGCACGCTTACACCGCCACCATTAGCAAAGCCACGACGCGGAGCGCCGTAGTTAAGCTGATCTAAAAAGCCACGTCCTAAACGGCTCGTGGCTTCTTTTGTGATGACATATTCCCCGCGGTGGACAATACCCGCTGGCGCATACTTCCCGCCGTCGCCGGTATAACCACCGGAGGCAAAGCCGACGCTCATAATCTGCGAAATAACATTTGCGCCCGCCGCTGCCACCGCCGCCATATTGGCAAACTTCTGTGCCGGCGTAAGCGCGGTCGGGTCGGCTAATGCTTGGCTAATAGCCTGTGACAATTTAACCGTGGCTTCAGCAATCGCAAAGGCTTTTGATATGGCAAACATCGCTTTGTAGGCGGCTGATTGTTTCCCCGCCGACTGTTCAACAGCAGATGCTAAATTACCGAATGCGCCGCCCAAATCGTTCAGGCCTGTGGCGTATTGTCCCATTTCACGCTGGAACTCGTCATTTTTATATTTGTTAATGATCTGTTGTCTGCGCTGTTGATACTCTTCTTCGGTAATCAGTTTCTGCTCGTTAAATGCCTGCAACTGCGCCAATTCTTCCGCTTGTTTGTTTCGCGTTTCCTGTTGAGGGTCGTAGATTGCCCGTAGTTTGCTTAATGGATCAACTGCCTGTTGAGAAATCTGCTGAGCGTAATTAAATTGCATTTGCTGAGCGGCTTTTCTTGCTTCGTCAGCATTTAATTGACCGGCGGACCGCAATTCTTCAATACTGCCTAAATCTTCCGTAAGGTTTGATTTAAGCAGTTTTTCAGGCGCATATTTGCCGGCGAGTTCAAGACGCTGTTTCGCAAAACGTTCTGTAATTGCCGTCTTCGCTGTTTCATACTCTTGGTGAGATACAACCCCTTTGCGCATATGTTCATCGAGACGCTGAAACATCCGCACTTCTTCAAGGTTAATTTCGCCTAGAGTTGATGACGATTTCTTACGAATTTCATCATAGAACGATAGCCAGCTATCACGCGCATTTTCACCACCTTTGGTTTTCTTGGTTCTATCGCTAATTTGAGTTTCGATTGTTTTGGTCTTTGTTTCAGTCTCAAACAATCCCTCAATTTTTTTGCCCATATCTAACATGGTCTGCAACTGTTCGGCAGACAGATTGATCGCTTTAGCTGCACTTTGAGCCGCCGCGACATCGCCATTGGCAATTGCATTCAACACTTTAGAATATTCGGCACCTTTCACACCAAGAACTTCATAAAGACCAGCAAGCACATAAGACGCTTTGGCATGACCTTTGTTTTTCAGTTCTAAAACTTCCAACTTGGCGCGTAAATCATCTGATTTTTTAGTCAGCTCGCTTTGAGCTTTCGCGAGATCGATAACGGCAGCCATAGCCTGATTAGTGCTATCCTTATTTTTATCAATGCCATTTTTTACATCAGCGATAATTTGACCGGCTTTTTCTGCGCCAACATTAAATACAGATAATTTTTTGTGAATATCATCTAACGACTTGCCATTATTCAGCATGGACTGTACAAGTGCGCGTAGTTGATTATCAAATGCCTGACTTTTAGCCGACGCAACTTCCAAGCCGCTTTTGTATTTTGCCGACGCTTCTTCTACTTCCTGCGCAGTTGAAGCAAACCAACCTCCGCGACGATGACTAAACTCGGTCGAGATCATCGTAGAACCCAATTTTTTGAGCTGCTCTTCTTGCTCTTTCATCGCTTCGATTTGCTCAAAAATCTTGGTAGTCAGTACGGCTTCGCTTAACCCCTCATAACTTTCTTTCAGTTGCTCATTGGCAGAGGCGGTATCAATCGCTTTTTTACGCGCTTCTTCCGCCTGAGAGTGAAAATATAACAATGCGCTGGCGGCAATAGTCACCGCGCCGGCAGGACCGCCGAGCAGCCCCATAACGCCCCGCAAACCAGCTGCCGCTGCGCTGGCAAGTCTGTTTGCCGTTGCTAAATTTTGTTTTGCTGTCGCTTCCGCTTTCGTCAGTGCAATAATCTGTGCTGCCTGCGCTTTCATCTGTTCGCGCAACGCAAATCGCGTTTTTTCAGATTGAGCGACTTGTAACTGAGCGGCTAAAGATGCCATTTCTGTTTGAGCCGCCACCCGTAACGCAGTGGCTTTAGCATAGAGGGCTTTCGCTTCGTTGTAATGTGACAACGTGTTTTTCGCACTCGCGACACCGGTTTGTACAAGTTTTGCGGAATAATTACCGAGCTGTCCAACCGCCAAGGCACCAGCAAATAACGTCGCCATTTTAATGGCATCTTCCAAATTCGCCGCCAAGAACTCTATGCTATTCGCTATGCCGGTAGTGGCTCCGGTGGCACTATCAATACGCCCGATCATTTGGATAAATGACGTTTCAAAATTGGTCATCGCGCCGGAAACTGACTTAATGTGATTAGCAAAATCATCATCGACCTGCGCCTTGACCTTTTTTAACGCTTCAACAACCTGCGGAATATCTAATTTACCAGCGGCGCCCATTTGTTTAAGTTCGCCTGTCGTAACACCCAAACCTTTCGCGATTGCGTCCGCAAGTCCGGGGATTTGTTGTATTACAGAATTAAGATCTTGCCCTTTTAACGTTCCTGTTGCCAACGCTTGCCCAAATTGAACCAACCCCGCCTCAGCTTGCGCAGCAGTTGAACCCGACATTGCAACGGATTTTGTTACGGTTTCAGTCAATGCTGCGACATCAGCTTGGCTTAGTTTTAATTTTTCAGCATTTTGCGCAAATTTTTGATAAACAAGCGACGTCGCACTTACAGCCTGATTAGTTCGCAGGGAAATATCAAAAACAGTCTGTGTCACCAAAGCAAGTTGAGTATTACCATTTGTTGATAGTTTTAACCGATTGGTTAATTCTGTGTTTGCGTCAGCATACTGGATAAATGCCTTAATTGAACTCGTCAGAGAATCTTTAAATAATAAAAAATTAGTTAATTTGCTGGAGTTGTTAAGCGCAGTCATCGCCGAATCGATGTTTTCCAAATAACCCTTGGTTTTAGCCGAAAATGTCTGCGCGCGTTGCTGTGCCTTTGATAATGAATTTTGAAAACTGACTTGATCTAACGTTAGCTGAATATTCAGCGATCCCAATGTGCCGGCCATAAATAAACCCCATAAAAAAAGCACTCCGAAGAGTGCTTTTCTAAAAATATAAAACTAATTACGAATTACTCGGTTTAAACCATTCAATCAACCCAAAAACAACAGATACAGCAACGATGATTGCGATATATTGGAAACCACCCCACGCAAAACCGTCTGACAGGATAGAACCAAGAGCATAAAGCGCTAAAATTGGAGCAACTACAAATATAGCGATCATTTTAATTACCCAAATAAAAATTGTTCCCATAGTTTCTCCTCAATTCATACCTACACTGTACAAAATTACCGTACTTTATTCAAGGGATTACTACGAAATAATTGTTTATTTACTGCAATTCTTACATTGGTAGCAATCTTGGTCTGCGCCAAGGGCCTAAACTAATTCGGTAGATATTGTCTTGGTCTTTCCTAATGTGTTGCACCTCTACCGCAGGGTCCCACGAACCTGAGCATAGTCCTCTGCCGTATGGGTCAGAAATTACCGCAAATTTATGATCACCCTCGGGGATATAAAAATCAGCTTTTTCTGCTGTGTCAAAACGGGCAAGCAAAGTTTGTTTATACATCACACCAAGATAACAACCACCGCCTTGAAACCCCTCGTCACGAATAATCGTAACTTTCGCGTAATCAGGATTAGGCTCGCCATAAGCCATAATTCTTTCCTGTGGGACTGGTTTTGCCTTTTGAATAACAACAGGAGAAGAACCGCACGCAGTTAACAATAATGCCGAAGATAATACCAATAATAATTTTTTCATAAAAAGACTTAAAATAAGTAAATGGGCGGTCATTCTACATAAAAATAACTCCGTAATCTGTGAGGTAGATCATATTTGTTTATTATTACCGATTGGCTAAATATCTTTCCGAACCGTCATCTTCATCATCTTCGGCTTGCGCTACTTTATCTTTATAAAATGGCATAAAATCGACAATTTCAGGCGGTTTCTTATTCGGATCGCTGTTGACCATAGCCAATATGTGTGCGATTTGTGCTGTGCGGTAATCCTCGCGCCAAAGTCCGAAAGGCTGATCACGATAAAACAACTGATACTCCATGAAATGTTTTTCTGGCATCAGCTCAATTTCAGATAATGTTTTCCCCAGCGCCAAAGATAAAACTATTTGGAATCTTCGACGCTCGGTGAGTTTTTTGCTTCAAATTCAACAATCGCTTTACTGAAATCTTCAAATACGGCTTTATCCAATTTGGAGATTTGCTCTAAGTCTTCGATATTGTCCGGATCGAATAAATTATTTCCGTTTTCGTCACAAATTCGTGTAGCGAAAGTGCGTGCGATTTGATAAGGGTCGTGGATTTTTGATAACTGCTTGGATAATTTTTCTTCATCGCTGAAATCTAATTCAATACCTTGTTCTTCCGCGATTTTGAATAAGATTTGTTGCTGCCCGTAGATCGCTTTATTTGTTTCGCCAATGTTAAATTCGCGCACATAACAATCGGTCCCGTTAATAACGCATTTTTTTACTCTTGGTTTGTTCGCTAAAAGCTGTTCGCGTAGATTCATTGTGATATTCCTTGAGTTGAGATAAAAAATGACCGCACTTTTTACGGCGCGGTCGCGTTGATTAAGCAGTTACCGGTAAATGGTAATCGCGTTTTGCTTTCTTGATTGTGACGCCCGATTCAAACTTACCTTTAGTCTCACCGGAGTAATTCGGCGAAGTTTGAATAAAGCCGGTGCCGTAAAGCGAGCCTTGCTGATTACGCAAAATCATCATGTAAGGGAATGTTTCCTTGGCAAAGAATTTTTTGCGCAAATCTGCTTGCATTGCAGTTCCCGGCGCGTAGAAGAAAGTGAGTTTTACTGAACCATACTCGATTTCGCCCGCTTCAGTTTCAGTACCCTCACTACACATTGTTGTGATGTCTTCTTCCGTGAGCGTATCGCCATCGCCCTCAATCTGCTTGATCGCACAGAAATTAGAGGACCATTTAACCACCGCCACTTTTGCCGCGCTGAAGTCTGTTGGCTTATCTTGTGATGTCCAATCCACTTCATCGGCAAAAGTAATTGTGTCGGCCGCAACGGATTTAACCGGGAAATAACCGTCAAGCGAACCAAGACCGGTAATTTTGACAAAATCACCCGCTTTCGCACCATGACCTGTTGCGGTAATTGTCGCGGTTGGTGTTACCGTGCAGGCGGTAATGGCTTTTTCGGTGGTTAAACCAACGCCGATATAAAATTTTGTCCCCTGAAACGGGGTTGTTTGTGTTGCCATAGTTTATTCTCCATAAGCAATTTGATAATTAATAACGCGTCGATGTAACTTCGTTTCCTGCTCGTAATCACTGTGATCGCTCACGCGCTCGGCAAACTCAAACGCCCCCGAAAGTGCGGTAAAAATTTGCTTGCGTAGGCTGAAAATGTCGTCAGGATTTCTGCTGTAAACGTCGATTTGTACTTGGAAATCGTCTAAATCACCGTCTTCAAGCGCGGAATTGGGAGAGATATTCGGAAACTGGTAAACGATGACCGGATAGTCTTTGTTAGTGTCCGGTATGACGCCATAAAAACAACGCCCCGAAACCAATGGCTTCAGGGCGCTATAAATTTGTTGTTGGATCATGTCATTTTCCCGCCTCCGCTATAATTTCATCGCGTAACGTGTTAATTATGGTTTGTGCCGCCTGCTGCTTTGATTGCTCAAACGCAGGGCGCATAAATGGTTTTGCCGGCATTTTTGACGTGCCGAACTCCACAAATCGCCAGTAAAACGGGTCGCGCGGGTTATATGCACCGCCTTTCCCTGTTTTATCCTTGAATTTGAGGACTTGTTTCGTTTTCAGCCCTTTCACCCAAACATAAGTATTTACTCTGCCGTTTTTGTCGATCTTCGTGCGCGACGAAATCGCTTTACGCAAAGTGCCGGGCTTCCGATACGGTGACGGCTGACTTAATACTGGGGCATTTGCTCTTGCTCGATCACGAATAATCGCGCCACCGCGCCGCATAGCTTTCACGGCAATGCGATTTTTTGCTTTCCTACCCAAAGCATTCATCGCTTGCCCTAACTCTTTCAAGCCTGTTACTTTTACTGTTACGCTACTCATTCGGATTTTCCTTACACATCAGCTGTAATGATGTATTCCACCCGTTTGTGTTGAGAACAGATAAGATTTCATAGTGTTTTCCGTTGTGATTGACGCGCATTGTCGGTTTGACGTCATCACGATAACGTAACCAAATTTGCGTCGTCACTTCGGATTGCACTTGTTGAGCTGAGAAATATTCTCGCCCCGATAGCGGCTTGATTTCCGCCCACACGGTCGCAACATCACGCCATTTCGTGACCGTTGCGCCGTAATCGTTTTGGGCGTTGATTTGCTTTTGTAGCGTTACGCGGTGGCGCAATTTTCCGATTTCCATTTACACTCCCATAATTCGGTAAGGTTGGATCAATCGCCAAACACCCTCTTCAATTTCTTTCGTGGTTACACCGACTACGACACTTTCCCGATGTTCATACCAATGCGCGATTGTCATCAGCATGGCTTGTTTGATTGCCGAATTAATGACTAAACCGTTTGAGACATCTTCCGGCACACTGTCCGCGTATAAAGTGCGGTCTAACTGGCTTTCGATGTACTCTTTCGCGGCAGATTCGTACAAAGTCAGCAACTCGTCTTCGTCGTCATGATCAAGGCGACAATGCTGTTTGATAAGTTCGAGATTGATTAGCATACTAATTTCCGAAAGAAAGCCCCGTTTCCGGGGCTATGGATTATTTGGTTTTCGCCGCCAACGTACCTTTCACGAATGCTTCAGGACGGTAGATTGCTAACGCCAAACGTTCTTCGCAAAGGACGGTGACTAAGTTTTTCACAAAGTCGTCTTCGTTTTCGGTTGATACCGCAATGCCTGATTGTTGGCGGTCAAAAATTTGCGCGCCTAAATCAAATGCACCGGTCAAGAAACTGCCCGCCGCCATTGCTTGGGTTTGTACAACAGGAATGCCCCATAAAGTAGGCTGAGCTAAACTTTGAGGGTTGCCGATAATATGACGACCCATTGTGTCTTTTTCTAATTCGATTTTCGCCCAATCAATAGGGTTTAAAACGAAACCATTAGATGGATATTCAGCAAGAACTACCTGTAACAGCGCTAAACGCAATTGGTCAATGATAGTATAGGATGCCAGTTTTGCCGGATCCGCGAACGCTTGCGCTGTCTGCATAATGCCTTGAAGACCGCCGCCAGTGCCATCACCATTCAATAACTGTAAATCTTCTTTCAATTTAAGACCGTAAGTTAAACGACCATTGATGTAACTTTGCAACATTGACGCATCATCTAAAATTTGGCGAGATGCTTTCACAAAATGCGCTATAGTTTTAACGCTGGTAGTAACTTCTTCAAATTGAAGATCGGATTGTGCTTTTTTAGCGCCCTCGGATGCTTGCGGACCAGCATTATTCGTAAAACCTTTTTCACGAACATAGGTAATCGCATTGCTGTCGGTGGTGCCAGGCATTAACAAATCACGAATGGTTAATTGACGATTTGGCGCTGCCACAATCCCAGGTACGCGATGCTCAACGACCAAAGCGCCCGCAGAACCAGCAGCATCAGTTGTTAAACTGGTAATGGTAGCCTTCAAACTTAATTTAGCAGATTTACCGGAACGCGGATCTTGCGCAAATAATTTAAAGCCTTCGGTATCCATTAATTGTTGAGCAATGGATTTTTCGGCTTCTTGAGCATGGCCACGACGCGCCATTTTTTGTTCAATGTCGTCTAATCGAGTCTTGGTATCGGTGATAGTGGTTAACGCTTCATCCACACGCTCTTTCAGATCTTCAAGACCCTTTTCACCATTCGCCATTTTTCCTTTAAGCTCTTCACCCAAATCTTTCACAGAATCGGTGGCTTTTTTCAACTCAGTGGCGAGCTGTTCAACATTTTTTTCTTGTTCAGGCATAATTAATTTTCCCCATTGATAGATTTAAGAATGTTAATTGCGTTGCTAATTTGGTTATTTTCAGGCTCGCCCTGAAGAAGTTTGCGCAAGCCGTGACTAGCAACAATCGTTGCTTGCGTTTTTGAAAACCCTAAATCTCTCAGAGCTTTCTCAAATTCGGGTAATGTCGGCAAACTGCCTTTTGCCAACGCAGATTTAACCGTTTCGACACGGCTCGCTTCATTCGCCGGGAACGTTACAATCGAGATTTCGCGCAAATCGATTTCCAGTAACTCCAACACCTCTGCCGATTCGTCATAAGCCCATTTGCCCACGCGATAACCGATAGATAACCCGTCAATCGCACCGGCGCGCATAAGCGCATGGATTTCTTTTGCTCTAGCAACATCATTTACAAGCAATCGACCTTCACCATACAAGCCGTGCTCATCTTCTTTAAGCAATGTCCAAACACCGATAGGCTGATTGCGGTCATGATTCCATAGCACAGGCGGCATTTTATTTTGAGCGTTCCAGCCTTGAATAGACTGTGCGAACGCCCCTTTTCTAACGATTTCATCGTAGCTATCTGGAACATCAAACACATTACAATAGCCAGAAAAAAAGCCGTCTTCTTTGACGGCTTCGGTTTTAAATAATAGGTCTTTAACCTTGATTGACATTTTCTGTTTCCTTTCCAATTTTATCGATTGATGTTAGGTTCAGCTGGACGGTAAGCTGATCCGCTCCATCAACCGGCGGTAAATTTTCCAGCGCTCTCACCTCATTACGGGTCATTACGCCATTTTGTAACAAAACAGTATAGAAACTAGCACGCCCAGCGCTATCAGCTCTAAGCAGCCCCTCAACGCTAAAAATAGGATAAAATTTTGAACGCTCACCAGGCTTCAATAGCTTACGCGTGATAGTCTGTTCAATCCGTTTTAAGGTTGGGTTAAGCGAATAAGTTAAGAAATTTTGGTTAATTTGTTCCGCACTTGACGCCCAGGATGATGATTTATCTGTGCTGTAAATCAACTGCGGAGGTACCCCAAACGCACGACAGATTTCTTCAATACCAAAATAACGACTTTCGAGTAATTGTGCATCGTGAGGATTAATCCAAGCGCCGGACATATTCGCAGGCTCCATTCCGGCTTCAAGAATCATCCATTTACCCGCATTTTCCGGCTTACCAAATTCACCCAACGCAGTGCGCATTATTTTTCGCTGTTCTTCCGTCAAAACACGCTCGCCAGTTTTCAAAAAACCGCCTGCTTTAAGATTATTCTTAAAGGCCTTAGATGCAGCGTTATTAGCATCAATCTGCAACCCCATAACTTGAGCTTGATAAGCAATCGGAGATAATCCGACCAAACCATCAAGCGTAAATCCACGAAAATGCAATATTTCTGATTCGTTGTACTCTCCACCATCAACATTATTTTTAGTATAAGTGTAATATATGGACCCATCATCACGGCGGGTTACACGCATATACTGCGGATCAAAAATATCAAGCGCCACTACGCGTTCACCAACTCGGACAATTCGACAGTAGGCGTTTCCCCATAAATCAAGATTTGCAATGACCGCTTCCCAGAACTCGCTTGAACACATATCAGCATTTGGGGAGTCATGAATAATTTTATAAAGTGGGTGATCTACTGCTATTTTTCGCTCTGCATTTTTTAAATGAAACGGTAATGATGCTATTGTTTGACTACGAAGTCTGACACATGCCCAGACCGCACTTAATTTCAATGATGTTTCTGCATCTACCGCTTTTCCTGAATCGCTCGATTGGCTGACAAAAGGTTCTGATGTAGAACCTTTATCAAGGCGCTTCCCGCCACCGAACCAACGGTTATAAAATCTAGTCCACCAACCTTGATCGTTTAATGTATTCATGCGATTACAATATCCTGTAAATATGAATCAATATTTTGCGGTGTTTCTGCTGTTTCAGCTATCCCGCGCGCCATAGACAAAGCCACCATTCCATCAATGCGTCCTGTTGCTTTGTGTTTTTCAAATTTTCTGTTTCCAGCTGGGTCTTTTACGATCACCGCATTCGCCGCACACATTGTTAAAACTGGGTGCATCCCGTGACGTAAATTCGCATTAAGCAAATCACTTTCTAGCGCATCAATTGCGGGCGACATATCCTTAAAACCTTGACCAAATGGAACCAAAGGCAAATCAATTCCTTGTAATTCCATTTCTCTTTTGAAAATATCAATGCGCCAACGGTCAAAAGCGATCGCGGCAATATCAAAATCACTTAGGATTTCAGCAATATCACGCACCACATAGGCATAATCTACTGTTGCGCCAGGTGTTGTTCTGATAAATCCTTGTCTCGCCCAAACATCGTACGGCACTCTATCTCGCTTCGCTCGGTCTTCAATACCAACTTCAGGCGTCCAAAAGAATGAATATACGTTAGTTTTACCGTTATACTCCTTAGTGGTCAGCACTAAAGAGGTTAAATCAGTACGCGCGGATAAGTCCAAACCGCCGTAAGCAGTTAAACCGCTAGGGCTACTCTGCTCCTCGCCGTTCTCTTTCCATATATCAATTGAAACAAAGGACGAAACTGTGCTTACGCGTTGATTAAGATTAAGATTGCGGAATGTGTTTTCAAAACTTGGCATGCGATTAGCTTTATCAGCAAGTTTGCGAATATCTTCTTCACTACGAAACACGCCTAAAGCTGGATTGGCCTGTTTCCACGCTTTCGGATCAGTAATTTTCAAATCTTTGTCTGCGCTATAAACATGGCACACAGTATGAGGATCATTACTGTTTTTAGCGTCATCAATCCATATCGAGAGCAAATCACCATCATTCGCTGCCTGAGTGCTGATAGTTAGCAATAGCGGATTCTTATGTGCGCCTTGAGCGGTAGTGATAGCATCAACGAATGCTGATTGCGGCCCCTGTACTTGTCCTACTTCATCAAGTATTGCTAACACAGGAGATAGCCCCTGTGCTGTCTTACCGTCAGCTGCCAGTGCCTTATATTCAACATTCATCGGCAGTCCGATCAAGCGTTTGCCTGACGGCTTAATTGATACAATGTTGCTTAATCGCGGATTAAACTGCACCATTTTTACCGCAAGGTTGAAAACAATCGAAGCCTGCTCACGACTTAATGCGCCGCTGACAATTTGGCTATTTTGTACTGCGACCGGTCCGACTAAATGCGCCAGCAATAAACAAGCAATCAGGGCAGTTTTCCCATTTTTACGACCAATAGAAAAAATCCCGTGGTTTGTTCCCGCGGGATTATCGTAAACATCAATAATAAATTTTTTCTGAAATGGTTCTAATTTTATTGGTTGCCCAACCGAAGCCCCCTCAGGCACAAAGCAATAGCGTTCAATAAATGCGATTACTTTTTCAGCCGTTGTCATCAGTTAATCACCCTTGCTATTAAACCGTCATCGTCATTTATTGCGTTTCTTGCTTCTTGATAAAGCTGATTTGTCTTAACCTGATCTCGACTTTCGCCATTTGTGGCCCTGCTGTGGATTTGTAAACTTCGGCACATTTGAATTTCTCGCTTATACAAATCTTCAATAACATAATGCAATGGATGCATTTTCATTGTACCGGTATCCGTTTTCACCCACCGACGAGCCGAAGTAGCTAATTCTTTTTCGTAATCATCAATTTCAACATAAAGTTTAGCGAGTTTTACCGCTCGCTCTTGATCAATTGGCGTCCAACTCTCCAAAGCTCTACTCGGGATAATGCTTTCCCAATACCGCATTTCTGCTTTTGTTAATTTTTGTGGCGGCTCTAACTTTGTTTGAGCAGCTTTATTGGCCAAAACTTTTGCTTCGGTACTGTCGCTTCTTATTTTGCGCGCGCCCATAAAAACCACTCCATAAAACCATAAAAAAGGGTATAAAAACTGTAATAGCGATAAAATAGAGTTCCCCAGGCGGTATTTAGCCTTTTCTTCCTGAACTTTTTACCCGCCCCTACCTATTGAATGGATGTTCAGGGTCAAGTGGAAATCCGTTTATATCGCAACCAATTTCATTAACGTTTTTTGTTTCTGCTTTTTGCTTTGAGCTATCGTGATGAACCTTACACAATGACTGTAAATTGTTTGGGTCATAGAACAGGTTTAAATCGCCCTTGTGTGCTTTGATGTGGTCAACTACTGTTGCGGGGGTTATCTTGCCCTCGCGCTGGCAGTAAACACACAAAGGTTCTTTTGCCAAGTGGTCAAGTCGTAATTGTTTCCACGCTTTACGACTATATAGATAGTGCCAACTGTCACGGCTCATAGCTTACCTTATCCCGCCCTACGGGCGGTGCTGTTAAAATATCAATGCTGAGCATGTTCTACTTGCCAATCGCGGATTTTGTCAATGCGGTTTAAACACATATCGCGCTCGCGTTTGAGTATGACGGCGTACTGTGTGATATCACCGTAAGTCTTGCCGTTAAATCCTGTCTTGTCCAAGTAACCGACATAAGCCGCCGGCAACACTGGGCAGGCAGTAGTAACTGGCTTACTTGCGCAGGAACTCAATAACATTACTAGGAGCGTTAGCGTTATAAGCATTGCTTTGCTTAACTTGTGGCGGGATTGTTCTAATGACCTCATCTGATTGGCTCCGTGCTTCACTTTCCTGTTTTGATAATTCCAACATAACACGTTGATTTTCCACCGCGTCTTGTTTCAGTTTGGATATTGTTGCGCTTTGCGTATTAATGGTTTGGGCTTGAGCTTGGTTTACAGCTCTTAAGTTATCAATAGTGTTTGACTGGTACCGTAACCAACCACCCAAGCCCAAAATTACAATCACCGATACGCCGATAATTGTTCCGGTGATTTTATTAATCCCAAACATAAGGCTTTCTCCACGTTACGACGCTTGACTAAACCCGGCAGGACTTTGCCCTGCGAGTACACCCAGCGGGGGAATTGATTACACATTAAATTAATATCACCTACGCGGGCGTATTTAAATAACGTGGCTTGTTTTAACTTTGAGCAACCGACATTGAACGTGATTGATACCGCCGCTTCAAATGCGCCTTGCGGTAACTCTTTGCCGTTTGCCCAACGATTAACGCAGTTCTCGGCAATCTTGATGTTATCTTTCCAACGCTCCGCTATTTCTTCGTCTGATAGCTTACGCCCTAACACTACGTCGTTTGTATTGCCGATTCCGTCGGTCCATACGTCAGCAGGACATTTGTACGGCTCGCGGTAACAATCTTCTGCATTACCGATAACCAGCAACCCAACTTCACCAGTGCGGATTTCGTCCGGATAGTTGGCGAGGATAATTCCAGCGATGACAACAACACTGCATTTGGCTAACGTTTTAAGATGTTTCATTTAATCAACTTCCCGTTTTTGTCTCGGATGCCGGTGCGAATTTCTTCAAGCTCTAACATACGCTTTTTATATCTCGATTCTCGGATATAACCGCAGACCGTGACAAAAATACCAATTAATACCGCCCACTCGCTCAGAGTTAGCGCACCAATCAAGCCGGTTAGCCAGCCCCAAAACTGAGATTCAACGGGCATATCTTTAAATACTTGCATTCTCATAGCTCCGCCTCGTGTTACTTTGTTAAAAGCTGGTTCCGCGAGGTAATAAAAAACCCCGACCGGAAAACCGATCAGGGTTATAAAATTCTACTTGGTAAACATCACTTACACGACGACCACCATATATTCAAATGATAGGACAAGATGACAAGGTTTGTCAATATGTAATTTTGATACTTTTTGCATTTTGTCGCCCAGTTCGAAGAATAACGAAACCAGTTACAAGCAGTTCGTGAATTATCGATTTTGCCAATTTCAATTCTTTTTCAACGCTCCTTTTCACAGTTTTAAGGCTCGGAATGCGAATATCTGACTTACCGGCGCACGGCTGCATTTTCATCTCTCCACAGTTTTCACGCAGTTTAACGGCTATGCGATTAACTGTGTTTTTATTAACGTAATAAGAAAACATGATAAAACGCAAAGTGCGGTCATTTTTCTCAAAGAACCGATCGACGATTTGGCTAATCATATAACCTGTTTCATCATCGCAGGTTTGTTCCCCTGGTTCAGCAGATGCTACGCTTTGCATTAGCTTAGCAATGATATTAACCTGTGCTTTGTCTAATCGACCGGAACGCACCCATGCACCCCATTTAAACATCCATTCATCGACGAACTCTTCTTGCTGCTCTGTCAACGTTAACTCGGCAAACCGCTTCATTGCTCTAACTCCTTAATTTTCGCTTTGTAATGTTTGATGATCGCCTTGCAGTCTTCGATTGTATATTTTTTCGGGTCATGGTCCTGCTTTTCCAAAAAATCCACCGCACTTTGTCCAATGCGCCGGACGAGATTTATCCGATATTCGATGATGTTGCCACTCTTGTGGTTATTACATACGCTGCATTGCTTGTGTACGTTTTGTTCACAGAACCGCAATTCAGGACAAGCTCCAACACTGCGGTAATGCCCTGCGTGCCATTGTCCCTCGTGGTATCTGCCGCAACTGATACAGGGCTGGTCTTTGTCGCGCAACCGAATAAATTTGTTAAATACAGCCTGCGCGTCTCTGAGCCACTCTGCGCGGCTTTTTAACTTTTCCTTGCGTTCCTTAAGCCGTTTCTTTTCTGCTTTGTGTTGCTCGACTGCCGCCTGTTTTTGGGCGTATTCCATAGCGCACTGAACACAACAGACTTTCGCAAGAGAATTTGCCGGATAAAACAGGTTGCCGCAGTTTTTACATTTCTTCGTTTTACACTTCATTTTTGTCTTAACTTCCAAACCCTATTAATTGATTAATCTTGTTTTCTAATTCCCATTCGTTCTCGTACACGTTACAAAGGGTTTCATTCCAAATAACGCCAAACACGCCCTTGTACACGTCGTTGAATTTTTCTTGGCTCATATTGCCGAATGAAATTGACCAACGTTCTTTCAGTGTGCCGCCGTCTTGCCCCGGTTTGATGTCATAAAATCCCGCTTTTTTCATCACATGATCGAGATACGCTTCAAGAGTTTTCATGCCCTCATAATCTAATTTTGATTCGCGATTCGACCGCACTTTTGCCAGCACGCTATCTGCTATCGGTTTAGTTACATTCTGATACAGATTTTCATCGTTTGCCGCTACCGCGATTTCTCTTGCGACTGCCTGCGCTATCCATTCTTCCGCTTGGGTCAGCACGCTAAATTCAGGCTGCCAATATTCAAAACCTGCATCGAGTAGCGCGAAAAACTTCTTGTGATGTTGGTAATTCCGATTGTTACCGATGGGTGTAATTTTTACCGCACTTCCTACCGGCAACCCTTTGAGTAGATTACGGTCGTAGTCTGTTTCCGCCACCACCGCACCGTTCGCATATTTAACCGCGTGGATTACCGTTTTTTTCTGCTTTTGGCTCGCCATTCGAATTCACCTAAATCATCGATGTGGACATGACGGATAACTTGCCCCATATTGCGGTGACGCGGGTCAAATATCGCTAAGTGATTACCACGGCAGACATCAGTCCATAACCCCGTTTGAGGACTTAAAAACTTAATGCGGCCACCAACAATAAAACGGATTTCTGTCGCTTTTTGAGTGATTAAGGAAAACCATTCCGTGTTAATGTCAACCGGTAACAACATAACCACTAAGCAGTTGTAATTTTCGAACAACTCGACAGAGCGCTTGATAAAACTTAATGGATCGCTAAACGGCGGATTGATGAAAATACGCTCGTTTTGTAGCGGGTAAGTTAAGTAATCCATTTCAGGCGTTACATATCGCTCAAGTTTTGCGTTGTGCAGTAGTGCGGCACCATCAATCGTAAAGCCAAATTCAGCATGAATCGGGTTATTCGCTCTGTCATCTTTTCATTCCTATAATCTGTTTAAGTTTTGCGATGTTTTCTGCGGCTTTTTCCGGACTGGTTGGCACGGTTGTTTGTGTCGGTAGTTGTTTTCTGCGTGCCGGTATTGTTTCGCCGCTTTCAATTCGCTTTGCTATTGCCTTGAGTGCCTGTTCGCACTCTTTTTTAAATTCCGTCGGTGTCCATTGGTCACGACGACCGCGGCTGCACAAGTCGGTTAATAACCAGTATTCTGCGTCCGATAAATAATTAAATTTATCCTCACCGTCCGTGCAGTAAACCGCTTGAAATTTACTTACTCGCGCCGGCAATTCGTCAGGTGTTGGCAAACCAAGAGTGGAGTAATCCGTTATGTTGCACCATGCGATGAATTGACCTACTGACGGGAAAAACGCGCTTGCTTGTGTGGCGGCAATATCAAGTCCACGTTTGAGTTTTAACGGGGTAACTACGCCGGCTTTGAGTAATTCTTCAAGCCAAATTTGCTTTGCGTAGTTGTAATCTTCGGTGGTGGCAAACGCTTGTTTCCATGCGGGGTGTAACGCTTTCAGCCGCTGGAACATACGATCAACAAGTTTCGTTGCGTTGTCAGAAATCCGCGCTTTTTCCACCGGCGCGCGATAGTTTGGCTCGCTACCGATGACCTGCGCTAAGTTTGCTACGGTTCTCATATCATCGACCCTCGCGGCACATTGACCGTGCGACCGATAGCCCAGCTGCCGTCATCGGCGAAATCATCGCGTTTTTTGCCTTTCGCGCCGGACAGGTTTTTACACCAATCAGCCCGAAAACCTTGCCAGTTTTGGCAAATAGCGATTTCGATTGCTTCGGCAAGCGGAATGCCTGCCTTGTCGGCTTCGCGCTGAAATCCCTCAAGTGCGGTCCTCGTAATCGCCGCTTTTTTCGATTTTCGGTGTTCGGCAAAATCATCAGCAAGCTGACCGGTAATACCGAACTCGGCAAGCAGCGAAAGTGCAGTATTTTTTTGCGAAGTTTTTTTAATTGTATTTAATGGTGTATTTATATTGTTTTTATGTGAGGTACATTTTTTGCTACTGGTACTAGGTACATTTTTTGCTACTACCCTAGTGGCATTTTTTGTCACTGGTTGTATTTCTTGTAACTGGGTACATTTTTTGCTACTGGTACTAGGTACATTACGAACCAAATAAAATTTATTTGTTATGCCTAATTCGCGCTCAGTAATAATCAAGCCCGCTTGCTCTAATTCGTCGATAACGGCGTAAATCGTGCGCTTATCCTTGATCTTCGTTTTCTCTTGGAATTGAGATACGGAAATGTAATCGCTTTCCCGCTGCCAGCCTGTTGTTTGACGCGCGATTAATAAATAACACTTAACGGCGTTCCCTGATAAATCAGCAATCAATTCATCAACAAACGCATTGGGGATTTGGAAAGAATTAACGATAAAATCACTCATTACGCCACCGTCTTATCTTGTTTGAAATTACCATTCCAGTTTGCTTTCATCGGTAATTGATTTTTCATGTACCAGTCATAGATTTTTGCTGCGCCCTTTTGCAGCAAAACCGGCTTGTAAAAAATACGCACTTCTTGACCGTGTTCGGCTACCTGTGTGTTTTCTTCGGTCAGATACACATCGCGCGCACGGGATGTTACATACTCAAGTTGCAGTGCAATCAATTCTTCGTTTTTAAAACGTTGACCTTTCGTCTGATAAAGACGATTGTTTAATTCCGCCTCCGAAAATCCGAGAAACCCTGCAACCGCACTTTTGCCGCCCGGTATGTTCTCAATCATTTCCATAATGACTTTCTTCATTCCCATAATTTTTGCCTTGTTTTTATGGTTTTCTTTTGGGTAAAGGTTGGTAAATTAACTCTTGGTATGGAAATACATCATCAAGCGAACAATCCACACCACGCAGGTTTAAAATAGATACAATTTTTCGAGCAATCTTTAAGCTAAGATTTCGTCTACCTGCTTCGTAATGCCCTAAAGCGCCTTGTGTCATGCTTAATTGATGAGCAAGTTCCACTTGAGTTAAGTTTGCTGCTTTTCTAAATTCAGAAATTCGATTCATACTTACTCCTGTTAAAACTAACAGGAGTAATAATACATCATGTATTTTTATATGTAAACAATCAATACTATATGTATTTCGTGGTAATCAATACAATATGTAATAATTCTCCCAATGAAATAAACTTTTAAAGGTCACCTATGAAAAAAGAGTGGAATGAATTTATTAATGAGAAAATGAAGCAAAAAAATCTTCGGCAAGAAGACATTGCTTCTGATCTAGGAAAAACCCAAGGTACTGTTGGTCATTGGCTTACAAAGCGTAGATCGGCAAACTTTGATGATGTGGCAAAAATTTTAAATATTATTGGTGCCGATAAAGTAATCCTAAATTCTGACGGGTCTTTGGAAGAGCTTAATTCTCAATTTATTGGATTGCCTAGAAATGGATTTGTAGAAGTGGTTGGAGAAGCAGTCATGGGAAGTGATGGTTGTTTTGAGATGGAACAAACTCACATTGGATACATACAAATTCATAGTCCCGATCCGGATGCTTATTGTCTAAAAGTAAAAGGCACTAGTATGGAGCCACGCATATATAGTGGAGAATTTGTCTTAATTGAACCAAACACAGAATATTCAAATGGTGACGAAGTGTTTATCCGAACTATAGACGGTCGCAACATGATTAAAATTTTTAACTATCATAAAGATGGGGAGTTCCGTTTCTCAAGCATTAACCAAGAATATGTCCCGTTTACACTGGAAGATAGCCAAATACTACAAATTGAATATGTTGCTGGTATTTTAAAGCGTTCAAGATTTGTTGACACAATCTAATGACAACTAACCTAAGGAAAAAATATGGCAAGCATTGAAGATATTATTATTCCTCAGCAAGAAATCGATCATATTATGGCGATGGACAAGCAAATTGATTTTCAACGCGCCACGTGGGAGAGAAAGCAGAAGAATCAACCCTACCCTTATTGGCTGGAATTAAGGCTTCCATTCTTTGATAGCGATGAATTGCCAATACCTCAACTTAGAGCTTTATTCTCCTACCGACCTGCACGCAGAGAAAATTTAATGCCATCGATGAGTTTTATCGCTTTCTATAAAAACAGACGATTATTCGCTGTAGATCAGGGCGAAAGGCTCGTTCATGTAAATAGAATAACCAAAGTAAATCCAACCGCAGAAAGCCGTATTTGTGGCGCTCATTATCACATTCTGCATGGCAAAGAGAATCAGGAAACGGGCTATTTACTAGATGAAAAATATCAAAAATCAAGTGATTTTATTGAATTGATGTGTTATTTTTTAGCACAATTTAATACTGTCGCAGTGGGGAACATTCCCCATCCAATATTATCAAACAACGGACAAATGGAGCTATTATGATATGCAGCACAGTCTTATCCAATCTAGGCTATGAATGTCATTCTATTGCCGATGATTTGATTTTAATCAACACTCCTTTCACCCTTGAAGATGGTAGCGTCATTCAGGCATACATTGAACAAGTGGGAGCAGATCATTTTACTGTAACTGATGACGCGCAAACCTTGTGGGAAATGAACGGGCGTGGAATCAACCTCACCAATAACCGCATAGACCATATAAAAAGCACGCTCAAACGTTACGGATTAAATCTGAACGACCGCGCGGAAATCAACACGACAACAAGTGGTGAAATGCTTGCGCATAATTTGCAACGTGTGATTCAGGCGGCGATTGTTACAGATACGCTTGCTATGGATTGGTACAATGTTCCATCGGATAAATTCGAAATGACTGTGAAATCTGATTTCCGCCACCATCGATTCCACCAAGACCTCGGATTTGATGTGAAAAAATCAGGGTTGAGCGGTCACCAAATCACAATCCCTATTGTATTAAGTGGCGGAGAACGACATACCAAGCAAATCTTCACAACCAGCGTAAAAGCCAAAGGCAGTTGGAGTAGCGCTTATGGTGTTCTTGGTAAAATAATGGATCTAACCAATCCGACAGCACAAACAAATGATGAATCTTATGTGGTAATTGATGATAAAGCGGTAGGCGATCAGTTAAATAAACTTATCCTACTCTTTAACCAATCGCCGGCAAAGATTCTACCCTACGATAAAAAAGATATTTGGCTTAATAAAATCGCCGCCTAACAATTAAACCGCCCTTGTGGCGGTTTTCTTTTGCCCGCAATTCCTACCGCACTTTATTTTGTTCACTGAACAAGTTCATTTGTTCAATTTTTCCCTTTCTTCTCAATTTTGTGCTAAACACCGACCGCACTTTTTAAAATCCGTACTAATCCACTCTCTTTTTTTGTGATCTAGGTTACAAATTCAGCAAATAGTCAAAAAAATTTCAAAAATTTCTATATAAAAATCAGCCATTTAATACTTTACGTATTTAAATTAATGAAAATTTAATACATAAAGTATTTACATGAAATACATATTGTATTACTATGAACCACATCAAAGCAAAACACTTTGAGTTGCTCTTTAAAAATTTGAAACAGGTTAATAATGGGTAAAAAAATACCCACTATTATGTGGGTATAAAAACCTATTTTTTAGTAGGTGGTGGAGTTGGTTTTTTGGGGTTATATGAATAATCATCGCTCATAACAAATCCTTAATTAAAACTTTCACCGCAAAACCATGCGATAGCTGACTGATAACAATTTAGTTTGGTGTCATCTTCTCGGTTCAGCTGAATAGCTGAGCGTTTATGAGAAATGTCGCAAAATACTCCGATAATATGATTATCAATAGCATCGGTCTCGGTTAAGGCGTTATTAAGTTCATCGTCATTCATTTTTGGATAACGTTTAATTAACGCTTGATATTGACCTTTTGCGACTTGTGACAAAGCGGCTTTTTCGCCGAAACGATAAACAAGAGAAACAATACTCAATATCGCCAAAACAATCCCAACAAGGATATTAAAATTCGTATTTGGGAAGTAGCGACTTAGATCGCCAATAATGGCAGATGAGAGTAGTAATTGGATAGTAACTAACAGGTTATTTAGGCGAGCATTAAAATGATAATAGATGTTCTCTAAATTATAGCTGTAATAAAGTTCAAAGACTAAATCTTCTCTTGTTTTACCGTTCATTTTTAGATCCTTACTTTGGTTTGGGCGGTGGCGTTGGTCTCGGTGGAACGTGACCTTTCTCCTCTCTTTTCATAGAGCTTTCCTCGATTAAATTATGGTCGCAGGGGAGCATTATATTCCTCGCAGTGGTCGCAACACAAGAGGGCTTGAGCCTTACAAGGATAAAGAAAGGCACTCATTCTTAACCTGTTTCGAGTTTTAGACAATTTGATCTCATGCGGGATATAAATTATCGGCTGATTTAAGTCGAGTAACCCCCAAGCAGAAAACTGTGTCGCGTGTTTAACCGAAAAGAGGTGGTTGGCGAATCAAGGGCAGCGCTGTTTATATCTCTAAGCAATCCTTCGAGGATATGAGGACGGTCGGGGAAACGGCAAACAAGCCCACGGATCGGTTTATAAAAGCGTAAACGCGGCGAAAAGTGCGTGACATATCGGAGAGACGGTAACAGGGCTTAAGATTGAGCCGCAAAATAAAGAATCAATCTCTTTGAAAAAAAACTGTTATCGCAGTAATTCGCACTGACTTGCTACAAGTGCGAGATAACAAAAATGCCGCTTAACTGATAAAAAAAGGGATAGGTTAAGCCGCTCCGAGGCTAAGGGCATAGCGTAATTATTTATTCGTCCCTTTTCTGGCTTGAGCCTTACAAGCATAAAGAAAGGCAATCATACAAAACGGCATTCTGTCTTTTACTAAACGTTTTTAAGTCAAAATTTCGTTAGTGGGTGCCGTTCTGTTTGGTTCCTTAGGTTATTAGCCCTCTTCGGAGGGCATTTTTTTTTGGGAGAAATAAAAATGAAACACCTTAAAGACATCGCTTTATTTGTGCTGGTAGTTGCCGCGTATCTTCCGCCAGTAATCGCACTAATCCTACTCAATTAAGGGACGCAAAATGAAAAAACTAATCAAACTCCACTTCACCTTTGCATTGGTATTTTTAACTGGCGCGGTTATCACCGAGGCTTATTTCAACGTTGCTCAAACGGACGCAACACCACAAACAACCCAATACGCCACAGATTACAACGACAACGGAATCAGTGAGCAAATCAGCGCGGAAGCGATTGCGAAAGCAAAAGCGGAATGGATCGAAGAAAACGGCGAATGGCAACCGAATTTAGATGCCGACACCGAAAAATACTTGCGAAAAACTACCGCACTTTTACAGGAACAACGAAATGCGAAAAGTAAGACGCGGTAGCGTGTTTAGTTTCGACAATCCGGACGATTATTACGAATCGCTGGAAGAACGCCCGCAACGTGACGAACCACCGGAAGATGACGAGGAGCCGGCGGACGATGATTGCGAATATTGGAAAAGTAATTGCTACGGCAGAGGTTAAAAATGGAAAACCAAGAACAAAAATTTGAATTAATTATCAGCACAGAAAGTAAAGTGCTGGCGTGTAATATCGCCGACTTTGAAAAACAAGCGGACAAATTTTTATCTACTCTCACGCAGTCCTTTGAAACGGACGAAGATTTCGGGCGCGCAAAGGAAGAAGTAAAACTCCTTAAAGAATTGGAAGATAAAACCCGCGCAGCGATTAAAAACGCACAGCAAGGCGATATTAATAAGCTGATCGAACAGGCGGAAGCGATTGCCGACAAATTCCGTGACGAGCGTTTAAGTCGCGACAAATTGGTAAAAGCCAAAGAAGCGGAAGTGCGCCAACGTATCGCCGAGGAAGCGATTGCGGAAATCATGGACGTTCGCACCAAAACCTGCACAGAAAGCGCAATTTCCCTTGCTTTGGAAATGACAACGCCGAAGAACGAAATAAACCAACGTATGCAATGGGCGACGAAAAACAAGCGTACCATTGACGGCTTGGTAAAAGGTGTAACCGCCGAGAAAAACTTAGTATTGGCGGAAATCGCACAAGAAATCGCGCGCTTACAATCACGTTTAAAACTTATCCCAATCTCGCACGAATATTTGTTTTCTGACGCGGTGAAATTGATCGCCGGTGAAGACGACTTGGAAGAAATCGTGGCGCAACGCATTGAAGACGAAAAACAACGCGAAGCACAACGCAAAGCCGAAGCCGAAGCGGCGGCATGTAAAGCCAAACAGGAAGCGGAAGAACAGGCAAAAGTACAAGCGGAAGCGGCGGGGGTTGCGCAGGAAATGAAAGAACAAACTCCCCCGGCGACGCCGGCACAAAGTGCGGTAGAAAATCACGGCTTTGTTATCCAAATTTCATTGCCGCCAATGCCACAAGCTGACGCAGTAACCGTCGCGCGCGAAGTTAAAGCGCAATATGGCGACAAATACGAAGTAACACTAAAACCACTTAAAGGATAATTGAGATGGCCACAGCACTCCAAACATTAACCGACAAACTGGCGAAACGCTTTGAAATCGCAGACGGTTCTGACCTGATGACTACATTAAAAAATACGGCATTCAAAGGCACTGTAAACGACAGCCAAATGACCGCACTTTTAATTGTCGCCAATCAATACGGATTAAATCCTTGGACGAAAGAAATCTACGCTTTCCCCGATAAAAGCAACGGTATTGTGCCGATTGTTGGTGTGGACGGTTGGGCGCGGATTTTAAACGAAAACCCGCAATTCGACGGAATCGAGTTCGACTTGGACGATGAAAAATGCACTTGTCGCATCTACCGCAAAGACCGCTCCAAGCCGATTTCGGTCACTGAGTATATGAGCGAATGTTACCGCGATATGGGGCCGTGGAAAACTCACCCTAAACGTATGCTCCGCCACAAAGCAATGATCCAGTGCGCGCGCCTTGCTTTCGGCTTTACCGGTATTTATGACCAAGACGAAGCGGACCGAATCGCCGAAGCGCAAAAAGAGCCAATCAACGTAACGCCGAAACAAAACGTAATCGATGTTAAGCCTGTTGAGTTAATTTCCGCCGAGCAGTTACAAACCTTACAACAACTGATCGAAGTTACCGGTCAGGACGTTGAGAAAGCCCTCGCTTATTACGGCGCAGACAGTATTGAAAGATTATCAACGCAAAGTGCGGTCGATTTTATCGCGAAATTGAATCGCAAGTTGGACACGCGGGAAAACGCCGCCCAAAACAATGATGAAAATCTTGGAGATAATATCCCGCTATGATCGACGGATTAATTACGCTGGATTGCGAACAAGGCTCGGAAGAATGGCTGGCCGCAAGGCTAGGCATTCCGACCGCAACCGGTTTTGAAAATATCGTCACCGCCACCGGCAAGAAATCGGCAAGCTATATTAAATACATGGCGGATTTAATCGAAGAAAGCATTTTAGGCGGTGGCGATACGTTTAAATCCGGTTTTATGGAGCGCGGCAACCAGCTCGAACCGCAGGCGCGCGCCGCTTATGAGTTTTTAACCGGCAATGACGTTATACAAGTCGGTGGCGTGTATCTCAATGAAGGCCGCGAGGTTATGGTTAGTCCCGACGGATTAATTCCAAAGCTCAAAAAAGGGCTTGAAATCAAATGCCCGAAAATGAGTACTCATATCCGCTATTTGCTTGAGGGTGGCGTGCCGGCTGAGTACGTCATACAGGTGCAGGCGAATTTATGGGTGACGGGCTACGAAACTTGGGACTTTGTGAGTTACTGCCCGGAATATCAAAAGCAAACGATTTATTTGTTCACCGCTGTGCGCAACGAAAAACTGATGAAAGCCTTTGACGAACATATCCCGCAATTTGTTAAGACGCTAAAAGCGTATAAGGGCTAAATATGACAAAAGAAGAAAAGCTAAATCTTGTTTATGAAGATTTTGTTGATATGAGAGGAAATAATAAATTTGCTTATTCTGGAAGTCCTAGAGCCCGTAAAAAACATCGCCTATATCGAATTTTCTCTGAGAACTGGGTAAGTGAGGTCAGTGTGGGCGAAATGCACCATAAGATAGCTATGTCTTTTGAGATTTGTAAGGTTGGATATAGCGACTCTGACATTGACAAGATTTACAACAGGTGGATAACTTCATTGCCACAAATTTCTTTTAAAGTAGAAAAGGCTTAATCAGGATAAGTCACAAACAATTCAAATCAACCCGCTCCAAAGGCGGGTTTTCTTTTATCTACAAACAACAGGAGAAATCTATGTTTTGGTTCAAAAACGCGATGATCTATCGCTTGACAAAAACGATTGATTTAACAAATTTACAGGACAAACTGGCGCAACAAAAATTTGTTCCGTGCGCGCCAAGTGATAAATCTAATTTCGGGTGGATTGAACCACTAAAAGATAGTGACTTATTTCATCATTCAACTATGGGGCATATCTTGATCGTCGCGCAGAAAGAAGAAAAAGACTTGCCGGCGGCGGTTATTAAACGTGAACTCGATGTGCTAATCGAAAAACACGAAAAAGCCGAAAATCGCAAACTTAAGAAGACCGAAAAACAATCACTCAAAGATGATGTAATTACAACTCTACTCCCACGCGCATTCAGTAAATACAAGCAAACAGCGATTTGGATCGACACAAATAAGAGACTTATTTATGTTGACGCAGCGACAAGTAGCCGTGCCGAAGACGCGCTGGCATTGTTGCGTAAATCTCTCGGCTCATTGCCGGTTGTTCCTCTCAAATTCGCTAAAGAACCGGCTTTAGTGATGAAAGACTGGATTATCCAAGAACAAACTCCGGCATGGCTTGAAGTGTTGGACGAATCACAACTCCGCGATGTTGCAACTGACGGGGAATTGAAAAGCAAACAAATCTCTCTTGATAGCGAAGAAATGCTGGCATTTGCCGAACATTGCTTTGTTACCAAGTTAGCCCTTGATTGGGAAGATAATTTGAAATTCGTCCTCAATGAAGACGGATCGCTGAAACGGCTGAAATTTGACGATTGCGTGCGTGAAAAAAATGACGATATTCTGAAAGACGACTTCGTTCAACGCTTTGACGCGGATTTCGTGCTGATGACAGGCATTCTATCTCAGTTGATAGAAAACCTACTTTCTGAATTTGGTGGAGAGCTGGAAAGACTATGAACGAAGTAAAACTGAATATAAACATTCCTTATTCGATGTTTCGGCAGATGTTTTACGACTATTTCGATAATACGATTGGCTATCACACGCCGCCGAAGTTGGTCATGTTTACGAAAGCGCATTGGGCATTGTTTGATAGTGAATTGAGAGATCGAATGATTGAATCGGTTACACACAGGGATGATGTAAACAAGATAGTCGGTAATTGCGATCCGGAACTGTCAGATTTTAAAGAATGGCTGATTGCACACAGAGACGCAAATGAACAAGGTTCGCTGTTAAATGTAATCAATCTCCCAGCGGATATGCAATATAAAGACAAACTGCGGGGTGGATAAAATGACTGAAACAATAACAATCAGCAAAGCGGAATATGACGAACTGCTAAAAGATAAAGTGCGGTTGGATTTTATTAATGAAAATAAACACATTTATTTTGTCGGAGTGTGTTGCGATGACAGTAATTGGTTTACGTTTCCGAAAAATGACGAAATTAGAGCCGCAATAGATAAAACAATGGAGGAAATGGAAGATGAGTAAATATTTTTCGGTTAACGTCTGCGACGAAACAGGAGTTGAAGATGTACGGATCCACAGCACACTAGAAGAAGCCAAAGAAGCTTGCCTAAAGGATACGGAATGCCTGTACGAATTGGCTTGCGATTCAGGAGCCTGGGATTTATACGAATCACTTTTAGAAAATGCAGTATATGGCGTTGTATTAGGACACTGCGAATCTGCGACAAGAGAGCCAACGGAAGAAGAAAGGCTACATGAATTCCATGGTCGAGAAGGTGGGTATATTATCGAAAGTCCGCGAATTGTTGAGCATAATAAGGATGGCTGGATCAGTGTAGAAGATAATCTGCCGAAAATTGGAGAAAAAGTACTGATTTTTGTCCCAAGTCTAAACGATAACAGCAAGATCGACATAGCTTGGCTTGATGACGGCAAATACAACGACGGCTTTTGCTTTGTTGGCTCTACCTATGGTTTTGACTTGCCACAGGTTACTCACTGGCGACCAATTCCACACCCGCCAGTTATCAAATAAAAGTTGATAACTCGATAATCCGGTAATTCCGGCTAGTTCACAGACCGCACTTTTGTGCGGTTTTTTATTGGAGTAAATATGAGCGATTATTTATTTTGGTCGGCAATATTCAATTTGACTGCGTTTTATCTGATCTATCATTTCAAACGATATAGCGACATGAGATTGCGAGAGGATGTGTTCTTCTTCCAGGTAAAAATTTGGCTAATTCAGAGAGGAGCGAAGAATGTTTTTTAACACAACGCCTGAAATCATAGATGGGCGGAAATACATCGTCCTTGAGTGCCTATTTCGCAACGGGTGGGACGTAATAAGCGAATCTGATAAAGGCGTAACGAAAGGGCAAGCGTTGGAAATCATCCATTATTGGAAGAAATACAAAGGCGTGGATGATAACCAAATTATGGTTATTGAAGTGCCGGATATTGTTAGACCGCGTTGATTTAAGGGAAACACAAAATGGAAATCAATGTCTATGACGAATTTTTATCCCGTCCCGAAATTGAATTTCTGACGGGATGCAAACAGAAATCGCGAATTATTAAGCAGCTAAACGCGCAGGGGATCAAGTTTACTTTAAATGCCGCCGGCTATCCTGTCGTTCGCCGTGACTATGCTAATACTAAAACGAAATCAAACAAAGCTGGCGCAGAAAAAGAAACTTGGAGTCCAAAAGTTCTTTACGCATAGGGGGGAAATCATGGGACGACCACGAAACTATGAAAACCAAGGATTGCCACAAAACTTAGTTTGCCGCCGGAGAAAACGCGCCAGCGGGAAAGTCATAACCTATTATTTCTACACGCTCGCCGACAAATCCGAAAAATCTCTTGGCACGAACAAACATCAAGCAATCTTGGAAGCTGCTAAGTTAAATTTAGATCGTTCCTTGCCGAATGAAATTATCACATTTCATGCGGTGGTGGCGAGATATATGGACGAGATTGTGCCAAACAAGGCGGAAACAACAATTATAGGGAATAAGCACTCAATCGGATTTTTAAAGAAATTTTTCGACAATCCGACCTTAGAGCAAATTGAGCCAAAACATATTCGGGAGTATTTGACTTGGCGGAAAGATAAACCCAGTTCGGCAAATAGAGAAGTTACTCTATTTCACCACATTTGGGCAATGGCGCGCGAATGGGGATATACAAAACTCCCCTGCCCTAGCGACGGTATCGCAAAGCATAAAGTGAAACCGCGTGATGTTTACGTCGAAGATCACGTTTATCAAAAGGTTTACGAACTCTGCGACCAAGACATGAAAGACCTAATGGATATAGCCTATCTGACCGGTCAACGCCCAGTAGATATTGTCAAAATCCACCGCAGCCATATCTATGACGGAATTTTACATATCACGCAACAAAAGACCGGTGCAAAACTACGCATCGCAATAATCGGGCAGCTACAAGAAATTGTTGAGCGGCGGTTACAAGATAAGGAAGGCTATCTTTTCCTTAATACTTGGGGCAATCCAATGACCCGTGCATTGGTGACAAATAACTTTTTGGACGTAAAGAGGAAAGCTATTGCGCTTTATCCGGAGTTGAGAAAGGAACTTGAACAATTCCAATTCCGCGACTTGCGAGCCAAAGCGGGTACAGATAAATCATTATCTGCGGGCGATGATGAAGCCCGAAAACAACTCGGTCATACGTCTTTACGGATGACAAAACGTTACATCCGAAAAGACAAGGTGATCAGCCCGACAAAATAGGGAATTTCGGAACATACACCATTATTTCGGAACGCTTGTAAAATTTTAGTTTGTAATTCGTTGTTTTTATTTGGCGCGTAAAAATGGCATTTAAAAATACAAGTTTTACACAGAGTTAGGATTGTCAAGTGTGTTCCCTCACAAATTTATAAAAAAATTTTAAAAAATTCTCTAGATTTTTATTAACTATTTGAAAAATAAATAAATGTCATTTTACAATCAATTTTATATCGAATTTCAATAAAGCCTGATTTTATCGGGGATGGGATGCTTTTTAAAATAATAACTCACAAACTTATCCACAGAGTTTGTGGATAGAAATATCACACTAAAAACAGGGAAATATTTTTCATGTTAGGTGTTGACAACCTATAGGTGGATAAGTAAGATACGCAACCTATCTTTTGATACCAAATTTATTCCTCCTTAGTTCAGTCGGTAGAACGGTGGACTGTTAATCCATATGTCGCTGGTTCAAGTCCAGCAGGAGGAGCCAGTTTTTTCTTTTGGATAGTTTTTATTTGTCTCCTTTTATAAAAACTAAAGCATACCGAAAGAATTTGAGCCCATAGCCTCCTTATGGGCTTTTATTTTTTCTACTGAATCCTTTTTACTCTCGCCTCTTTTTATCTCGCAAATAATGTCGCGCCTCCGCTTACCGGCAAAGTCGTTCCATAAATCAACGCTAACGCAAAGAAAATCAATATGACACCGGCAAAACATTTCGCCACAGCTTCTATATCTATGTTTGCAAAAGGTCGGCGATACCATTGCCCGATCTTAATCGCTGTTGAGCGAGCATAGCGCACCAACAAAGCAAACGCAGATAAGGTGATTCCCGTGCCAAGCGACATCGCTAATGTTGCCGCCATCCCCCAAACAAATAAATCCAACATATAGGCAAGGAATAAAACAAAAATCGCACCGGAGCAAGGCCGCATGCCGATACTCAAAATAATCAATACGCTTTCCTTTATATTTACGTTTTGATTCAAAGTGTCGGGATCCGGAATATGTTGGTGACCACAACCACAGTTGGCATAGTGTTCCGTATGTGTTTCGGGAAAAATAGTTGAAATTCCTACCGCACTTTTTTCAGCAGTTCGTATCTCATTTGTTATAGCGCGTTGAATCTTATGAATGTGTAATTTTTGTTTCTTCTGTCGATGTTGTTTATACAATCGTTTCCCACTTTTCCAACACCAATTCAGCCCAAGCAAAATCACCAGAACATAAGCGGTTCGTTCCAACCATAATTGACTTAAATTAAAGTAGGCGGAGGAAAGCTGCAAAATCAACACCACCACAGACACCGCCACAATGGCAACGAAACCTTGAGCCAAAGAAGAGAAGAAAGTGATTTGCATACTACGTGCAAGCTTCGTTTGATGAGTTGCCAAATAGCCGGCAATAATAAACTTGCCATGCCCAGGACCTAAGGCATGAAACACGCCATATAAAAAACTCACTAAAATGAGCAAACTGCCGGCATAAACCGGCTGTTGTTTAATGGCATGTAAATAAGCAGAGATGAGTTGATTAAATTCCCGTTGCCAGAGTACAACATGGGAAAATAACCATGGAAACAAATAAACACAGGCAAGTAGCAATATGCCTAACAACAGGAAATAAAATAAACGGGATTTCATGAATCTCTTAAAAACTATTTGCAAATTAACCGCACTTTTTGTGCAAACTGCGCGCCAAGGGTGTCATCTTCGTTGCGTTGAGACTGATCTAACGAGGAAGCGTAAGCTTTGAGCTTTTCATTAACATCAGGCTCCAGCACTTCGCCATGACAATTTTCCGGTAATTGAGAAAAATCGACAGCCGAATGAAAAGGCTGATCGTAATACATAGAAACATAATAAGTCGGATCGTAAGTACTTAATGTAAATTCGTTATCCTGCAAAAGCTGCGGTTTTGACAACATAAAATCAAAATAATACAACACCTGCGCCCCACTGGTCTTCATGCCGTAATTTTGAGGTTTTGTGCTGTATTTTACTTTATTGCCTTGTTTATCAAATAAATAGCTGAAGTAATGCTCATTAACCACATTGCCGATAACCTCATCAATCAATTTCTGCAATGCTTTCTTGTCACCTTTCGCTTGTTTTACATCATATAACACAGCAGCTGAACTGGGCTCATCTAAAATCCATTGCATCGAAAACCCGACTAATTGTTGTTTGTCGACCAACACCTTCGTTTTCATGTCAATAAACGCATGAGGATGCGCAAAAAGCGTTTGGGCACAAATTAAGGTTATAAAAAATAAGCTTATTTTTTTCACTGGATCACCTTCCCGGTAAATTTGACTTCATTATTTTAGCATAAATAAAAATGCACCACAGTGCGCTCAAAAAAACATCCATAATGAAAAAATCACTCGTTTTTTCTGATTTATATCAAACAAACCTAATTTTGCATTTTGCTTCTCACTGAAAAATCGATAACATTCAGCACCATCAAGTGATTGCTTGATATTCATAAAGTTCCTAAATAAAATAATCATAAATAGCTAAACTACTTTCCTACCTCTCTTCGGAGAGGTTTTTTTATGCCTAAAATTTTACTGCGATAAATTGGCACAACGGCAAACATCAAGTAGAATGAGCCGACTGAATCATGGCAATGATTTTTATGCTTTATTGTTTCTTTAGGGTCATTCAGCATGTAAAAACATCGACAAAAATGACCGCACTTTTCCCTTAACCAGAGAAAAATTATGTCAACACAATTCGTTTACACGATGCACCGAGTAGGCAAAGTGGTTCCGCCGAAACGTCATATTCTAAAAGATATTTCCCTAAGCTTTTTCCCGGGAGCCAAAATTGGCGTGCTCGGTTTAAACGGCGCAGGTAAATCCACGTTGCTTCGCATTATGGCGGGCATTGATAAAGAAATCGAAGGGGAAGCGCGTCCGCAACCCGGCATTAAAATCGGTTATCTTCCGCAAGAACCAAAACTTGAACCGCAACAAACTGTGCGTGAAGCGATTGAAGAAGCCGTGGGTGACGTTAAACGTGCGTTAACGCGTTTAGATGAAGTTTATGCCTTATATGCCGATCCTGATGCAGATTTCGACAAACTTGCCGCGGAGCAAGCCGAGTTGGAAGCCATCATTCAAGCGCATGACGGGCATAATTTAGATAACCAATTAGAACGCGCCGCCGATGCGTTACGTTTACCGGATTGGGATGCCAAAATCGAGCATTTATCTGGGGGCGAACGCCGTCGTGTGGCACTTTGCCGTTTATTGCTCGAAAAACCGGATATGTTGTTGTTGGACGAACCGACCAACCACTTGGATGCGGAATCCGTGGCCTGGTTAGAGCGATTCTTACACGACTACGAAGGCACCGTGGTGGCAATTACCCATGACCGTTACTTCTTAGATAACGTTGCCGGTTGGATCTTGGAGCTTGACCGTGGTGAAGGTATCCCTTGGGAAGGCAACTACTCTTCTTGGTTGGAACAAAAAGAAAAACGCTTGGCACAAGAGCAAGCGCAGGAATCTGCCCGCCAAAAATCCATTGAGAAAGAATTGGAATGGGTGCGCCAAAATCCAAAAGGTCGTCAAGCGAAAAGCAAAGCACGTATGGCGCGTTTTGAGGAACTTAATTCCGGCGAATATCAAAAACGTAACGAAACCAACGAACTCTTTATTCCACCTGGTCCACGCTTAGGCGATAAAGTGATTGAAGTGCAACATTTAAGTAAATCTTACGGCGACCGCACTTTAATCGATGATTTGTCTTTCAGCATTCCGAAAGGCGCTATCGTTGGGATTATCGGGGCAAACGGCGCGGGTAAATCGACTTTATTCCGCATGCTTTCCGGCAAAGAACAACCGGATTCCGGTACCATCATCTTGGGCGAAACTGTCGTGTTAGCTTCCGTGGATCAATTCCGTGATGCGATGGACGACAAAAAAACCGTGTGGGAAGAAGTTTCTAATGGACAAGATATTTTAACTATCGGTAACTTTGAAATTCCAAGCCGTGCTTATGTAGGACGCTTCAACTTCAAAGGCGTGGATCAGCAAAAACGCGTGGGTGAACTTTCCGGTGGTGAACGCGGCCGTTTACACTTAGCGAAATTGTTGCAAGCTGGCGGCAACGTGTTGTTATTGGATGAACCGACCAACGACCTTGACGTGGAAACCTTACGCGCATTGGAAAATGCGATTTTAGAATTCCCGGGCTGCGCCATGGTCATCTCCCATGACCGCTGGTTCTTAGACCGTATCGCTACACATATTTTAGACTACGGTGATGAAGGCAAGGTAACCTTCTATGAGGGCAACTTCTCCGATTATGAAGAATGGAAGAAGAAAACCTTCGGTGCCGAAGCCCTTCAACCACACCGCATGAAATATAAACGTATTGCGAAATAAGCCTTTGTCGTTTAACCCTTAACCCCAGACTTCATTGAATCTGGGGTTATTTTTTATATTTCCTCAACATATTTACAACCACATTTCACTTATTTCTCATTTTGTGATTTTAATCACAGCCAAATGAAATAAAACCCTTTAAAATCAAAAAATATAAATATATAAATTATTTTATTTAACAAACCAAAACGTAGAGGAAACATCATGAAAAACATTGATTTATTAATTACATTAACTGCCCATGAGCGCGATTCAAATAATGTTACTATTGCTTTTACTGTCGGAATAAACGCCCTAGAAAAAGGCAAAGATACTGTCATTTTATTGCTTTCCGATGCCGTTCATCTCGGCGCTAAAGGTTACGGCGATAAAATCGATATTGGCGCACCGTTCAAACCGGTTCGTGAGCTCATTGATACCTTTATTGCAAAAGGTGGTAGAATTGCCGTGTGTTCTTCCTGTATGCAACATAACGGCGTATCCGAAGAAAGCCTTTATCCTGAAGCAGAAATTGTGACTGCCAGCTTTATTACAGAATCCTTATTTGCTTCACAAAGACAACTTCAACTGAATTAATCTTTTTATATCGTTACAAATAAAAAAGCCATTAAACATCGCATTTAATGGCTTTCTTTATACACTTCAAATTGTTAAAACAGGGTTTATCTGCTGCCTTCCTCTATCACACGTGGAAACAGAATATTATTTTCCGTATGAATGTGCATCATTAAATCATCCATAAATTCTTGAATCCCGCTATAGAGAGCACGCCAAGTATTACAGGCATCAGCCGGTGGCGTTAAGTTATTGGTCAACGCTTTCAATACATCCAAATGCTCACCGTGTTCAGCATGTTCATGTTCCATTACTTGAATCGGCATTCTTGCCATCGCATAATTTCCCATGTTGATCATTGGGAACAAAATTTGCTCTTCTTTCATCATATGGCTTGTTAAATCGGCATAAATATTTTGAATTTCAGCAGCAACGCCAATTGGACAATCATCACGATCGCCGTGAACGGATTCTACTCGCTCAGCCAAGACAAAAAGTTCAGAAAGCTGTTGTTTGTGACGTTCATGATAACGATGAATAATATGCTCGATGATGTCTGCGTAAGGTGCTGTCAACCAACGTTGTTCATCGTCCTGTTTTTTACTATTTTGTAGTTCTGTTAAACGAGCTTCAATTTCCGCTAAATTTAAATTTTTCTCTGCTACTGCAGCACCTAATGTATCGGCGCCACCACAACAAAAATCTAAATCATATTCACGTAAAAGTGCGGTTGATCCCGGAATTGAAATCGCAATTTCACTTAATTTTTTATCGGCAAAAGACATAATAATTTCCCCCATAATTGTGGATAACAAAAAAACCGACTGAAATAGTAAACTATTTAACAGGAAGATAAAGCGCTTTTTCAAAAAAAGTGATTTTGTATGATTCAGGTCAAAAGTCATACCTTAAAAGAGTAAGACAGAAAAAAGGGAAAAAAGGGTATGCTAAAGAACATCATTTTATTACCAGGACAAACCATGAACCGTTTATTTACAATGCTACTTGCCGCATGGCTGCCAATGTCTGCCTTGGCGCTAGAAAAAGAAGCCCGTGAAATGCCGAAAGGCGGAATTGATAAGGCATTATTGGGACAAATTTTATTTTTTGATAACAACCTCTCTCTACATGGCAACCAAAACTGTTCCAGTTGCCACAGCCCGGATACTGCCTTTGTGGACTTACGAGAAAACAGCGCAGACAAAATGGTCTCTCAAGGTGATGATCCAAAGCTGTTTGGCACGCGAAATGCACCAACCATGCTTTACGCAAGCTATGCACCGGAATTTCATTACGATGAAAAAATTCAGGATTATGTGGGTGGTCAATTCTGGGATGGGCGTGCTAAAAACTTGGCGGAACAAGCCGGTGGGCCGCCAATCAATCCGGTAGAAATGGGCATGCCGGACAAACTTTCCGTTGCTAAACGAATTTTCAATACACCAATGTATCTCACGCTCTTTACTCAACATTACGGTAAAGAGACTTGGGAAAGTGTAGATCGTGTTTATTCTGCCATGGAAGATGCCCTCGCTGTATTCCAACAAGAAAAACGTTTATTGCATCCTTTTGATGCCAAATACGATAAATCTCTACAAAGCAAATATGCAATGACCGCCCAAGAAGAACGCGGTAAACAATTATTTTTTGATAACACCAAAACCAACTGTAGCAACTGCCATCAAGCGCAACATGCCAAACACAAAGAGGAAACCTTCACCAACTATCGCTACTACAACATGGGCGTGCCTAAAAATCAGCGTTTAATCGCACATAATCAGCTCAGCCAGGATTTTATTGATAACGGTTTGTTGGATAACCCAATGGTCAACGGCGATCAACGCCAAAAGGGCAAATTCAAAGTGCCAACCCTGCGCAACATCGCCGTCACCGCACCTTACATGCACAACGGCGTGTTTAAACATTTGCGTACCGTGTTGGAATATTTCGATCATTTCAACAACCCTGCGCGTAAACTGAATCCTGAAACTCAGCAACCTTGGGAAGCACCGGAATACGCCGCAACGATGAATCTTGAAGAACTCAAAGCGCCACCGTTAAGTGATGAACAACTGGATGACCTTGAAGCCTTTCTGAAAACCTTAACGGACGAACGCTACGAAACGCTGCTCAAACAACAGTAAAAACACTGACCAAAATGACCGCACTTTTCTCTTCTCTCAGCACAAAAAGTGCGGTTAAAAATCCCGTTGTTTTTTGCTATAATCCCGCGCAATTTTGCTTCCAAGATTTTATTAATGAATGACTATGACAACGAATTATTCCGCCAACGAAATCACCGTTTTAAAAGACCTTGAACCCGTACAACTCCGCCCGGGCATGTACACCGACACTACCCGCCCAAATCACCTCGCACAAGAAGTTATCGACAACAGCGTGGACGAAGCCCTTGCCGGTTTTGCCACGAAAATCGAAGTGATTTTGCATAAAGATCAATCCATTGAAGTGATCGACAACGGGCGCGGTATGCCAGTAGATATTCACCCGGTGGAAAAAGTATCCGGCGTAGAAGTCATCATGAGCAAACTGCACGCCGGCGGTAAATTCTCCAATAAAAATTACACGTTCTCCGGTGGTTTGCACGGGGTGGGAATTTCTGTGGTGAACGCCTTATCCGAGCGAGTTGATGTCACAGTTAAACGTAACGGCGAAGTATATAAAATCGCCTTTGAAAATGGTCAAAAAGTGGAGGACCTCACCGTTATCGGCACTTGCGGTCGTCGCACGACCGGTACCACCGTGCATTTCAAACCTAATCCAAAATATTTCGACAGCGAAAAATTCTCTGTCAGCCGTTTACGTCATTTACTCCGCGCCAAAGCCGTATTGTGTTCAGGACTAGAAATTAAATTTATCGATAAAGTGAATAACACCGAAGACACTTGGCTTTATCAAGATGGCTTGAACGACTATTTAATGGAAGCAGTAAACGGTTTAGTCACCTTACCGGAACAACCGTTTATCGGTGAATTTAAAGGCGAAAAAGAAGCGGTATCTTGGGCGTTATTATGGTTGCCGGAAGGTGGCGAACTCATTGGCGAAAGCTATGTAAACCTGATTCCGACCGCACTTGGCGGCACGCACGTCAACGGTTTGCGTCAAGGCTTATTGGACGCGATGCGTGAGTTCTGCGAATTCCGCAATTTATTGCCACGTGGCGTGAAACTCACCGCTGACGACTTATGGGATCGCTGCGCTTATGTGCTGTCCCTTAAAATGCAGGACCCGCAATTCGCCGGACAAACCAAAGAACGCCTTTCCTCCCGTCAAAGTGCGGTGTTTATTGGCGGCGTTGTGAAAGATGCCTTCAGTTTGTGGCTCAACCAAAACGTTCAAACCGCCAAATTATTGGCGGATATGGCAATCAGTTCCGCCCAACGCCGTTTGCGTGCAGCGAAAAAAGTGGTGCGTAAAAAACTAGTGAGTGGCCCTGCGCTACCGGGCAAACTCGCCGACTGCAGCTCACAAGATCTCAATTTAACCGAATTATTCCTCGTAGAAGGGGATTCTGCCGGTGGTTCTGCCAAGCAAGCACGGGAACGTGAATACCAAGCGATTTTGCCGTTGCGCGGTAAAATCTTGAACACCTGGGAAGTCTCACCGGAGCAAGTATTAGCCTCACAAGAAGTGCATGACATTGCCGTGGCACTGGGCATTGACCCAGACAACGATGATTTATCACAATTGCGCTACGGCAAGGTCTGTATTCTCGCCGATGCGGATTCGGATGGTTTACACATTGCCACCCTACTTTGCGCCCTCTTCCTACGCCATTTCCCAAAACTGGTAGAACGAGGCCATGTGTATGTGGCGATGCCGCCGCTCTATCGAATCGACTTAGGCAAAGAGATGTTCTATGCCCTCGATGAAAGCGAAAAAGACGCGATTTTAGATCGTCTGAAAGGGAAAAAAGGTAAACCAAACGTCCAGCGTTTTAAAGGGTTGGGTGAAATGAATCCAATGCAATTACGCGAGACCACGATGGATCCGAACACCCGTCGTTTAGTGCAACTCACCTTTGAAGCGCAAGGCGAAGAAAGCCAAGAAACAATGGAAACCATGGATATGCTACTGGCCAAAAAACGCGCTGAAGACCGTAAAAATTGGTTGCAAGCGAATGGGGATCAAGTGGATTTGGCTGTGTAAGAAGAAAAGTGCGGTAACATTTTCAAACGCTTCAAAACATTTCAAAAATCAACCGCACTTTAAATCTCCCCTAGCTCCTCTTTACAAAAGAGGGGAAATTTGGCGAAAGCCAATAAATTAAACGAATATTATCGACATAAATAAAACGCAAAAATAAATCATGACTGACTCCATCAACTACGAAGGCATTGAACAAATGCCACTACGCCACTTCACCGAAAGAGCGTATCTCAACTACTCCATGTACGTCATCATGGATCGCGCCTTGCCGTTTATCGGTGATGGTTTGAAACCGGTACAGCGACGCATTATTTATGCCATGTCCGAGCTAGGGCTGAATGCGGCGGCAAAATATAAAAAGTCTGCCCGTACCGTGGGGGATGTGTTGGGTAAATTCCACCCGCACGGTGATAGCGCTTGCTATGAAGCCATGGTGTTGATGGCGCAGCCCTTCTCTTACCGTTACCCATTGGTTGACGGGCAAGGCAACTGGGGCGCGGTGGACGATCCGAAATCTTTCGCGGCGATGCGTTATACGGAATCCCGTTTATCTAAAATTTCAGAAGTTCTATTGGCTGAGCTCGGTCAAGGTACCGTAGATTATCAGCCGAACTTTGACGGTACCTTAGAAGAACCGCAATATTTGCCGGCACGTTTGCCACATATTTTACTCAACGGCACGACAGGAATCGCGGTGGGGATGGCAACAGATATTCCTCCGCATAACATTAATGAAATCGCCGACGCTGCAGTGATGTTGCTGGATAATCCGAAAACGACCTTGAATGATTTGTTGACCGTAGTGCAAGGCCCGGATTTCCCGACAGAGGCGGAAATCATTTCGCCGAAAGAAGAAATTCGCAAAATATATCAGCAAGGTCGCGGCTCTATCAAAATGCGCGCAGCATGGAAGAAAGAAGACGGGGAAATCATTATCAGTGCCCTACCGCACCAAGCCTCGCCATCCAAAGTGATTGCGCAAATCGCCGAGCAAATGACCGCGAAAAAACTGCCGATGGTAGAAGATATTCGTGATGAAGCAGATCATGAAAATCCGGTGCGCATTGTGATCGTGCCACGTTCGAATCGCGTAGATACCGATGCCATGATGGCGCATTTATTTGCCACCACCGATTTGGAAAAAAGCTATCGTGTGAATATGAACATGATTGGTTTGGATTACAAACCGGCAGTGAAAAATTTGTTGGAAATCCTCACTGAGTGGCTGACTTTCCGTCGCACCACCGTGACCCGACGCTTGCAATATCGCTTAGACAAAGTGCTTGCTCGCCTGCATATCTTGCAAGGTTTGATGATTGCCTTTTTGAATATTGATGAAGTCATCGAAATCATCCGTCACGAAGATGAGCCGAAAGCCGAATTAATGGCACGTTTCAACTTAAGCGATGCACAAGCTGAAGCCATTTTGAACTTGCGTTTGCGTCATTTGGCGAAACTGGAAGAACACCAGTTGCAAGCGGAACAAGCGGAGTTAGAAAAAGAGCGGTCATCTTTGGAAGAGATTTTAGGCTCCGAACGTCGTTTAAATACGCTGTTGAAAAAAGAAATTCAACAAGATGCCAAAACATACGCCAGCCCTCGTCGTTCGCCGTTAGTTGAACGAGCGGAAGCCAAAGCCATTGCAGAAAACGAAATGCTGCCGACAGAACCGGTGACGGTGATTTTATCGGAAATGGGTTGGGTGCGTTGCGCGAAAGGGCATGACATTGATCCGCAAGGCTTAAGCTACAAAGCCGGCGACAAGTATTTGGCACATGCCTACGGCAAAAGCAATCAACCGGCGGTGTTTATCGACAGCACGGGGCGCAGTTATGCTCTGGATCCGCTAAGTCTGCCGTCTGCCCGCTCCCAAGGCGAGCCGCTCACCGGTAAACTTACCCTGCCGGCAGGCGCAACCGTTGATCAGCTGCTGATTGAAAATGAAGATCAACCGTTGCTCATGGCATCCGACGCCGGCTATGGCTTTATTTGTAAATTCGCTGATTTAGTCGCCCGTAACAAAGCCGGTAAGGCGCTCATTTCCTTACCGGAAAATGCCAAAGTATTACCGCCATTAACACTGAAAAATTCGACCGCACTTTTGGTGGCACTCACCTCCGCCGGTAGAATGCTGATTTTCCCGGTGCAAGATTTACCGGAACTCTCTAAAGGCAAAGGCAACAAAATCGTCACGATTCCGTCCGCCAACGCCAAAGCGCGTTCTGAATTGCTGGTGCGGTTATTGTTGATTGAAGAAAATTCCAGTCTGGTCTTCCATTCCGGGAAACGTAAAGTGACCTTAAAACCGGAAGATTTACAGAAATTCCGCGCCGAACGGGGTCGTAAAGGGACACAGTTACCACGCGGCTTGCATAGCAACGTGGAAATTGAAGTGGTGATACCACAGGAATAAGACTAAGTTAAGATTTAAAGGACGCATGATTGGCGTCCTTTTTTATATGAAAAGTGCGGTGAGTTTTCCGGTTGTTTTTTATTGAAATTATCACGGTAATACAAACAAAAAATCCACCTTAAAAAGTGGATTTTTATCTTTGCTAATCATCACTCAATATATTTAATCGCTCTTTTGCTT